>ERZ1740067.155-NODE-155-length-55397-cov-7.517943_pt1 | contig 55397 bp, 42 predicted proteins | sample MGYA00581736_ERZ1740067 | MGnify/ENA primary metagenome ERZ1740067 (study PRJEB43018, sample SAMN04849236) | marine metagenome | isolation source: floating plastic debris | place: Pacific Ocean | collected 2008-08-27 | study: EMG produced TPA metagenomics assembly... | reverse complement strand
CAAGATGAATAAGCTATTCAAAATATTTTTAACCCGAGAGGAATTTGAGAAGGAGACTGGTATGAGCGTTTTGGTCTGAGCGCTCACGATGAAAAATAGTCTAAGTGGTTGTAATAGAATTTAACCTGAGAAATTAGAGTTAAAAACATAGCGCTTCGCTGATGTATCAGCGAAGCGCTATGTTTTTAGACAAAATACGGTTAGGCTAAAACAACTTCGATTAGGGAGAAATCATCTTCAAGACTTGGCTCGCCGTTAACATCTTTCACTTTGTTGAGGACATAGTTTAGGCCGTTAGCGTTAGCCTGTTGGTAATCTTTCAATAGACTAATAAAGTTTTCAATTCCCCAAATTTTTCCTTCTGGCTGTGGTATCTCATAAACACCGTCGCTAAAAATATAAAGATGGGTATTGCTCTCTACTTCTTGTGAATGATTTTCAAAGTCAAATTCTGGAAACATGCCAACGGGTATGCCACCAGTATCGAGCTGTTTTACAGGATGCTGAGACTCTAAAGAAACGAGGAGAGCCGGAGGATGTCCTGCGGAAGCGTAGGTGAGTTGACGACTTTGGCAGTTATAAATGCCGTACCACATCGTGAAGTAGTCTTCACCGCGATCGCTCATCTGAAAGACTTGATTTAGCCCATTGAGGACAGAACTTGGTGAGAAAAAGTCCGCCTGTGGTAAAGATTTTGTGCGTAAGATATTTAAGATAGAGACCGAAAGCAGCGCTGATTTTACGCCATGTCCAGCAACATCTATCAGATAGATAGCTAAGTTATCATCGTCGAGCCAATAGTAATCTAATGCATCTCCACCTAGCTGAAGGGAGGGCTGAAACTGTCGATTGATGATGACTTTCTCTTGATAGGGTTTTGGCAGCAGGGCACTAACATACTTTGCTGCTTGGTGTAGCTCTGTTTGGAGCAGAGCATGCTGTTTCCTTAACGCCGCCTCTGCTCTAGTTGCTTGTAAAATACGCCGCAAACGGCCGAGTAATACATTCGGATTAATGGGCTTGGTAATGTAATCGGTTGCTTCTACTTTAAAGGCTAAATTGACTGAGGCTGCATCATCTAGTCCTGTAACCATCAGCACAGGTGTATGTATCCCATTCGGGAGCTGTTTCAATTTTGAACAACAGGTGAATCCATCCATCTCAGGCATTTGAGCATCCATTAACACGATATCTGGATAATATTGTTGATACGCGTCTAAACACTGTTGTCCATCTTTTGCTTCAATGACCTGATACTGTGCGGCTTCTAGTTGCGTACGCAGTAAGGTCCGCATGAATAAGTCATCATCTACAAGCAAAACCTTTGGCAGTTTTTGTGGAAATGGCTGTTGAAGTAAAGAGTGAGTCATTAGATTTTGCTTGAGGGTGTGGATACAGGAACTTTGGTGGCAATAAATGGATGCAGTAAAAGAGATGAGATTGCGTTGCTATGGGTGAGCGACACTAGGAATATGGACCTTTTGCAGCACTGCCATCAGCTGACTAGGCTGCATCGGTTTGCTGAGATAATCATTCATTCCCGCTTCCAAGCACCGCTCGCGATCGCCTTTCATTGCATTTGCTGTCATGGCAATAATGTAGGGGCGCTCTGGCAGTGGCCACTCTTTGCAAATGCGTTGCGCTGCCGTGATGCCGTCCATTTCGGGCATCTGTACATCCATTAAAATGACGTCGTAGGGTTGACGAGCTAACGCATCAAGTACTTCTAGCCCATTGTTGGCAATATCAGCCCGGTATCCCATTTTTGCTAACCATTGAATAGCTAACTGTTGATTGACTAAGTTATCTTCTGCGAGCAAAATGCGAAGCGGTAGGGTACTCGCCAGAGATGGATCAAGGGTTTGAGCCCTCTGATCTTGGTGATGCTGCTTGAATGCTAGTTGAGGTATTGCTGCCGGTGCAGTAGTGGATGGGGCTATAGGTAAATCAGAAGAGGGGACAATGGCTGTTGCATCGAGCTGCCCATCAGTTAATGTTTGCATCAACACGCGTTCTAGCTGTTGAATCTTTAGAGGTTTGTATAGCCAGGCTACAAAGTAATCTTTGATCTCTGGGAAGGCACTTGCTGGCTTTGCTACTGATGTCAACATAATTAATGGCAGTGTTTTTCCCTTTGATTGTTGCCGAATGGCTTGGGCTAGGGCGACGCCATCCATTCCAGGCATATCCATATCTAAAACGGCTGCGTTATAGGGTTCGTGTGCTTGGATCAAACCCAACGCCTCATAGCCTGTGCGAGCTTCTTGTCCAATCATTTTCAGTGCGGTGACTTGGTGCATCACGATCTCACGATTTGTAGCGTTGTCATCGACAACCAAGACGCGTTTGTTGTTTAAATCCTCTTCATTGATATTGGCTGGCGCTAGACTTGTGTGATCAGGCTCAACCATAATGAAGAATGAAAAGGTGGAGCCTTTATTTGGCTGGCTCTCTACCCAAATTTTCCCGCCCATGATTTCACAAAGCTGTTTGCAAATGGCTAATCCTAGCCCTGTGCCACCATGTTGCCGGGCGGTGGAGGAATCTACCTGCTGAAAAGACTGAAATAAGCGATCTAATTTATCTGCTGGAATACCAATGCCCGAGTCTTTTACTGAAAAAATGAGTTTGGTTGTTGCTAGGGTGGCTTTATCATCGGGTTCAACAAACTCTGCCGAAAGTGACACAGAGACTTCGCCAAACTGAGTGAACTTAACTGCATTGCCTAACAAATTTACTAAAATTTGTCTCACACGGGTGATATCACCTGTTACAGAGTGTGGTACAGTGGCGTCTATTCTGTAGGTTAGTTCAATTCTCTTTTCTGCGGATTTGGGAGCTACTAAGTCTAGTGCTTCTTCTACACAATGACGAGGCTCAAAGGGCGTAGCTTCTATTTCAAACTTTCCTGACTCGAGTTTTGAAAAATCTAAAATATCGTTGATGATTGTGAGCAGTGAATCACCGCAGCTACGAATGGTTTCGGCAAAGTGTATTTGTTGTTCGGATAGTGACGTGTCGAGCAACAGACCTGCCATCCCAATGACCCCATTCATCGGCGTGCGTATTTCATGACTCATGGTCGCTAAGAACTCGCCCTTTGCCTGCATCGCGGCTTCGGCGGCCTGTTTTGCCAGTTCCAATTCCTGACGCTGTTGTTTTTCTTGGTTGAGTAGTTGGGCTTGGGCTAAGGCAATCCCCAGTTGCGCTGCCAGGGATTCGAGCAATTCCCGCTCTTCCGGAGTCCACTGTCGAAAGTTGGATATTGTTTCTGGTTTGGCCATGTAGTCAGTGCGTGATAAGGGCACGCCACACTGTTGTAAAACGATGGCTCCATTGGGTTTGCCTTGGTATGAGGTGCGCACTGCTAACATGGATTTGAGTACAACGGGCTTATCCGCTGGCATATTGTGTTTTAGGAGCGGATCGAGATAGATATTGGATGAGGTTAGTGCGTGCTCTTGGGACATCAGGGCTTCCCCATGGGGTGCGCCATCTACTGGAATGATCATCCCATTCATGCTGTCCACTGGGATCTGAGGGTCACTTTGATCGATGTACTCTGCGGCAATGGGGATGGTTGCTGGTGGCCCAGCTTCATAGCGATGAATATGGCAGCGATGCACTTGAAAGGAGAGTCCGATTTGCTTAGCGGCCGTTTCTAAAATGGTTTGGGTGTCTAAGCTTTGGCGAATGGCTTGGGTAATGTGCTTAAAGAGCCGATCGTGGCGAAGCTGATGTTCGAGGGTTTGGTTCACACGTTGTAGATCACGTTGGGACTCGGAAAGAGAGTCCATGACTTGGTTGTAGTGTGATGCAATGGCGCCTATTTGTGTAAAGGGCTCTACCTTGACGCGTAAGCTCATATCTTGGCTGAGCGTTTGTTGCTGCATGGTGTTCAATAAGTCGTAGCTATTGGAACTAACGCCATGCTCAGCAACATTGAGTCCAATTTCCTCATCTTCGGCAGACACACGTAACTCTAGCCATTGAGTAACGACTGTGAGGCATACCCAGGTCATCCCAAAGGCCCATATGCCAGCGATTAGTACCCCAAGTAGTTGCACACCTAACTGTTGAAGACGACTCAGTCCAGTCTGTAGAATTTCTGGTTGGCCGTAGAGAGCGACTGCTAGCGTTCCCCAAATACCCGCACCTAAATGAACTGGAATGGCATCTACCGCATCGTCAATGCCTAGACGCTTGAACTGAACGCTAAGTAACTGCGTGATGGCGGCCCCAACGCCACCGATAATCACGGCCAGTGGGGGCGATACAGCATGGCAAACGGCTGTAATGGATACTAGTCCTGACAAAGAGCCGTTGATAATCGCTTCGACCTTAACCTGGCGGTGGTGAAATAGGCTAAGCCCCCCAGCCAGCAACATGCCGGCTACACCAGCCATCATTGTGTTAATTAACACGTTGGGAACAGTTTCATCTAGCTGTAAGGTGCTACCACCGTTGAAGCCTATCCACCCAAACCAGATTAAGAACGTTCCGACCACTGCCAGGGGTAAATTGGCGCCTGAAAAGGGATGGGGTTTTCCCGTGGGACTAAATCGACCCAGTCGTGGGCCCAAATGTATGAGGGTCGCTAAGGCCACCCAACCACCAATGCTGTGAACAACAGTTGACCCAGCAAAATCGATGAACCCTAGCTGCCCTAACCAACCCAGTACAAGTCCTTGGTCTAACCCATTCCAGACCCAATGACCGAATAAAGGATAGACAACACCTGAGATCCAGGCAGCTATTAGCAAGTAAATAATGAACTTTACGCGCTCAGCGATCGCACCTGAAACAATGGTTGCCGCTGTGCTGCAAAACATCGCTTGAAACAAGAAGAAAGCACCTTGCTCAGGTTGCTGGGTGAGATTGAAGGCGAAAGCACTGTGACCAATCCATCCACCATAAGAGAGCCCAAATAGGATGCCATAGCCCATGAGCCAAAAGAGCATGAGCGAAATGCCAAAGTCTGCTAGATTCTTGACCGCAACATTAATATTATTTTTAGAGCGGGTGAGCCCAGATTCTAAACACATAAATCCAGGCTGCATGAGGAAAACCAAACTGGCACATACTAACAGCCAGATAACATCCACTATGGCACCTATCGTTCAACAACTGGTTCTACAGTGCCCGCTCCAAATCAAATTTCGTCATTCTTCAACCATATCCTCTGCAAATCGGTGATACTACAAACCTTACAACTAGCGAAAGCGTATTCAATCAAGGAAAAAGCCTGTGGTAATTGCGGTGAGAGTATTTAACGTGATTGTTTTATGATTATGAGAAACCTTCCGCAATTATTCAGATGTCGACCATTCTTACAAAACTCACTTTTCAGAAGTGCTACCCAGAATGTTTAGAGTGTGTTTGGGTATATTCAAGTTAGTAATCTAGGCAGTGTTCATAAACAAGAACAGAATATTGCTGTAGAAAAAAACCCTCTAAGAACAACGAAGAGATTCTATTTTATTGGGTTTTCACGTGGTGCTGCGCTGGTTAAAATGATATGTACTTTGATTCTGCTGCATCTATAAAATCTGAAGTTTTTGCCCTGGTTTTTATAAGAAACTAAACACTCATGAGAAATGAATCTACAAATTCTCCAATGAGTCTAGCTGACACACGTGTGTTGGTTGTCATCCCTGAAGCACATCAGCAATCAGCCGTTCTCAGTAATTTAGAGAAGTGGCAGGTCACTGCCTATGTGGCCTCTTCCAGCTATGAGGCGCTAGGCATGTCTGCGCATGAAGCTCCTTTCGATCTTGCTATTATTGGTCATCCGCTAGCTGATATGGATAGTGGAAAACTGGCACAATCCCTGCGATCGCATAATGAACAGATATCTTTACTGAGGCTGTCTGACTTCGCCTTGCCAGAAGATGAAACTGTTACCTGGCCCAAAGCATCGAAGACCACAGCAGCGCTTGTCGGTGATATTACCGCAGAACAGCTTTGTCATGCGATCCAAGAATGCATGACAGAGCCAGAGACGTCGGTTAGTCCGCCTAATGTGTCATCTTCTGAGCTTACTCCAGCGGATGCAGCGCTACCTGCATCACCCTCTTCACCGACTCCAGCTGCGGAGGCGCTGATCGATCTTCAAAAGTTAGAAATCACTGCTGAACCCCTAGGAGGACTCACCCAAACATGGCTGTCGCCTTTTCTAGATCTCTATTTGCAGCAAAGCACTCAGCTACTACAACAGATTAGAGATGCTTGTCAAACCCAGAATAGTGATGCTCTTGCGTATGCAGCCCATACACTCAAATCAAGCAGTGCGGCGCTTGGCCTCATTAAAATTAGCCAGTGCTGTCAGCAGCTAGAACACTGTGGAAGAACCCAACAAACTGGAATGGTAGATGAATTGTTATTGCAATTAGATTCTACCTTTGAGACCTCTTTTCAGGCTCTTGAGCAACTGACATACAGTTTGCCTGTCTAGGCTCTGTCTTTGAGACCGCCTCCACGTACAAAATAAGGCTTAGTTGTTAAGGCTAAGTGGGTGATTGTCCATATCGCTGCAGTCACCGATGTTAACCTTGTTCCTTAGGTATGATAATTGAGAACAAGGAGTGTTGCTGATTTAGATCGCTAACGGAGCATGTCTCTTGTAAGAATTGCTCATTACAGTCATTAGTTGAGGAGGAAGTATTAGTAGAAACAAGAATTGATGAGAACAGTATTAGGTCGTTACATATTATTTGGGGTGCTTTTTTTCTTTTTAGCTCTTTCGGTGAATACAACAGAGACAAGGTCCCAGGCAAGTAGTTCTTTCTCTGAACCTTTGGAACTCCCTCTGTTGATAGGTCTACACACATCAGGATTTGTGGGAGAAGCCTCGGTTTTACGTCGGGAGGTGCAATCCGTAGAGACTTTTAGTCACCCTCATTCGCTGGTAGGTATTTTTATTGACTTAGAAGCAGAGAATCCTTCCTACGATATTCCTACTGCACTCCATCAGCTTCAGGATAATGGATATACCGGATTTGTAAACTTGACCTCTCGACGCTCAGCTGCAGAGATTGCAACAGGACGCATCGATCAAGATATCCGAAAAATGGCGCAAGCCTACCAACAGTGGGTAGAAGATGCTGAGCACCCACTAACGTTTATGGCACCCCTACCGGAAATGAATGGGGCGTGGGAAACTTACGGCCAAACGCCGGGAGACTTTAAAGCTGCCTATCATCGCATTCAGGCCATTTTTACTGATGAGGGGGTTACAGACGAGTCTATTCGCTGGGTGTTTGCCCCCAATGGCTGGTCTGAATCTGAGCATGGTTTTGAACGCTATTATCCAGGCGATCGCACTACCGATATTGTTGCTTTCAGTGCCTATAACTGGGGGTATTGTCGCAATGCCGCTTGGAAGCAATGGCAGTCTCCTGAGGTTGTATTTGGACCCTACGTTAACCGGATGCGACAGATGGCTCCCAACAAACCGATTTTTATCGCCCAAACAGCTACCACGAGCATGACTCAGTCAGGACATAATCCAGCAGCCAAGAACGAGTGGCTCAATCAAACCTATCGTTATTTAGACAGTGTGGGCGTAGCGGGTGTGATATATTTCAATCTCGATAAAGAGTGCGACTGGGCAGTTTACTCAGCTGAGCGCTTGCCAGCTAATGGATATTCACACGCTATTAGCCAACCTAGAATTCAGTATCACTCTCCCGAAAGTATTAGGGCTAGATTCTAACACCCACGCATGTCACGAACAGCCCATTTCTATTTCCTGTCCCTACTTGCTGACCAGCACTCAGTATTATTATTTCCTGCAGCTCTGATCAGATGACGGTTGCCTGTAGATAGTGGTTCTATTTTTTAAGGCCCCTGTGCTTTTCTACCAATGCGCCTTTCTACCAATACGCTTTTCTGCAAACAGGTGAGGCAACGCCGTTAAAACGTATCAAATTTGGTCATTCTATAAGCAGAGGACACTTTCGCTTGCATAAAAAAATTATCAGCATACAACAACGCCTCAAACAAATGTATGAAAACGTGCCTTCAGCTATGGATGCTCTGCCTGACAGTGCTTGCCAGTGCAATCATCTCCCCTGAATTTGCCCGAGGTTCCGTAGTTGCACCTTCAGCTTTTGATAATTCAATCATTGCAAGCAATTTTGATGACGTCGGGGAAAAAGCCGTATCGCCTCCATCAGAAGCGATTGACTACAGAGAAAGCCTTCGCATATTAATTGCGGCCCCCGAAAATCTGAATCCGGCTAATTTCTTACCACCGCCGGTCGAACAAAATGAATCCCTTATTGGGGCATCTGAAGATGGACGGTCGGACGAATTATCAGATGAGCAGGAAAAACTGCCAATCTCAGATGTAGAAGATCAACTCGTCACTGAAAGTAGCACTATTGATTGGGAAGATTTAACGATCGATATCAGCGATAGCGCCACAAATTTTGGCCAAGGCAATAGAATAATTACCCCCGTTTTGCGCGGTAAACTTGCGAACGGTAACATTATCTCCATAGAACCAGGGTTTAATCGATTCTCACTGAGTGATTTAGAGACGGTTTACCATGTGCCGCTGACCGTGGGATGGGAGGGGGCGATTAACGATGTCAATCTGGCAGCAGCTGGCGGGATAGATATATTCAATCGTTTGCCCCTCGATACTCACTTTGATGGAAAAGTCTCGTTCCCTGTAAGTAATGATGCTACGCTGTCTCTAAATCTCACACAGGGGCCTTACCTGTTCAATGCACAAACCCTGGAGAATGGAATTTCGAGCTGGCGCTATGGCCCAGACTTATTCTGGCAAATTGATTCTAAGACCAGCCTTTTCTCCTTGCTAAGGATCGGTAACTTCAGTGATGGTAACTTGGAGCAACAATCCTTTTCCCGTTTAGAGCGCCAGCTACGGGAAGATCTGTCTATCTCGCTCAATGTTTTTAACTGGAGTTTTGCGCAAGACTTGGAAAGTCAGAGCGGATATTTCTCGCCTCCAGATTTTTTAGTGGCAACCGGTGAAGTCGCTTGGGAGGCTCATATTGCTGATTATCTTAGCTGTCGGCTTGCGGGTAGTGCAGGTCAGCAAAGGTTAAACGGTTCGTGGGTGCTGGGATATGGACATCAAGCTGTCTGTGATATTGAGATTCTCCCTTCGGTGCAGATGGATTTCGGCTATAACTACAGTAACGTGAGCAATGGTCAGTCTGTGGACCCTGGAGATAGCGCTTACAACAACTGGCAAGTTGTAGGCGGTTTGCGTTCGACTTTTTGAGAACTTGTTTGCAGACTCTAGGCGCTATTTGAGCGCTATTTGATTGTTGCTGGCACGCATAGCAGTATGCAAGATTTGAAGATTCTGAAATTTGTTTTTCAACGCTTTCTGAAAATAAAAGCAGTTTCTCTCCTATCTGTAGAATCACTTGAGCGGTTCATACATCACTTACCGGCAGCTTAGGCAAAATAACCCGACTTTTCAACAAATATCAAGTATCCGTGTTTTTGCAATGGTCATTCGCTTGAAGATTAGCCAAAGTTGATGAAATGCATTGGATCTAAATCACCATTTCCAACAAGCATCTATCAAAGTGATTTCAGTTAGTTTTATGAGAAAGAGTGATTTTGAAGCACCGCCTCTGCATTGGTCAATTGTGTCAATCGTCAGCGCGATCGCCACAGCGGCAGCCTTAATTGTTGGATTAGAATTCAGCATCAAATATCTTCGTTCAGGCTTACAAACTGGTGCAGATAGTGTGAATCAATCAGAGAGCCATAGCAAGAGGTTGCAAGGCGCTGAGTAATGATTTCACTATATTTTGTCTTCCCCAACGTATCTAAACGCTGGGTTAGGAGACTTTCCCTATTCTTAGTGGGCTTGCTAATAGTCAGCTCTCTCCATTTTTCTGTGCAAACACTGCCCGTGCAGGCACAAGTGCCTACGGCTGGAAATCAGTGTGCAGCTAGCTCTCTCACGGATGAAGAGTGGGGCTATGCTCAATCGGCGTGGAATTACTTTGTTGATAATGTACAGCCCGACACAGGACTACCAAACTCTGTTGGCGGCTATCCTTCTGGTACGCTCTGGGATATGGGCAACTACCTGACGGCGATGAATGCAGCTCGCTGGGTAGGGCTGATTGACCAAACTGAGTTCGACAACCGACTTAACCAGTTCCTTGCGAGTTTGAGTGCTCTTAGGCTCTTTGAAGATAAGCTACCGAACAAGGTATATAACAGTTCTAATGGTGAAATGGTGGACTATGGTAATAACCCCATTGAGCGAGGAATTGGGTGGTCAGCGCTAGATATTGGCCGCATGTTGGCAGCTTTTCGCATGTTGCAAACTTGCCATCCGCAATACACAGATTGGATTAATGGCGTTGTGGAAGGCTGGCAGGTTGCCCTCTCAGTACAAGACGAAAAACTGTATGGCGCAACCGTTCTCCCTGACGACAGTACGCTGATGGTGCAAGAAGGTCGCTTGGGCTATGAAGAATATGCAGCTCGCGGCTATGAGCTGTGGGGGTATCACGTCCCGCAGGCTGTTTCTTTTGAGCCTTTTAAGTTTGTTGATATTTATGGTATCCAAATCCCCGTCGACACTAGAGACTATCAAAGCACCAATGCCAATAACTACGTAGTAAGTGAGTCGTACATTTTAGATGCCATTGAGTTTGGTTTAGAAGGTGAATTGGCAGACTATGCCCGGCGCGTCTTTGAAGTGCAAAAAAGGCGCTACGAAGATACTGGAATTTTGACCGCTGTTTCTGAAGACAACATCAATCAGGCACCCTATTTTCTCTACAGCACCGTGTATTCGAATGGAGAGCCTTTTGCTGTCATTACTGAAAAGAACGAGCTACACCCCGAACTGCGCACACTCAGTACCAAAGCTGCCTTTGGATGGCACTATGTATATCCAGATAGTCCCTATGCCCAACAGATTTTTGACAAAGTCAAAGATACCAGCAACTCTGGGCGAGGTTATTTTGCAGGCATTTATGAATCTGGGCTGAATGACCCGTCACCACCACTCAATGACATTCTCACGGGTAACACCAATGGGCTGTTGCTAGAGATCCTTTATTACAAAGCAAGGGGTAACCAACCTTTGATTGGCAGTAGCGGTGTTTCGGTTAGTAGCGGACAGGTCGGTGGCGAACACACGGCAGCAGTACCGGCCGAACCACCACCCTCTGAGCCGCCGCCACCCTCTGAGCCTCCACCGTCTGAACCTCCACCGTCTGAACCGCCGCCACCAGCGGAAACAGTTCAGCCCACGCCTGAAGAAACGGGTGTGCCTATCGCAGTTGTTCCGGCACCACAGCCAGCTATACCTGCTGATAATGGGCTTGTTGCCGCACGCTCCATTACGCCTATTCCCTCAGTTGGTATAGCCGCGCCCTCCATTTGCCCGCTACCTGATAAGCCTTTGAGCATTACCGACCAGCGCTATGCTCGCAATGCTTGGCAGTATTTTACGGCCAATTATCAACCGACCGGATTTGTGAATGATCGCAGTGACCTCGACGGTGTGACTTTGTGGGGGACCGGAGACTATCTCGCTGCGCTGCATTCAGCCTATAGTCTGGGCATTATCAATCGCCGAACGTTTGATGAACGGGTACGGCATGCCTTGGCAGGTATTAGGGAGTTGCCCTTATTTGCAGGTGAACTCCCCCACCGAGCCTATGACTCTAAAACACTTACACCCGTAGATTATGGTGGGAATCAACAGCCTGATGGCAATGGCTGGTCTGGACTTGATGTGGGGCGGTTGTTAGCGGCTTTACACACGCTCAAAACCTGTCACTCAGAGTATGCAGAAGCAGTTGATCGAATAGCACTTGACTGGTCTTATTTACGGGTTGTTCGTAATGGTTTGTTAGCCAACGCCAGCATTCAAGTCGATGATCGAGGACGCGATCGCATTCGTGTGAATCCAGCCGCGATGCTAGGCTACGAGGAATATGCCGCCAGAGCGTTCCAACTTTGGGGCTTTGATGTCTCACGCTCGGTTGTAGGCAACGAATACGAGACAGTTGAAGTAGAGGGGCAACCTGTTCCGCTTCAGAGAAAAAATGCTCGACAAACAGATAATTACCTTACCCTAAACACCATTAGTACGCCGTTTATCCTCTACGGACTAGAGTTTGGGTTTGATCCTAAAATGCGTGCTCACGTCGATGCTATTTTTCAGGCGGAGGCTGCCCGCTATGAGCGCACCGGTACTTTCAGTGCTTCAGGAACAACGCTTACAACGCTAGAGCCTCATGTGATTCATAACACGGTGGTGAGCAATGGTGAGCCTTGGCAAACCGTGGATGACAATGGTGAGACTATTCCACTAGATCGAATGGTCAGCACGGCAGTTGCGTTTGCTTACTTGACCCTGTATCCGGATCACCCTTACAGTCAAGCCCTTTGGCAGGCTACGCTCGATCTCTACAATCCTACACTGGGCTACTACGAGGGATTTTTTGAGCAATCTGGCCGCACAGCTATTGGCTTTTCGGGTGGAACCAACAGTCTCATTTTGCAGGCACTGCTCCACAAAAACACACAGCGACCTATTATTCAGCCACACCCCAATTTTAGGTCGGCTTGGTGGGAGACCGTTCGTGATGGCGACTCTGGGCAAGGACTCCCAGAAGAAGCGGCTATCCCCATCGACTTTGTTGATGATGGTAACCGTGAGTATTGGGTTTCACATGCTCAAACCCAAACTGAAAATGCCAAGGAACCATCCCCTGTCCAAGTCTCTGCGCACTCTACTACGGACCACTTAGCATCAAGGACTACAGAAATGCCCGGAGAACAAAATACACACTTAACTTCAGATTCTAATCGGACCACATCAACAGTTTCTGAACAAGCTGCCGAGCCAGAAATAATGGTTTCACAATCTGGGCATGAAACTGTTGCTTCTAGAGAAGGTATATCTTTAAGACTCCAGCCACTAGACGATGCAGACCAACAGGCTGCGCTAATGGCTTGGCAGTATCTTAAAAACAATTGGAATGTGAATACCGGATTGGTTGACGCTGTCGAAAATTATCCTTGGACAACCCTATGGGATCAAGGCAGTGCCATTTTGGGGTTGCATTCGGCATATCAGCTAGCGTTACTCCCTCAAGCTGAATTTGAGCAGAAAGTAGAACGGTTACTCACCACCCTTGAGTCGCTCCCCTTATCGGATGCAAATCTGCCCAACAAGGCATACAGTACGGTCAGTGGTGAGATGCGATCGCTCGATAACCAGCCAGATCCCCAAGGACGTAGTGGCTGGTCAGTTTTGGATCTTTCTCGCTATTTTCTCAGCTTGGATATGCTACGTACCCACTATCCAGCCTATCGCGATCGCATTGCCAATATCATCAACCGATACGATCTAGGCCGCCTAGAGAAAGATGGTTGGCTCATCGGTAGTGGCCTAACCCAAACGGGAGAAAAACAAATTTGGCAAGAAGGTCGGCTGGGCTACGAACAATATGCAGCCCATAGTCTTCAGCGATGGGGGATTCACGCTCAAAAGGCACTCTCTGAGCCTCCTGTCAAATCTGTCACGGTAGAAGGTATTTTGCTTCAAGCCGATCAGAGAAACTGGCAAAATTCCGGTGCACTCAATGCTCTGACTAGCGATCCTTACACGCTATGGGGCATCGAACTTGGCTGGCCTGAAGCAGCCCATCAACAGGCTCAGAATCTGCTGGCCGCGCAGGAAAAGAGATTTCAACGCACAGGCATTCTCACTGCAGTCAACGAAGATTCGTTAGACCGCCTGCCGTATTTTATTTACTACAGTGTTTACGCCAATGGTGAGACTTGGCCATCGTTTACCAGCTCTTCAGAATCCCGCCCCGACCTACGCTCACTCAGTACAAAAGCCGCCTTTGCCTGGTCAGTGCTTTTTCCCCAGTCGGCCTATGCCCAGCAGCTACAGGTAGATGTTTCTGCGTTAGGCGATCGCAACCGTGGCTATTTTGCTGGCCGCTATGAGGATGCTGCCCTTGGCCCAAACAAATCGATCAACATTAATACCAACGGCATCATCCTAGAAGCACTTTTGTACAAAGCTCGGGGCGAGCAACCGCTGATTATCGTTTAGCTGATTATTTGTTTAATTGCCTGCCTTAAATCTTCTCTTCAACACATGCAACCTTCTCTTCAGCGACTGTTTCACACCACTACTACTTATAGCCACTACTCAGAGCCAAAATGATTTTCTCGTTTTCCACCTTTTCAGGTTCCACGCATATATTGCGCCGCATGTTGCCATTAGGACTTATCCTAGCCTCAGTAAGTACTAGCTGCGCTGCAAATATTTCTGCAAAGTCTCCGTTGACAAGCGCTGCTGCTGACAGTGGCCCAATCACACGAACTATTGCTTCCCGAGATTCCTCAAAATCAAGTGACATACAACTTTGTGGCAATATTTTGTCCCCGCTAACGGAAGCAGAACAAGCTTACGCCAAAACAGCCTGGCAATATTTTGTTAATAACCGCCAAAGCGATACAGGCATGGTCAATGCTGCCGACAGCTATCCGTCCGGTACACTGTGGGACCAAGGAAATTACCTCACTGCCCTCAATGCTGCCCTATGGCTAAATCTGATTGAACCGGCCGAGTTCGATCGACAGCTAACCCAATTCTTGACTGGGCTGGTCAACCTACCCCTTTTTGAAGACACTCTCCCCAACAAGGTTTATAACAGTGCGACTGGGCAGATGGTTGACTATGGCAATAATCCGAATGAGCGCGGGTTAGGCTGGTCAGCGTTAGACATTGGCCGCATGTTAGCAGCGCTTCATATTGTGAGAACTTGCCATCCTCAATATGCCAACGCCATTGAATCAGCTATTGCCCACTGGGATTTTGATGCTTCCGTCAAAGATGGACAACTCTACGGGGCGACCGTACTAGAAGATGGTACGACCCTACCCGTCCAAGAAGGTCGCCTTGGCTATGAGGAATATGCCGCACGAGGATATCAGCACTGGGGATACGACGCGTTCAAGGCAATTGAATTAAATCCATCAAAATCTGTGGAGCTAGAGGGCGTCAACATTTTAGTTGATAGCCGAGACTTTGACAGCACCGATGCCAATAACTACGTTGTCAGTGAATCCTACATTCTTGATGGGATCGAATTTGGACTCTCATCTGCGTTAGAACAAGAGGCGAAACAGCTGCTAACAGCTCAAAAAAATCGCTATGAACGTACTGGAAAGCTCACCGCTGTTTCCGAAGATAATATCGATCAACCTCCTCACTTTCTTTACAGCACGGCCTATGCCAACGGGAAAGATTGGGCTGTGATCACCGATAAAAATGAAGACTTTCCTCAGCTACGTACCCTCAGTACAAAAGCGGCCTTTGGCTGGCGCTATCTTTTCCCAGATGATCCCTACGTTCAGCAAATCTTTGATGTTGCCAAAACGCTCCAGTCCCCAGAAGGAAAGGGCTTTTATGCCGGTGAGTATGAAACGAGCAATCAGCCTAACGAAATTTTGACCGGCAACACAAATGGCCTAATCCTAGAAATTCTGTATTACAAAGCTCGGGGAAATCAACCTGCTGTTGAATAAATAGCTCTGGTCTTAACCAAAATGCTTGAGATCATAGAATTCAGCCTTCTCTTCCAAGTCAACCTTTACTGTCTCCACCATTTTTCTTTTTCTTCCTTCTTTGCTAAGGAGACCACAATCATGACAGCAACTACCGTCCTAGAGGGCTTACCTAGCTTTGTAGGCAACACCCGTTCACAGCTGAAAAAAAGAACACTTCTCTTTCGCTATCTAGCCATTATTAATCTTTCCTTAGGCGGCTGGTACTTAATCTGGCGGACAACTCATTCAATCAACTGGGCTGCCTGGTGGATTTCGCTGCCGCTATTGGGAGCAGAAATCTACGGTTATATCGGTGCAGTAATATTTATCATCGGATTATGGCGACCGCTAGTACGTCAGGTGAAGTCATTGGCTCAGAACGTGCCTAACATGCCTCGTAGTCAGTGGCCTACTGTAGATGTTTTTATCGCATGTTATAACGAACCCGCTGAAATGGTCGAAAAAACTGCGCGGGCTGCGCTGTCACTAGACTATCCCGCAGAGAAGCTGCGGGTTTATGTCTTAGACGATGGTAACGCCCCCGAGATGCGAGAGATGGCCGAACATCTCTGTCTAGAGGATTTGCAAATACCCGAAATGCAGTCACTCGCTCAACGCCTCAAAGCAGAGCATAGGAAATCGGTTGCTCAGAAAGCCAAGCTGGAGGACGCACTTGCCGTCCTTCAATCAAAAGAAGAACAAGAAGATTGTTCGGACCAAATTGAGCTTCAACAAATTGCAACTCTACTAAACCCTCAACAATATACGCTCTCGGAGCAAGTCGTTGAAGCCATTAAGGCGATTAAAATTTCAATTCATCAACAGGGAATGGCACTGAGCGATTTAGCCCGTTGCCGTTACATTGCCCGGCCCAAACCGAAAGGCCGTCCTCACCATGCAAAAGCAGGTAATATTAACCATGCGATTTTCTCAGGTAAAACCACGGGTGAATTTATTCTTACCCTAGATGCCGATCACATTCCTAAAACTCAGTTTTTGCAGCGAGTACTTCCTTATTTCTTTAAATATAACTTACACCAAGGTCGATACGAAGCAAATACAACCGCCTTTGTTCAAACGCCTCAAAGCTTCTATAATTTACCCGCTGATGATCCCTTCTGCCATCGAGCGGCACTGTTTTATGGTCCCATTCAACAGGGTAAAGACGGTTTAAACTCCGCATTTTATACAGGTACTAACGCATTGCTGCGAAGAGAGGCGCTGGTAACTACAGGACTACAGAACTTTTCTCAATCTTTAGCACAAGATAGCGATCGCCTTAGCGAATTTGAGCTTATTGGTGGTCTCTCTAGCTGCAGCATTACAGAAGATATGAACACGGCAATGCGTCTGCATGCTGCAGGGTGGCAGTCGGTCTATCACGATGAGATTTTGGCTGTCGGTCTGGCCCCAGACGATCTGAGCTCTACATTAAAACAGCGATTACGATGGGCTCAAGGCACCCTGCAGGTATTGCAAACCGAGAACCCACTAACAAAATCGGGACTGAGCTTTTGGCAGCGTCTGCAATACTTTCAAACCATGTACAGCTATTTTGCTGGTTTCCCAACCTTGGTATTCTTGCTTTGTCCTCTTGTGTATTTCTTTGCAGGTGTTATTCCTGTAGAGGCATTTGGAATAGATTTTGTCATACACTTTCTCCCCGTATACCTTATTAACCGGATAACGCTGATGGTAGTTGTTTGGGGTATTTCTGCTCGTGAAATATGGCGCTCTGAGCAATATGGCGTAGCTCTATTCCCATTGTTCATTCAATCGGTGCTCAGTGTCTTCTTTAAGCAGCCTCTTAGCTTCCAAGTAACGCCGAAACAGCGCCAATCTGGCATTTATCTGAAGCTAGTTTGGCCTCAACTCACACTATTTTGCTTACTTATCGTAGGTGTGCTGTGGGCAGGTTTACAGCTAACGCTGGGTAATATAAGTACGCCTTCGACGTATTGGGTGAACGTTGCCTGGAGTGTTTATAACATAAGCCTTCTATGGTCAATTATTCGGGCGTCTTTTTGGTCACCTGCAAATTGATCGATTTCAAGTTGATTAATTGCAAACGCTGTAACTCTAAATACTTAGACTAATAAGGAAAACAAATGAGCGAACTCAATGTTGTTATTCAGCCTGAACAAAGCTTAGACATTACCACCAGTGAATCCCTCCGGATAAAAATTACAGACACACTACAGCGCAATGTTGACAGTATCTTAATTGACTGCCAGCATGTCACTTTTATGGATAGCTCCGGACTCAGTGCAATGGTTATGGCACTCAAGCATGCTAAAGAAGCCAATGTTCGCCTAGCGCTTTGCGCTGTCGGAGAACAGGCAGGTATGCTCTTCAGCTTAACGGGCATGGATCAAATTTTTGAAATCTTTGAGGATAGAGCAGCATTTGAGAAGACTATTGCCCAGCTAGCATAAATACGATTTTTGACCAGAGCCTTGTGCTTGCCTTTAATCAGTGTAAAACGAAAAATATCTCTTCATACTCAAATTTCTTTCTAAAGTTTCTCTCCTAGAGGATCTATTCGATAGAGCTTCTAAACAGAAGAGCTTCTGAATAGAAGATAAAGCATAAAAAATCAAAGCCACTAGATAAATAAAATGAATTCATTCGTACTCACATGCCGGAAGGCAATGTGCTATGTAGTCTTAGGGTTAATTTGTGTATCTTGCTCTTCGAAGGCAACTATCAACGAAGAGCTTCAGACCAGTAATAGTGCCATAGAGAGGGGCAGTACTGCCTCACTCAGGGATACTGAGCAAGAGACAGTTCATGTAGGTGTACTCTCAATTGATAGTGCAGTTTCTGTAAATGAGCGATATCGCCCATTGTTAGACTACATAGCAGAGAGACTTAATCGTCCCGTTGAGTTAGTTGTTTTATCTCAAGACACTCAATTTTCTGAGGTAGCAGAGGGTAATTTAGATTTTGTAATTAATAATCCATTGGCGGCTGTACAGGTTCAGCGTCTTTACGATACTGATTTCTTAGTGACCCTAAACCGACCTAAAACTGGAGCTGCATTTAGCGGTCTGATTATTGTAGATAGCCGCAGTTCAATTACGTCTGTAGAAGATCTCAAGAACAAACGTGCCGCCTGTGTAGATTTCCAAACAGCTGCAGCTGGATGTACATTTCAAATCTATCATCTTCTTCAACAGAATTTTGACCCGGCCGAAGATTTTAGCAGCTTTGTAGAAAACAGATCTCAAGACAATATTGTTCTTGCCGTGCTTAATGGCAGCATTGACGTTGGCTTTATCCGTACAGGGCAGCTAGAAAAGATGGTCAATAAAGGTATGTTGACCAGCACTGAAGAGTTACGCATCATTGACCCTCAAGATGATGATTTTCTATATACGCATACAACAGCGCTATATCCCGAATGGCCAGTTGCCGCTCTCTCGACCACTGAGCCTGAGTTGAGCGAGCAAGTTAAAACAGTATTGCTACAAATTCCAGTTAATCATCCTGCACTGACAAAATTAGGCGTAGAGTCCTTCACAGCGCCTGTGGACTATAGCGCAGTTGACAGCCTGATTGAGACCTTAAAGCTTAAAAGCTGGGACGCGGAGACGAGCACATCCCCATGAAGAACCTCCCAAAAGTCCTTTCTCAGCGTTTTCAACAAAATATAGCGCTTCGTTACTTGACCATTACGAGTTCGTTCGTTTTGGTCGTTCAGCTTATCTTGGGATTTTCCCAGATTCGCTACAATCAAAATCGTCAGCTAGATGAACTTCAAGAGCAGACAGACAATAAAGCGGCTTTTATTCGGGATGTTACACCTGAAGCCATCTTAAATTTTGATTTTTTGTACTTGGAAACACTGATTCAGCAAGTCAGTGAAGATGTTGATATTGTGTATGCGCTTATCATAGATAAAGAAGGTAAGCCCCTTACTCGTCATCTTAATCAAAATGATTTGTTGGTGAAGTCCATAGAAAATGCGTTGGAGATTTCCCTTAATCCTGCAGGGAATGAAGAAGGCGAGACGGTTCCAGAAAGCGATATTTTAGAAACCGTCAATCAACTAAACCAATTTCCTGAGATTTACCAAATACGGCAGCCTATTCAGTCAGCAGGCCAACCTTTAGGAGAGATTTGGTTGGGTTACTCGACCCAGCGCGTATATGAACAAAGTAGACTTGCCGCCAGGGATAAAATTGTAACTGCGCTCTTGGTCAGCACGTTGCTTTCTATGCTAACAATGCTGTTGTTTAACCGGCAAATCCATAGGCCGCTGCAGTCATTACGGAAGTTCGCACAAGACTTTCAATCAGGTGATTTAGACCAGAGGATTCAAATTCGAACGCCCGATGAGATTGGAGAAGTCGGCACGGCCTTGAATAAAATGGCCAATCAGCTCCAGAGTACCTTGACTGGCCTTGAGCAGGCACGGGATGATGCTTTGGCTGCCGTACAGGCTAAAAGCGACTTTTTGTCGATGATGAGTCATGAAATTCGCACACCGATGAATGGAATTATCGGTATGACAGGACTCCTGCTAGATACTGAACTGAACGCAACTCAGCGTAACTTTACCAATACGGTTCAAAATTGTAGTAACTCCTTACTCACCATTATTAATGACGTTCTCGACTTTTCTAAAATGGAGTCGGGAAAGCTGGATATGGAGAGTGCTTCATTTAACCTACGAGCCTGCATTGAAGAGTCACTGGCTCTACTGGCACTGAAAGCTTCGGAAAAAGGAATAGAACTTTGCTATATTGCCGATCCAGCCATTCCAAACTATGTCATAGGTGACGTTACTAGATTGCAGCAAGTTTTAGTTAATCTTATTGGTAACGCGGTTAAATTCACCCACAAGGGTGAAGTCGTTGTGAGAGTGCGAGAGGATGTGGCTGAAGCATCAGCATCTCACAGAGATAATCAGCAAGAAGGAGGCAGTCGTATACACCTTGTTTTTGATATTGAAGATACAGGAATTGGGATCCCTGAAGACAAAATAGACTGTCTCTTTCAGTCATTTAGTCAGGTGGATTCGTCTATCACACGGCAATATGGTGGAACAGGGCTAGGTCTAGCCATTAGTAAAAAGCTATGCGAGCTGATGGGCGGAGATATCAGTGTTACAAGCAAGGTGGGAAAAGGTTCTTGCTTTACGTTTTCGATAGTTGTAGAGACGCCATTAACCCAACTTGTAGACGCTGCAACTGAATCTCATCACCTCTCTGGTAAGCGCCTGTTAGTTGTTGATGACAATTCAACCAACTGTGAAATATTAACTCGGCAAATAGATGCTTGGGGAATGTTGTCGTGTGTTGCTCACTCTGGATACGAGGCACTTGGCATTTTAAGCTGTAGAAGCGATTTTGATGCCATCATTTTGGATATGCAAATGCCAAAAATGGATGGATTGACTCTTGCTCGTGCAATTCGAGAACAATCTCAATATGGTCAGTATGTTCCTCTCATTATGTTGACCTCTTTGGGGAGCTCAGACATTTCGGCTTCTGAGCTAAATCAAATTCAGTTTGAGGCTTTTCTTAATAAGCCTGTTAGGCAGTCTAGCCTTCATGATGTCTTAGTCCAAATTTTAGTAGGGACATCCCATAAACATCAGACAGCCATACCAGTGGTTGAAGTCGCTGGGATAGATGATGCGTTAGGGAAAGAAATCCCACTCAGAATTTTGGTTGCAGAAGATAATTTAGTGAATCAACAATTGGCAAAGCAATGGCTAAATAAAATGGGGTACGAACCTGATATTGTTGCCGATGGCTGTGAAGTTATCGATGCGCTGAAGAAACAACCTTATGATGTGATCTTGATGGATGTGCACATGCCAAATATGGATGGCATGACTGCGACAAAGCGTATTCGAGAGGAGTGGCCTATTAATGAGCAGCCTAGAATTGTTGCCTTAACAGCTAATGCCATGCAAGGCGATAGCCAACGATGTTTCGATGCTGGCATGGATGATTACATCAGTAAGCCCGTTGATGTTACAAAACTCATGTCTGCCCTCAAGCAAGTTCAGCCGAATACGCAAAAAGACTATTCTCTAAAAACATAGTTGTTTCTAAAGACTTTTCCCTAGAAACATAGTTGAATAAGAGAACAATCATCTTCAAAGGCTTCTATATTTTGAAGGTGATAGATTTTGTTCAAAACATCAGATACAGAGACTGGCCCCGTTTGGTGGAGTCCTTCCAGCATGTTGCCAAAACCACTATGATCCCAGCAGCTGCCATCAGCTAGCTGAATTTCGTAAACTCCATCACTAAAGCCGTAAAGAGTACTGCCTGGCTCTATGCAACATTGGCTACATTGATAGCTGCTGTCGGGAAACATGCCGATGGGAATCTGACCGGATTGTCCGATGGGCTGTATGTAGTCGTTTGGCTTCACGAGTAACGCTGGAGGATGCCCAGCGCTGGCATAGGTTAGCATCCGATCAGACGCGCAATAAACGCCATACCATAGGGTCAAAAATCTTGGATTCTGGGAACTCATTTGAAAAATCTGATTGAGTCCTTTGAGTACGCTTGCAGGGTCATAGAAATCGGTGTTGGGTAGCGATTGCGATCGCATTACCTGCTGGATCGAGACCGACGGCAATGCGGCCCCTAGTCCATGCCCAGAAACATCTAAAACATAAAAAACGAGGTGTTCGTCATCTAACCAGTAGAAGTCAAAACAGTCTCCTCCAAGTTGTGCAGAAGGCAAAAATTGTGAGGTAATGTCAATTTTCCCAGAAAGAGACTTGGGCAACAACGATGTAACGTAGTTAGCCGCTTGTGCAAGTTCTTCGTTGAGCTGCTGCTGCTGTTCTTTGAGTTGTAGAGTTAGCGATCTCAAATCTTGGGCCGACTGATAAATCCTCAGGCCTGCTCGCACCCGGGCCAGCATTTCGGCAGGTTGAATGGGTTTATTCAAAAAGTCATCAGCACCCGTGTCTAATCCTTCAACCCGATCTTGCAGCTCGTTTCTGGCAGTGAGCAAAATGAAAAAAATATTGCTAAGTGCAGGATCAGATTTTATTTTTTGACACACTGCCAGCCCGTCTAGGCACGGCATCATCCAATCGCAAACAATCAGTGCAGGCTTAAATGTTTTTGCCAGCGCCAGGCCACTACTCCCGTCATTGGCCACAGTCACTTCATAACCCTGCTGTTCTAAGGTTTGCCTTAAAATAATCCGATTAATTGCTTCATCTTCAATCACTAAAACTCTATGCATAGGGATCCCTTCAAAAGACTCTTAAGTAATGGTGGAGTGATGCTATGCAGCTTCCTGCTTTTCACAACCTTTCATGCTTGCTTCATGGCTTGAAGTTGGATTCCTTTGCATACTATCTACTTAGCATTCCCATTATATGTAAAGGGAAATCCTCACTAAAATTGGACGGTGTGCTGATATCACTTTTTCGAGACTTTCCAGTTCATATAACAGCCTCTCTTTTCAGTAGGGAAATGGAAAAAGGTACAATTGTATTAGGTGGCTACACCGATCTGTTGTGTGTAAATCTACTTGAAAGAACTACCATAATTCACACTCTAACAATAATCTGAAAAAGCCCGCAGAAAGCGGGAAAGCTAAGCTCAATAAAAGAGTAATATTTTTTCTGTTCTATCCCTTTTCCTATAAGTGATAGAAAATGTTTAAAGGCATGTTGAGAACGCATTATTCTAAAAAGGTCGTTACCTTAACCGCTGTTTATAAGCGCAGATAATGATAGAGTCATCCTGCTCTGGAATCTTGCTCTGTTACCTTCAGAATATTTATGTTAAATCGTCGCGATTTTTTAGGTCACAGTCTGTTGTTTTTAAGTGGGTGCACTGTTGCCCAGACGACTAAGCCCGTACTCACGAACCAGGTAAATAGACCCAGCCGACTCCGATTCGCCGTTACAGATATCAGTGGGACAGATGAGCTAGAGCAGGATTTTGGCCCCTTTCGTCAGACGTTAGAAGCGGTGCTGGAACTTCCGGTCGAATTCTTTCCAGTGGATAACTTTCTGGATGCAGCCCCTGCTCTGCTTGCCAATGAACTGGATTTTGCCATGGCCGGACCATCTGAGTACCTCTTACTCAAAGCCAGAGCGAATGCGGTGCCGATTGCAGGAGTGACTCGCCCAGACTACTCCTCAGTTTTTGTGACCCGTGCCGATAGTGGCATAGTCACCTTGTCAGATTTAAAAGATAAGAAAATTGCTATGTGGAAAGAGGGCGCTACGGCAGGCCATATCGTACCGACGAAGATGTTACTTGACGCTGGGCTACAACCGGGTGCCTATGAGGTGTTAATGCTCGGCAAAGACGGCGTTGATGCTATGCTAGACGGCCAGACAGATGCTTGGGTTACTTCTCGGACTCGGTACAAAAAAGTAATTATCAGGGAGCTAGAACGCGAAAATGACGTTACGATCGTGGCTGAAAGTGAACTTTTGCCACCGGATATTTTTGTTGCTAATCCAAATTTGGGTGAGGGCTTTTTAGATGAACTCAGAACGAAGCTTACTACTAACAAAGAGATTCTAATACAGGCTTTGTACGAATCTGAAGCTAACCAAAAATACAAAGAGTCGGACTTAGTTTTGGTTGAAGATTCTGATTATCAGGCTTTACGTGATAGCTATTATGCTATCGGCCAGGGCTCAGCCATTGAATAATATGTCGAAGGCCATGAGGTATTCTTCTATCCGTCTGAGTTCTCTTGCCCGAATAAACCTCTGGTTGGATACCCGACTGGGCATTCAGCGGAGTATCGCTAAGAAAATCAGCGTGGGTTATGCTCTGGCATTGGGAACTGCTGTTTTGGGGACAACTATTGGTCTGATTGGTGGACACTATTATGCGCAACCAGCCCATAGACAAGCCCAGCAGATGTTGCAAAAAAGACAGCTGCTCAATGATTTTGAAAATCAACTTTTAAGGCTTGAAAAGCATCCGCTTAGGATGTTGGTGATCGCTGGTGAGAGCAGCATTTGGGTTCAATATGAAATCAGTCAATATAACTCTGACCTGAGACAGATTGAGCAATTGCGCATCAAGATTGAGCAATTAGTCGCATCGGATAAAAAAGTATCTCCTGAACTTGCTGGGGTATTGGATGACTCACGCATGACACTCGAGTCATATCAGCGATTTACTCAAGATCTTTGGGTTCGATTGGAGGGAGTGAGTGGCAAACAAGTTGCACGTGAACTTATTTCAGAGGCTCTTGGTAGTAGTCAGGCTAATCAACTCTCTACTGAATTTGAAAACCTTTTTGAAGATTTAACGCGATTACAGCAAGTAACAGATCAACGATATAACCAGGCGACTGATCAACTCGATCAGTCTGAACAGCTCAGACTTATTATTATTGTGACGAGCATGATGCTTTCAGTTGGGCTGGCCATTATACTTGCCGCACTCACCAGTCGTACAATTGCGAGACCCATTGAACAACTCACCACAGTTGCTCGTCAGGTGACCCAGGATAACAATTTTCAGCTTCAGGCCGATATTAATACACGAGATGAAGTCTCTCTCTTAGCTAAGGCCCTGAATCAGTTGGTGAGTTGGGCTGATCAATATACCAGTGACTTGGAAGACGCTCGGGATAACCTAGAGCAGCGGGTTGAAGAAAGAACATTGGCGCTGCAGCAGTCTGAAGCGTCCCTGCGTCAGAAGGCAGATGACTTACAGCAGGCATTGGTTGAACTACAACAAACTCAACTGCAGTTAGTGCAAAGTGAAAAGATGTCTAGCTTAGGGCAAATGGTGGCTGGTATTGCCCATGAGATCAATAATCCCGTGAGTTTTATTCACGGTAATTTGAAGTATTCGCTGAACTACACAAAAGATGTTATGGAACTGCTCGATCTTTACCAGAGGAGCTATCCAACGCCAACACCAGAGATTCAAGAAACAATCGAAGAAATTGATCTGCCCTTTTTGCAAGACGATTTCCCAAAAATGATGCAGTCTATGAGGGATGGTACAACACGGATTCGGGATATTGTTAAATCACTGCGAACCTTCTCTCGATTGGACGAAGCCGCGGTTAAACAAGTTGATCTCCACGATGGGATTGATAGTACGCTAATCATTTTAAATACCCGCCTTAAGAAAACAGCCGATTTGCCAAAAATTCAGGTTGTTCGTCACTACGGAAACCTCTCACCCATTGAGTGTTTTGCCGGTCAGCTGAATCAGGTATTTATGAATATTTTGAGCAATGCTATTGATGCTTTAGAAGACGCGCCTGAACTCCCTGATCCGACGATTACTATAACCACACAGTCGATCGATTCAGAGTGGGTTGCTATTGATATTGCAGATAATGGGCCTGGTATTCCTGATGAAATTCTTGGTCGTTTATTTGACCCATTCTTTACAACGAAAGCTGTCGGTAAAGGAACCGGCATGGGCCTCTCTATTAGTTACCAGATTGTGACTGGAAAACACAAAGGTTATCTAAGCTGTCAGTCGTCTCTTGGACAGGGTGCTAAATTTATTATCAAGCTACCTGTCAGTCTACCCACATGAATGATTTATCTAAGAGCTTGTACCCTTCTCAGTAAGGGGTGCTTAATGGACAAAAATATAGAAAAAAGGACGTTATAGAAAAAAGGACGTCAGAAAAAGTAAAAGACGGTAATTGAAACTATACGACCGACAGCAATCAGTCCCTGTAAGAGCTGAAGGCCTTACGGGGACTGAGGAAGTATTAGTCAAAAAATAAGCTGGTGATCCGACTCGAACGGACGACCGGCTGATTACAAATCAGCTGCTCTACCAACTGAGCTACACCAGCAAAATGTGCACCATGCGAATCGCTCAATTTGAGGCTTTCTTCGCAAGGACTTAAATCATATCAAAGTTTGTAGACAACTTGAAAAGTAATTTAAATAGCAGCTCTTTGCTTAAGTTAGCACTCGGTTAGCCTGAAGTGGCAATTTCGCTTGCAGCTGACCGAGTGCTAATAAGAACTATCGTCTAGGCCTGAGCCTTAGAACTATGCTTTATTATTCTCAACGGCCCAACGAGCTAGCTCTGTGCGGTTGTGCAGACCCGTTTTGCCAAGCATGTTGCTGACGTGGCTCTCGATGGTTCGCTGAGAGACTTTTAGCTCTTCAGCGATTTGGCGATTGGCCATACCACGAGCGACGAACTGCACAACCTTAAGTTCTGTGGGGGTGAGCTCTACATCAAAAGGCACCTGAATTGTGGGGATGGAGTTGGGTCCCTTGTTTTGATGGTGAATCAGGCGAGTGGCTTGCTTCAGTGAGGATTCTACCTGGGCGACTAGCTCTTCAGGCTCAAAGGGCTTCACCATATATACGTCTGCGCCTGTTGTCAGGCCCTTAACACGGTCTTGACTTTGGCCTTTTGCTGACAGGAATAAAATAGGAATCCAACTCTTTCCAGGATCTTGCCGAACTTGCTCTACAAATGCATAGCCGTCCATCTCCGGCATCATGACATCGCAAATGATCATATCTGGCGACAGATCGGAGAGGGTAGAGAGGGCCTCTCTACCATTGCCTGCTGTCATTACCTGATAGCCGCGAAATTCAAGATAGTCCTTCACCAGCAAGATGAGATTAGGATCATCATCAATCAGTAAAAGCTTCTTTTGTTCCCCTGTGTTAGCTTCTTTCATGCCGTGTGCTCGCTCTTTTGCTTCTGGTGTAGAGTTCGTTGATGATAGTAGGTACATGCACTTGTTTGGGTATCGCGTCTACAAAAGAATGCCTCAAAAAACGAAAAATCCTTAGAAGATGCGATAAATGACGGTCTACGGGTGTTTAACACAAGAGCGCGTCCTTTTACAAGCGTTAGCTCATCAGTTTTCTATATCAAGTATTCCCAAGATATAGATAACATCACTCAAAAATGTGAGTATTTGTGATGTTACTGAGCTCAGTGAATAGTTTTCTAAGAGTTTTCCCGAGGCGCTTCTGGCAATTCCCCTGGTAGCTCATGTTGTAAGAAAACATAGTCAGCAACGATGGTTCCCCCGATTAAGTGCTTTTGGATGATGCGTTCAATCGCTTCGGGCGTGGCGCTGTGATACCAAACCCCTTCTGGATAAACCAGCAAAATGGGACCGCGTTGACAAACTCTAAGACAGTTTGCTTTGGTTCTAAATACATAAGCGGAAGGCGGTTGGGTGGAAACATCGAGTGACAACGCCTTAAGACGTTGCTTTAAATACTTCCAGGCAGCAATGCTTTCTGCTTTGTCACAACACTTTGGAACCGTTTGATCGGCGCATATAAAAACGTGTCTGGTAATGGCATTAAGTGAGAAAGCGTTGACGCTCTTATCAAGCGCGGTGATCTCTGACGTTAAGTGTTCAGCAGACATATCTAATACACTAGCTACACATTAAAGTTAATCAATTCAGTACAATCAATGATCCCTATCACAGCTTGCTTGTATCAAATTATACGTACGTTCTCTGTGCGACTACGGGTTTGGGGGCAGTGATTACATTGCTAAGCGACTTTGGCTCTCGGGATGCTTACGTGGCTGCTATGAAGGGTGCGATCGCATCGATTGCTCCGGAAATACCCACGTGTGATTTAACACACCAAGTGCCTGCCCAAAATATTCTAGCGGCTCGGTTCAACCTCATGATGGCCTATCCTTATTTCCCAAAGGGAACCGTGCATCTGGCGGTGGTAGATCCAGGGGTGGGCTCTAGTCGAAGAGCCATTGCCCTGCAAACGCCCAGCGGATTTTTTGTCGGTCCAGACAACGGCTTATTTTGCGGTGTAATAGAGCGAGAGTCAATACTAGCGGTCGTTAACCTGACCAACACCCGGTATTGGCGAACTTCTAAAGTCAGCGCAACTTTTCACGGTCGAGACATTTTCGCACCTGTTGCGGCACACCTAGCTAGCGGTGTGCCGATTGTTTTGCTGGGTGATCGCATCTCCCCTGCCACTCTGGTCTCTATTGACCTTCCCCGGTTTCAAGAAACGTTTGATTCCACTGCAGAAGGCAGCCGACTACGCTTCACTGGCAGCCTTCAATATATAGATAGTTTCGGTAACTTAATTAGCAATCTTCCTGCTCGTGTTGTCCCTGATGGACCGTGGCAGCTAAGCATAGAACTGCCAGAGGGGCCTCGTCGATTCGACGGTGTGAAAACCTACAGCGATGTGCCTGTGGGGTCGCTGGCTGCTTTGGTCGGTAGTCACGGCTGGGTAGAAGTGGCTTGTCACGGTGGCAGTGCCTTTAAAGTGCTTTCATCATGGGCCGATATTGGTAGTGCTGTGACGCTGTTTGTGCCATCGAGTTTGTGACGTGAGTTCCGTGAGAGTTCGCCTTTCTCAAGACATTCGTAGGTAACTCGATAATAGCTGATCTCGTTGATATGACTGAAGTTCAGTGACTTTACGGACTCCGTTTTTCCGGACTCCTTTGTCCGTTAAAGAATACATCAATATAGACGGTTCTCTATTCACATTGCTACCTTCTTTTTTCAATACCATCACCTCCTTTCTACACATTAAACTCTTATGATTAAGCTCACTGGAATCAAAGCGTTTGAAGCACGCTGGCAGTCTCTCAAGTCTCTCCACCCGACTGCTCCACACGAAAATCATCTGCTTATGCAGTCTATGGGGCGTTTGGTAGACAACTATGCCAGCCAGTCCGAAATTGCTGCTGGACTGCCCTATGCTTTGCGAGGCCTATTCGATAAGTTGGTCGATGCCTACTTAAATGGTCATTGGATTGAGGGGGACCCGGTGTTGCCCGTGCTATCTGTCGTGAAAGATAGGCAGGCGAAGGAAAAGCAGGAAAAGCAGATGAAGGAAAAGCAGATGACGCCTGCGATGGCAGAATCACTGCAGCGTCGTAAACGCAAGCAAATGCAGCCCACTGCGGCCAGTGAAGCGGCAACTTACATCATTCATGATCGGGTGCAGTGCTGGGCATAGTGGCTATAGATTTCGTTTGGTGAAGACGATATCTTAGAAGCGGTAAAATCAATAATCGCTATTAAAGCCATTGCTTCATAGAGGCTAGAGTTGCTTGTACGAACCCCTTCACCATAAATACCGACCGCAAACGTTTGAGCAGCTGGTGGGCCAAGGTGCGATCGCCGATACCCTGACCAATGCACTCCAGCAAAATCGCATTGCACCGGCTTACCTGTTCTGCGGTCCTCGGGGAACAGGTAAAACGTCGAGTGCTCGTATCCTGGCCAAGTCGCTAAATTGTTTGACCGTAGACGTGCCAACTGCCAAGCCCTGCGGTGAATGCGACGTTTGTCAGTCGGTCAACAGAGGCAGCTCGCTGGATATTGTTGAGATCGATGCAGCCAGTAATACGGGCGTCGATAATATTCGCGAGCTGATTGAGCGATCGCAATTTGCTCCAGTTCAGTGTCGCTACAAGGTATATGTCATTGATGAGTGTCATATGCTTTCGACGGCTGCGTTCAATGCCTTGCTGAAGACATTGGAAGAGCCTCCAGATCGGGTTGTTTTTGTGCTCGCAACCACCGATCCGCAGCGGGTGTTGCCGACGATTATTTCTCGCTGCCAGCGGTTCGATTTTCGGCGTATTCCGCTGCCGTCGATGATTAAGCATTTGCAGCATATTGCAACAGAAGAGAATATTGCGATCGCACCTAGTGCTATCCAACTCGTTGCCCAAATCTCCCAGGGCGGGCTGCGTGATGCTGAAAGCCTGCTCGATCAGCTGAGCTTGCAGGCGGGAGAAATCTCAGTCGAATCCGTTTGGGATTTGGTTGGGGCAGTGCCCGAGCGAGATTTGTTGAATTTGGTAAGAGCGATCGCCGCCGATGATGGTACCGCTCTGCTAGAGCGCGTTCGTCACCTGATGGATAAAGGGCGAGAGCCGCTCATTGTCTTGCAAAGTCTTGTTGGGTTCTATCGCGATTTGCTCATTGCTAAGCGTGCACCCACCCGCGAAGACTTAGTCGCCATTACCCCGCCAACTTGGGCGGAGATGACAGAATTTGCCCAGCAGCTATCTGCTGCTCAGCTGCTGGCCAGTCAGCAAAAATTGCAAACTGCCGAAGTTCAGGTGAAAAACACTACGCAGCCTAGGCTTTGGTTAGAAGTGACACTCACAGGTTTACTGCCAAGTGCACTGGGCGCTATGGCTGATCTTTCCAACGCTTCTCCATCCAATGTTGCTCCACCTAGTGCCTCTCCTACAAAAACAAGTCCTGAAAAAATAAGCCCTCGCGCGGCTACGCCTACCGCGCCACCTGCTTCTCCTCCCCCGATAGCCGCGCCACCTGCTGCCCCATCCTCTCCAGTGCCGGCTGCCTCGCCAATATCTGCGCCTGCCGCAGTATCTTCGCCTGTTTCCACTGCGTCGCAGACGTCTCAGTCACTACAGCCACAGACTGAGTCAGTCCCCCAAAGTGCGCCGAGTGCCAGTCTAGCTATTAGCCCGCTCGAAGAACGTGCAACTGTTTCAGATGCAACTGTTTTAGATGGCACGCCACCTGTTGACGATGCAGACGCGCCTGTCGAGCAGCCTCCGCCACCAGACGTCAGCTTTGGCAGCTTGGGAGATCTGTGGAACAAGGTACTGGCTGTTGTTGTGCCTAGAGCGACTCAAATTATGATGTCGCAGCAAGGCATTTTGTTAGGGTTTGATGGTGTAAGTGCAAAAGTTGGCTGTCGCTCAGCTGGGATGCAAAAGCTTATACAGTCACGAGTCCCCAATTTAGAAGCGGCGTTTGAAAGTATCTTTCAGCGCAAGATAAAAGTATCCCTGGAATTGCTCAGCGCTGAAGAATTGCCCTCTACTCAAGTTAAAGAGCCTCCTCCCGCTCCGCCTGCGCCGCCAGTGAAGCGACCTTCCTCCGGAAAGGCTTTGCCATCGCAGCCCCAACCAGCGCCTGTTCCCTCTGATGTTTCTTACACTCAGCCGCCCAGTGCCTCATCAACATCGAAAGTAAACGACTTTGTTCCTAACCGTTCTGACAGTCATCGCTCAGCCGGCAGTGAGCCTATAAACAACAACTCGGCACAGGGCTCGTTGAGTAATAGCTTGGTTGGAAACAGTTCGCCTGCGAAGGAATCTGTTTCAGGTATGGTGGGAGCAACTCAACCGCCTGCCCAAGCTTTGTCGATCAGCGCTCCGCCCAGTGTGTTGCCCAGCGAGTCGCCCAGTGCGTCTTCGGGGCTCCCGCGCTCTGAAAATATGGGCGCTTCTCGATTAGATGCGCCTACGGATGCTGTCGGGTTCGACCAAGACCAAGAAAAGGTCAAACGCTTCGCCAATTTTTTCAATGGTGAAATTGTGAATCTCGACGATAGCGAACCTTCTGCCACCAAGAATGAGGGCGCTAGTAGGAGTAGTGCCTCGAAGCAGTCTCCCGATCCAGGGCCAGATGTTCCTTTTTAGGATTTGTTTCCTTTCAGGTTGCTTTCAAGGTCGTTGCGCCTAACTTCTTAGGCTAACTTTGTAGTTTTTCTCTAGGGTTGCGCGTACCTTTTGGTGCACCGGATCAATTTCTTTGTCTGTGAGGGTGCGATCGCTCGAACGATACACCAGCCTAAATGCCAAGGAACGCTGCCCCTCCGGCACATTCTCTCCCCTGTATTCATCAAAGAGCGTCACCGTATCTAGGAGCTTGCCTCCCGATTTTTCAATGGAGCGTTGCAAGTCCGAGACGGTCACTTCTGTGGGTGCAAAAAAGGCCAAGTCTCGGTCAGAAGCAGGATACGTAGAGTACGCCGAGAACTTGACAGCTTTCCCGCTCTTGCCTGTGAGGCACATCTCTAATACAGACCAGTCCAGTTCAAAAACATAAACAGACTCTGGCAGATCCTTATCTCGTCTTAGCTCAGGATGCAGCTGCCCAAACGTGCCCAGTCGGGTTCTGCCGCGCACAAAGAGTCCAGCTGTGCGGCCAGGGTGGAGTCGCTGCTCTTGACTTTCTGCAAGATTGTCAGTGCGATAATCAACAGACAGACCCAAAGTGTTGAATACACCTTCCAAAATACCCTTGGCTTCGTACCAGGTCATCGGTGTCTCTTGATTGCTGGTTACCCAGCGACCGCGCCTGGCGTCACCGCCGATGATGCCGGAGACATTAATCGTCTCAACCGGATCTGCCGTTTCAGGATTCTCTGCCGGTTTGTTGAATACGGTGCCAATCTCAAAAGCATTCAGCGGACCATTGCCCTGATTGACATTGAGCTGGAACGCATCTACTAGACCGTCAATTAGATCGATGCGCAGCGCAGAATACTCGGTGAACAGCGGGTTGGCCAAAACGACCTGTCTATCGGAGTATGGACTGGTCAGGGAGTAGTGGATTGTTTCTGTTAGCCCAGCTCCTCGGAAGGCGGCTCGTAGCTTTCTCGAAATGGCTGCATCTTCAGAGAGGTAGCCCCTTGATGTTTGGCCAGGCAGCGTATTATCGAAGTGGTTGTATCCATAGAGCCGTGCAACTTCTTCTATTAGGTCGATTTCTCGCTCTAGGTCGCGATAGCGATAGGGAGGAACCTCGACAGTCCAAGTGTCTTCAGTTTCAGCAGTTGCCTTGCAGCCAAGCTTGTCTAACAGCGTTTCGATGGTGACTTTATCCAGCAGCTTGGTGCTCTTGCCGTCTTTTTGGCCATCTTTTTGGCCGTCTTTGACACGGCCTAGAATTTGGTGGATACGGCTGAGACGAAGAGTAACTTCTCTCGTAGGGGAAATATTTCCAACTTCGGTGCGGTCTTCGCCTTGCCCAACCAGGGTGGCGCCTGTGGTTGCTATCAGCAGCTGTAGGGCGCGATCGCATGCCAATTTCAGCTCAGCCGGATTCACCCCGCGCTCATAGCGAGCCGATGCCTCCGTTCTTAGCCCCTGGGACCTTGCTGACTTCCGAATTGCTGCCGAGTCAAAATAAGCAGCTTCTAAGAATACTTTGGTTGTTGTATCGATAACTTCCGTATCAAAACCGCCCATCACACCTGCAAGCGCAACGGGTTTGTCATTAGCCGTAATCATCAGTGTCTGTTCGGCCAGCTGACGTTCTTTTTCATCTAGCGTGGTCAGCGTCTCATCTGCCTTGGCATAGCGCACGCCAATCGTGACTGGCTGTGAGCCGCCTACAGTATTGAGCCGATCGAGATCAAACGCATGCAATGGTTGCCCCCATTCCAGTAGGACATAGTTGGTGACATCGACCACATTGTTAATGGCTCTTGTGCCAGAGGCAATCAAGCGCTGTTGAATCCAGTCGGGAGAAGGCCCAATCTCAATGCCTTCTAGAATGCTGCCAATATATATAGGACATGCTTTCGGATCGCTGAGCTGAATATTCACGCCAGAAAGCGCGCTTTGGCTCCCCGCCAACTCATCTGCGACCGGCAGTTTTAGTGGATTGCCGGTAATTGCCGAAATCTCTCTGGCAATGCCCACCAGGCTCAGCGCATCAGCCCGATTTGCCGTTGAAGTGACATCCAGCACAAAGTCATTAAGCCCCAAAACAGGACGCACATCCTGCCCGACTTGAATATCTCCTTTCTGGTAGCTGTCTTCACTAAATATGTGGATACCTTCAGAATCACGAGCAAGCCCTAGCTCTGCCAGCGAACAAATCATCCCAGCAGACGGGACCCCCCTGAGTTCGCGGGGCTTGATCTTCAGATCTATTTTGGGCAGGTAGCTGCCAACGGTGGCCACAGGCACGCACATATCTGCGCCCACATTGGCTGCGCCGCACACAATGGTTGAATTCTCAGCTGCACCAATATCCACAGTACAGACACTCAGCTTTTCTGCATCGGGGTGAGGCTCACGCTTGAGCACTCGGCCCACCACCACACCGTTAGCCCAGCTCTGTCGATCTTCAATATCTTCTACCTCAAAGCCTGCCATGGTGAGCGCTTCAGCCAGCGCTTCCGGAGAAAAATCAAATTCGACAAGCTCTTTGAGCCAGTTAACAGAAACACGCATGAGAAAAATTGACGCTTTGGCGCTAGCCACAACAATAGGCAACTGCGAGGGTGCGAAACGCATACCAGCACAGGTGCACTGGCCTATGTTACTACGGTTGGTTTGTCTTTAGCGGTCATCTTTAGCGGTCAATGGTGTGTTCTTTGCATTGCTGCACCCTGCCAAGCAGCCGGGCAATCGCACCGCCCTGCCGTGCCTTGCCAAAAGGATGCGGGAATACTTGAAGTGCAAGGCCTTGCTGCGTATGCACCTTCCTTTGACCCACCCTTGACCCAATGACCTACTGCATTGCTACCGGCTGCTCAAAGCCAAAAAACGCTGCGGCTGCACGGTTTTGTAAAAGCTGTGGTAGCAAGCTTTGGGTCAGAGATCGCTACAGAGTTTTGGGTGCGCTAGGGCGCGGCGGCTTTGGCGCTACGTTTCTGGCCCGTGATCAGTCATTGCCAGGGCTGCCTCCTTGCGTTATCAAGCAGCTGCGGCCGACTGCTAGCGAATCCAACTTACTAGAAATGGCCCGTGATCTCTTTCAGCGAGAGGCCAAAATTCTCGGCAAAATCGGTAACCATCCACAGCTTCCGCGTCTGCTCGACTACTTTGAAATGTCGAATGAGTTTTATCTGGTTCAGGAGTACGTCAGCGGCTCCACGCTACAAAAAGAGGTAAAGCAGAACGGGCCGTTTACTGAAGTGAGCGTCAAGCAGTTTTTGCGTGAAATTTTGCCAGTAGTGCAGTACATCCACAGTCACAAAATTATTCATCGTGACATTAAGCCAGCAAACCTCATTCGCCGTGAGCAAGATAAGCAGCTGGTGATGATTGATTTTGGTGCAGTCAAAGACAAGGTGAATGCGCCTAAGGTTGATCCCTCTGATCAGACTGCATTGACAGCCTATGCCATTGGTACACCAGGATACGCACCGCCTGAGCAAATGGCGATGAGACCTGTTTATGCCAGTGATATTTATGCAGTTGGTGTTACCTGCGTGTACCTGTTGACGGGCAAGTCACCGAAAGATCTCCCCTACGATCCTCAGACGGGGGAGCTGCGCTGGAAAGAGAGAGTCGTGGTCAGCGGCCATTTTTCACAGCTGCTTTCCAAGATGCTGGATATCTCAGTTCATAACCGCTATCAGGTCGCTGAAGATGTCTTACGCGACCTGGAGATGGAACCTTACCTTGAAAGCCTGGCGCAAAATATGTCTTTTGCGATGGCTAAGCCCGCAACTCCAGAAGTTGACAACGCTGCCGAATTAGAAAAAAGAGTTTCTCCGTCTTCTCGAATGGCAGCGGCTATTCGGGCTCGCCGGGAACGCAGGGTCAAGGCGGATGATAACTATAAAGGAGTAGAACGGCGAAAATCTAAACGGTCAACAGCTGAGTCGCTCAGAGAAGACTACGAAAAAGGCCATCGCGACTTTTCCAATAAAATTCTGAGCCAGCTGGACTTGCATCGTCAGGTATTTTCTGGGGCCCGGTTTGCAAAGGCCACCTTACGCAAGACCAATTTGCAGCATGCCGATTTGTCTAATACACACTGGGGCCAAGCTACCCTCAGTCAGGCCAGTCTGAAAAATGCCAAGCTAGCGGGTGCTTTCTTTGGCAGTGCGAATTTAGAAGATGCCGATTTGCGTGGGGCTAGCCTAGTTCGAGCGAATTTTGAGTCGGCAAGCCTGAAGGGGGCGAATCTCTGTGGTGCTGATTTGACGGGCGCTATTATCAGTGAGCAGCAGCTGGCCGAAGCCCGGACAAACTGGTCGACTATTCAGGTTAATGGCAAGCGCAATCTGCTTTGATTTCTCCCTAGATACTCCCGCAGAGTGTACGTTACACTAGGCCAGAGCACCCTAAATTGCGCGGAGTATTTGGATAATGTTTGTCGATGAGCTGACCACCTTTGTTCGGGAGCTAGCCAGCCAGCCTATCGCCTTTTGCGGTGGTTTTTTCTCGGGCTTATTTCGCCTCGATTTGTCGGAAGATCCAGTGAAGACTTGGCTGCAAAAGCAGGGGGCTAAGCCAGCTGATGCACCAGCGGCCACCTCAGAACCTAAGGGGCCGCAGTCTATCGATATTGAGTGATATTGAGTCCCATTATATGTTGGCTGGCCATTTGCTTGGCTACACTGAGCCGTACAGCAATTGCGCTAGCGAAGACTATTCATCCAACGAATAACTTTTTTGTTGATGCGATCTGTCTTCTCCAAGTTCGATTCATTCGACTGTTGAGTGAGTTCAAGCGCCCGATTGTAGTCTGCGATCGCACAGTTCCAATGTCCTTGTAGTTGATAGCTACGACCTCGCTCTGCATAGAGGTTGGCACTATCTGGCCTAAAGAACATTGCAATATCTAGGCATGTAATGGCCTCATCGTAGGCACCCATTTCTCTGAGTGTGACAGCTTGGTTCAGCCGGGCGCGAATGTTAAGCGGGTTAATGTCGATCGCTTCGTCGTAGTCATCAAGGGCATCAAGCCAGTTTTGCTGAGTGGCGTGGAGATTTGCCCGGTTATTGTAGACTTGGTCCTGCTCGGGGTTGATAGACAGTGCCCGGTTGTAGTCTGCCAGGGCCTGCTCGTAGTGCTTGAGGTTGTAGTGCATTAGCCCGCGGTTGCCAAAGTGGTCTGCACGATCCGGCTCGTGGGCAATGAGCTGATTGAAGATTTGCACGGCAGCAGCGTAGTTCTGTTGCTGCGCTTCTCTCTTGGCTCGTTTTCGTAGCAAGAGCAGGGCATCTGCCTGGGAAAGCCAGCTATCGACTCTGAACCGATAAGGCGGTTGCACCGTAGGACTCAAAGAGGGCTGCTCGAGCGGCTGGTCAATAGAGGTCGATAATTTACTAACGGGCGTATAAGCTGCTTCTGACACTACGTTGACCTCTGAAGGATGAGAAGAATTCGTGCTGACAGGTCCTGTGGATTGCATAAGGTAGATGCCCCTGAGGCGGATGAATATGCAGATACGAAAATTGCTATTGAAAAACAAGTGGCTGAAGCTAACTTTTACGCTGTGATTAGGCCAGCCTTGATGGCCTCTTGGGGATAAAAACTATCTTGAATACATCAAAAATAGTTGTTTTCAAAAGTTGCTTGGTAAGGCCAATGGCCTAGATGAAATGCACAGAAGAACGAAACAAGTTTGCTTTCATATAACGCTCTTGATGCAATAATCTCACGGACTTCTAGCCAAGCTAAACCGAAAAAGAACGTAGGAATTTACCCTGTACCCTCAAACGAAAGTTGATATATAGGTGTAATCGCTGAAAAAAACGATTTCCTACCATTTTGAGTGCTCAAAATACTTAAATAAATATAAAGATAGTCGTAAAAAATACGCACCTAGTGAACTGCGGTTACGATTTTTCTAGCGCTTTTACCGAGGACACAGCCCTTGGAGTTGCCGTTATACGTCCTACCTAACGGCACTTAAGAGGATTATTAGCCTGTCTGAATTGGTTTTATTGTGTTAGTGCTCCCCCATTTCCTGAAATTTTCTCCCAAAGTTTTATGCGTGAAGAGTAACGCTGTCCAAAGAATCTATTCAAAGAATATTTGACAAAAGATAAGCGCTGTTGTTTATATCAAGAAAAACTGTTCTTAAAGATGCAATGTACGGGGCTAACTCTGGCGTTTGTATACACTTTCCTGTACAGATTGTTTGACGTGAAATCTTAGCCTGTACTCCAAAACAAAAGGTCGCGTTCCATTAAGGAACGCGACCTTTTACAGTTCTGATTTGAGTTTGAGTGCCTTAGTTCTGAATGATTTCTAGTCTTGCCTGATGCAAGGAGAAATTCGCTTCATGAGAAACTTTTAGATTAAACACAAATCCCTGCCCTGTCTCTGCTCTATAGCCGTGGGTGCTGTGCGCTGGCATTTTGGGCTGGGAATTCAGAGCAGCGATGACTAGTTGTGACAGTTAGATAGTGAGAGTTAGACCAGTGATTAACGGAAGCCTACAGATGCCTGCCATACAAATGCCAGTAGCAAGAAGAAAATAGGAAGAATCGGCAAAACGTCGATGAGGGGGCCAAAGGCACGGTAGGCTTCAGGTAGTTCTGCTACCAGCAGTGCAACGTCCATATATCCAATATCTCCCAAATGCTTATGTAATACGTATGCAAAATTTTATCATGATGTGTAGTGTTACTTTGCGTTTCAAAACGTTACAATCTCGCTCGCTTTAATGGCTCGCTAGCTTAGCCAGCTGGCGTAGGTCTCAGCAAATCGATCTTGCAAAATAGCTGATCGAATATCCGTAGTAAAGCGAATCAGCTCTGTGATGTTGTGAATGGAAAGGAGAGTGTAGGCTAGCATCTCTTTGGCATGAATGAGATGGCACAAGTAGGCGCGGGTGAAGTTTTGGCAGGTGTAGCACGGGCAGCTATCGTCTATGGGGGTGAGATCGCGGCGGAACCGTGAGTTCTTGAGGTTCCAGCGTTCTCCTTTTACCAGGGCTGCGCCATGGCGGGCTAGCCGGGTGGGAATTACGCAGTCGAATAGATCGATGCCTGCTGCGATCGCCTGTGCCATTTCCTTGTAGGTTCCTACTCCCATTAGGTAGCGCGGTTTATCTTCAGGTAGCAGCGGCGTCGTTGCCTGGACAATCTTCTCAATGAGCTCCGGTGGCTCACCGACGCTGACGCCGCCAATGGCATAGCCGGGCAAATCTAGATTAGCTAAATCTTTAGCTGCCGCTGAACGCAAATCTAAATAAGTCCCTCCCTGTACGATGCCAAAGAGGGCCTGGTCATCTCGATCGTGCGCTTGAATGCAGCGCTTGAGCCAGCGATAGGTGCGATCTGTCGCAGTAACTACCTCTTCACGGCTGGCTGGATAAGGTGGACACTCATCAAAGGCCATGATGACGTCAGCACCCAGCTGATTTTGAATTTCTATGGACCGCTCCGGCGGCATATCAATAATGCGGCCATCACGGGGTGAGCGAAAGGTGACGCCTTCATCTGTAATGGTACGCATTTCGCTCAGGCTAAATACCTGAAACCCGCCGGAGTCGGTCAGCATTGGGCCTGTCCAGTTCATAAACCTATGAACCCCGCCGGCCTCTGCGATCAAATCTTCTCCAGGCTGCAGATGCAGGTGATAAGTATTGGCCAGTACCATCTGCGCGTTGCACTCTTTTAGCTGTGCTGGCGTCACTGTTTTGACGTTAGCCAGGGTGCCTACCGGCATAAATCTGGGGGTGTGAACCGGCCCATGAGGCGTGTGAAATATGCCTGCGCGAGCTTTGGTCTGGCTACAGTTGGCTTGTCGGTGATATGAAAAGGCGCTCAAGAGTAATTCCGCTCATCGTCAATAGAGGCATCCCAGCTGGCCGATAGTGCTTCTGTAACGATGGCTTCTAAGGTGGCAGCATCGAATTCTCTAGTTGCATGGCGTTCGACGTCTTTGGCAACAGGGGTTAAACACAGGCAAAGGTTGTCTTGTACAAGAGCATAGCTGGTCTCGTCGCCAGAGCGAACTATTTCTAGGTAGTCAAAGCTGTGAACGTTGAGGTACAGGCTATGGTTAGCCACCAGCGTTGCCTGGTTGGCATCGGAGAATGCTTCCATGACACGACCTTCTCCCGTACTAGTGACTTGGTCGTCTTGTCGGTATATATAGCGAACTTGGCTAAGCCCTTTTAGAAGGCGCAGCATGTCAGTTTTGTTGATAACAATACCGCTGTCGACGATGCAGGGTGCAGGCAGTTTGCTTGGAGAGTTGTAGTTCATTGTAAAGGCTGGACTAGGGCCAAAGACGGTTGTGATTATGCGGGAAGGTTTGTACGGGCAATTACAGACGAAACTGTAAACTTCACCTTTACAACCTGCGAGAATCTACCATCACGATAGACGAATTTCTAGCGTTTGCCATACTAGATTTGTAAGATCTTGAAATACTTTATTCGTTGAATTAGAGCTTTATGCTTTGAACATGATCAAAGATCAACAGAATTACTGTAGAGAAAGGTCTATTTTTTCTTTAGGGGAAATTCTTGGATTCCCTGTAAATAAAGCGTTTTAATCCAAAGGCTGAACCGTTGGATTGGCGTTTGGGAAAAGGACGTGCTGGCTTCGTATTTGGGCATTGTGAAAGTTTTGGCAATCGCTTTGGTAAGACGATGTAATTTGTATGGCTAAGTGTTGGAACAGCCATACATACCAAGTTTTCTTGATAAGAAGAGCTGGTCCTATAACAACTTTGTCAACCGCCAGACTGACAGCTTTTTGTCCTTACGGCTTATATTTTTTACGACAGCTTTTTTATACTGACCCCTATGAAAGTCGTTCAGCTGGTGCAGCGTTTTTGGATAGGTATGCTGCGATCGTTGTCAGGATGGCACGGCGCGCTGATGTTTTATACCTGTTTGCCAATGCCACAGCACTGGCCGTTGGAATTTCGGTGGATCGCTCACTGGGTGCCTTGGGTTGGCGCGGTTGTGGGCGGTTTGCTTGCGGTCGCAGATTACCTCTTGTTGCTGCTGCATGTGCCTGTCTTGGTTGCTAGCGCCCTAGTCGTTGCGCTGGGCATTGTGATTACCGGCGGGTTACATCTGGATGGTGTGATGGATGTGGCAGATGGCTTAGCTGTTGTTGATGCCAATAGACGACTCGCTGTGATGAGCGATAGCCGCATGGGGGCATTTGGTGGAATGGCTGCGGTGGTACTGATTCTGTTGAAGGTCGTGGCGTTAGCTTCGATCGCGGAACATCGAGCCTTTGTGCTAGTGGCGGTGGCCATGTGGGGACGTTGGGCGCAGCAATGGGCGATCGCTCGCTATCCATATCTCAAAAAAGAGGGCAAAGGAGCCTTTCATAAAACGGCTCTGCCGACGCTGTGGCATAGCCTGCCTCATCTAATAGGGTTGCTTTGCCTTGGCGGTTTGTGGGGAGTTAGCGGTTGGGTCCCTGTCAGTGTTTTGGTAAGAACAAGTGTAGGTGGTGTGCTCATTGCCTGGTTGACAAGTGCCTACTTTTATAGACAGCTTGGGGGACACACAGGCGATACCTACGGTGCAGTACTGGAGTGGAGTGAAGCGCTGCTGCTTTGTAGTTTGAGCCCTTAGAGTGATGTTGTTACGGTGATGACATCTTCAATTCAATGTGATCAAATGCGATAGCCGTTATCCGATCCAGCGACCTGTAGGACCTTAGCGACCTGTACAAAGCAAAATGCATGGCAACCTGCACAAAGCTTTGTACAGGTTGCTATATTCTGGAATACTCTTCTGTTTTTGATGATGCGAACTTATGATTAGTGCTTCTCAGGTGTCTACAGTATCGGGGTCTGGTTTGCCGCTGGTGGGTAATGACATTGATACCGATCGGATTATTCCTGCTCGGTTTTTGCGAGCGGTGACCTTTGACGGGTTGGGTGAGCAGGTTTTTGCGGACGATCGCAAGCAGCTAAGCGATCATCCCTTCAATCAAAGCCAGTATCAGGATGCTGCGCTGCTGCTAGTTAACCGTAATTTTGGCTGTGGCTCTTCTCGTGAGCATGCGCCTCAGGCGATCGCGCGCTGGGGAATCAAAGCGCTGGTTGGTGAGAGCTTCGCTGAAATCTTTTTTGGGAACTGCGTTGCCATGGGAGTTCCTTGTGTTACTGCCGCGGCAGAAGATGTTAGCAACTTGCAATCAATGGTGAGCGCAGACCCGATGCTTCAGCTGACGCTAGACCTAGAGGCGATGACGGTGCATGCTGGTGATTTTTTTTGCCCCGTTGATATGGGCGCAGGCCCCAGACAAATGTTTTTGAATGGCACCTGGGATGCTTGTGGTCAGCTGGTGGCGCAGGCGGATGCAATTGAGAAAACAGCGAGCCAGTTGCCATATGTGAGCTGGGCTTCCTAATGTTTTTGCTTCTTGAAGCTCAATGTCTCAACGGACCTAGTAATGTTGCAACTAACGATCTGAATGTCTTTTAAGGGGATGTCTCAATGTAAAATGCTGAGCTCACTTCGTAAGATTTTGCATTTTACTTCGATGTATTCCACTTGCTGTAGGGATTCCTGACCAAGTTCGCATTGTAATACTTCGGATCACCAGAAACTTCCTTTCCTAGCCAGTCGGGCTTATCGAAGGGTTGGTTTTCATCCTCTAGTTCTATTTCTGCAACGATAAGCCCGGCATTTTCGCCTTTGAACTCATCGATTTCCCAGGTAATTGAGCCGAGGGGAAGGCGGTATCGGGTTTTCTCAATTAGGGGCCGATCACACAAGGTTTCTAGCATTTCTTGAGCGTCTTTGATCGGAACATCGTATTCAAATTCCGCTCGGCTGAGTCCCTCTGTAGGGCCTTTTATCGTTAAATAGGCGCGAGTTCCTGCAATTCGAACTCGAACGCTATTGCCAGGGGCTGCAGTGGCAATGTAGCCCTGGCAATAGAATTCCCCCGTAGCTTTTGCCTTCCAGTCGTCACTGGTCACTAGGAATTTACGTTCAATTTCTCGGGGCATAGGGGACTTTGCGTGTCTCTCTAAAAAGGCTTCTCAAAATCTTTTTTAGGTGAGTTGTGTGGCTTGCAAACGCTACTTCAGTCTGCGCAACACATATTCTGAGATCTCTTCTAACGCTCGGCGAGACGGTGACGGTGGCAGTGCTCCAAGTCGTTCGACTGCATGCTGTGCATGGTGAGTGGCCAATGCCCGTGCCCTTGTGATGCCCTGGCTGTTATGTACGAGATCAAGTGCTTGCTCGAAGTCTTCGGGTTGCGAAAACTCTCGCTCAATCAGCGTCTTAAGGTAAGGCACTTCCTCCATTGCATACAGCACAGGTGCAGTCAAGTTACCGCTTCGTAAATCAGAGCCTGCCGGTTTCCCTAAGATGTCAGCGGAGCCGGTAAAGTCCAAAATATCGTCGACGACCTGATAGGCTAAGCCCAAGCTGCGTCCAAACTGGTACAAGTCTTCCGCTAATAGTTCCGATACGTTGCTCAAAACACCGACGGCCTTTGCACTGTTTGCGATCAGCGTGGCCGTCTTGTAGTAGCTCTTATCTAAATACGCATCGATAGATAAGGACGTATCAAAATACTTCAGCCCTTGCCGAATCTCGCCTTCTGCAAGGTCCATAATTACTCTAGAGAGCAGCTTAACCACGTCTAGATTATCGAGATTGGCCAAATACCAAGATGACTGCGCAAACAGAAAATCTCCTGCTAAGATAGCTACTCGATTACCGAACTGGCTGTGGACGGTAGCAACGCCACGACGGGTGGCAGATTCATCGACCACATCGTCATGCACGAGGCTTGCGGTGTGAATCATTTCTGTGATTTCTGCGAGCCGCCGATGACGTGTGGTAATTTCCTGGTCGGGCTGTGTCGCCCGTGCCAGCAAGAGCACAATGGCCGGACGAATGCGCTTACCGCCTGCCCCAAATAAGTGCTCAGCAGCAGCGTAAAGAATCTTGTGGCGAGCGCCAACAAGATTTTTGAGATTATCTGTCAGAAGGTCCAGATCGGCTTCTACAGGTGAAAAAAGAGAGGTGACTGAGGTCATGGAGAACGCGACTCAGGCTGATTTAGTTACGAAACTTTAAGTAGTCTTTCTTTATTCTAAGCTATTGCGCTGGGAAAGGGGTTGCTCTCCCAGAGGAAACCTGTTAATTTCCCTGCCTAACCCCTGTGGTCGCGGGTGATTAGCCGTTTGGTTCGTCGCTGATTTTGTTCTATGAGAATTTGCGAAACATTTATTTGCTGAGTCTGTCCAATAACAAAATCTTATGTTAATCTTAAAATATTAGAAGACTTTTCATTGAAAGCCTGATGACATCTGTCGGTCGTTTCGGTTATTGCGATATTAAGCAACTCGGTTTGAACTAACCGTCCGTGGACTTTAGGTCCTTGGATGCCCTGTTCACGCTGCTGCGCTTAAAATTGCTTCTTCTACCCAGTTACTAGTTCCCAGTCACTAAGTATTTACGTTGAGGCTTGTCTACAGGGGCAGTTTTAGGCATCAATACTTAGCCTCCATAAAACGAGGTCGAAATACCGATTTTCTTGCCGAATGTCGTGTCTTTTCAACCCATGTTTTTCAACCGTTGTGAGGAGATAAGTCGAGTGTGGGTAGATAAATCGAGACAGGCTTTTTGTACCTGCATATAGCTACGCTGATTGGTTTGCGTAATAGGACCTTTCACAGATGTATTCTTGCCATAGGCAGTATGCATTCGTGAGGAAAGCGAGTCACTTAACCTGCCATTACATGAGGCTGTTGGCCTAAGACCCGTATCTCAGGCAAGTGATAAATGCTACCTGGCGCATTATCTGGATCAGGATATGGTGGCTGATTCATTCGCCTGATTATGTTCCGGGGCAGTCGTGGTCTCGGAATATGTCTGGACTGTTGGATTTGTATGGCCACTTATTTTAGTTGAGCTGAGCTGAGGTCTCAAACCTTAATGCAATAGCTTTCCGCTTAGGTGAGCTGCACCTAGTTTGTGGTGTGGGAAACCTTTGCGACAGTTTGCTGTGTTTTTCTTTTGGAGATGTCAGGGGCGTTGTTAAGTGTTTCATTTGCAGCGCTGTTGGCTATTGGATCGTTGTCTTTTCTAATACGGCCCGTGTATACGTCTGTTCTTTGTTCACTCTCACTGTGCTTGCCATGCTGCATCACTTCTCCGCTGCTAATCCGTTCGCAATTGTTCTCCCGGCTCTAGGTTATTTGATTGTCGTTTACTGTGTCTTCATGCTGATGGGTGCTGGTGCTTCAGATACTTAGCTACTGTGCCTGAACCTGTCACGCCTTTGAGGCGTGGAGCTTTGCTTGAAACAACGAGCTTTAAATGACAAGCTTGAAACGACAATTCCTCTGCTGTTCACATCAAATGTGAACAGCAGAGGAATTTTTTCTTGCTTGGGGATTGCTAGTAGGGCGAGAGTTTTTAGAGGTCTTAGCGATCGCTCGTGCTAGAAGACGCTGCATGAATCATTTCTAATTCGCTCACAGGTATTTGCTTGACAAGGGGTTTATACCCAAGCCACTGCTGTGAGACATTAGCAAATTGTTCAGGGTCGCCACTAACGTAAAACTCAGTTGGTTCTATCGGGCTATTGCTTGAGCGTCTAAGTCTCAAAATCGTTAACTCCTGCGCAGCGGCAACGGTCAGGTGCTTTGCTGGATCGACTAGCTTAATGTGAGTAGGTAAAATCTGCTTGAACACCGGGGCGAGGTGTGGGTAGTGAGTGCAGCCGTACACGAGTGTGTCTATGCCTGCGTCTATAAGGGGCAGTAGGTAGCGCCTAGCGACCGCTAGCGTGTAAGGGTCGTGGATACGATCGTCTTCAATCAAGGGCACAAAATCATGGCAGCCAACCTGCCATACCTGCGCGCTGCTATCGATTTCTTGAACGGCTTGCTGATAGGCATTACTTTTAGCAGTTGCCTCTGTAGAGACTACGCCAATGCTTTTGCCCGCCTTAACAGCGGCCCTAGCACCCGGCAAGATGATGCCCAAAATCGGGATAGGAAATTCTGAGCGTACCTCTTCCAATACCAGTGCTGAACTAGTGTTGCAGGCCATGATAATCATCTTGACGTCTAGGTCGATCATCCAAGCGATAATCTCACGGACGAATCTCAGTATTTCACTTTTGGACCGATTGCCGTAGGGTACTCTGGCCGTATCTCCAAAGTAGATAACTGACTCGTGAGGCATCTGCGCAGTCATTTCTTTCAAAACGGTGAGCCCACCTACGCCACTATCAAAAACTCCAATTTTGAAGTGGGAGCGCAGCTGGCTTGAGAGTGCTGGGATGCTCATAAGTAGAAATACTCAGAATATTAAGTGAATAAATGTTGTCTAGAGTTTAGTAGGATTTGGAAACTTTACCAGCTTTATTTTGGGTTTTCTGCCAAAAGAATCTGTAGATTCTGTGTACTTTTTTCGAGTGTTTAGGAGAAAACTCGTGGTTTTTACGGATGAAACACGGCTGCACCTTATAGCAAGAAACAGCTGTGCTTCTCTCATTGAATTGGCTAGTAGAGTGAGTTGGCTGGGACAGCGCCGCTGCCCTGAGGATTAGGGTGCTAACACAGCCTTCCTATGTTTTTATACAAACTCTAATCGCGTTTTACGGATAAATATACGGCCAAAAAATAAAACTGTCCGTATATCTATCGAAATAGCTCTACATAGCTTGGTTGTAGCTTTTCGCATCCTTCCCCAACTGGCATCGGACGTACCGTTGGGGTCTACTTTGTCAGTATTTTTCTAGGCTATTACTTGTCTAGGATTCAGCTGCTTCAACCGTTTCTGTAGCGGTCTCATCCGTAGCTGCGACTGCTGTGGTATCTGGCTCTAACGCATCGCCTGTATCGCTGTCAAAAACTAGCTTGAGCAGCGGTGGTGCCAGGAAGGTCGTGACGATTACCATGACAATGATCGCTGCGTCTAATGCCTCCGATAAAACACCACTAGCCGCGCCCACGCCTGCAAAGACTAGGCCAACTTCTCCACGTGGGATCATGCCAAAGCCCACCGCTAGGCGATTGATGCCCGGCTGACCAAAGACTGCAAACCCAGTGATGGTTTTTCCGATGATCGCCACAACTACTAGGAAAAGCGCAATAATAAGCCCCTCTCGGTTGGCAGGTTCTAACGGATTTAGCACACTAATATCAGTTCGAGCCCCTACAGTCACAAAGAACACAGGGACCAGCATGTCGGCAATGGGCGTGATTTGCTCTTCCAGCTCACGCCGTTTTGAAGTCTCTGCCAAGATCAGGCCAGCTGCAAATGCTCCCAAAATGGTCTCTAGTTGGATGGCTGCCGCAATGTAGGAGAGCACGAACGCAAAAATGAGTGAGCTAATAATCAGCTGACCCCGCGTTTGCAAATTGTCGACTAATGATACAAATAGTGGGCTCAGTAAGCGACCGATAAAAATGGAGCCAATGAGGAATGCTGCTGCGCCGACCACCAAATAGATGACGTTGGTAATTTCGATTTCGCCTGTTTTCGCAAGGCTAGCGACGACTGCCAGCACGATAATGCCTAGTACGTCATCCAAAACCGCTGCGCCGATGATGATTTGTCCCTCTGTAGAGCTAAGCTGCTGCATCTCGGCCAATACTTTGGCTGTAATTCCGATGCTAGTGGCCGTTAGTGCTGCACCCGCGAAGACTGCTGGAATGGTCCCTACGCCAAAAAACAAAACCAGGCCTGCGGTGCCAGCGACAAATGGTGCGACGACCCCAATGACAGCAACAACAGCAGCTTGAGGCCCTACTCGGATCAGCTCTTTGAGATCTGACTCAAGGCCAATCTCAAAGAGCAGAATAATAACCCCTAGCTCGGCGAGTACAGAGAGTGCCTCGCTTTCTCCGCCAAACACCAGCCTCAGACTTTCAGCATCGAGTCCGGCGGTCATTTGAATTAAGTTCATCAGTGCCGAGTCGGGCATGACGCCGCCTTCGGGAAACACAATTAAATGCAGTGCTGAAACGCCGACAACGACACCCCCAATGAGCTCGCCCAAGACAGAAGGAAGGTTGAGTCGGGCACAGATCTCGCCGCCGACTTTCGCCGCTAAAAAAACTGTAATCAAGCTGAGCAGTACGCCTGCGATGATGAAAGAGCTAATTTCAGCTTCGTCAACTTCAGCTAACAGCGATAGGCCAGTGGCCCAATGACTATCCCAGAGGGGCTCCCAGAGATTGGGCAAAAGACCGAGCCCTTGGAACGACTGGGTGAAGATAGTCTGAAAAGACAGGCCACTGATCATGCTAAATATGCCGTTTATAGTTGCTGTTGTCGTTTGGTTTACATGAGTTTACATGAGTGCCTTCCCAAATGAAGTGTTCATTTAGTCTATTTTTCGGAGAAAAACCACTCTTATTTTTGATAGATGAAAATGTCTAAGCTGATAACGATTCCTTACCCAAATACGCGGTGCTGAAGCGATGGCATTTGCCTACGTACCTGTTCTAGGCGGGATGGATGAATTTCTGCGATCGCCATCCCTACGGTGTCTCCAGCATCTGCCAACGTAATACCCCAAGGATCAATCACCATCGCGTGCCCATGGGACTGCCGGCGGGCATTGTGAAAGCCCGTTTGCGCAGGGGCGATCATGTAACAGGTGTTTTCGATTGCGCGGGCCTGAAGTAGGACCTGCCAGTGATCTTTGCCAGTGAAGGCTGTGAAGGCGGCAGGGACGACTAGCACTTCTGCTCCCTCCTTAGAAAGCTGTCGGTAAAGCTCTGGAAAGCGCACGTCGTAGCATACTGAAATGCCGATTTGTCCTAGTCGTTCTGAGCTATGTACCGGCGGGATTGCGCTGCCGGAAGTCACTGTCTCAGACTCTTGGTAGGTATTTCCATCGGGCAGGTTTACATCAAACAGATGCACTTTCTCATAGCGCAGCAATTCTTCTCCGTTGGCGTTGACTAGAATGGCAGTATTGTATGTTCGTCCATCTGGAGAGGGGACTGGGTAGCCACCGCCAAGCAGCATGATTCGATAGCGTTGGGCCATCGTTTTGACAAATTTCTCGCTGGCTGTGCAGATCTCTTGGGCTTGTTTAAACTTTGCGGTCTCATCTCCGAGGAAGGAAAAGTTCTCGGGCAGGGTAACCAGCTCAGCTCCACGTCGAGCCGCCAAATCGATGAGTTCTTCTGCCTGTGCCAGATTTTTGCCAAGATCAGGCACGCTAGTCATTTGTAGCGCTGCCGCCAAGTAGGGCTTCATAAGGTTTGTCAGTAACCAACAGAACAGCTTTTAATTGTACGGGGTGGCGGGTAAGGATGGAAATGAGATTGGCTTGACACAGCCAGCCCTTTTAGAAGATTATGAACATCTGTGCAAATGCTCGGAACAGGTAAAAAGGATGCTTAGCGCAGCCTACCTCTACGGCAACTTACAAGGATAAACTCAAGAAACATGGCTTACGCGATTATTGCAGCAGGCGGCACCCAACTGCGGGTAGAGCCCGGTCGCTTTTATGACATCAATCGGTTGCCGGTTGATGCTGATGAGAAAATTACACTTGACGATGTGTTGATGGTTGAAAACGGCGATGATGTCAGCATCGGTCAGCCACTGGTAGAAGGCGCAAGCGTCAGCGGCACGGTGGTGAGTCACCTGCGAGGAAAAAAAGTCATTGTTTACAAAATGCAGCCAAAGAAGAAGACGCGCAAAAAGCGAGGTCATCGACAGGAGCTGACTCGTGTGATGATTGATTCCATCACAGTCGGTGGCAAGACGATTACCGCAGATGCGTAGAAGCGCTATCTTATTGTTGAAGTCGTAATAGTCAGGAGGTTTTTAAGCACCATGGCACATAAGAAGGGTACGGGTAGTACTAGAAACGGTCGTGATTCAAATGCTCAGAGATTGGGTGTGAAGAAGTACGGCGGCGAAGCTGTTATCGCAGGAAACATCATTGTTCGCCAGCGGGGTACCAAGTATCACGTGGGTGAAAACGTTGGTCGCGGTGGTGATGACACTTTGTTTGCACTGATTGATGGTGTCGTTAAGTTTGAGCGCAAGGGTAAGAGCCGTAAGAAGGTGAGCGTTTATCATGCTTCCGCTTAGCCACTTCTATTCCGAGCTGATGGTTCGGACGTTGTTAGGCAATTTGATTTAGCCAGGTATTTCTTGGTTAGGAATGCTTCTCTAATTGTATTTCTGTTAGGCTCGCCGTCTTTGCTTAAGATGGTGAGCCTTTCGAGTGTGAGCTGATGGGATTTGGAGTGTGAGTCAGTCGTGAAGACTTGTTGGAGTAGGGGCTTATTGGATTGTGGGTTCCGTGTCTGGTATGTCGTTACATGCGGTTTGAGTCATGCTGTAAATGGCAGCCAACGTAACCCAGGTAATGACATTGATACGTGAGTCGTGAAGAAGCACGTCAAAGAGTCCATACAATGAGCAGCCAGCAAAGGCGAGTAAGTAGCTTAAGAGTACGGCGCGATCGCGCTTACTAAGTGTCGTTTGCCTCAGCGTTCGCGCCCCACCGTAACAAATCCTGCCGACGATGAGATTGAATCCCAGCATGACGGGAATCCCAGCCTCAGATGCGAGCAACAACCAAATGTTGTGGGCGTGCCACAGCATGGCGTAGTGCTGAATGCTGTAAGGAACATACTGGCTTCTAAATCCGCTAAACCCCCAGCCAAAGATAGGCCGCTGCTGAATAAGCACCAGACTTTGCTGCCAAATTTCGATGCGAGCGTCTTGGGTGAAGAGTGCCAAGGACATTGCCCGCTCACCAAATCCAAAGTTAATAGCTGTGAAAACAAGCCCGCTAATCACTGCTATGCCTAAAAAGAAGACCCAGCGATAGCTACGGGCTGCGTAGAGTGCAATCGCTATCAGTGTGAGTGTCACAATCAGACCATTGCGAGAGCCCGTGGCAAAAATTGCGCCAATGCATAGTCCCAATCCTACGAGCTGCGCCCAGTAAAAGTGAGGTCGATCCTTTTGTCTGAGTCCTTGAATCGCTAATCCTAAACTGAGCCCTAAAATGATGACCAAGTAAGCGCAGAGTGCGTTGGAATTGCCAAACAGAATGTTTACTCGATGGTCGTAGGGTTGCAGCTGAGTGAGTATTGTGTCGGGGATAAGACGGATGATGCTGCTCTGTGCGATCGCTAGCTGTTTGATTAAGTATTGAATGCAGGCCACTGCCATAAATGGTATGGCGCTCAGCAGTAACCCCTGCGCAAGATGTTCTAGCTTGCGAAACAATATGTTTGAGGTTTCCTGCGAAGTGTCCTCATGGCATGGGTCAGCATGTGCTTGGCTGGCAGTGACTGTGGGTTCGTTCACCAAGACGCCAAACAGCAGAAAAAACGGTAGGAAGTTAGCGAGCTGTAAAAAGGAATCGCCCTTGTAGACTGCCAGAGCACTGCTAACCAGTAGTCCGAGTGATAACCAGCCAAATCCCATCCTGTGGCACAGCTTCAAGACGCGATCACCTCGTTGCTTGAGCGCACTGATATATACCCCAAGCATCATCACCAACCCTAAATAGCTGGCATAGGGCATTGTTGCCAGGCTCAGCAGCCACCAACGTTCTCGACCCAAAGACGTCCTGAGAGATAGCGGATGGGATTTACGTGCCGGGGGCGCTGACATGGTCTCTGGTATAGGTGAAGCGAGCTCTCGCAGATTGCCCGCTACACTAACACATCTACGCTTCTATTTAGCGTTGTGAATTGATTGCTGAATATGAAGTGTGGATAGCAGTCACAATACAGATTGATTAGGTGTGCTGTCAGGGCTGATAGGTGAAGTCTGTAACGATTCTGTAGCCCACCGTTCTGCAAGCTTTCGCTGGATAGACAAAGCGGCCCGCACGGGAAATTCCCTGAGTTGATGCAGTGTCAGATTCCAAATATAGCCGTATTGCGGAAAGCGCCGTAGCAAAATAATCTCAGCAAAAATATAAAATCGCCCTCGCCTGCGATGCTCTGGTGGATTGTCCTCGACACGAAGCTGGGCCGGCCCAGGGATCTTGTGCCCAATGACGCGGTCGGGTTGGGCTGGATCATAAAACTTCGCTTGTAGTGCCAGACCTAGCAATCTATCTAGGCACCAAAATGGTAAGTACTTGATCGGTCCAACCAGGGTTAGCCCTTGAAGAATCTCTTGGAGTGCCTCTTGGACCATCGCGTTGATCCATACTTTCTTGTCGAAGTTTTCGGCGTGGGGCCCCAGATGGTCCCGGCGTCCTCGCAGAATGCAGCCTACGTCAAACGAGTTGTGCATGGGTGCAATGGGGATTTCCATCATGTGTCCTTCCTCATAGAGACGAAGGTTGCCATCTGCTTTGCGACACAGCGGTAAGGTCGACAGGTCTGTTGGTAGCTCGTTCCAAGGCGCGGTCAGGGAGCTCTGATCACCATAGGTGAACTCCTCTTTCGCTAGACGCATGACCCAGCTTTCTGGAAACTGCTGAAAATACGTTTCTGCTAGCGCTGGGACATTTGGATGGACATATTCATCGCAGTTGAATGTGAGGAGGTAGGTGCCGCTAGCATTCAGCATTCCGCTGAGCCTTTGAATAATTTCGCCTCTATAGGGGCTCACTATTTGCTGAAGTCGTGGGTCCGGGCAGGGGGCTGGTTCGACCCCAGGTGGATGAACCAAAATAAATTCTACTGAGCCCTCAATGGTGAGAAGTCTCTTAAACCAGTCGGGGGAAAATCCTTCTCTCATGGGAACCACAATAGAGAGAAATGGTTTGGTCATTTCAGGAACATCCTTAAAGTGAATGAAAATATAATGAAAGTGAATGAAAATATAATGCTGGTCGAGCGTTTGAGCCTATCAGCGAGTGGCTAGATTTCTTGACGAATACAACATCCGTAGAGCAGTTAGTACCTACAGGATGCCCACTAAGGACTTTGTTCAACATTCATGTGAACATGGGCAAAACGGTAAATACGTAGCACCAAATACATGTCGATAAGGGCAAAGGCGCACGTAGTCCGATAAGACGACATGTTGTTTGCTGCGCTACATTTTTCAGCATCTCTCGGGTGTTTTCTCGGGTATTTATAGGACCGTGAGTGAGGATTTTATAAAGAGCGCATGAGTTAACCCGAGATTTTCCTGGTAGTGTTTCCGCGATATGGGAAGCTGTGTAGGTGATACGGTTACTCAACTCGCAATGCAAATTACGCAGACCAACATTCCTGAGGTTCTAGTAATTGAGCCTCGTGTCTTCACCGATGAACGTGGTTTTTTCTTAGAAAGCTTTAATCAAAAGGCCTTTGATGAGGCAGTTGGCAATCATTACTCGTTTGTTCAGGACAACCACTCTTCTTCTGCCGTTAATGTCTTGCGTGGTCTGCATTACCAGATTGAGAATACGCAGGGCAAACTAGTCCGCGCCGTTGTTGGCAGTATTTACGATGTTGCGGTGGATATTCGCGAAGGTTCTCCCACCTTCGGTAAGGCTGTGGGCAAAATTTTGAGTGCAGAGAATAAAAAGCAGCTATGGATTCCACCGGGGTTTGCCCACGGATTTTATGTGCTTTCTGAAGTAGCTGATGTACTCTACAAGGCAACAGACTTTTACAGCCCAGCCCATGAGCGCAGTATCGTGTGGAATGATACCGCGCTAAAAATCGGTTGGCCAACGGCGGGCAAAACGCCTATCGTGTCTGACAAAGATATGGCAGGTGACCCGTTGGCAGAGGCTGATTTGTTTGACTATGCAGCCTTCCCTGCAGGGCAAAAAGAAGAGGCAAACGCATGAGTATCTTGCTGGTGGGCTCACAGGGACAGGTCGGCCAGGAACTGGCACGAACGCTGCCTCGCCTGGTGGATGCTGTTGGTCCTTTGATTGCGGTGAGTCGAGCAGATTTGGATTTGACCGATTTGGATGCGATCACCCAAAAAGTGGCTGACGTCCAGCCAAAGCTAATCATTAATGCAGCCGCCTACACCGCTGTCGACAATGCAGAAAGTGAGCCAGATCTTGCCCATCGGATCAATGCGGAAGCGCCAAGTGCATTAGCCAAGGCTGCTGCCGACTGTGGCGGTTCGCTAGTGCACATCTCTACCGACTATGTCTTTTCAGGCCAGGAACCCTCGCCACGTACCGAAACGGATATCACAGGGCCGCTGAGCGTGTACGGCAAAACGAAGCTGGCGGGTGAAGAAGCTATTCGAGCTAATTTGGATTCGCACATCATTTTACGGACGGCTTGGGTGTACGGGGTGTATGGCAAGGGAAATTTTGTGAAGACGATGCTGCGGTTGGGTGGGGGGCGCTCTCAGCTGAGCGTCGTTGCTGACCAAGTCGGCTCTCCCACATGGGCACAAGATATTGCTGAAACGATCACCGAGCTGTCAGCCCATTTACTCTCGCCGGATATGCAGTGCGCGGGCACTTATCACTACACGGACAGCGGTACCGCGAGCTGGTACGATTTTGCCGTCGCTATTTTTGAAGAAGCAAAAGCCCTCGGCATGCCCTTGGCCATTGAAACGGTCAAACCCATCACCACAGCGGACTATCCAACGCCAGCACAACGCCCTCCCTATTCGGTCATGAGCGGACAGAAGGTTGCTCAACTGTTGGGATATGAAGCACCTCCCTGGCGAGAGAGTCTTAAGCAAATGCTTCAGCAATATACCGCTGTGCAAACATAGCGAATGTGCTTTTGTGATTGCCGTTCGTTTGATGGGCGGTTGCTTCCGTAACGCTGATTATCCTACTCACTTCAACACCACTTATTCCGAGAACATTGCATGAAAGCACTTATTTTATCGGGCGGTAAAGGTACCCGCCTTAGACCCCTAACTTACACAGGCGCAAAGCAGTTAGTTCCTGTCGCCAACAAACCCATCCTCTGGTACGGCATTGAAAGTTTGGTAGCTGCAGGTATCACTGATATTGGCATTATTGTTAGCCCTGAAACGGGACCTGAAATTGAAGAAAAAACAGGTAAAGGCGATAGATTTGGCGCCAGCATCACTTACATTCCGCAGGAGAGCCCTGATGGTCTTGCCCACGCTGTTAAAATTGCCCAGCCTTTCCTACAAGACTCTCCTTTTGTGATGTATTTGGGAGATAACCTGATTCAAGACTCCCTCAGCGCGTTTGTTGATGATTTCAAACAGCGGGCAACTGGCGCCACGATTATGCTGAAGCAAGTTTTGAACCCTACGGCTTTTGGTGTGGCAGAAGTCGATGGTGGCGGGACCGTTACGAGGCTCGTTGAGAAACCAAAAAATCCGCCCTCGAATCTGGCATTGGTCGGTGTGTATTTATTCTCGGCTGATATTCATCAGGCTATTTCAGAGATTAAGCCCTCTGCAAGAGGTGAACTAGAAATTACGGATGCTATTCAGCAGCTGATTAACACTCAAAAGCCGGTCGACGCTAAAGAACTTTCTGGCTGGTGGTTGGACACCGGTAAAAAAGACGACT
>ERZ1740067.154-NODE-154-length-55575-cov-6.433988_pt1 | contig 55575 bp, 41 predicted proteins | sample MGYA00581736_ERZ1740067 | MGnify/ENA primary metagenome ERZ1740067 (study PRJEB43018, sample SAMN04849236) | marine metagenome | isolation source: floating plastic debris | place: Pacific Ocean | collected 2008-08-27 | study: EMG produced TPA metagenomics assembly... | reverse complement strand
CCCCCCACCCCCCCCCACCCCCCCCATCCCGCCGCCACCCCCGCGCCGGTCGCCTGTGGGTCTGGCGCGGCTGCTGCGCCAACGTCGTCGGCATCATCTGCATCGGGCCAGCAGTCGACCATGAAGCCGGACAAGTCGGCCGGTGCAAGTGACGATGCGGATCAGTCGGCGTCGGGCCTGCTCGCGGCGAAGCGTCGGGCGCGTGAGCGGTTCGAGGGTGGTGATCGGGAGGACTAGGTGTCGAGTCGCTGGCCGAAGAGGCTGAGGCGATCGGCGCTGGTAATACGCACGGGCACGATTCGACCCACGAGGTCGTCGGGGGTGTCGGTGTCGAAGAGGACGATGAGGTCGCCGTCGGTTCGGCCGGACATCTGGACGGGGCCGGTGGTTGCGGCGGTCTCGGGCTCTGCGAGTGCGGTGGGCGCTTCGGCGGGTGCGGCGCTGGGGTCGCGGCCGCCGATGGTGAGTGTGATGGCGCTCGCTTTGCGGATGTCGCCCTTGGTTTTGCCGCTGCGCTTTTGCTCGGCTCGGCTGAGTCCCTCGACGTAGACGTCGAAGGTTCGGCCGACTTGCTCACGGCCGACCTCTTCGCTGATGCGTGACTGGATGGCGAGCAGCTCGTTGTTTCGACGGCGCTTCACGTCGTCGGGTACGTCGTCGGGGATTTTGTCGAAGGCGACGGTGCCGGGGCGCGGGGAGTACTTGAAGATGAAGCAGTTCTTGTATCGGCTGCGCTCGAGGAGGCGGATGGTCGCTTGGAAGTCGTCTTCGGTTTCGGTGGGGAAGCCGACGATGATGTCGCCGGAGATCGTGAGGGGCCGGCCCAGCTCGGGCTGGTCGAGGTAGTGGCGTGCGCGATCGATGAACTCGTCGTACTCGGCGACGGTGTAGCCGCGGTTCATCATTTTGAGCATGCGGTCCGAGCCGGTCTGGGCGGGGACGTGGAGGTATCGGCAGAGGCGTGGGTGGTCGCGGATGACTTCGAGCACGTCGTTGCCGAAGTCGCGCGGGTAGCTCGTGACGAAGCGGAGGCGCTGGATCGCGGGGACCTCGTCGTGGATGCGTGCGAGCAGGTCGGCGAAGGTTGTGGTTGCGGTGCCGGCGAACGCGTCGCGGTGGTGGGAGCCCTTGTAGGTTCGGCCCTTTTGCGGCTGGGTGATGCCGTTGACGCTGGCGGCGGCGCCGTGCTCGAAGCGGTAGTGGTTGACGGTCTGGCCGAGCAGGGTGATTTCGATGATGCCCTGATCGGCGAGGCGCTTGCACTCGTCGACGATGTGGTCCGGCGGGCGGTGGATCTCGGCGCCGCGGGTGAAGGGGACGACGCAGTAGGTGCAGAACTTGTTGCAGCCCCGGGTGATGCGGACGTAGGCGCTCGAGTTGCTTGCCTGGCTCGGGTCGATCGGGCTGATCGTGCGGGAGAGGTCGAGCAGCTCGAGGGAGTCTTCGGCGGCGGCGAGCGTGCCGCTGCGGCGGGAGGCGCTGCCTTGCAGGGCGACCTGCGAGGCGGAGGTTGTGGCGGCGTGGGTGGGTTCGTCGGCGAGGAGGCTGGTGCGGGTTCGGACGGCGTTGTCGAGGAGCGCGGGGAGTTTGTCGAGCTCGGCGGGGCCGCAGAGCAGATCGACGACGGGCATGCGCTTGATGAGGTCGGTGCCGTCGCGCTCGGCCATGCATCCGAGGACGCCGACGACGAGGTCGGGGCGGGCCTTCTTTTCGTCGCGCAGCTCTCCGAGGCGTGACCAGACTTTTTGCTCGGCCTGCTCGCGGACGGAGCAGGTGTTGTAGAGGACAACGTCGGCGGCGTCGGCGTCGGGCGTGAAGCGGTAGCCGAGGCGCGAGAGCTCGCCGGCGACGAGCTCGGAGTCGAGCTCGTTCATCTGGCAACCGAAGGTCTCGAGGTAGACCGACTTGCCGCCCGGGTTGTGCTGGGTGGCAGCGGGGGTGTTGGGGGGGCTGTCGGGGGAGCCGTCGGGGGAGTGTGCCATGGCGGCAAGTCTATGCGGCTGTGGGGGTTGGCTTCCGCATCCGGGCGACGGCCGGCCTCCGTAGACTCGCTGCTGATGCCCGATTCGCAAGACCAGCCCGGCCGCGTGCAGGCCCTCGCCATGAGGGCGGTGGAGCTTGTGCCAAATCGCTTGCCGGCGTGGGCCGAGGCGTGGCTCGGGCGGGTGTCGCTGGCGAACAAGTGCCTGCTGCTGTTTGGCAGCGCGGTGGTGCTGATCGTGGCGGTGGCGCTGACGGCGCCGTGGCTTCGCATGAATGGGCTTGTCGATGCGGGCCAGCGCGAGGTGGAGTCGGCGCTGCTCGAGGTGTGGAACGCGGAGGTTCAGCCGACGACCGAGACCGAGGGCGGCATCGAGCGGGTCGGTCGGGCGCGGGTGCGGTTTATTCCGGCGGGCGCGGTCGAGCGGGCGGCCGAAGAGGAGCGGCTTGTCGAGCGGGCGGCGCGGGCGCTTCGGCGGAATCCGGCGGAGCCTCGGCCCGCGCGGATGACCGCGTGGGAGGGCGCGACGCGGGTGTACCGGTCGGCGGTGTGGGTGCCGGGCTCGGCGGGCGAGGCCGGCTCGGCCGAGCCGTCGCTTCCCATTGGGCTGGCGATTGTTGAGTGGCGGAGTGATGGGGCGATCGGGCTGTTGGCGGTGAACGCGCTGTATGTCGTGATCGCGGGCGTGCTCGTGCTTGGGCTCGCGACGGTCGTGTTTTACAGCATCATCCATCGGATCATCTTGTCGCCCGTGCGCACGCTGAAGGCGACGGCGCAGCGGGTGCGCGAGGGCGATCTGAGCACGCGGTCGGATATCCGCACGGGCGATGAGTTCGCAGAGCTTGCCGAGACATTCAACCTGATGCTGGGCGAGTTGCAGACGAGCCAGGATCAGCTGCGCTCGATCAACGCGGCGATGGACATGAAGCTCAGCGAGCTGGCCGAGTCGAATGTGGCGCTATTTGAGGCGGCGAAGCTCAAGGGAGATTTTCTTGCGAGCGTGAGCCATGAGCTGCGGACGCCGCTCAACTCGATCATTGGGTTTGCGGAGCTTCTGCTTGAGATCGCGCAGGCGGATCACGCCGATGAGCCCGATGATCCGGCGGTGCAGAAGCGGGAGCGGTTCTTGCGGAACATCGTTGATGCGGGCAAGAGCTTGCTTTCGATGATCGAGTCTTTGCTCGAGATGGCGAAGATCGAGGCGGGGCGTGTGGATATCGAGGTCGAGCGGGTGGATGTGGCGGTCGCGTGCGAGCCGTTGCTGGGGCTGATCCATCCGCTGGCGCACCGCAAGGGGATCTCGGTGAGCTTGGATCTTGCGCCGGCGCTGCCGAAGATCGAGACGGACGTGAAGAAGTTCCAGCAGGTGCTGTTTAATTTCCTGAGTAACGCGGTGAAATTCACGGACTCGATGGAGAAGACGGGTCGGCCCGGGTTGGTGGTGCTGCGGGCCGAGCACTTGCCCGAGAGCGGCACGCAGCCGGCGCGGGTTCGCCTGAGCGTCATCGACACCGGGCCGGGCATCGCGAAGGAAGAGCAGGACGCGATCTTCGAGAAGTTCCGGCAGCTCGACGGCGGGCACACGCGCGAGCAGGGCGGGACGGGGCTGGGCCTATCGATCTCGCGTGAACTCGCGAAGCTGATTCAGGGCGAGATCCAGGTGGTGTCGGATGTTGGGCGGGGCTCGATGTTCAGCCTTGTCGTGCCGGTGAATCTCGATCGGCAGTCTGCTCAGGAGGCGCAGCTTGAGGCGGCGTTCCGCGGGACGCTGACGGGGCGGCGCGGTTGGACCGGGCGCGATGTGCTCTCGCGCTAGCGGGCGAGGGTGACGGCCCGCTCGTAGTGACGGAGGGTTGGCTGATCGCTTGCGCGCCATTCGATGGCGATTACGTCGATGCGCACGGGGCCCGACCATTTGCGCTTTCGTGCGCCGGCGCGGGCGACAGCGACGAGCTTGGCGCGTTTCTTCGCGGTGATGGCGTCCTCGGGCTTGCGCGGACTGTCGGGTTCGAGCACGCGGGCCTTGACCTCGACGATGACGAGCGTCTTACGGTCTTTGCTGGCGAAGACGAGGTCGGCCTCGCCCGGCGCGACGTGCATGTTGCGGGCGACACACTTCATCCCCGCGCGGCGGAGGTGCTGGCGTGCGAGGCGTTCGCCCTCGTGCCATGCCTCGGCGGGGGAGGTTGGCGGCGCGGGTGCTCGGCGCAGGCGCGGGATGAGCCGGGGCATTGGGTGCTTAGCGCCGGCGGGCGATCGGGTTGTAGTACCAGCTCTCGGCGATGCGTGTGAGGCGTTCGGTCATGACGCTCACGCTGGTGAAGCTGGCGCGTTCTTTCAGGCGTTCGATATAGGCGTCTTTGGCTTGGGCTTCGCGTTGGCTTCGGAGTGTGCGCTCGATGCCGTACTGCACGTCGTAGAGGGGGTTGCTGATGCGGTCGATCTTCTCGAGCATCAGCCAGGCGGTATTTTTGCCTTCGTTGAAGGGGATCGCGGCGGAGTGCTCGCCGGGCGAGAGCTTGTGCAGGGCGGTGTTGAGTTCTTCGATGCGGAAGACCGCGGCGGTCTCGAAGGGGTCTTTGAATTGGTACTCGCCAAGCCCACCCTCGTCGCGGTTGATGCGGTTGAGCTCGGTGGAGGCGACGTCGGCGAAGGGTGTGCCCGCATCGAGTTGCCTCTGGACCTCGGCGACGTCTTCGGCGTTGCCGCCGGTGACCATGATGAGGCGGACGTGTGCGACGGGGTCTGGGTTGTAGAGGTCGTAGAGCTTGTCGTAGGTGATCTGCACGTCGCGCCATGGGACGTAGACGCGGTCGGTGACCTTTCGGCGGAGCTCGTTTGCGATGAGGACTTGTTCTTCTTGCCTGCGGATGAACTCGTCGAGGTCGCCGCCGTCGGTCGCTTCGGCGATGCGTCGGTTGGCGAGGGTTCGGCTGCCGCTGTTGAGGCGGATCTGCTCGTCGCGCATGTTCTCGAGGAAGGCGCGGAGGCCGACGCGTTGCTCGGGGCTGAGGCCGGCGAGGGCTTCGGCTTTGAGGAGCTCGTCCTCGACGATGGTGTTGAGAGCGCGCTGGATTTCCTGGGCGGTCTCGCCGAGCCATTGCTCGCGGGGCTGATCGGCGGCGCGTCGCTTGAGTCGGGCGGCTTTGTCGGCGAAGAAGCGGGAGGCGAAGACGGGCCGGCCGTTGACGTCGCCGACTTTGGCGTCCATGAGGACGGGGGGCTCGATCGCTTCGGGAGTGGTGTCGTCGTTCAGGGCGGGCCTGCCCGGGGTGACGGCGATGTCGACGACGCCCTCGCGTGCGGCGACGGGGCCGGTCGTGGCGATGGTGGGGACTCCCGGTGCGGGCTGGGCGGCGAATGAGCCGTCGGCGCGGCGGGGGCGGAGCTGTTGGGCGTCGGCGGCCTCGGGGGTCGCGAAGTCGCGGGAGCTGAGCTGTTGGGTCGGGGCGGGGTCGCCCGCGCTGCTGCAGCCGGTGAGGGCGGCTCCCGTGAGTGCGGCGGCGGCGAGGAGCGCGGCGGTGGATGTGCGTGAGTGATATCGCATTGAGACACGATATCTATGGGAGCGGGGGCGTGTTGTAACCCCAGTGCTGGCAGGGCGATCGCCTAGAGTGCGTGGTACGGAAATGACGCTTCGCGGCTGGCAGGGCCGCCTGATTGAAGGGAGCCCCCGATGGCTGACGGCGACGAGCGGAAATTGATCATCGACGACGATTGGAAGAGCCAGGCGCAGGCGGAGAAGCAGAAGCTCGCCGACGCCGAGGCTGCCAAGGCCGCGGAGGCCGGTGCGCCCGGCGCGGGCCCGGAGGGGGCGATCGAGCCCAACTTCGACGAGCTGGTGAAGATGCTCGCGACGCAGGCGCTGATGTATCTGGGTGCGGTTCCCGATCCGCAGACGGGCAAGGCGATGGTCGCACCCGAGTACGCGAAGCTGCACATTGACCTGCTGGGCGTGCTTGAGGAGAAGACCAAGGGCAATCTGACCGAGGACGAGGAGAAGCTGCTGACCAGTATCGGGCACGAGCTTCGGCTGCAGTTTGTGGAGATTTCCAAGGCTGTGGCGCAGGCGGTCGCCGAGGGCAAGCTCTCGCCGCAGGGTGGGATGATGGGTGCTCCCGGGGCGCCAGGTGGTGCTGCTGGCGCATCGGGCGGCGTGCCTGGTGGTGGCATGGGCATGCCTCCGGCGGGCCCGGGCGGAATGTGATCGAATCTGTTGCGGGGGTGGTCCGGAGGGCCGAGGCTTGCCGTGCGTTTGGTCGTGCTTTCGGAAGGGCTTGGGCGTTTCCCGAGACCTGTTCTTGCGGGACAGGAACGATTCCGGTCGATGCACTAGCCTGATTGGACTTTGTGATTTGCGTGCGGATGGGTGGGTCGTGTGCCTGCTCCCGCGGGAGGGTTCTGACCCGTGATCGCGTTTATCGAACGACACCACTTTCTGTTTCGTCGGCTGCACTCGCTGTCGGGCATTGTTCCGATCGGCGTCTTCCTTCTCGGGCACCTGACGACCAACTCGACGATTCTCTGGGGTGCTGCCAACGCGCGTGCGGGCGATGATTACTTCACGCGTCGCGTCGGGACGTTCCAGAAGGAAGTCAACTTCATCAACGAGCTACCGTTTCTGCTGCTGATCGAGATCAGCTTGTGGCTCGGCATCGGTTTCCACGCGATTCTCGGCGTGTACTACGCACGCACGGGAAACTCGAACACCAAGCGATACGCGTACCAGGACAACAAGCGGTACACGTGGCAGCGTTGGAGCGGGTACATCGCGCTGATCTACATCTTCTATCACGTCGCGACGCTGCGCTGGGGCTGGACGTTTCTGATCCCGGGCGGCACGAAGTGGGACCATAGCTTTGCCGGTTCGACGATGGCGGCTGCGCTGCGCGGCGGGTACGACGGCATCACGCCGGCGGGCCTGGCGGTTTCGATCTTCTACTTCGTGGGTGTAACGGCCTCGATCTACCACTTTGCCAACGGCCTGTGGACCGCGGCGATCACGTGGGGGCTGACCGTTTCGGAGGCTGCCCAGCGGCGCTGGGGCTACGCGTGTGCGGGCCTCGGCGCGGGGCTGATGGCGCTCGGCTGGGGCAGCGTGATCGGGTTCGCGGTGCTCGATCCGAACACGGCTTCGATCGTTGAGCAGGACATGCTCTCGAAGAAGCAGGGCGTGCCCATTGAGATTGACGTGAACGAGACGATCGAGCTTGAGGTTGGCACTGGGCTGGGCACGTCGGGATTGCCCGATGTTGGTGATGGCGACGTGGTGGTTTCCCCGGCGGGTTATGCCGAGGAGCCCGAGGTCGACGGCTGAGCGTGTCATCCCGATGGGGTTGGCGGGCGAAGCGCTGGGATGGATTGCGACAGACCGGCCGGGAAGCGGCCGAAGGAAGTGACGAGATGGCTGACAACAGGCGCGTAATCGTGGTGGGCGGCGGTCTTGCGGGTTTGGCCGCGACGGTTCGCATCGCCGAGGCGGGGACGCCGGTGGACCTGTTTAGCATGGTCCCGGTGAAGCGGAGCCACTCGGTGTGCGCGCAGGGCGGCATCAACGCCTGCAACGAGGTCGCACGCCAGCAGGGGTATAGCGAGTACCAGCACTTCGACGAGACGATCTACGGCGGCGACTATCTCGCCGACCAAGGGCCGGTGCTCGAGATGGGCAACTTCGCGCCCAAGGTCATCGATCTGCTCGACCGCATGGGCGTGCCCTTCAACCGCACGGCGGAGGGATACCGCGACCTGCGACTCTTCGGCGGCTCGCTCTTCAAGCGGACGCACTTCGCGGGCGCTTCGACCGGGCAGCAGTTGCTGTACGCGCTCGATGAGCAGACGCGCCGGTACGAGGCCGAGGGCCGGGTCAACAAGTACGAGTTCTGGGAGTTCCTTGCTCCGATTATCGAGGGCGAGGGTGACGAGCGTCGTTGCGTGGGCATCGTTGCGCAAGACCTGCGGACGATGCAGACGCGGTCGTTCCGCGCTGATGCGGTGGTTATGGCGACCGGCGGCAACGGGCTTGTCTTTGGGCAGAGCACCAACTCGGTGATCTGCACGGGCGGGGCTGCGAGCCGGTGCTACCAGGCGGGCGCGTGGTACGCGAACGGCGAGATGGTGCAGGTCCACCCGACGGCGATTCCCGGCGCGGACAAGTGCCGCCTGATGAGCGAGTCGGCGCGCGGCGAGGGCGGCCGGGTGTGGGTGCCCCGCAAGAAGGGCGACAGCCGCGACGCTCGGCAGATCGCTGAGGAAGAGCGTTGGTACTTCCTCGAAGAGAAGTACCCGGACTACGGGAATCTTGTGCCGCGCGACATCGCGACGCGCGAGATCTTCGATGTGTGCGTGAATCAGGGCATGGGTGTGGGCGGCGAGAACCAGGTGTATCTCGACCTCACACACAAGCCTCGCGAGTATCTCGATGAGAAGCTCGGCGCGATTCTCGAGATCTACACGAAGTTCGCGGGCGATGATCCGCGCGAGCTGCCGATGAAGATCTTCCCGGCGGTGCACTACAGCATGGGCGGGATGTGGACGCAGTACGAGAAGGGGACGTATCAGCCGGAGACGCCGCACGGCGATCACAAGCCGGGCATGCGGGCGCCGATCGATACCGAGCCGGGCCGGGGCATGATGATCGGTGCGCCGAACAACATGATGACGAACATCTCGGGGCTGTACGCGTTTGGCGAGGTCAACTTCGCCTACCACGGCGCGACACGCCTTGGTGCCAACGCGCTGCTCTCGTGCATCTTTGATGGGCTCTTCTGCGGCCCGAGCGTGTGCAACTACATCAAGAACCTCAAGCCTGTCGCAGAGCTCGACGCGAGTGTGTACGAGCGGGCGACCGATGCCGAGGATGCGAAGAGCCAGCAACTGCTGGATTCTTCGGGCGATACCACGAGCGACCCGGCAACGAACCCCTACAAGATTGCCCAGGAGATGGGCGTCGAGATGACTGCGGCGTGCACGGTTGTAAAGACCGGCGAGCGGCTGGCGAAGACCATGGACAAGATCGCGGAGCTGCGCGAGCGTTATTCGCGTGTGCGTCTTGGTGATACGGCGATGTGGTCGAACCAGACGCTGAGCTTCACGCGGTCGGTGGGCGACATGCTCATCATGGCCGAGAGCATCGCGAAGACGAGCCTGATGCGCGAGGAATCGCGCGGGTCGCACTATCGCCTCGATTTCCCGGATCGCAACGACGAGCGATTCCTGAAGACGACGGTGAGTGAGTATCAGTCGGCCGGGGACAACGGCGAGCACGGCGCGGAGCACAACGTGTTCTATCGCGATGTGGACACGTCGCTGGTCACGCCGCGTGCCCGTACGTATGGCAAGACCGACGCGAAGAAGACGGACACAAAGAACGCCGAGCCCGCGGGTGCGGGGCAGGCCTGATCGGGCCGGAGGGTTAGACCATGGTCGTTGATGTGAATGTTCCCGACGAGCAGCAGCGTCGCGCGAACCGCGAGAAGGCGTCGCCCGGGCGGACGATCACCGTTAGGATCCTGCGGTGCGATGGCCCCGGCAAGCCCACGCGTTGGGAGGCGTTTAAGGTCCAGGTCGATCGCGGGATGAACGTGATCTCCGCGCTCCAGCGGATCGCGGCGAACCCGGTGACGGTCGATGGCGACGGAACCACGCCGGTGGTGTGGGACTCGGGCTGCCTTGAAGAGGTCTGCGGCGCGTGCACCATGGTCATCAACGGGCGTGTGCGGCAGAGCTGCACGTGCCTGCTCGATGAGTACGCCCCGAGCGACGGCGACGTGCTCACGCTCGAGCCGATGAGCAAGTTCCCGGTGATCCGCGACCTGTGGGTCGATCGCGAGCGGCTCTTTCACAACCTCAAGCGCGTGAAGGCGTGGGTGCCGATCGATGGCACGTACAACCTCGGCGCGGGGCCTCAGGAAGCGCCCGAGAGCCAGCAGACGCGGTACAAGCTCAGCGAGTGCATGTCGTGCGGTTGCTGCTTGGAAGCGTGCCCGCAGTTCAATCTTGAGGAAGACCAATCGAAGTGGGACTCGACGTTCGTCGGCGCCCACGCGATCAGCCAGGCGCGTCTTTTCAATGAGCACGAGACCGGCAAGCGTTTGAAAGATGAGCGCCTTGAGTCGCTCATCGGCGCGGGCGGCGTGAGTGATTGTGGCAACGCGCAGAACTGCGTGAAGGTCTGTCCCAAGCACATCCCGCTGACCGAGTCGATCGCGGCGATGGGGCGCGCGGTGACCATCCATTCGGTCACGCGGTTCTTCAAGGGCAAGTAGACAGCCGACGTTTCATGATCGATCATCGACAAGCGGCCGCTGTGAGCGGTCGTTTGTTTTTTGAGCGCGCTGTGGTTCGGTGAGCCGGGCTCGGCGCCTCAGCCGCGGACGTCGATCGAGGGTGGCGAGGCGCCGGCGCGTGCTCGCGTGGCACCCGCGGCGGTGTAGCCGGCGTGGGCTTGGCGGTCGCTGTGGGTCTCTTCCTGGTCGTTGCCGGTGGTCTGTCGGACGGCTTCGGCGGTCTCGACCTTGGCGACGGAGAGGTCTTGCTCGTCGCGTCCCCGGCGGATGCCGGACTTGCGGGTTTGCTCCTGCCGCTTGGTGTCGCGCGCGACGAGCTTCTCGGCCTGCTGGGTGCCGGCCAGGGCGCTTGCCAAGTTGATGCCTGGGACAAAACTCATCGAGAGCAATATCGGCACCGACGCGCATAGACCTGTAATTCAAGGTCGTAACGGCTTGTTATTGGACGTCGAGCCACGATATCTCGTGGCTTGGACGATGTGGGGTACCAACTGGGTTGGCGCACTGCGGGCGCAAAATCGGCGTGTGGGACGTCGAATCGGTACAAGCGGGGCCCGGCTGGCGGGTTTGAGCGGAGGTCAGACGCCGATGGTGTTGACGCCGCAGTCGACGTAGATGTTCTCGCCGGTGACGCCCGAGGCGAGGTCGCTGGCGAGGTAGACGGCGGTCTTGCCGACGTCGGAGCCCTCGACGTTTCGGCGAAGGGGCGCACGCTCGAGGTTGTGGGTTGAGATGTCGTCGGTGCCGCCGACGGCGGAGGAGGCGAGCGTGCGGAGGAAGCCGCCCGAGATGGTGTTGACGCGGATCCCGTGCTCGCCGAGCTCGGCGGCGAGGTATCGGCTGGTGGACTCGAGGCAAGACTTTGCGACGCCCATGACGTTGTAGCCCGGGACGACTTTTTCGGCGCCGTAGTAGGACATGGCGAGGATGCTGCCGCCGGCGGGGCTGTTGGCGGCCATCAGGGGCTTGGCGCACTTGGCCATGCCGAGGAGCGTGTAGGCGGAGATGTCGATGGCGGCGAGGTATGCGTCGCGCGGCGTCTCGACGAACTTGCCTTTTTGGAGCCACTCGCGATCGGCGAAGGCAATGGAGTGGACGAGCGTGTCGAGCCGGCCGAACTTGGTGCCGAAGGCGTCAAAGGCTTCGGCGATGTGCTCGTCGCTCGACGCCTCGAGCGGGTGGAGCCAGGGGTCGGTGATGCCGAGCTCTTCGACGGCTTTGGAGGTTCGGCGGGCGTTCTTCTCGCCGGGCAGGTGGGTGAAGGCGAGGGTGGCGCCGTGGTCGTGCATCGCCTTGGCGATGTGCCATGCGTAGGAGCGGTTGTTTGCGATGCCGACGATGAGGGCGATCTTGCCTTCGAGAAGGGCCATGCGTGCCTGCCTTTCGTGTGTGGGCGTGTTCGGTGGAGAGTCTAGGTCGGGCGGTCGCGTAGACTCGGCAGATGGAGCGAGCAGTGCCCGATCGACCTGTATCCAATCGACCCGTACCGGCTTCGGAAACGCCGATGCCTGGGGAGCTCTGGGCGCGGATCGAGGCGACGGGGCAGGTCCGGCGGCTGATTGAGCTTGCGCGGGACGAAGACCTCGCCCCCGGTGTGGACTTGGTCGGCGACGTGACGAGCGAGGCGACGATCGACCCGTCGGCGACGTGCCGGGGCCGGGTCGTGCTGCGCGAGGCGGGCGTGGTCGCGGGGCTGGCGGCGGTGCCGACGGTGCTTGAGGTTTTCGCGCTGGACGTGGCGATCGAGATGCACATGCGGGATGGGGACCGCGGCGACGCGGGCACGTCGCTGGCAACGCTCGTCGGGCCAACCCGGCAAGTCCTCGCGGCGGAGCGGACGATGCTCAATCTGGTTGGTCGATCGTGCGGCATCGCGACGCGTGCAGCGGCGTTCGTCGCGGCGGCGGGGGCGGAGGACACGCGTGGCGTGGGTGTCTACCACACGCGGAAGACCACGCCTGGTGCGAGGCTTCTCGAAATCTACGCGGCCCGCTGCGGCGGCGCTCGCTTGCACCGCGCGGGGCTCTACGACGCGGTGCTTGTGAAGGACAACCACGTCGCGGGCGTGGGCGATCTGGCGAAGCGGCTCGGGCCTGCGCTGGCGGGCGTGCGCGATCGGCACGAGTTGATGTTCGTTGAGGTCGAGGTCGATTCGCTCGTGCAGCTGCGCGATGTGCTGTCGATGCCCGAGGGCGCGATCGACATCGTGCTGCTGGACAACATGACGACCGATCAGCTGCGCGAGGCGGTGGGGGTGCGCGATCGCACTCGGCCCGACGTTCGGCTCGAGGCGTCGGGCGGCGTGACGCTCGACACGATCGGCGCGATCGCGGCGACGGGCGTGGAGCGGATCAGTATCGGTTCGATCACGCACGGCGCGCGGGCGCTGGACGTTGGCTTGGACTTCGATTGAGGCGGTTTGAACGCGAAGGTCGCGAGGAACGCGAAGTCACGGCAGGATTCGCGGATGGCGATCTCTTCAACCCATCGAGTCCGTCGTGACCTTCGCGTTGATGATTACTGGTTTGGGCTCATTTCGCGATGTGGCGTGCAATATCGGCCGCGAGGTCGGCCGCGTCTGCGGGGGCGGGGCCGGGCGTCCATTGCTTTTGGAGGCCGGTGCCTTCGGGGTGGTTGTCGAAGGTTGGGATGATGTGGAAGTGGACGTGCATGACTTCTTGGCCCGCGGCGGGGCCGTTGTTTTGGAGGATGTTGCAGGCTGTCGCGCCGGTGGCGGCCAGCACCGCGCGGGTGATGCGGGGCAGCACGCGGCCGATGGCGGCGGCGGCATCGTCGGAGAGTTGGTCGAGCGTCTCGGCGGGCTCTTTGGGGATGACGAGAGTGTGCCCGCGGCTGAGCGGGCCGATGTCGAGGAAGGCGAGGGTGTGCTCGTCCTCGTGGACGCGGTGGCAGGGGATGTCGCCGGCGATGATCTTGCTGAAGATAGTGTCGGGCATGGAGTGAGTGTAATCGGGTGGGTGGGTTCGGCCGGTGGGGCGGGGCCCGTAGAATGGCGGCATGCCGGGCGATTCTGTTCCATCGGCGAGTTCATTGGACGCGGCACGCATCGAGCGATTGCCGACGCTTGTCGTGAATCAGATCGCGGCGGGCGAGGTGGTCGAGCGGCCCGCGTCGGTGGTCAAGGAACTGGTCGAGAACGCGCTGGATGCCGGGCCGACCCGGATTACGGTCGAGCTTGAGTCGGGCGGGATCGAGCTCATCCGCGTGACCGATGACGGCCGGGGCATCGAACCGGACGACTTGCCATTGACGGTCGCGCCGCACGCGACGAGCAAGGTGCGCGCAGCGGGCGATCTGGATCGGATCGCGACGATGGGCTTCCGTGGGGAGGCGCTCGCGTCGATCTCGAGCGTGTCGCGGGTGCGGGTGCAGAGCCGGACGGCGCGGGGCGAGGGCGCGATGGTGCTCGAGGCTGAGGGTGATGTGGTGCGGGATGCTGTGCCCGGTGCTGGGCCGATCGGCACGAGCGTGGCGGCGAGGAATCTGTTCTTCAACACACCCGCTCGGCGGAAGTTTTTGCGCACTCCCGCGACGGAGCAGGCGCGGTGCGTGGAGGTTGCGCGGGCGCTGGCGATGGCGCATCCGGCGATCGCGTTCCGCGTGACGACCGACGGCAGGGTCGCGCTTGATGTGCCGGGTGGGCAGTCGCCGAGGGAGCGGGTGCTGGCGGTGATCGGGCGCGAGCTTGAGAGCCAATTGCTTGAGGTGTCGGCAGACCGCTTTGATGATGCGCGCGGGCTGACGCTTTGGGGGCTCGCGGGGTTGCCCGCGATCGCGCGGGGGACGAACAAGCACCAGCATGTGTTCTTGAACGGGCGGTTGATCCGGGACAAGACGATTCAGCACGCGATCAAGGAGGCGTATCGCGGGCTGATCGAGCCGACGAAGCATCCGACGTGCGTGCTGATGATCGAGATGTCGCCCGAGGGTGTGGATGTGAACGTGCATCCCGGCAAGACCGAGGTGCGGTTCCGCGATTCGTCGATGGTGCACCAGACGGTGCTGCGGGCGGTGCGGGATCGGCTGCGTGAGGCGGATCTGACGCCGACGTTTGTGCCGAGGGCAGCGAGGGAAGGTGGTCGCGGGCAACTTGGTGAGCCCGTGCTGCCGATGCCAACCCGGCCCGCGGATCCGATGGATGCCGAGCGGTTCGCGACGTTCTTTACGCGGACGGTGCCTGAGCGCGCGGGGAGCGTGATGGACTTCCAGCGCGTGCGTGCGGCGGCTGGCGAGACTTCGATGCCTGCGTCGCCGGTGGAGACGGCGGGCGAACCGGCGATCGCCGAGCGCGGAGCCGACGCCGACGCCGATTTGTCCGGTCGGAGCGATGCAGCACCCGCGTCGGAGATTGAGGCAACGCCCTCGCGCGGCACGCTGCAGGTGCACAACTCGTATGTGATCACGCAGGACGAGGCGGGCGTGGTGATCGTTGATCAGCATGCGCTGCACGAGCGGGCGATGTTCGAGCATTTGCTTCGGCGGATTGCGCACGGGCCGCTCGAGCGGCAGTCGTTGCTGACGCCTGTTGCGGTCGAGACGACCGAGTCGCGGATCGCTGGGCTCGACGCGCTGGGCTCGCTGCTCGACACGATCGGCGTGGAGCTCGTGCCGCTGGGCCCGAGGACGATCGGGGTGCGTGCGTTTCCGAGCTTTCTCTTTGAGCGCAACGTCGATCCGGTCGTGTTCGTGACCGAGCTGCTTGAGAAGAGCGAGGACGAGTCGTTCGTGCCGGACCACGAGAACGCGATGCGGGATGTGCTCGACATGATGGCGTGCAAGGCGGCGGTGAAGGCGGGCGATCATTTGAGTGGGAACGAGCTCGATGCGTTGCTTGATCTTCGTGATGCGGTTGAGCGGTCGGCGAGCTGCCCGCATGGTCGGCCGACGTCGGTGCGGCTGACGATCAAGGAGCTCGAGAAGCTCTTCCATCGCAGCTAGGCGGGCTGCGATGCCAGATGATTGTTGTGCCGCGGCTTGGCTCGCATGCCGTGCGCTGCGCGCGGACACGGGTTGCCCTTCGGGTCAACCCGTGGCACGGGGAGTCGTCGCTGGCGATCGTCAGTCTGAAGGCTGCGGATTCACCGACCAGATGCGCACCGCGATGACGCGGGTTCGGCGGTTGTCGATGCGGTACTCGGTCGCGATCGGGAGCGTCTCGACGCCGAGGCCCATGAGGGCGAGGCGGTCGATTGGCGATCGGCCGAGGTCGGCGTTGCTGGTGTTGTCGGGGTGGGCGGTCTCGCGGACGAGCAGGGTGTAGGTCTGGCCGGTGCGCTTGAGTTCGCGGGCGAGGGCCGTGATGGGTGTGTCGCTGACGCCGGGGAGTGAGGCGACGGGGCCGGCGTCGGCGTAGAGCTCGATGGGCTCGCGGGCGTAGAAATCGAGCGCGGGCGACCAGTAGTCGAGCACGCCGAGGCGGTCGGGGTCGACATTGAGTTCGGGGCGGAGGAGCTCGGCGAGGAAGACGCGCGGGACGCGGTCGGCGTAGAGGCGTTCGCGGCCGATCGCGTACCAGGCGGCCTGGCCGATCGCGAGGGCGAGTGCGGCGATGGTGAGGACGCGGTGGAGTGTGGCGCGGATGGGCAGGTCGCGGAGCGCGCTTGCGATCCAGAGGCCGCCGAGCAGCGCGATGCCGGGCCAGATGGGCGTGAGGTAGCGGGGCACGCCCTTGCCGAGGAGGCTGAAGGCGAGCACGCCGAGCAGCACCCACGCGATGACGACGGCGAGGCCGGGCGTGAGCTTTGGTCGGTCTTTAATGAGCCAGATGAGTGCGATGATTGCGGCGATGCTGCCGATGCCGACGCCGTAGGACGCGGCCTCGATGTTGTTCAGTGCGCTGTCGGGCACGAAGATGCGGAGGTTGTCGGCCGCTTCGCGGGCGGCGGCTGCGCCGACGGCGTCGCTGCCGATGGATCGCTCGACCGCCTTGCCCCAGAGCCAGATCGCCCCGCTCGCGACGATCGGCACGCCGACGGGGTGCGTTCTGCTGAGCGCGCGGAACCAAGAGATGAATGTGCGCAACGAGAAGAGCCCGGCGCACATCCACGCTGCGAGCGCTGCGAGGGTGATGGCGAGGGTGATGCTGATGATTTCGGTTGTGCTGTCGATGTTGCCGCGGACGATGAAGGTCGTGGCGAGGGCGAACGCCGCGGTGGATGTGATGATGACTCGGAGGGGGCGTGTGCCGTGTCGGGCTTCGTAGATGGTGATGCCGCCGTAGGCGGCGAGCATGATGACGAGCAAGCCGGGTGGGCCCTTTGTCAGCGTTGCGCCGGCTGCGGCAGCGCATGCGATGAGCATCGCGGGGATGTGCTGGCGGTTTCGGATGCGGTGCGAGCGCCAGGCAGCCGCGATCGCGCCGATGGCGACGACGGTGAAGGGGACCAAGAGAATGTCGAGCTCGCCGATGCGGCTAGATCGGGTGTAGAGGATGCCGGTGGCGAGGCAGAGCGCGCTCCACCATGCGGCGTGGTGGGCGAAGGCGTGTGCGCTTTCATGGCTGTCGTCATCATCGCCCTTCGTTCCATCGGGCGCGAAGAGGATGAGCCTCGCCACGAGGTAGGTCGCAATGACGCCGAGCCAGCCGGCGAGGGCGACGGTGAGTCGGAGGTCGAAGACGCCCACCTCTCGGCCGGTCGCCGCGGCGATAGTGCGCTGCGCCCAATAGATCATGGGCGGCTTGGAGAGATAGGGCTCGCCGCGGACGGTCGGGACGATCCAGGCGTTGGTTGCTTGCATCTCGCGGGCGACGAGTGCGCGCTGGGCTTCTTGCCAGTTGGTGAGGCCGTGGGTTGTCAGCCCGAGCGCGTAGACGATCGCGCACAGCGCGGTCAGTGCGATCAGGTCGCGGCGGATGGGTCTTGGTTGGAGCCGCATGGGCGTGTGGTGTGGCCGGCGGGACTAGGCGTCGTCGAGCAGGTCGACGGCTTCGAAGGCGTTGCCCTCGAGCATCTCGAGCGAGGCGCCGCCGCCGGTGGAGACGTGGGAGACCTCGTTGGCGAGGTTGAATTTCTCAATGGCGGCTGCGGAGTCGCCGCCGCCGACGACGGTGGTTGCGCCGTTGCTGGTTGCCTCGGCGAGTGCCTTGGCGACCTGGTTGGTGCCGATGCGGAAGGGGGGCCATTCGAAGACGCCCATGGGGCCGTTCCAGACGACGGTCTTGGCGTGGGTGATGATCTTGTTGTAGAGGGTTTGGGTCTTGGGGCCGATGTCGAGGCCCATGTAGCCGTCCTTGATGGACTCTTCGAAGACCTCGATGTCGCCGGCGTCGCTCGAGAACTGGGTCGAGCAGACGTGGTCGACGGGAAGGTGCAGCTCGGCGTCGAGGCGGGCGGCCTCGTCGATCATGCGCTTGGCGTCGTTGATGCGATCGGCTTCGACGCGGCTCGTGCCGACGTTGTGTCCGATGGCTTTCAGGAAGGTGTAGGACATCGCGCCGCCGACGAGGATGGCGTCGGCCTTGGGGAGCAGGTGCTCGATGGCGCCCATTTTGTCCGAGACCTTTGCGCCGCCGAGGATGACGACGAAGGGCTTCTTGGGAGCGCTGAGGGCGTCGGCGAGGTAGGCGATTTCCTTCTCGACGAGGAAGCCGGTGACCTTGGGGCCGGCGATTGCTTTGGGCACGGCGACCATGGAGGCGTGCGGGCGGTGGCAGGTGCCGAAGGCGTCGTTGACGTAGACCTCGCCATAGGCGGCGAGCTTGGCGGCGAAGTCGACGTTGCCCTTCTTCTCTTCGTTGTGGAAGCGCAAGTTCTCGAGGAGGAGCACGTCGCCGTCGACCATGGCGGTCACGGCGGAGGCGGCATCGGCATCGACGCAGTCTTGCGAGGGGAAGGCGACTTGCTTGCCGAGCAGTTCGCCGAGCTTGGCCGCCGCGGCGCGGAGGGTGAAGGCTTCTTCGTAGCCGGTGCCCTCGGGACGGCCGAGGTGGCTCATGAGGATGGCCCGGCCGCCGCGATCGACGATGCTCTTGATCGTGGGGAGTGCGGCCTGGATGCGGCGGTCGTCGGTGATCCGGCCGCCGTCCATCGGGACGTTGAAGTCGACGCGGACGAGGACGCGCTTGCCGGCGACGTCGGTGTTGGCGATGGTCTTCTTGGGCATTGGGTTGGTCCTCGCGTGGTGCGTCGTTTGGGCACGGGTCTGTGGTGCGTGCGCGGGTACAGGATCGCGTGATTCTAGGATCGCGCTGGTGTGTGCGGCTTGGATGTCGAGTGAGCGTTGGGTGTGCGGTTTAGGCGTCGTCGACGGCCGAGCCGTAGCGCTCGCGGATGCGGCTTGCGCCGTCGGCGGCGAGTCGCTCGCCCATGCGGCGGAGGCGGGTGGCGACGGAGCCGTCGATGAGCTGGTCGCCGATCTGGAGGCGGATGCCGCCGATGAGCGACTCGTCGGTGTAGGGGTGGACGATGACTTCTTTGCCGAGCGCCGAGCCGAGACGGTCGCGCACGGCGTCGAGCTCCTCGCTCGCCAGCGGGGCGGCGGAGTAGACGTCGACCTCGACGCGACCGAAGCGATCTTGGATGATCGAGTCGTAGGCGGTGGCGATGGGGGGGAGGTGTGCGAGGCGGTCTTTGTCGTTGAGCACGAGGAGGAAGCGGAGCACGAGGGGGCTCGCGCGATCGGTGAAGATCGCTTCCATGCTACCGCGACGCTTGGCGGCCGGGAGCACGCGGCTTGAGAGGAATTCGCTGAAGCGGGCGTCGGCCCGGGCGACTTCGAGGACGGCTTCGAGCTCGCCCAAGACATCCTCTGCGCGCGACTGGCCGCCCTCGGCCTCGGCTAGCTCGTAGAGGCTCTTGGCGTAGGTCTGGGCGATCGCGTCGGGGGGGGCGTCGATGAGGGGCATGGGCTGTGGCTCGCAGTCGGTCGGGTTAGTTGTTGGCGGCCTTGAACTGCTGGATCGACTCTTCGACCAGGTCGCGCTGGTCGTCGGCGGAGATCTCGCGCTTCAGAATCTTGCCGGCGGCTGCGGTCGCGATGGCGGCCGCGTCGGTGTAGATCTCGCTGAGGGCCTGCTTCTTGGCCGAGTCGATGTCCTTGAGGGCACGCTCCTTCATGGCTGCGACCTCGGCGTCGGCCTTGGCGCGGAGCTCAGCGGCGAGCTTCTGCTGATCGGCGCGGGCAGTCTCGAGCATCTGCTTGGCTTCGGCGCGGGCCTCGGCGAGCGATGCCTCGTACTGGTCGAGCGCGTCGCGGGCCTGCTTGCGGGCTGCTTCTGCCGACTCGATCTCTTCGCGGATCTTGTTGGCCCGCTCGTCGAGTGCGCCGCCGATCTTGGGCCAGACGAACGCGCCGAGGAAGGCGGCGACGATCGCGAACACGACCAGGGCGGTGATGCCCGTGGCAAGCCCTTGCTTGACCGTGGGGATCGCGCCGACGGTTTCCTTGCCGGCGTCGGCGGCCATCGCGTCGGGGGCGGCGATGGCGAGTGCGGCGAGCACGGCGAGGACGATCGGGAGGCGGAGCTTGGAGATCACGGGGGCGAGCATGCGTCACTCTCCTGCCGCCGGCTGCGCGTGGGCGCGGGCGGTGTGGTCGTGCGGGTCAGAAAACGTCCCCGGGCGGGTGGGCCCGGGGACGCGGATGGGCATTGGTTTAGGCGAGGAAGCCCGAGGCGACGCCGAAGAGCGTCGCACCCTCGATGAAGACCGCGAGGATGATCGCGGCGGTCTGGACCTTGCCGGCCACCTCGGGCTGGCGTGCCATGGACTCGGCGGCGGCCTTGCCGATGAGGCCGATGCCGATGCCGGCACCGAGAACCGCGAGACCACCACCCATGACCGCGAGGCCCTTACCGGTGGTGGTGCCGGCCGCGTCGGCGGCCTGGGCGAATGCGGCGGAGGGGAGGGCGGCCAGGGCACCAACGGGGAGCAGCTTCGTCATCAGCGACATTTGTCGTTTCCTTCCTAAGTAGCGATCGACCTTTGCAGGTTCGGCTTTGGTGTGCGCCCGTCAGTGGGCGATGGTGTCAATCACGCGTGCGCGGGCGTCGGCCCGTGGGCGTGCTCAGAATCGTGGTCGTGTTCGTGACCGTGCTCATGATCGTGGTCGTGGTCCATCAGGGCGATGAACACGGTGGTGAGGAACATGAAGATGAAGGCCTGCATGAGGCCCACGAAGATTTCGAGGAGGAAGATCGCGAAGCCGCCGACCACCGCCACGAGCGTGACGGGGCCTTGGATGAAGAAGCCCTTGCCAACGACCATGCCCGCGAAGGCGAAGAGCGTGGCGAGCAGGATGTGGCCCGCGGTCATGTTCGCGAACAGACGCAGGGCGAGTGCGAAGGGCTTGATGAACAGCTGGCTGGCGAGCTCAAGGAGGAAGACAAAGATCGAGATGGGGAACGGGGCACCGCCGGTAAGGTGGCCGAAGTAGCCGCCGATGCCGAGGTGCTTCACGGCGACGGCGTTGTAGAAGACCATCGCGACGATCGCGAGCATCGCGGTGACCCAAATGTTCTGGGTCGCGGTGCCGCCGATCGGGGTTGCCTTGTCGGCCTTGAGATCGGGCGAGAGGACGTGCACGAGGTCGAGCAGGGGGACGAGCCCGAGCATGTTGTTGACGAGGATGAAGAAGAAGATGGTCCAGAGGAAGGGCATCAGCTTGTTCGTGCGGTCGCCGAGGAGGGGACGGGCGACTTCCTCGCGGAGGTAGACGCAGAAGACCTCGAGCATGTGGGCGAAGCGGTTGCGGGTGACGTAGCGGTCGTGGCCCTCGGTCTCGGGGCCGGTGCCGATCTTCTTGGCGGCCCACCAGCCGACGAGGATGCAGATGAAGGCCGAGAGGATCAGGTTGCCCTGGTTGCCCGACCAGAGCCAGAAGCCCGCTTCGTTCTTGATGAAGACGTGGTTGTAGACGTGGTCGGCGGGGCTTGCCGCGGCGAGGACGCTGCTGGACATGAGGCCCGAGATCACGTTGGAAAGGTCGGTTGGCATGAGCTGCATCATTGGAATCACGCGCTCCTCGGGGCGGGGGTGGCCCCGGCTTTGATGCTTTGCAGCGCCGCGTCACGCCGATTGATCAGCCAGGCGGCGGCGAAGGCTTCGGTGAACATGATTGGCAGGACGCCGCCGAGCAGGCCGTGGACGACGGGCTGTTTGGGCAGGCCCATGACTTCGGTGAGCACCATCATCGCGGCGAGCACCAGCATCGTGCGGACGCCCGAGATCGCGAACACAGCCATGCCGAAGCGGTCGTCGGTGACCAGTGGCGGGCCCATGATCGGGATGATGCAGAGCGCGCCGAAGGCGAGAATGCTCGTGATGATCGCGCCCATCGTCGTGCCCATGACCGTGCTGTCCAAGCCCGCCCTGCTCGCGATGGCCGCGGCGATCGCCACGCCGACGACGGTCGCGATGCCCGTGGCGATCGCGAAGGTCCGGCGTTGGAGGGGGGCGCTGGCGAGGGGCACGGGGAGCTCCGGGATCGCTGGGGGCGTCACTGGGTGAAACATGCGAATCGCTCATCTCGCAGTGGGTAAAGCCCGGCTGCGATTGAGGGCGGGATCGTAGCGGGGGAGGTCGCGGTGGGCGAGCGCTGGAGACGATCGTTTGGCGGGTTTCGACGCTGGGTTTCGGGGTCGGATTTTGAGATGGCTTTGGGGGTCAGTCGGAATCGGTGGGCGGCGCGGATCCGCGTGGGGCTGCGGCGTTGCGCCGTGCCTGGGCTTCGGCGCGGACCTCGGCGCGATCTTCGGCCTGCAGCCGGGCGATGAGGCGGTAGGTGCCGGCGGCGAACCCGGCGCAGAGCCCGATCAACAGGCCGATGGGCGATGAGCCCAGCCAGCGATCGGCGAGCCAGCCGAGCACGGCGGCGGCGATGCCGACGAAGAGGAAATCCAGCCCAATCGCGAGGGCCTTGCTCACATCGCCAAAGGCGGCAACGCCCGACGGGCCCGCGGGCGTGCGGGGGAGCGAGGGGGGGTCGACGGGGGTGCGGAGGATCTCGGGGATTGCGAGGCGTGGGTCGCGGGGTAGGCCTTGGGCGGGGCGTGGGGCGTCTGGACTGACCCTGTCGGGGTTGGCTGCGGCATCGTTGTGCTGGTCGGCCATGCGATGCGCCTAGTTGATGGTGTCGGCCGCGAACTGCTCGGCGGCGGCGAGGACCTCGGGCAGCTTGGCGGCGCCGCTGCCACCGCCTTGGGCCTGCTCGGGCCGGCCGCCGCCCTTGCCGCCGACGACCGCGGCGGCTGCCTTGACCCAGTCGCCCGCCTTGAGGCCTCGCCCGACGATGGGCTTGGGCACCTGGGCGAGGATGGCGAGTGAGTCGGCACCCTCGTCGGCGCTGACGAGCATGACGGCGGTGTCGGGGCGGACCTGGGCGATGGACTTCATCGCGGCCTGGAGCGCGCCGCGGTCTGAGCCGCACTCGATGGAGAGCGCGGCGGAGGCGGCATCCGCGGGGGTCGCCTCGGCGAGGCTGCGTGCGGATTCCACCGCAGCCTTGGCGGCCTCGGCGGCCTTGGCCTTGGCGGCCGCTTTGAGCTTCTCTTGCAGCGCCGCGTGCGACTCGCGCAGTGCTGCCTTGTCAACGACAGAAAGCGTCGTCGAGTCGATCGCCTCGCCCAGGGCTTTCGCTTCGGCGATGAGCGCGTCGCCCGCGAGTGTTTGGGCTGCGGCGACGCGCTCGGCGAGTTGCTTGGCAGCCTCGGCGGCTTGGCGTGCTTCGTCGCCCGTGACCGCCACGACGCGGCGGACGCCCTTGGCGATGCCTTCCTCTTGAACGATCGCGAACGCGCCGAGGGCGCCGGCGCCCATCGCGTGGACGCCGCCGCAGAACTCGATGCTGATGTCCGACCATTGCTCGCTCTCGGGGTTGGCGAGCAAGTCGGCCACGGGCACACCGACGGAGACGACGCGGACGGGGTCGGGGTACTTCTCGCCAAAGACGGCGCGGAGGCCGCTGATTTTCTTTGCGTCTTCGAGCGGCGCGAGCTCGGCGAAGACCTTGAGGTCGGCGTTGATCTTGGCACGCACGAGCGTCTCGGCGGCCGCGGCCTCTTCGGTGGTCACGGGCTTGGCTTGGTCGAAGTCGAAGCGGAGGCGGTCGGGCGCGACGCTCGAGCCGCGCTGCTCGCACGCGGTGCCCAGCGCGTGGCGCAGCCCGAGGTTGAGCAGGTGGGTGGCGGTGTGGTTGTGCGTGATCGGCTCGCGGCGTCGGTTGGCGACGTGGCACTGGACCATGTCGCCGGTGCGGATCTCGCCGTGGACGACGCGGCCGATGTGCACGACGTAGCCGCCGAAGGCGCGGACGTCCTCGACCTTGAACTCGCCGCCGCCGTTGGGCGTGCCTGCCTCGCGCGTGACCAAGAGGCGGCCGTGATCGGCCTCTTGCCCGCCCATCTCGGCGTAGAAATTGGTTTTGTTGAGCACGACGCCGATGCGGCGGACGTCGCCGGCGTCGACTGCTTCGTCGAAGTCGGTGCCGTCCCAGATCGCCGCGACCCGTGCGCCGATGTCCCGGCCGTGGAACTTATCCGCGTCGTCGGTGGGTTTGACGTTCAGGTGCTTGAGCTTGCCGGTGGCCTCGGCGTCGAGGGTGAGGGGCTTGTCGTCGCCGAACTTGCTTGAGGCGCGGCTGCGCTCGCGCTGGGCCTGCATCTCGGCCTCGAAGCCAGCGACGTCAACGGTCATGCCGCGTTCCTCGGCCATGAGCTGGGTGAGGTCGATGGGGAAGCCGAAGGTGTCGTAGAGCTGGAAGGCGTCGGGGCCGGAGACTTGCGTTCCGTCGCTGTGGCTTGCGAGGTCTTCGAAGTGCTTGATGCCTCGGTCGAGCGTTCGGCCGAAGGATTCTTCCTCGTCTTGGATGATCGCGCGGACGCGGTCCGGGTTGGTGCGTAGCTCGGGGAAGGCGTCGCCCATCTGCTCGACGAGCGCGGGGACGAGTGCGGCGAAGAAGCCGGGCTTGGCGTCGAGTTTCTGCCGGCCGTAGCGGACGGCGCGGCGGAGGACGCGGCGTAGGACGTAGCCCCGGCCCTCGTTGGAGGGCACGGCGCCGTCGGTGATCGCGAAGGTGAGCGTGCGGATGTGATCGGCGATCACGCGGTAGGCGGTGTCGATGCCGGCCGTGTCGTCGGCGCCGAGCTTGCCCTCGTAGGGGCGTGCGTTGGTTTGTTCGCGGATGGCATCAAACAGGTGTGTGAAGACGTCGGTGTCGTAGTTGGAGCGGACGTCTTGGAGGACCGAGACGAGTCGTTCGAGGCCCATGCCGGTGTCGACGTGCTTGGCGGGGAGTTGGCGGAGCTTGCCGCCCGCGGCGCGGTCGTACTGGATGAAGACGAGGTTCCAGACCTCGAGCACGTCGGGGTCGTCGGCGTTGACGAGTGCCGCGGCGTCGCGGTTGCCGATTCGGTCGTAGTGGAGCTCGGAGCATGGGCCGCAGGGCCCGGTGTCGCCCATTTCCCAGAAGTTGTCCTTCATGTTGCCGGGCAGGACGCGCTCGGGGGGGAGGTGGCGGAGCCAGAGCTCGCGGGCCTCGTCGTCGGGCGCGAGGCCTCCGGCTTCGTCGCCGCCGAAGTAGGTCGCGTAGAGGCGGTCGCCCGGGAGGCCCATGGTTTCGGTGAGGAACTCCCAGGCCCAGGCGATGGTTTCGGCCTTGAAGTAGTCGCCGAAGGACCAGCTTCCGAGCATCTCGAAGAACGTGTGGTGGTACGTGTCCCGGCCGACGTCGTCGAGGTCGTTGTGCTTGCCGCCGGCGCGGATGCATTTTTGGGTGTCGGCGGCGCGGGTGAGGCCCTCGAGGGGCGAGCCGGGCTCGACCTGACCCAGGAAGAGGGGTTTGAACTGGTTCATGCCCGCGTTGGTGAAGAGGAGCGTGGGGTCGTCGTGGGGGACGACGGGGCTGGATGGCACGACTGTGTGCGCTCGCTGGGCGAAGAAGTCCATGAACGCCTGGCGCACGGCTGGGGCGGTCCAATGGCGGGTCGTTGAAGTGGTTGAGGTCGTGTTCACGCTGGCATCTCCGATTCTGCGGAGAGTCTAGGTGGCTGGTGTGGCGTGATCGGCGACGGCGGACGCCGAGAACGGGGAGGACCCGAGGCCCGAGAATCATCTGCGGGCGGTGATGAGCCGATAGCAGGGCGAGCAGGTATCGCGAAGGCTCGCAGACCGAACGTCTCTGGCAGGAACCCACGGCAGGAACCCCCGGCAGGAACCCAGTGCATGTCCGACTTTGATTTGTGTGTGATTGGTTCCGGCCCCGCGGGCCAGAGGGCGGCGATCCAGGCGGCCAAGCTCGGCAAGCGGGCCGTGGTCGTCGAGAAGCGGGATGTGGTCGGGGGCGTGGCGGTGAACACCGGCACGATCCCATCGAAGGCGCTGCGCGAGGCGATTCTGGCGATCGTGGATCGGCCGGCGGTGATGCCCAAGGTCGAGGACTTCATGGCGGCGCGGAACACGACCTTTACGGGGCTGTTGTCTTCTTGCCAGAAGGTCATCAGTGCCGAGATCGACACCATTCGCAGCCACTTTGCGCACAACGGCGTCGAGACCGTGCATGGCCTCGGACGTTTCAAGGACGAGCGCACCGCGGTGGTTGATACGGCCACGGGGCTGCGCGAGATCACCGCGAAGCACTTCATGGTCTCGACGGGCACCTCGCCGGCGCGGCCCGCGGAGATTCCGTTCGATGGCACGAACGTCATCACGAGCGACGAGATTCTCCAGCTTGGCTACTTGCCGACATCGTGCATCATCGTCGGCGGCGGCGTGATCGGCACGGAGTATGCGAGCATGCTGCAGGCGCTTGGCGTGCGCGTGACGCTGGTCGAGGGTCGGCACTCGCTGCTGGGGTTTGTCGATGAGGAAATCACCGAGGCGCTGCAGTATCACCTGCGCCAGGCGGGCATGACGATCCGGTTCGGAGAGAAGGTCGTGAAGGTCGAGGTGCTCGAGCCCGAGGGGCACGCGCGGACGGCCAACGGCAAGATGGCGCGGGCAACGCTCGAGTCGGGCAAGACGATTACGGCCGACTGCCTGCTCTACGCGGTCGGTCGGCAGGGGTGCACGGCGAAGCTCGACCTAGGCAACGTTGATCTCGAAGCGGACCATCGGGGCCGACTTGCGGTGAACGAGAAGTACCAGACCTCGAAGCCACACATCTATGCCGCGGGCGATGTGATTGGTTTTCCGGCGCTGGCGAGCACGAGCATGGAGCAGGGTCGGCTCGCGGCGTGCCACATGTTTGATGTGCGCGCGGAGAGCTTCGATCTGCTGCTGCCGTACGGGATTTACTCGATCCCCGAGATCAGCATGGTCGGCTGGACGGAAGAGAAGCTGACCGAGGAGGGGATTCCGTACGAGTCGGGCGTGGCGCAGTACCGTGAGATCGCGCGTGGGCAGATTCTGGGTGATGAGATCGGCATGCTGAAGCTGCTGATCCACCAGGAGAGCCACCAGGTGCTGGGCGTGCACGTGATCGGCACGGGGGCGACGGAGCTGGTGCACAGCGGGCTGGCGGTGGCGGCGCTCAAGGGGACGGTGGAGTACTTCGTGAACACGGTGTTCAACTACCCGACGCTGGCCGAGTGCTACAAGGTGGCGGCGTACAACGGGCTGAATAAGCTCGCGTCGATGTAGATCGCGTTTGCCTGGGATGGGCCGGCGGGTCTTCGGGCGAGCCCGGCTATCCTGACGCCGTGGCCAAGAAGACGACGAAGAAGACGACCAAGCGGAAGCCTCGCGTGAAGGAAGTCGCGGCCGCGGCCCCGCCGGCGGGGCTCGAGCCGACGGCTGCGCCGATCGCCATGGGCGATGTGCTCGGTCAATCGCGCGCGATGGCGGTGCTCGAGGACGCGATGCGGACGGATCGCGTGCACCACGCGTGGGTCTTCCACGGGCCTGTGGGCGTGGGGAAGTTCACCGCGGCGCTCGCGTTCGCGGCTGCGCTGCTCGATCCGAGCACCGCGGCGGATCTGTCTGGCCGATTCGCTCCGGATCCGGAGAGCCCGGTGCAGCGGCTGCTCGCGTCGGGGACGCACCCGGACCTGGTCGTGGTCAAGAAAGAGCTCGCGGTGGTGAGCCGGGACGATCGGGTGCGCGCGGGCAAGCAGATGACGATCGCGAAGGAAGTGCTCGCGGAATTTTTGATTGAGCCGGCTGCGAAGACGCGGGCGGTGGCGGGCGATTCGCTGGCGGGCAAGGTTTTCATTGTGGATGAGGCCGAGCTGATGGCGCGGGAGGGGCAGAACGCGCTGCTCAAGACGCTCGAGGAGCCACCGCCGGGCACGGTGGTGATTCTCGTGACGTCGAATGAGGATCGGCTCTTGCCGACGATCCGGTCGCGTGCGCAGCGTGTGGCGTTCACGCCGATCGGACGCGCAGCGATGGATGCGTGGCTTGGCGGGCACGATGAGTTCTCGGCGATCGATCCTTCGGAGCGCGAGTGGCTCGTGGCGTTTGCCGATGGGTCGCCGGGCATGTTCGAGCGTGCGCGCGAGGCGGGTTTTTTCGCGTGGCACCAGACGCTTGAGCCCAAGCTCAATGCGGTGGATGCGGGGCGGTATGTCTCGGACTTGGGGCCGACGATGCACGCGCTCGTCGAGGAGCGGGCGCAGGCGGTGGTGAAGGCGACGCCCAACGCGTCGAAGGACGCGGCGAACCGTGCGGCGGCGGCGCAGCTTTTTCGTTTGATCGGTGAGCGGTATCGCCGTCGGCTTGCCGAGGCGGTGGTGGGGCCGGTGGACGCCGATGAGCCGCCGATGCCGTTGCGGGCGATCGACGCGGTGCAGCAGGCGCAGGGCATGCTGGATCGGAACGTGTCGTTGCAGTTTGTTGCCGAGTCGCTGTCGGTGTCGCTCGCGTCGCGCGGGTGACGACTGGAGTAGACGCAGGGCCGAGTTAGGCCTGGATGCTCAGCGCCGGTCGGCCGTCGGTCGCGGGCGGCGGGGTGGGCGCACCGGCGATGTCCACGGGCTCGCCGGCGAGGCGCTTCATGAATTGGGCCCAGGTCTCGCGCTCGTACTCGAGCACCTCGATGACCTTGGTTGCCTTCTCGGCATCCTTGTCGAAGGAGGCGTCGACGAGTTCCTTGAACATCCAGGAATAGAGCGAGCGGATGCGGTCGGCAAGGTCCGCGGGGGCCTCGGGGGCGATGGACGTCATCAGCTCGACGATGATCTCGCGGGCTTGGCTGATGCCGTTGAACATCGCCTCGTAGTCCTTGGCGACGATGCCGTCGCGGCCTTGGGTCGCGAACTTGATCGCACCGTCGAGGAGCATGAGGCGCAGCTCCGCGGGGGTCGCGGTCATGACCTTCGTGCGGAGGTACGTGTTGGCGTTCGTGCTTGCCTGGCTCATGGACTGGCTCATGGTGGGGTCTATCGGGCTTTCACTGGGTCCGCTTCACACGATCGGCCGACACGCGGCTGGGGATTAACCTAGTGACTGGATCTGTCCGAGCGATGCCTGCTGTGTCTGGAGCGAGCCGATCGCACGCTCCATCGCGAGGAATTCACGACCGAGCACCTCGCGGCGGTTCGCCAGGCGAACGTCGAAGGCCTCGATGCGGCCCTCTTGGAGATCGATCTGGGTTTTGAGCGAGTCGGTGCGGTTGGTGAAGATGCCGTCGACGGAGTTTGTGTAGCTGTTGGCAAGCTCTTCGAGGATGCCGGCGACGCCCTGGCGGGTGAAGCCGAGCGTTGCTTCGGGATCGGTGACGGTGCCGACCTGCTCGCCGGCCTCATTGAAGATCGGGGTTTGGCCGGCGGTGCCATCCTCGAATTCGCGTGCGACGAAGAGCGCCGCGACCGCCTCGGGATCGGGCTCGAGCGCCTCGCGGAACTTGGCGCTGTCGAGGCTGAGCGTGCCGCCCGAGCCGATCGTCACGCCGACCTGGACGAGGCTGGTGAACTGGCCCGTGAGCCCTTGGCCCGGTGCCTGGATCGCCGCGAAGAGGTTTTGGCGGAGTCGCTGTGTGGTCGAGTCGCCCAGGAGTGAGCCTCGGGCGTTGGTTTCGGCGTCGAAGCGGGTGTTGAAGTCGATGCGCTCGACAACGCTGTTGAAGGCGCTGAGGAAGTCGTTGACCTTCTCTTCGATGCTTGCGGTGTCGCGCTGGATGTTGAGCGTGACGGGGTCGTCGCTGGTGCCTTTGAGGTCGATGCTGGTGCCGTCGATGACGCCGTCGAGCGTGTTGCTGGAGCTGCTCAGGAGCACGGCCTTGGCGGGGTCGCTCGATCCGAAGAAGACGCGTGCGTCGTTCCCCTCGTCGAGGGTGTCGAGCCCAAGGTCGAAGCCGTTGGTATCGAGCACGAATCGGCCGGCCGAGCCGGACGAGGTTGACGTGATGCTGAGTCGGAAGGCGTTGGCGCCCGAGCCGTCGTTGATGACGGTGGCGGTCGCGCCGGGCTGGACGTCGTTGATCTTCTGGGCGACGTCTTCGAGCGTGTCGGTGGGATCGAAGGTGATGGTGGTTTCGTAGGAGCCGTCGATCACGTTGTCGGCGCCGACGCCCTCGGACTCGCCGGCGATGTTGAGGCTCTTGGCGACGATGCCGGAGACATCTTCGACTTGGATGTTCTGTGTGCCACTGGTGTTGGTGTCGTAGAGCTCGATGCCGTCGCCGTTGGCGTTGATGCGTGCCTGGACGGTGAGGCTGCGCGAGTTGATCTCGTTGAGCAGCTCGTCGACGTTGTCAACATCGTCGCCGAGGCTGACGGTTGCGGACGCGCCGCTCGAGTCGGTGATGCGGAACTCGCCGGTGCCGATGCCCTTGCCGCCGTTGAGCGCGTCGACGCTTGTGGCGAGCGTCACGTAGGCCTGCTGGAGGTTGCCCGACGAGACTGTGCTCGCGGCGACGCCGGTGGGGCCGGTCGAGATGCCAAGGCTCTCGGCGGTGTCTTGGCCGCTGGTGCCGGTGATGATGAGATTGCCCGAGCCGGCGGTGGTGTCATTGAGCACGATGCCGGTGCCCGCCTCGCTGAGTGAGCCGGTGATCGCGCCGCCGGTGGCGGCCTCGATCTGCTGGAGCAGGTCGTCGCTGGTGCTATCCAGATCGAGGGAGAAGTTGAAGACCGAGCCGTCGCGTGCGGTGATGTTCAGGGTGCCGTCGCCGTCGACGCCGCTGCCGCCGTTGAGATTGCTGAGCAATGTCGAGCCGAGGCCCGCGAGGACGCGGTCGCCCTGGATGGTTGTCGCGTTGGTCGTGGTGTCGGTAGTGAGCCCGAGGTCGCTCGCGGTGGTGCCGGTGCCAGCCTCGGTGATGGTGACATCGAGTCCGGTGTTGATGACCAGCTCGATGCTGTTGCCATCGGCGGAGATCTGGGCGGTCAGGTCGGTGACGCCCTCGTCGGCGAGGGTGCTGTTGATGCGATCGAGGGCGGCGCCGATGGTGCCGACGGCGGCCTCGACAGTTGTCGGCACCGCATCGGTCTCACCGTCGGGGATCTGGTCCTCGATGACATCGCCGAGGTTGATGTTGATCTCGGTGTCGCCGGAGCCGTCGTTGACGGTGATGATGAAGTTGAAGCTGGCGCCTGTGGTTGCTTCGTTGATGAAGACGCCGTTGCCGTCGTTGAGCGAGGAGAGGGCGCTGTTGCTGGCGAGGTAGAAGACGTTTGAGCCGTTGAGCTGGCCCGTGGCCGAGCCGGTCAGTCCGAGGCTCGCGGCCGTGCTGCCACCGCCGCGCTCGGCGACGGCGACGTTGCCGCCGTTGCCATCGGTCAGGACGAATCGTCCGTCGCGGATGGAGGCCGTGACGTTGATGTCCTCGTTGTTGTTGATCTCGTCGAGCACGTCGTTGACGGTTGCTGCTTTGGAGAGGTCGATGTTGGCGGACTGGCCGTCGGAGTCGGTGATGCGGATCTCGCCGCGCTCGACACCGTCGCCACCGTTGAGCGACGAGAGCGAGACGTCGCGGTCGAGGCGTGCGGCGACGCTCTCGAAGGAGAAGCTGGTGGCGTTGGGCGCGGTGGTGTCGCGGTCGGCGAAGCCGCGCGAGAGGAGCTGGCGTGTGGAGACGAGTCGATCGACGATGAAGGAGTAGCTGCCGACGGTTGCGCCGGAGTCTGCCGAGGCGGTGAGGACGTTCTCGTTGGTGGTGCCCGCGCTGGTGGTGTTGAAGATGTCGTCGGTGCGGAGGCTCGAGGCGGCGGTGCGGAGGTTGTTGAGCCGGCCGTTGATGTCGAGGAAGCCCGACTGCTCGAGCTGGAGCTGGGCGATTCGTTGCTGGATGAGGATCTTGGGTCGGCTCTCAACCGCGATGAGCGACTCGATGAGCGAGGCGGTGTCGATGCCGCTGAACAGGCCGACGGATGAGGTGATGCCGGACATCGGAACTCCTTTCGGCCGGGCGACCCGGCCGCAACAACGTCAATCAGGCGGCGGCGCGACCGCTGGCGGGCCCAACCTGAGGGCTGGGGTTCGGCCAAGTCAGGGCGTGCTGCCACGTGCCGGATGCCTCGCAATCCGCGGGCCGGGCTGCGAGCGATGGCGGGACGCGGTTGCCGGGCATCGCGCCGGCTGCCGTGCTTGGGCAGGCTGTGGGGCGGGCGAGGCCGGTTCGGCGGAGCTCGAGCAGGTCCGAGGCCCAAGGCGCGAGGACGCGGCGGAACATCCGCTGGGCGTCTGCGACGGCCGAATCGCCCGCAGCGATGGCCTGGTGGACCGGACTAGACACGGTTTGGGGCGTGGGGGCGGGCATCGTCGGTTCATCGGGCCTTGCCCCGGGGTCACTCCGGCGGAATCCACGGGAATCCGCGGGCTGGGAGCTTCGTGTGCATCGGAAGTGTGCTCTCGGGGGGTTGTGACCTCCCCCGACAGGTGGGCTTGGGCGTCGGGCGGCTGCGCAGCATGTGCGCGGGGGTTGTGTCACGGGCTGGCCGGAGACGCCGAATTGGCGCTATTGGTGGTCGAGGCGAGTTCTCGAACCGGTTATCGCCCCCATTATCGAACCGGAGGGCCGTCGCTCGGGTACGGCTCTAGACTTTCCCCCCGCCGACCGATGGACGTAGCGAGCGTTCGCCGGTCCGGCGACACCGACAGATCAGACAACTGCGAGCACCATGCCACCCCAACTGCCCACGCCGCCGAATGACGCCGAGCTCCCGCCCGCGGGCCCGTGGACGCGTCGCGTCGCGCTGGTTGCCAGCGCGGTGATCGCTGTCTCGGCGGTTGCCATGCTTTTCGTCGCGGGGTTCGTCCCCGACAAGCCTGGGCTTGCGATGCTCGGGTTTGAGTCGGTCGTGCTCGCGGCGGGCATCGTTGGCGTGCTCTTCGGGCTCGGTCGATTCGGTGCGGGGCCCGGGCTTGCCCTCTTCTGCCTTGGCGGCTCGGTGCTGCTCTGTTCGGCGCTAGGCATCTTCGACATGCGCATGAATCTTGATCGCACGATGCTCGCCGGCGTTGCGGCACTGCGGGTTGCGACCGGCGGCAGCCTCGTGCTGCTCGCCGCGTGGGAAGTGCTCCGGCGCGACTCGCGCGCGTGGGGCATGCTCATCAAGGGCGTCGTGCTGACGGGCTTCGTCGTCGGCGTGATCGCCGGCGTCGTCGCGGCTCGCAACACGTGGGTCGTGCAGGGTGCCGATGGCGCTCTGGAGATCGCACGGATCACAGGCGGCTTGGTCGTCGGGCTGCTGCTTATGGTCTCGGGCTCGGTCGGCGTGCACCTGATCATCCGGGCGTTCCAGATGGGCGATCATCCGCGGGCGTCGCGCCCGGCCGGCGAAACATCCCCCGCTCAGGCGGCCTGAGGGCGGTTCTGGAAACCCATCCGCCCCGTTTCCGAATAGGTATACATGCTCACGCTGCCGCTGATTCTCATGGGGTCGGGCCTCTTGGCCGGTCTGTTGATTGCGTTCTTTGTCTTCCGCCTGGTCAATCGCCGGGGCGGTGAGGACACGACGATCACGATCTCGGGCGTCGCCCAGCGGGTGCAGGCGGTGGGAAAGCTCGTTGGTCTCGAGGTCAACGCCAAGGAGATCGCGACGGCGACCAAGGGCTGGTCGTGGCTGCCGCCGATGCTGCTCTCGCAGGCCCGGCTCGCGATGATCTTTCACTTCGAGCAGCAGTACGCGGTGGACCTCGCGCGGATCACGCCGGATGACATCGAGGACTTAGGCGTCGACGACCGCTCGGGTCGGCGGATGTACAAGCTGACACTTCCGGCGCTCGATGTGGCGCGCAAGCTCACCGACGTGGTGCCCTACGACATCCAGGACGGCCGGGTGCTCGGGTTGCTCGATGTGATCCAGATGAACGCGCCGACACAGCACGAGCTGATGCGCCGCGCCCAGCAGCAAGCTGCGGGCTTGTTTGCCGAGAACGAGGACCGCTATCACGCCGAGGCGCGGTCGTCGGTCGAGCGTCAGCTGCGCACGTTGCTCGCGATGTTCGATGTGGACGTGCGCTTGGCGTGGCAGGATCGTCCGGGGCAGTCGGGCTTCGAGCCGGCGGACCTCGATGCGAACGACAGCGAGCCGCCGCTTCGGCTCGCGGTGTCGTCGTAACGAGAACGGCGGGCCGCTGATGCGACCCGCCGTTTCGTATCGCGTGAGATGGTGTGGCGCTGGTTAGTCCTGCGGGACGTGCCAGAAGTATTCGAGGTCGAAGCCGTCGGCCGACGGGGCGACCCAGAACGTCACCTCATCGACATGACGCAGAAGGTCGCGGGGCTTCGGCGCGTTCTTGGCGAGCAACTCGCTCGACTCGCGCTGGGCTTCGATCATCTCGGCGGGGTCGAGCCAGTCCATGCCGAGGCTTTCGATCGAGGCGCGGGTTGCTTCTTCCCACGAGGTGATCGACCACAGGCTCTGGCCGACGACGCGGTCGAGTTTCTCGGCGCCGAAGATCGAAGCCCGCGCCGGTGCGCGGGTTTGCAGGGGCGCGAGCTCGAAGTCGGCCTGGTTGTCGCCGTCCAGGCGGCGGATAGCGCTGCGGACCGAGTCGCCCGAGCCGATGATGAGCCATGCGTCGGTGATTCCAGCCGCGGCGGGGAAGCCGTCGGCCTCGAAGACTTGCGCGCCGAGGAAGTCCTGCGGCGTCGCGCCAACAAAGCCCGCGCCGAAGCCGAGCGTGTTGGCAACCACGTCACGGTCCTTGACGGCGATGGCGACGACCTGTTGCTGGCTGTCGATGCCGTGCGGCAAGGAGATGTCCACGACCACGTCGACCTCGGGGCCGATCGCGGCGAGCACGGGCGCGATGAACGCGGAGGTTTGCATGAGACCCATCTCGGCCTCGGCGCGCTCGGCCGCGGGGAAGGCGGCGACGACCTGCTGGGCGAGCGGGAGCATCTGGTCGAAGTTCACGAGTGCCCGAGACATGAGCGAGCTATCGCCCGAGACCAGCGGCGATGCCTCGACCGCTCGGCCGCCCGCGTCGAGCAGGGAGAAGATGCCGCGGCGCTCGTCGAGGCGGAGGTGGCCGCTGATGCGGGCGAGCCCGTCGTCGGGGTCGATCGAGACGCCGATGCCGAGCCATTCGACCTCGGTGGCGCCGAGCGCGTCGGCGATGTTGAGCGCGTCTTGCTCGGGCAAGAGGCCGGCCGAGTCTTCGGAGCCGACTTGCAGCAGCGGGCCAGCGAGCACCGCGACCTGGACGGTCGAGCCATCGGGCATCCATCCGATCGCTTCGCCGATCATGGGCTCATCTGCAAGGACTTCGCGATCGCGCCCCTCGAGCGATTCTACGCCTGTCTCGAGGGCGTCGCGGTCGGAGGAGGCGAGCAGCACGCCGTCGACGCGCACGATGTACGTGGTGACGCCGTTGTCCCACGGCATGTTCAATTCGTCGGTGACAGCATCGAGGGCGTCGTCGTCCCAGTCCATGTCGTCGTCGTCATCGCCCTCGACGGGCTCGACGATCCACATGTTCAGGTCGCCGAAACGCTCGTCGCGGAGGGTGAGGTCGCCGTCGTCTTCTTGGGCTTCGAGCCACTCGACGAGTTCGTCCTCGGCGTCTTCGGCGGCGTCGCCCCAGTCGACCATGCCGACGTCGACGCTTGCTTGGCCGCCGTCGATCGGGCGGAGTGCGCTGGCGAGCCCGAGCGAGCCGGTGGGCGGATCGATCTCTTCGGTGAGTTCCTCCCACGCGTCGAGCAGGTTGACGAGGCCCTCGGCGTTTTCCGACAGGATCGAGTCGACCCAGCCCGCGATCGCGGGATCGGTCGAGAACTCGCGGAGCGACGAGCCCTGCCAGGTGTCGCGGGCGTCGGCCAGCGACGGGATGTGCAGCACGACAAAGGCGTCGCGCGGGCCGACATCGAGGATGGTCGGCGCGGCGAGCAGGGTCGAGGCGGGTAGGCCCGCGAGCAGTGCGAAAGAAGTGATCGGGAGGGTGGGGCGCATGGATGCCAGTCGCGCGAGTGCGAGATGTGAGCGGTCTGGAATGGGTGTCGGTGTGTGTGGCGTGGTTAGCTGCCGGTTGCGTCGTCGAGAATTGACGGGGCGTTGAAGTTTGAGCGTGTCGGGGGCGTGCCGTAGTTGTAGCCGGAGTTGGGGTTCTCTTTGTCGTAGGCGAACGCGTCGCGGTTGCGGATGAAGTCGCGGACGTAGCGGGATGGGATCGCGAAGCCGAGGCCCTCGCCGAAGGGGATCTTCATGTTGGTGACGCCGATGACCTCGCCGCTGGCGTTGAAGAGGGGGCCGCCGGAATTGCCGGGGTTGATCTGCGTGGTGGTCTGGATGTACGTGATGCCCTCGAAGTTGCGCTGGGTGGTCGCGACGACGCCCGTGCTGAGCGTGCGCTCGAGTCCGAGCGGCGCACCGATGGCGAAGACCTCTTGGCCCGCGCTGAGTTCTTCGGCGCCTTGTACGTAGGTGGTTGGGAAGGCCTTGCCGTCGGGGTGCTTGAGTCGGATCAGGGCGAGGTCGAGGTGGTTGTTGACCGCGAGGATCTCGACATCCTCGATGAGCATGCGGCGGAAGTCGATCTCGCCCTGCTCGAAGACGGTCGCGCGGATGCGGGTCTCGCCCTGGATGACGTGCGCGTTGGTGATCGCGTAGCCGTCGGGGTGGATGATGAATCCGGAGCCGAGCCCACCGGGGGTTGAGACCTTGATGACGGCTTCGCCGAACTGGATCGAGTGCTCGCGCGGCGCACGCTCGGGCAGGTCGGTCGCGACCTCAAAGAGATCGCTGCGGTCGATGGCGGGGGCGTCGGACTTTTCGGCCCGCACGATCGACGCGACGCGGGCACGCGGAACCTTGACGACCTCGAAGCCCATGTCGAGCCAGATCGCCTCGTTGGTCTCTTTGAGGATCGGCGCGGTGAGCGAGCGGCCGTCGGTCAGGTTGATCGTGTCGCCCATGAGTGCGGGGGCGAGCGCGGGCTGGGCGTCGTTCGCGGTCGCGAGGGGCGCGAACGCGAGGCACGCGGCGAGTGCGAGGGTGCGGGTGACGGATCGGAGTGCGGAGGTGCGTGTCACGGGTGTGTTCTCCGGGCTGGGTGTCTGTTCTCGCCCAACGGGCAACCGGGCTTGACCTTAGAGTGTATGGACTGGACCGCGGGAGGCCGCGGTTGGTGATTCGCGGCGTGGGGTGTCATTCGACATTTTGCTGCCGGCGCTCTTCAGATGATGTCTTACCCGCGTGGGAGCTTGCAGATGCGAAACGTCCCGACCTGTCCGCAATCCGTTCGTCCGAATCGCCGCCCGGCTGGTGTTGGGCTTCTCGCTGCCGCCTCGCTCGCGGCGCTGAGCGGGACCGCGTCGGCCCAGCCGGCCGATGCGCTCGGCTCGTACTTCGGCTTTGAGCCGCCGCGGGTGCTGGTGATCGACGACGGTTGCGGCCCGGTGGTGCGTGCCGATTTCAACGCCGACGGGCTGCCCGACATCGCGGTGGTCAACAACTCCAAGAGCCGCATCGAGGTCTACTACCTGCGTGCAACACCCCGGACCGACGCGGAGCAGGAGCGGGCCTTTCGCGTGAACGACCTGCCGCCGAACCGGCACTACGACCGCTCGTTCATCTCCGTGCGGCAGCGCATCGGCGCGATCGTGCCGGTGGACGCGGATGGGGATGGCAAGATGGACTTGGTCGCGTCGTCGTCCGACCCGACGGCCGTGCTGGTGATGAAGCAGGAATCGAGCGAGCGGTTCGAGGTGCACAGCACGCGGCGGGTGCGTGGGCTCAGCGGCTCGTCGGTCGCGACGCTCGTGGGCAACTTCCAAGGCGACGCGCAGCCAGAGGTTGCGGTCATCGCCGATGACCAGATCATGGTGATGTCGATCGCCCGCGAGGGTCGGCTAGGCGAGCCCGCCGTGATCGCGCGCGCTGCCGGGCTTCGGGCGCTCTTCGCCGAGGACTTTGATGGCAATGGCATGACCGATCTGCTCGGCGTGTCGCCCGGCGAGACCGCGCCGCTCCGGCTTTGGCGGCAGGTGCCCGCGCCGGGGAGTACGAGCTTTGGCGAGCTCGCGGCCGAGGTGCGCTTCGATCTTCCCGCGCCGATCGAGGTCGAGGAGGTTCGTTTCGCGGATCGCGACGCGGCGTCGATCGCTGTGATCGAGCGGGCGTCGCGCCGGATCACGCTGTTGGATGTCGCGCAGAGCGGCGGCGTGATAGAGGCAGAGGCCGACGCGCCGCTGGCGATCCGCGCGTTCCCCGACGGCTCGTCGCCCCAGCGCGGCATGGCGATGGCCGACATCGACGGTGACGGCCGGACGGATCTCGTCGCGACCGACGGCGAGTCGAACACGCTGGTCGTGTTCCCGCAGCTTCCCGATGGCACGCTCGGCGCACCCCGCAAGAGCCCGGCGTTCAAGGCGCCGACGAGCTTGGCGGCTGGACCTTGGGATGGCTTGGGTCTCGCGGTGTATGTCGCGTCATCCGAAGAGGCGTCGGTTGGCGCTGCGGCCGTTGGGACTGGCAAGACGCTCGCGTTCCCCACGCCGATGGTGCTTGCCACGCCGGGTGCCGAGCCGATCACGATCGCGCATGGCGCGACCGGCGAGGGACAAGCGATGCTTGCGGTGCTCGCGAAGCAGCGCCGGGACCTGGTCGTCGAGATCCATGCGTCGGGGGTCGAGCCGATTGTGATCGAGTTCGACGATCTGGATCGTGATCCCTCGCGGATGGAACTGACCGATATCGATGGCGATGGCAGCACGGATCTGGTGCTGCTTGCCGATCGGCAGGCGCCGGTGCTGGTCATGGCCGAGGGCGCTGGCGAGTTGCCGAGCGTGGTCGTTGTGCCCGACGACGTGCCGAATGCGGGGCTCGTCGGCGAAGCCGGCCCGAGCAACACGGCGATTGCTGATGTGGATGGTGACGGGAACGTCGAGCTCGCGTTCGCGAGCGCGAACTTCGTGCGGATCGCCGAACTCGCTTCGGACAACGGCGACCCGATGTGGTCGATCGTCGATCAGCTCAACGCGGCCGACCCGCGTGCGGAACTCGTTGGCGTGGCGGCGCTCGACGGAGGTCGCATCGTCGCTTCCGATCGCACGGCGGGCGGGCTGATCGTGTTCGGGCAGCGTGGCGGTGGTGGGACTGGTGGCTGGGCGATTGAGTCCACGCCCCGCATGCTCGGGTTCCCCGCGGGCCCGCTGATGGCGTGGGGTGATGACGCGGTGCTGTGCGTGTCGGACGAGGCGGTGGCGGTTGTCGGCCTTGGCGGGGCGGGCATGTCGCTCGAAGAGGTCGCGGTGTATCGCTCCGAAGAAGAGCGCCGCGTCGAGCACGAGATCGAGGTCGGCGATGTGAACTCGGACGGCTATCTCGATCTGGTCGTGCTGGACGCGGGCGAGCAGATGTGCCAGATCCTGACGACCAGCGCGTCGCGGAACCTGTTTGAGGCGACCGAGTTCAAGGTCTTCGAGAGCCGACTCTTCTCACGCGGCGACTCGCGCGAATACGAGCCCTCGGAGCTGATCGTCGGCGATCTCACGGGCGATGGGCACGACGACATTCTGCTGGTCGTGCACGATCGGCTGATTATCTATCCCCAGGACCGAGGCGAGTAAGCAACTAGACGGCGCTGGGATGCCAGACAGTCTTCATCTCGACGAACGGCTCGATCCACCACGGATCGGCTGCGGTGTCGAGCGCGACCGCATCGTGCAGCGTGACGCGCTTGAGGTTCTCGGCAGAGCCGGCGCGGAGCGTGCTCGCGTGCTCGGCACTGAGGCTGGCGGCGTGGACCGCGTCGATGTCGCGGTGGGTCGCGATATGCTCGACGAGCTCGTGGCGGAAGCCCGTAATGAGGTTAACCACGCCGCCGGGCAGGTCACTCGTAGCGAGGCACTCAGCTAAGGGCGCGACGATGAGCGGGTGCGTCTCGCTCGCGATGCAGATGGCGGCGTTGCCAGCGCACACGATTGGCAGCAGCAGGGCCATCAGGCCGAGCAGTCCCGGCTCATCGGGAGCGATGACGGCGGCCACGCCCGTGGGCTCGGGCACGGTGAAGTTGTAGTAGGGGCCGGCAACGGCGTTATTGGTGCCGAGGACTTGCTGCCACTTGTCGGCCCAGCCGGCGTAGGCGATGGTCAGGTCGATCGCCGCCGCGACTTCTGCCTTGGCGTTGCCCGCGCCGGTTGCGGCAAGTGCTTCGGCGAGTTCGCTCGCGCGGCCTTCCATCATCTCGGCGAGGCGATAGAGGATCTGGCCGCGGAGGTACGCGGTTGCGCCGGCCCACTTCGGCTGGGCCTTGTGCGCCGCCTCGACGGCGTTACGCACGTCTTTCCGGCTGCCCTGGCAGACGTGCGCGAGCACCTCGCGCGAAGCATTTCTCACGGCGATCGATCGTCCGCTCTCAGTGCGTGGGAACGTGCCGCCGATGTAGAGCTTGTGGGTCTTGGTGACGGGGAGGCGGTCGGTCATTACTTGGCTGCTCCATCGGCCCGAAGCTCATAGGTCGCGACGACGCTCGCGCGGACGCTCACCTCGCCGCCCTCGACGGGCGTGCGGATCGCGGCGCTGCTGGCAACCACGTCACGGCTTTCAAAGCGCGGGAAGGATGGTGCTGCGCCCTCTTCGCGGATCTCGACTAGCGAGCCGAGTTGCATGCCGAGCGAGCCTGCGATGATCGTCGCTTTGTCTCGCGCAGCGCTGGCGGCGTCGCCGATCGCGGCGGCGCGGAGGGGTGTGTCGTCCTGCATCTCGAGCGAGAGGCTGTTCACTTGGTTCGCGCCCGCCCGGATCGCGACGTCGATCGCCTCGCCCGCTCGGGTGACGTCATCGAAGCGGAGCGTGACGGTGTTGCCGGCGCGGTAGCTGGTGACGTTGTTCGACGAACCGTCGCGGTTGCGCTGGTTGTAGATCGGGTTGACGTAGACGCCCTGGGTTTGCAGGACGGCGTTGGGGAGCTCGAGGGCTTTGACCGCGTCGATGATCGCGTTTGCCGTGGCGCTCGTGCGGGCCTGTGCGGCGGCAGCGTTGGTTGCCTGGTGCGTCACGCCGAAGGCGATGCGGACGCGGTCGGGCTCGCCCGCAGCCGTGGCGCTGCCGCGGACCGTGACGACCGGGCCGCGGCGCTCGTTTGTGTCGGCTTGGGCCGACGCGGGCGCGGTTGTCGCGAGCGTTGCGATAAGGGCGGCCGATGCGATGAGTGTTCGGAGCATGGAGATTCTCCTGTGTGCGGGCGGTGCGTGGCGGGCTTAGAGGTTGACGTACGCGCGGAGGCCTTGCAGCCCGCCCTCGCGTCCGAAGCCGGATTCCTTCACGCCGCCGAACGGGCTGGCGGGGTCGAACTTGTTGTACGTGTTGAGCCAGACGACGCCCGCTTCAAGCCGGCGGGCGATCTCGAAGATCTTCGAGCCCTTGTCGGTCCAGACGCCCGCGGCAAGCCCGTAGGGCGAGTTGTTGGCGCGGAGGAGAGCTTCTTCGGGCGTGCGGAAGCTCATGACGGCGAGCACGGGGCCGAAGATCTCCTCGCGGGCGATTGTGCTGCTGGGCTGGACGCCCGTGAAGAAGCAGGGGCGTCGCCAGTAGCCGGCGCTCGGCAGCGATGAGCTGTTGACCTCGTGGAGCTTCGCGCCCTCGGCGGTGCCGACCTCGCAGTAGCGGGTGATGGTGTCGAGCTGCTCGCGGCTGTTGATCGCGCCGACATCGGTGTTCTTGTCCATTGGGTCACCCACGCGGAGCGAGGCGAGGCGTGTGCGGATGCGATCGGTGACTTCTTCGAGAATCGGTTCTTGCACGAGCAGGCGCGAGCCGGCGCAGCAGACGTGCCCTTGGTTGAAGTAGATGCCCTCGACGATGCCCTCGATCGCTTGGTCGAGGCTCGCGTCGGCGAAGATGATGTTGGCGCTCTTGCCGCCGAGTTCGAGGGTCAGGCGCTTGCTGGTGCCCGCGGTCGACGCGGCGATCTTCTTGCCGACCTCGGTCGAGCCCGTGAACGCGATCTTGTCGACGCCCGGGTGCTGCACGAGGGCTGCGCCGGTCGCGCCTGCGCCGGTGACGATGTTGACCACGCCCTTGGGCAGGCCGACCTCTTCGAAGATCTCGGCGAGGCGGAGTGCGGTGAGGGGTGTGGTTTCGGCGGGCTTGAGCACGCACGTGTTGCCGCAGGCGAGCGCCGGTGCGAGTTTCCACGCGGCCATGAGCACTGGAAAGTTCCACGGGATGATCTGGCCGCAGACGCCGACGGGGGTGGGCGTGCGGCCCGGGAAGGCGTATTGCAACTTGTCTGCCCAGCCGGCGTGGTAGAAGAAGTGCGCCGCGGCAAGTGGGATGTCGACATCGCGCGACTCGCGGATGGGCTTGCCGCCATCCATTGTCTCGAGGACCGCGAGCTCGCGGGCGCGCTCCTGGATGCGGCGTGCGATGCGGAAGAGGTACTTGCCGCGCTCCGCGCCGGGCAATGCGCTCCAGGCGGGCAGGGCGTCGCGTGCCGCGGCGACGGCGCGATCGACATCGGCGGCGCTCGCTTCGGCGACCTCGGCGAGCTTGGCCTCGGTCGCGGGGTTGGTGGTCGTGAAGGTCTTGCCGCCCTCGGCGTCGGTCCACGAGCCGTTGATGTAGAGCTTGGACCGATCGGCGATGGCGACTTTCACCGACTCGGGCGCGGGGGCGTAATCCCAGGCGGTGCCGAAGTCGAGCGCGGTGGGCGCGGTGCGGTTGGCGGCGCGGGTGTCGAGTTCGCTCGCGTCGACTGCCTTGGGTTGGCGGGCGGTGCTGGTCATGGGGTCATGGTACGCGAGGCGTGCCGTCGGCCCGAGAGCCGCAGGCGGAGCGTGACGTACCCGCCCACGACCACGCCCGCGGTGAGGCTGTAGATCAGCGTGTTGAGCACAAAGCCCCGGATTGGCGTCAGTGGAACGCGTGCGGCGGGATCGAGGCGGAGCCATGCCGGCGGCTGATTGGGCAGCGCGAGCCCCGTCAGCGCGAGCTGCTCGGAGGCGGGATCGGCTTGGGCGTCCCAGGTGTCGAGCTCGATCCAGCGGAGCGCTGGGAAGGGGTAGCCGGCGCTTGAGGTGTGCATGCGCCACTCGCGGCCCGACTCGAGGTCGAGGTGCGTCGCCCATGTGTCGGTCCGGCCGAACCAGATGGTCTGCTCGACGGTCGTCGGGCGGTCGGGCCAGCCGGCGGGTGGGGTGGTCGGCCAAGTGAGTGTGCCGTCGATAAACAGGGGATCGTCGTCGGGATCATGGATGACGACGGCGAGTCGCCAGGCGACGAGCGTGTTCATCACGAGCCCGCCGAGGAGGGCGCCGAGGGCGATGATCGTGATGAGGCGGGTGCGGGTCATGCGGAGGCTTGGTTCTTGCACGGCGTGCCGCATTCGGGGCATCGCGTGAGACTGCCCAGCTCATAGTCGCAGCCATGGCAATGCCCCGCGCGAGCTCGACGTCGTTCGCGAAGCGAGACAAACGCCGTGAGCGCAACGTAGCAGGCAACCGCCCAAACCAATAGGTTGATGGGCAGAGCGCGCGTTGGGATAAGAGGCAGCATGATGGTCGAGCCGTTATCCCGCTTGACGGGAATCGCCGTTCGAGAGTCTGCTGGCATTTCGTACCAAGTCATCTCATTACTAAAGCCGTGGTAGGCGCGAGTGGTTCGTTCTGTTGTGTGCGAAAGCGCCGGCAATGGCAATCCGTAGCTGCGAATCTGCGTGCGCTTCACCGCATAGAGCGTGGCCGCTTTGGGCAGATCCGTCGTCGTCCAGGAAACGCGTCGACCAAGCCTTGACTCGATGCCGCTCCTGCCCGCTGCGGCGTCCACCCGCATCGCGCGAAGGAAGTTTGCGAGTTCGGGGTTCGACGCGGCGGGCTGCGATTGACCCAGTGTGGCGAGTTGCACGAGCCATGGAGACTCATTCCAAGCGATCGACCAAGCGCTTCCGATCGTCGCGAGGAAACCGAACGCGATGCTGATGAGCACGCGTCGCCGTGTTGGTCGCCACACCCTCACGCCTCCGAGAAGTCGTGGGTGGCGGTGTAGGTGCCGGTCTTTCGGCGGACGATCTGGCGGAGCAGGTCGTTGGCGAGGCTTGAGGCGCCGAAGCGGAACCACTCGGGGGTGAGCCACGCGTCGCCGAGGGTTTCTTTGACCATGACGAGGTAGTGGAGCGATGTCTTGGCGTCGCGGATGCCGCCGGCGGGCTTCATGCCGATCTTCTTGCCGGTGGTGCGATAGGCATCGCGGATCGCTTCGAGCATGACGAGGGTGACGGGCATGGTCGCGGCGGGCGAGACCTTGCCCGTGCTGGTCTTGATGAAGTCGCCCTCGCCGATGCAGCGGATGGCGAGGTCACTCGCTCGGCGGACGAGGTCGAGGGTCTCCAGTTCGCCGGTCTCGAGGATGACCTTGAGGTGGGCCGGGCCGCAGGCGGTCTTTGTGCGCACGATCTCGTCGCAGACCTCGTCTTCGTGCCCGGCGAGCAGCGCGCCGCGGCTGATGACCATGTCGATCTCGTCGGCCCCGGCGTCGACGGCTCGCTTGACGTCGTCGAGGCGGACTTCGAGCGGGTACTGCCCGCTGGGGAAACCCGTTGCGACGGAGGCGACGTTGACGGGCGCATCGCCGAGTGCTTCTTTGGCAACGGCGACAAGGGATGGGTAGACACACACAGCCGCGACGCTTGGCAGTGTCTCACCAAGCAGCGACTCGTCGCGCTCGAATGGACGGATCGCCTTCTGGCAGAGGCTGCGCACCTTCTCGGGCGAGTCTTTGCCCTCGAGTGTGGTCAGGTCGACCATCGAGAGGGCGAGACGCAGGCCTGCGTCCTTGGCGGTGGTCTTGATCGAGCGGGTGGTGAACGACTTGGCGCGGCGCTCGGCCATGATCGTGTCGACGGTTGGGCTGGCAAAGTCGGTGATGCTCACGGGGCAAGTCTAGTCGGCGGCCCGCAGGCGACCCAGAAAGTCGACCACAGCCTTCGCAGACTGCTCGGCGTAGGGATCGAGCCAGAGGTCGTTGTGCTCGGCGTCCTCGACCTCGACGAGCGTGGCCTGTGGCGTCGCGTCGGCGATGGCGCGGGCGTCCTCGACGGGGCTGATCGGGTCGTCGATGCCGTGGAGGAGCAGGAGCGGGGTGCGCAGGCGAGTGGCGATCTCGCGGCGGTCGAAGATGCGCCACGTCGGGCCGACGCCTGCGAGCGTGCCGATGATCCAGAGCGCCGGCGCGAGGTTCAGTCGCCACGGCATGCCCGAGTAGTGCAGCACGTTCCGCGCGGGCGTGCGGACATGGCGATACGCGGCTTCGGCGACGACCGCACTGATGATGCCCGCGTCGTCCGCTGCGGCGGCTGCGATGCAGATGCCCGCGCCGAGCGACCAGCCCATGAGCACGATCGGCGCATCGGTGCTCTGGCGCACGCGCTCGGCGACGGCGAGCATGTCGTGGTGTTCGCGTGCGCCCATACGGAGCCAGCCGCCGCGCTCGCCTTGTGCGGGCAGGTCGAAGGCGATCATGCGGGAGCAGTGGGGGGCGAGATGTTGTGCGCGCGTGAGCGAGCCCATTCGGCTGTCGCCCCAGCCGTGTGCGAAGATGACGACGGGCCCGGTGGGGTCCTGGCCGCCGATGTCCCAGACGTCGAACGTTTCGCCGCGCGATTGGACGGTCCAGCGTTCCCATGCGAGCGGCGTGTCGAGCTCGCTCGGGTCGCCCGGCTCGCCGCGTGAGACGGCCGAGGCGTACGAGCGGCGCGGCGGGTGCGTCAGTCGCCACGCGGTCATCGCGATCAGCAGCGCGAGCAAGAGCGCAAGGCCGAGCCCGAGCAAGACGACGAGTGGTGGGAGGACGGCGGGCATGCGCTCAGCCGCCGAAGATGCCCATGATGTCGTTGAAGGTGACGACGAGGAACGCCGAGCCGATCAGCACGAGGCCCGCGAGTGTCGCGACGTTTTGCACGGGCACGGGCACGGGCTTGCCTCGGATGCCTTCCCATAAGAGGAAGACGAACTGCCCGCCGTCGACGATGGGGAGCGGGAGGAAGTTGATGACCGCGAGGTTCACGCTGAGCAGCGCCATGTAGAAGAGCAGCCACGCCCAGCCCTTGTCGGCCAGTCGCGTGCCGATGTGCGCGATACCAACGGGCCCTTTGAGGTGCTCGACGCGGACGGTGCCCTGGAAGAGGCGCGCGATCGTGAGGTAGGTCGTGAGCATGACGACCTTGGTCTCTTCGATGCCCATGCCGATCGCTTCGATGGGCCCTTCCGCACGCTGGATTTTGGTTTCGAGCGCGAGCACGCCGAGCGCGTCGGCGGTGTAGCCGAGGTCGAGCACGCGGGCGAGTTGGTCGCCGGGGATCAGCCAGCTTCGCTCGACGCGCATCGCGGGCTCGCCTGCCTCGGTTTGTGCGGCGGTGCGTGGGAGTTCGAGGGTGACGTTGAGCGAGCGATCCGTGCCGGCCGTGACCTCGGCGACCGCGCCGAGCACGCGGCGGATGTCGCTGAATGTTTCCACGGGCACGCGGTCGATCGCGACGATGCGCGTGCCGGGCTTGGTGATGATCGAGGCGGCTGCGGGCTCGAAGGGGTCGGTGCTGCCCGGCATCGTGAGCTGGGCGGGGGGGATGGTGCTGAGGGTGTCGACGGCGGCGGTGTCGTCGGGGAGGAAGCCGACCGTGCCGTCGCGCCCGACGTTTGCGGTCAGCGCGATGCGATCGAGATCGCCGGCTTCGTTTGCGCGGAGCACAACGAGATCGATCGGTCGGCCGAGTCGGGACTGGATCTCGGCCCGGCCGCGGGCGATCGTCGGGTACTCGATGCTGCCGACGCGGGCGAAGATGTCGCCGGGCTCGAGGCCTTGTGCCGGACCGTCGCGCACGATGATTGGACTCACACGCATCACCGGCGTGAGGCCGAGCAGGTGGGCGTAGGGGCGGACGACGTTCTCATCGCCGGGCACGCGGTCGATCGTGAGCTCGGGCGAGGTCGAGACGCGCACGACGAGTTCTTGGTTGTCGGGCGTTGTGAACGTCAGGTCGGCGTTGCCGTTGGCGCTCGCGTCGAGCGCATCGGCGGCTTGCTGGCCGTCGGCGACTTCGATGCCGTCCACTCGGCTGAGCGTTGAGCCGATCGGTACTTCATCGAGACCAAGTGCTGCGAGCACGCCCTCCAGCGCGATCGTGCCGCTCGGCGTTTCGGGCTCGACGCGGTTGGAGATCATGGGGAGTGCGCCGAGCTCGAGCAGGCGCGTGATCTCGCCTCGCTTAGGCTCGATCTCGAAGCGGAGCGGGCCATCGATGCCGGGGCGATCGACTTCGAGGGTGAGCGTCTCGCCGGGGCCGGTCATCGCGGCGGCGACGATGAGGTGATCGAAGCGCTCGGGGGCCTTGCCGTTGAGAAGCGTGACGCGGTCGCCCGGTTGCAGGCCCGGCTCGGTGATGCCGAATGCCTCGGCATTGGTCGCTACAGCGGTGGCGGCGGGTGAGCCGGCCTGCGTGCCGCCGATGAGCGGGGGCTCGACTTTCAGGCCCATGCCGAAGACGGCGATGAAGAGCAGGCCCGCGGAGATGAGGTTGACGATGACGCCCGCGGAGATGATGACCATGCGCTTGGGCACGGAGCAGTTTTGGTAGGAGTCCTTCGCGGCGCTGACGGCGGATGGATCGAGGTCGTCTTGGCCGAGCATGCGAACGTAGCCGCCGAAGGGCAGCGCGTTGAAGCGATACTCGGTGGGGCTCATCGCGAGGGCGTGCTCGGGCTCTTCGGTGAACGCGCGCTGGTACTCGCCCTCGGTCGACCCACGGCGGAGGCCGAGCCCCTTGCGGTAGGAGACGAGTGCGGGTCCGAAGCCGACCGCGAAAGCGAGCACGCGGACACCGGCCCAGCGTGCGGCGAGGAAGTGGCCCAGCTCGTGCACGAAGACGATCAGACCGAAGCCGACGATCACGATGAACAGGTCGAGTGCGTTACCGAGCATGGCGGGGCGTTCGCTCCGGGCAATGGGTGATTGGTCGCGTGCGATGGTATCGGTCGCGCGCGGGCGTCGGCCGGAGCGAATGAGCACGGGTCGTAAAAGAAGTTGGCAAAGAAAAGGCCCGGGCAGCGTGTGCCCGGGCCTTCGCGCCTGTTCAGACATGTCAGACATGTCGCTGCCGGGGGTTTACGCCCGGTTGCGTATCGCGATCAGTACTTGACGCTGCAGCCGTACGCGCGGGTCTGGGCCGTTGCGACGCTCTCGCCGGCGAGGACGGACTTGAGCGCATCGGCGACGTAGTTGGTCTCGCCGAGGGTGCGGGGCGAGCGGTTGTCGTCGATTGCGCCGGCGTAGACGAGGGTGCCGTCGCCGTTGATCACGTACATGTGGGGCGTGGTCTTGGCGTCATACATGCGGCCGACATCGCCCGACTCGTCCATCAGGATCGGGTACTGGACGTTGTATTCCTTGGCCATGCGCTTGTTGAGCTCCATGCCGGTACCCTGCTTGCCCGGCGAGCCGGAGTTGATCGCCATCCAGCGGACGCCGTCGTCCTTGTGGGCGGCGTAGATGTCGGCCATGGTCGTGTTGAGCTTGTGATGCTTCACGACAAACGGGCACTCGGGGTTGTACCACTCGAGGACCACGGCCTTGACCGACTCGTCGGCGAGCACGTCGGTGAGCGTGTGCTCGTTGCCCTCAAGGTCAGTGAGCGTGAAGTTGGGAGCCTGCTCGCCGACCTTCGCGACGGTCTTGGCGTCCTTGTCTTGCAGCGAGCCGTAGCGGTCGCCGGGGGCGGCTGCGACGGCCGTCAGGGCGAGCGCGCCGGCGGCGGCGAGTGAGCCAATCAATTTGAGGGGCGTTGCAAAGTTGCTTGACATGGTGTTTCTCCTGCGTGTTCCAAAGCGGTTTCTTCGTCGCGATCCGGGCACAGTGCCCGGATCGCGCACTCAAAACAAATGTGAATCGGTTTAGCGCGTCGCTCCGGCGTCGCCTTCGGGTGCGGCGGCTGGTGCGTCGGGCCCTGGCACGTCGAACGCGATCCAGCGGGTCGCATTGCCGCGCGTGATTTCAAGGATGCCCGAGACGTGGCGGATAGGGCCGAACTCTCGCGTGAAGTCGAGCGTGAGCACTCGGCCGTCGCGTGCGAGCGCTTCGATCGCGTTGTCGAGCCCCGGCGCGTCGGCGTGCGGGAAGAGGGCGATGCGGTCGGCATCGCCGGTGGCGGCGATGCGAAGGGTCGTGCCGGACCAGTCGGTTGTGAACGCGTCTGGCTCGGCAGCGATCGGCCAGCGGGATTCGGCTGCGGCGAAGGCGCTCGTGTGCGCCGTCGACTGCGTTGGCTGCGATGACTCGGACACCGCAAGCGACATCGAGACACGCGCATCCTCGGGGATGCACACGTCTTTGCAGACCAGCCAGGAAAGCTCCGCGGCGATGTCCACACTATCCGTCGCATCGGCCGGGGCGGTCAGGTCGGCGATGAGCGTGAGGCGGTCTTCGTAGATGTGATCGAGGATGTCGCCGGGCGAGACGTAACGGACCGGGGCCGGCCAGTGGAGGTCGCCGATAGTCCAGCCCTCGGGCAACTCCCACTCGACCTGCGGCTCGAAGCCCGTGTCGTTCCGGCCCGGCCAGTACAGGTGCCAGCCGGGGTTGATCGCGAAGTCGACCGCGATGCGGACCGTGCTGCCCGGCGCGATGGATGAGTGCTCGGCGATCAGCGTCGGCTGGGCCTGCCGCTCGTTCGCGTCGGCTTGGGCGTTCGCGTCCACGGCGAGGCACAGGGCTGCAGCGAGGGCTGCGGCCGGGGGTAGGAATTGTGAGTCGCCGATTGGCATGCGGTGAGGCTCCTGATGCTTCGCGTCTGCTCGCATCGTACTTCGCCCACAACACCGCCCACGATGCGGCTATTCTGCGTGACGCCGTGATGACCATGCAAGCAAACTTCGTCGATGCCGCCGTTCGCACCCCTGCGCAGCCCGCCCCGGTTGGGTGCCCGCGCACAAGGCGTCGCCGCCCCCGTGCGGGGTGGTGGGGGCTCGCTGTGATCGCCGGAGCGGCGGTCGCGGGCGGGCTTGTCGGCTGTAACCGCGAGGTCACCGACAAGGACATCCGCCTCGTGTCGATCGCCGAGGTCAGGCAGTGGCAGCGGATCACCGAGCGCGGCGACCGCAGCCCGATGCTGCTTGTCGATCCGCGGGGCGAGCGGCTGTACAACGCCGGGCACATCACGGGTGCCGAGAACCTCCGCCTCGAGATGGTCGATGCGGAAGATGACCGCGATGCTCGCATCGAGAAGCGCGACCACATCGTGGTGTACGGCGACAACCCCGGGTCGGCCGTCGCACGCGCGATGACCAAGCGGCTGATCGCGGCGGGCTACGGCCGAGGTAAGGTTCGGCTGTTCGCCGGCGGGCTCGATGAGTGGCGCCGCAACGGTTTGCCGATCACGCGTATCACGATCGAAGAGCAGCGCGGTGCTGTGCCGACCGAGCCTTCGGCCGATGGCGTAGAGGCCGCGTCGCCTTAACGCGACCTAGCAATCAGACAGACTCTCTCGGCAAGGGCGCGGCGGCGTGTGTGTGTTGCCATTGTGATCTGGGAAATGAAAAACCGGGGCCCGCGTGTGCGGGCCCCGGTCGGTGAGGCATGGAGTTGTGCACCGGCGGGCTGCCGGGCAAGGGTCGCCTTCGTATCAGGCTTGGACCGAGCTGATGCTGTTGGTCAGGCCGAACGGCGTGCCGGCGATGGTCCAGCCGCCGCCGAGTGCCAGGTCGTATTGCGTGAGGCTCGCGGTGATCTGCACCGGGGCGAACACGTTGATGCCGAAGCGCGGGATGCCCGCGCGGTCCGCGATCTCTGGGCGTGCGGCGAGGTCGATGCTGACGAAGTCGCCGGCGGCGATGAAGGGTCGGAAGCTCGCGGTGGTGCCGTCGGCGAAGAAGATCTGCACGGTGGCCCGGCCGTCGGCCGTGGTTGGGTTGTGCAGGTTGAGCCAGCCGAAGGACTGGGTGCCGAGCGTTGCGGTGTTGAGCGAAGCGCCGGCGAACGCGAGCTGGGTGACGCCGGTGGTTTGGCCGCCGCGTGCGTTCGCCTCGCCGAGGCGGTTCTCGACCGCGACGACGGAGACCGCTCCGGACGCGGTGTAGGAGATGCCGGCCGGCTGGTTGGCTGCGAGCCCGATCTCGGCGCCGGTGAGCACAACCTGCGAGCGTGCGGCAACGTTGAAGATGCGCTGCGCGTCGGGCAGCGTGTCGCTGGTGTAGTCGCCGGTGAACTGGAACGTGATTTCGGTATCGCCGGGGTTGAACACAACGAGTTCTGCGTTGACGGCCGAGCCGTTCTCCAGGCTTCCGAGCGTGCCGCTGGTGGCGTTGATGTCCGCGTTGCCCAGCACGCCGAAGCCGCTCTGCTCGGCGAGGTTCTCGCTTCGCAGGCCCGCGACGACGCCTCGGACCTTGCCCGCTTGCGCGGGGTTCGCGGCGACCGCCGAGACTCGTGCCGAGAAGACACCCGTCGGGAACGACGTGAGGTTGTTGATGCTCCAGGAAGTGCGTTGTAGAGCCTCGACCCGGCGCACGACCGATGTCGTTGTGCCGCTTTGATAACCGGTAAGCGTGATATCGACGGCAACACTGTTCGGATTAAAGACGGTGACGGTATCGCTGGCGACACCCGGGCGGCGTTCAACGCGGGCGAAGTCCCATGTCGGGGCGAGAGTCTCGGTGAGTTGGCTGCCCGTGTCGGCCCGGCCGTCGTAGCTGATAACGCTCGCGGCGAGCTGGCCATCCGACCAGATTTCGATGGAGTACGGCACGTCGACCTTGGCCCCGACGGCGCTCTGGCCCGCGGGGTTCGAGAGCTGGATGAGCGTTTGGTTCTGGCCGCTGACCGTGCTGTTGCGGACGACCTCGGTGGTGCCGTCGGCGTAGCGAAGCCACACGCGGTATGACACGTCGAAGTCGTTGGGGTTGGTTATGGCAAGGTTGCTCAGGCGTCCCGCCTCGGTGCCAGCGTCCGGTAGGAAGAGGGTGCTGGTAACGGGCTGCGCGTTGACACGGAGCGTGTACTCGCCCACGCCGGTGCCGATGCCATCAACGATCGCGTAATAAGAGATGTTGTTGCGTGCATTGAACTGTGTCGATGCCGTCGCGCCGGGAGTGCCATCGGCGTCGACGCGAATGACGCTCTGCGGGCTCTCGTCGGCGAATTGGAGGATGGTGACCGAGGCGTCCAGCGTCGAGCCATCGGGCGTGACAACCTGAACGTAAGTGAGCCCCGGGCTTGCCGGTGAGAAGATGAACAGGTCGCGATCGCCCGGCACGCCGATGCTACCGGTCCTCGAGCCGTCGCCGGTTCTCGGGTCGAGGTTGAGGATGAACGGGCTGGCGAAGTCAACGTCGTCGGCGTCCGTATCACCGCCGCCGTCACTACCGCCGTCAGGATCGACGTTGGGCGACGGGCCATCGATCGAGAGGGTGTAGCCGCCGGTGCGGGTTCCGGAAACATCCTCGACGAGGATGTAAAACTGGCGGACACCGAGGCCCGGGAGGGAAAGCGTTGCGGCCTGGCCCGCGACTCCTGCCGAGATAGTTTGCAGCGCGACGCCATTGGGGCTGAGCAGTGTGATGCGGGCTTGGACGGGCATGCCTGAGTCGAAGAACGGTGTGAAGACGATCGTCGTATCGCCCTTGGCAAGCGGCGTGAAGGTGAAAAGGTCGGTGTCGCCCGCGGGATCGATGCGCGGGTTGGCGGGATTATTTGGATTGTTGTTGCCGATTTGGCCGTCACCCGAATCGGCCGAGATGTTGATGACAGTGGCAATCGCGAGCTCGCCGGCGTTGGCATGGTCGTCGACCGGCGGGGCTTGGATGTCGATCTGGTAGCTGCCGCGACGCTCGTTGCCGATGGCGAACTGCGAGAAGCCGACGGACACATAGTACGTCTCGCCGCGCGTGACCTCGAAGCTTGCGGTGGTGAGCTGGTCGCCACCATCAACGAAGGTCGTGCTGATTTCCACGGCGTTGCGATTGAGGACGCGGAACGCGGGCAGGAAGTTGCGGTCGGTCGCGTCGACATCAACGCTCGCCATGCCGCTGGCGGTCGCGACGAACGAGAACACGTCCGTGTCGACAACGATCTCTTTCACGCCCGTCGCCGAGCCGAAGCCTGTCGCGGGGTTGAGCGGCACCGCGGTCTCGAACACCAGCGCATCGGTGACGTTGAGGTCGCTCTCGTCCGAGTGGTCGTCGGTGTTGGTGTAGTCGACGGTAACCTGATACCGGCCGAAGCTCTCATCGGTGTCTTCGGACGACACGACGATAAAGTACGTCGGATAAGCGAGTGAGGTCGTGCCCGAAAGTCGTGTCGGCGTGACGCCGAAGTTTCGCGTTGTCGAAGCCGAGCCGAAGTCGTCGGCACCACGCGCCACCTGCGCGAAGACCGCCGAGCCATCCGGCATGACCTGGAGCTCGTAGACCGTGAAGGTTGGCAGCAGCGACGCGTCGGTCGGCGTCACCGTGACGGTGATGTCGTCGTACTGCAGCGCGTCGAGGGTGAACACGTCGGTGTCGCCCGGGTTTTCGAGCTCGCCGGTGACGGTGGCCGAAGTCAGGAAATCGCGCAGCTCGATCTCGGTCCCCAGGCGCACCTGATCCTCGAAGTCGGCGTGATCATCGGCCAGCGGCGGACCGGTGACCGTGATGTCGTAGAAGCCGTCGGTCCCGCCGACACCCTGGCCGTCGGCGAGGAAGAAGTACGAGTCGCCCTTCGCGGCCGTAAAAATGATTGAAGCGGTGCCTGCGCCGTTGTCCACGGCGGTCACAAAGGCGGAGCCTTGCTCCTCCTCGAACGCGGCAAGACTCACAACGAGGTTGCCGCCGCCCTCGGCGGTGGGGCGGCGCTGCATCGTGACGGTGTACTGGCCTGTCGTGGGCGCAAAGAAGACGAACCCGTCGGTATCGTTGGCGTTCTGCTGCGCGCCGCCCGCCACATCGCGGATTCGGCCGCCGATCGTGCCCACCCCGTCGGCGGGGATGTCGATCACACTCGCGACGTCCGCGTCGGCAGCTGCCGAGGTGAAGTTGGCGTGGTCGTCGCCCGACGCGATGGAGGTCGGGTCGCTCGGCAGGCCGTTGATGAGTATGTCGTAGGAGCCGATGAGGTGCTTCCAGGCGACGGGCACGGTCGCGTCGTTCTGATGCGCGGCAAACGCCTCGGCCTGGCCGCTCTCGACCTGGATGAAGTAGGTCACGCCCTGCTGGGCCTCGAAGACCACGCGGGCGTCGCGGCGGTTGAAGGTGAAGTCGCCCAGGCTGCCAACGCTCTGGGTCTCGGTGAGCCCGTTGATCAGGCCGTTGTCGTCGTTCTGGGCAACGAGCGTCTGGTCGGAGTCGAAGACCTTGAGAGCCGAGTCGAGCAGTGAGTTGTAGGTGCGAGTCTCGCTGGTGGTGCCGGTGATGGAGTCGATGATGATTGGCGGCGTCATCGGGTCGTTGTCGTCGTCGAACTCCGCGGCCTCGATTATGGTTTCGTTGAAGAAATCGGAGATGCCAGCGGTTTGAATGCGGACCTCAATTGGGCCGGTCTGGGTCGCGGTGAAGAAGTACACATCCGTGTCGCGTGGGTCCTCGATTGCACCGAGGCCGCCCTCTTGGACCAAAACGGTGTCGTTGAGAGCACCGGTAAACATCGTGCCGAACGGTGCCGGGATGTTGTTTCCGTTGATGTTGCCGCCTTGATAGCCGATTGCTCGCTCGTAGAGCGCGAGCGACGCGTTGCTCGGGTTGGTGAACCCGAAGAAGCCGTTGGCGTTCGTCCGGTCGCTCAGTCGTGCATCGCCTGTGATGGCCGATGCGTTGATCTGGTATTGCAGGCTGTCGATCAGTTGCCCGGCGTCAGGCTGCTCGAGCAACACGGAGTAGACACCGTCGAGCGTTTGCTGGGCCGCGTTCGGGTCGATGTTGTTTGGATCGGTCGGGTCTGGGAACGCGTCCGTCGTTACGCGGAGGTTGTAACGCCCTTCGGTGCCCACGTTGAGCACTTGGAGGAAGTACGCCTCGCCTCCCCAGACGCGAATGCCGCCGAGATCCGTCGTGCCGCCGAGTGTGTCGCCATAGAGGCTGCCGTCGCGTGCCGCCGACGTCGCGAGCGGGCGACCGTTGAACGGCGACATGTCGTTTTGGATCGTGGCGAGATCGCCGTTGATCTCGGCGACAAGCGTTCCGTTGGAATCGAAAAGACGTGCGATCGGCGATGGTGGGAACACCGATGGGTTCAGCCCATACGGATCGGGCTGGATCATGCTGCTGATCGCGACGTCGGGCTCAAGCACGATCTCAAGGCGCGACGACGGGCGGTTGACAAGCACGTCGGGCGTCGACGGGTCCATGTCGGCGTCTTGGAACAGGCCGGCGTACTGGCCAAGCACATCGACGGGTGGAGTAAAGACGAAGAGATCGCTGTCGCCGGGCGTGAGCAGCCCTGAGGCGAGGGCGGTCGTCACCTCGCTGTGATCCGTTACGGGATCGTAGAAGGTGCCGCCAGGCAGGCCTCCGGTGAGCGCGAGATCCACGGCCTGGGCTTGTACGGCCGGGCCCCACACAAGCGCGGTGGCGTTGTCGAAGTCGTTGCCGGTTGCATGATCGTCGAGGGCCGGGCCGGTCTCAGAAACGATGCCTGTCTCGACGGACAAGTCGTAGTTGTTGATCCCTGTCAGGCCGACGTCGTTGAAGTTGTCGAGGACCGCCGTGTAGGTCAGGCCGCCCTGCAGAGTCTGAATTATCCGCGCCTGTGTGTTGCCGCCGATGAACACGTCGTCGTTGAAGCCAATGAGCGTCGCGTCGTCGGCGTACAGACGGAGCGCTGGGTCGGTCAGCGATGTGCCGGGCATCGCCGGCTGGGCGGCGCTGCGAAGGTCCAATCGTGTTCGGCCGGTCCGCTCCGAAACAAAGCTGACAAGCTCGAACTGGACAAGATCGCCGGGGGCTCCTGACACGCCCTGCAACGCGGTATCGCCGAGTTGGGCGTCGCGTCGCGCCTGGTCCAGCGGC
>ERZ1740067.152-NODE-152-length-55815-cov-7.447615_pt1 | contig 55815 bp, 59 predicted proteins | sample MGYA00581736_ERZ1740067 | MGnify/ENA primary metagenome ERZ1740067 (study PRJEB43018, sample SAMN04849236) | marine metagenome | isolation source: floating plastic debris | place: Pacific Ocean | collected 2008-08-27 | study: EMG produced TPA metagenomics assembly... | reverse complement strand
AAAAAACTATCCCACGATTAAAAAAATAGCGATACCTACAAAAACCAGAATCTGTACCCATTTGAAGAATTGGCCGACTTTTGGTGTTTTTTCAACATAGTTCGAAATACTACCGGCTGCCAATGCAATGCTACCGAAGATGATGGAAGAAACAAAAATAAACAACAGCCCCAGGGTATAAAATTGTACTACCGTCGGTAAAGTAGTACTGAACAAAAAACCGGGAAAAAAAGCCAGAAAAAAGATGGTGACCTTTGGGTTTAATACGTTCATCCAAAATCCTTTTTTGAACAGCGCAGTCCACTGTAGTTCATCATGGTTATTGCGAGACAGGTCTATCCCCGTGCCCGCTTTTAAAACTAAAAAAGCCAAATACAAAAGATAAGCCGCCCCAAATAATTTTAAGACCCAAAATAACGTATTACTTCGTTTAATAATTTCTGAAACACCAAAGGCCAAAAGTGTCGTATGAACTAAGCAACCGGTCATCAACCCAGCAACCACTGCCAATCCGACTTTTTTACCCTTCGCCATACTAAGGGTAAGCACAAAAATATTATCAGGGCCGGGTGAAACGGCCAATACAGCCGTAGCCAAAACAAAAGCCATTAAAATCTCGTAATCCACGTGCGTGTATTAGAACCACGACAAAATACAAATTCACACCATGGTTTTTTGTACCTTCAAAAATAAAACCATGAGACTAACTATAACCCAAAATAATATTTTACCGTATTTAGGTACTATCGGAGTTGTTCTGTTTATTGGATTTACGATGAAGCTAATTGGAAATTTTAAAACTAATTCAACAACAACAACCCCAATTATTGAAAACACAAAAACGCTGCGCCACGTGGTGTTATTTAAATTTAAAGAGAGTAGTTCTGATGAAGATATTAAGGTTGTAGAAGCCGCCTTTGCTGAATTACCGGCTAAAATCCCTGAAATTGTAGACTTCGAGTGGGGCACAAATAATAGCCCTGAAGGGCTCGAGAAAGGGTTTACCCATTGTTTTTTCTTAACCTTCAAAAGTGAGGCCGACCGTGATACCTATTTACCACATCCTGACCACAAAATTTTTGGGGACATTGTTTCACCCCATTTAGAAGATGTGCTGGTTGTGGATTATTGGGCCAAATAAACTACCAGGTATATTTAGGCGGGTCAATATTATTTAGACGCAAATAAAGATTGGCTTTTGCCCTATGGTTCGTTAGATGGTCTTGCACGTAAAAAAAGGCAAAGGCCCTACTCACGGTATTACCACTATGGTACATAACACAGGTTTCTTCCAATTGCTTTTGTTCAATGGACTGAATTACACCAATGGTATAGTCAAAGCCGTCTTTTACCAGTTGAAGTATTTCCGTTTTTGTCATTTTTGAAGCGTCCGGGGCATTGGGCTTTACCTCCATACCCTGTACATATCGTTTTGTCAATAACTCAATCGTATAGCCAATATGCACCATTTGTTCTGCAAATGACATGCTTACTTCGGTTGGACGATAGGTATACAATTTTTCCGGCATAGCCTCTGCAACCTCCAAGCAGTGCTCCTTGGCTTCCAACCAAACGGGAAGGTACATTTTGGTAAATTCCGTTTTCGGTGATGGATTAGACTGAGCAGTCATCGTCACGGCAAACAATACAACAAAAAAAAGCAATAGGGTTTTCATGGAAGGGTTTTTAACGTTCCTGTTCCAAGATAGCTTTATTGATGCGTTTAATCAAACCTGGGCCTTCATAAATAAAACCGGTATATAACTGTAACAGGGCTGCGCCGGCCTCTAGTTTATCCAATGCGTCTTGAGCGGAATGGATACCCCCTACCCCAATAATCGGAAAAGCTCCCTTACTTTTTTGAGAGAGAAATCGAATGACCTCGGTACTTCGACTTGCCAAGGGTTTTCCACTTAGTCCACCCTTTTCTTCGACTAAGGTAAGATGCGATTTTAAACCTTCTCGAGCAATTGTTGTGTTTGTTGCAATGACTCCATCAATTTTTGAATCTTGTACGATATCAATAATATCTTGTAGCTGCTCATCGGTCAAATCAGGGGCAATTTTGAGCAAGATAGGTTTTGGTGCTATTTGGAATTTGTCCGCTAATTTTTTGTTTTCCCTTTGTAGCTTACTTAAAATTTCGGTCAATGGCTTTTTATCTTGTAATTCACGCAGACCAGGGGTATTGGGAGAACTCACATTTACAACAAAATAATCTACATGCTGAAAAAGGGCATCAAAACAAATGAGATAATCTTTAACAGCATCTTGGTTAGGGGTTACCTTATTCTTACCAATGTTGCCACCAATCAAAACGCGTTGGTCTTTCTTTAGTCGTTCAACCGTTTCGAAAACCCCTTCGTTATTAAACCCCATTCTATTGATAATTGCCGTATCATCAAGCAATCGGAATAAACGTTTTTTAGGGTTACCGGGTTGGGGTTTGGGGGTAACCGTTCCTATTTCTATAAAACCAAATCCAAAGTCCGATAATTCATTAAATAGTTTGGCGTCTTTATCAAATCCTGCAGCCAAGCCCACGGGATTCTTAAATGACAATCCGAATACCTCACGCTCTAACTTCACATTTTTTGTAACAAACAACTTTCGAAAAACAACTGACAAACCTAGTCTCGAGAAAAACTTAATGGACGCGAACGAAAAGTGGTGGGCCGTTTCGGCATCAAGTAAAAATAAAAGGGGCCGAATCAACATCTTGTACATTAGCACATAATTTCGGTAAAAATAGGAAGTCTTCTGGGAGCTCCCTTAAAAAAGAAACTATTTTTCGTTGATTGACCTGGTTGTATAGATTGGGCTCAGAGATACCTGATTACATAGCATAATATACAAGTTATATTGCTCATCGGTAAAAATGCCCAACAGGCGTTTATCCAATAACTTTATATTGGCCTGAATACTATCCAACATGGCCTTATACTCAAATGACATTTTCATTAAATCTTCAGGAGAACTTTGAGCATGCATCTTCAATAGGGTATTGGCCCTCCTTTCAAAAACCTCGTTTCTAAACTGTAGTTCCGCAGCCCAGTTAAGCATATTTTCCGATTGAATTTCAGATAACTGAAATACCCTTCTAATCGTTTCGTGGTCCTTGCCTCCGATGCCCAATAAGCAATCATTCTGGGAATTTAGTGATACAGGTAGCCAGAAAAAGAAAAGTAAAAGTCTTGTCAAATCGGATAGGTTTTAGATATACATATTCCACAAAAAATAAGGGTTCATTCCGAGCAGCACCAAAATCATGGACGAATTAAACAGTATTTTTGATGAAAAGACTATGGTATGGAAAAATTACTGCCCCGTTTTTTGGAATATGTTTCCATCGATACCCAGAGCGACCCTAAATCAAATAGTACCCCTAGCACAAAGAAACAGCTGAATTTGGCCAAAAAATTGGTGTTCGAACTACACCAAATAGGGATGGAGGATGTCTCTATTGACAAAAATGGTTACATCATGGCCTCCCTTGCTAGTAATATTGAGAGAAAAGTACCGACAATTGGTTTTATTTCGCATTATGATACCTCACCTGATTTTACAGGAACAAACGTTAAACCAAAGGTTATAGAAAATTATGATGGTACCAGTATCATTTTGAATACCACTAGAAATATCGTGCTCTCACCTGATTATTTCGAGGATTTATTACAGTACAAAGGGCAAACATTAATTACGACCGACGGTACAACATTATTGGGGGCAGACGACAAGGCCGGCGTTGCCGAAATCATAACGGCAATGGAGTATTTGGTACAACACCCCGAAATTGAACATGGTAAAATATGTATAGCCTTTACCCCCGATGAAGAAATTGGTCGAGGGGCACATCTTTTTGACGTGGAAAAATTTGGTGCAGAGTGGGCCTACACCATTGATGGAAGTCAAATTGGTGAGCTTGAATACGAGAACTTTAATGCAGCAGCAGCAAAAGTACTTTTTAAGGGTAAAAGTGTTCACCCTGGTTATGCAAAAGGAAAAATGATAAATGCCATCGGATTGGCAAATCAATTTTTAAGTCTCTTGCCAAAACACGAAACGCCAGAAACCACAGAAGATAGGCAAGGCTTTTTTCACACCCATACAATTAAAGGTAGCATTGAACATGCGGAAGTAGAACTTATCATTCGTGATCATGATGAAGAACAGTTTCAAGCACGAAAAAATTTACTCTTTGATATCGTTCAAAAAATAAACGGTCAGTATAAAGAAGAGCCTGTTACACTTGAAATCAGAGATCAATATCGCAACATGCGTGAGATGATAGAGCCGATGTTTCATATCATTGAAATTGCGGAAGAGGCCATGTTGGTATTGAATATTGAACCTATAATAAAACCGATTCGGGGAGGTACAGATGGGTCACAATTAAGTTTCATGGGGCTGCCCTGCCCAAATATTTTTGCGGGAGGCCATAATTTTCATGGTAAATATGAATACATCCCTCTGGAAAGCATGCAGAAAGCAGTGGAAGTCATTGTAAAAATTTGCGAACTTACCGGTGCAAAATTCATTGAACATGGAAAAAAATAAAACAGCTGACGCCTATTATGAAATAAAACACCATTTCAAAGATGCCATTGCACACCTACGAAGTCTTGCAAAACAAACGGAAGCTAAAGAAACCTGTAAATGGGGAATGCCAGTCTATACCTTAAACGGCAAGAACGTTTATGGCATTTGTAGGTTTAAAGATTTCTTTGGTATATGGTTCTATCAAGGTGTTTTTTTAAAGGATTCGAAAAAGGTCTTGCGAAATGCCCAGGAAGGTAAAACCAAGGCTATGCGACACTGGAATTTCAAGACCATTGAAGAAATTGATGATAAAAGCGTTATGGCCTATTTACAAGAAGCTATTGAAAATCAAAAGCTTGGTAAAGAAATGAAGCCTAGCCGCAAAAGTGCGGCATTTGTTATGCCAGATATGCTCCAAGATGCTTTTGAAAAGAATGGAACGTTAAAAAAAGCATTTTACCAATTTTCCCCATTTAAACAAAAGGAATTTGGAGAATACATTACCGAGGCGAAACAAGAAAAAACCAAGCTCAGAAGATTACAAAAAATAATTCCTTTAATACAAGAGGGTATTGGTCTGAATGATTCGTATCGATAATTTCTTTAGGATTGGCTGATAGTACCCATCAATTGGTGACATAAAATATTCGCATCATCTGATTTGAACTCACATTACATCAAAAAACCCTGACGTTGTCGCCAGGGTTCTTCGTTTCTAAAACTTTAATTTATTTCTTGGCCGGGGCAGGAGCCAATTTACGACTTGCTTCCATCGAAATGGCCGAACGGTCAAACTTCAGTCGACCAGCCATGGTCTCAATGACGCATGAATTGTCTTTATCATGAAGATCGACAATTTTACCGTGAAGACCGCTTTTGGTGATTACCTTATCTCCCTTTTTAATGTCCCCTAAAAATTTCTTTTCATCCTTTTGTCGTTTCATTTGCGGCCGAATCATAAAAAAATAGGCCACTACAAAAATCAACAATAGCGGAAAAAATTGTCCTAATTGTTCCATTCAGTTTATTTCACCGGTCCCACGGGCATTTGGTCTTTTGGATTGACCATTGCCTTAATTCGAAGTAATTCAGAGCCTTTTTCAGTATTGGCCGTAACCGTTACCTGTTTGGTTACTTGACCTTTGCCGGACCCATTGAACTTAACAACCAATTCACCAGTCTCTCCTGGGGCTATTGGGGTATTTTTTGGATATTGTGGTACGGTACAGCCACAGGTACTTTTGGCATCGGTAATAATCAATGGGGCTTCACCTGTGTTCGTGAAAGTGAAAACAGTTTCCTGAGGCGTTCCCTGTACAATGCTTCCAAAGTCGTGCTCTTGTTTGTCAAAAGCCATTACAGGAAGTTTTTTTGAGACCTCATCCCTTGCGGAGGCCGTCTCAACATTGTCGGCAACTACCTTACTACTTGCCTTATCCTTGCAGGATGTTCCCATCACTAGCATTCCCATCGCAGCAAATGCAAAAACTATTTTTTTCATTGTATTAAATTTTTTTATTTCCACAAAAATACAAATTACACCTAAAGCAGACCCCTACCCATCTTCTGCATTTTTCCATTCGATTTATATTCCTTCACAAGCTTATCCAAAATACCGTTAATAAAAATGCTACTTTTTGGAGTTGAATACTCTTTGGCAATCTCTAAATATTCATTTATGGTCACCCTTTCTGGTATTGAAGGGAAATGAATAAACTCACAGATGGCCATTTTCAATAAAATATGATCGATTTCGGCAATACGGTCCTTGTCCCACTTCGGGGTCTTTATTTGAATTTCTTTTTCCCACTCTGCATTGTTCAATAAGGTCTTTATCAAAAGGTCTTTTGCAAAAGTCATGTCTTGCTCGTCTTTCAACAATTTTGGAAGAAAGAAACGTTCCATACTTTCTTTTTTTACTTTTTTCAGTCGCTTGACCAAAAATGTATTTACAATGGGTATATCATCTACCCAAGTCAGTTTATCATCTTCAAAATAATCATAGACTTTCTCATTTGGAGCTATAATATCCCTAAATAGATTCACTACAAAGTCACGGTCTTTCTCAAAATCCGTATGCTCGGCTCCCATATAGTCAGTGTACAATGTACTCTCCAACATCGCTTTATGCAGTATTTTTACATATTCTTCATTCAAATACCAATTATTGAGCTTTCGTTTAGAAATCTCGCTTTTCAAAGTTGCATTATTGACCAATTGAAGTAGTAAAGCATTGTTCACCAACCGTTGAGCATCCGAAAAATGCTCCTTCTCTTCGGACAGATACTTTTTTTGGTCATGTTCGGCATGCTTTTTAACAAGGGCATGAAGTTCTATTAAGAGGCCCAATAGCAGTAAATAAAGACTGTAAACATTAGCGATGCTTACATTAAGAAACTTTTGTTGTTTTTCAAGGGAATCATCTTCAGATTGGGTCAGGGCGTAAATGCACTGCATAACTTTAACCCTAATGTGCCTTCTTGTAAGCATTTAAAAGAACTATGATTGGTAATTGATTCATTCCGCGGCAAAAGTAAGGCTATATTTTTACCGAGCCTATGGCAATCATACTTCTTATAAGTTTTATAACATTGGCATTAATGGCAATCGCATATCTTTGGCACCTTATCAAAAGGCCAACCCAAAACGGCAAATGAAAGAATTAAGACATCTCAACAAATATTTTAAGAAATACTGGTTCAAACTATTGCTCGGTATCATCATTACGATAATAGCGAGGGTCTTCTCATTGATTATGCCTTCTTATGTAAGCAAATCAATTGACACCATTAAATCACTTTCAACGAATATCATAAACGCGACTGAGGCCAAAACGCTATTGTTCGAATATATTCTAATCATAATAGGTGCCGCAATCCTATCAGGACTTTTTACTTTTCTCATGCGGCAAACGATTATCAATGTTTCAAGATACATAGAATATGACCTAAAGAATGAGGTTTTTGACCACTACCAAATACTCAATCTAGATTTCTACAAACGTAATCGGATCGGTGATTTAATGAACCGTATCAGCGAAGATGTTACCCAAGTAAGAATGTTCGGTGGTCCTGTCATCATGTATGGTATCAATACCTTGACGACCTTTATTTTTGTCATTTCGCTAATGTTTATTAAAGCACCGACCATTGCCTTTTATAGTTTAATTCCGTTACCCATACTATCAGTTCTTATATATCAGATAAGTCGGATTATCCATCAACGAAGTACAAAAGTTCAAGAGTATCTATCGACCCTTTCCACATTTTCCCAAGAATCGTTCTCTGGAGTTTCTGTGATTAAGGCCTATGGCTTAGAACCAAAAATCAACCGACAAATTCGTGAATTGGCCCTAGAAGGAAAAGATACCAGTATGGATTTGGCCAAAGTTAATGCATGGTTTTTTCCTTTGATGATTCTGCTTATAGGGATGAGCAATATCATTGTGATTTATATTGGCGGAAGGCAGTATATCAACAACGAGATTACTTTAGGCGTCATAGCTGAATTTATCCTTTATGTAAATATGCTGACATGGCCGGTTGCTGTTGTCGGATGGTTAACTTCAATTGTGCAGCGCGCAGAGGCCTCGCAAAAAAGAATCAATGAATTCTTGAGTATCAAACCAAAAATAAAGAATGAACGTCTTGACAAAACCCCAATTAAAGGTAAAATTCATTTTAAAAATGTATCGTTCACCTATCCAGATACCGGAATAAAGGCATTAAATGACGTTTCTTTCTCCGTAAATATTGGGGAAACATTGGCTATTCTAGGAAAAACTGGGGCGGGAAAATCTACCCTACTAGACTTGATTGCACGATTGTACGATGTCGATAAAGGTGAAGTTTTGATTGATGGCAAACCCATTGAAAAGATTAACCTAGATAATTTACGCGGAAGCATAGGTGCAGTTCCACAAGATGCCTTTTTATTTTCTGATACTATTGAAAACAATATTCGTTTCGGAAAGGAAGAAGCTACCAAAGATGAAATCATCGATGTCGCTAAAGAGGCTGTTGTTCACGAGAATATCATTGGGTTCACCAAAAAATATGATACTGTACTGGGCGAACGTGGCATTACGCTAAGTGGAGGGCAAAAGCAACGTGTATCGATTGCTCGCGCCCTACTAAAAGATCCCAAAATCTATTTGTTCGATGATTGTCTTTCAGCGGTCGATACAGAGACGGAAGAAGAAATACTGAAAAACCTAAAAAGGGCTTCTGAAGAAAAGACAACGCTAATTGTAAGCCATAGGGTCTCCTCCGCAAAAAATGCAGATAAAATCATCGTATTGGAAGATGGGAAAATTTTACAGGAAGGCACCCACTCAGAATTGAACAATACAAAAGGATACTATCAGCAATTGTATAAAGACCAATTAACAGAGAAAGAATAATCAAAAGTTGTCCTTTTATGATTTTTTTTACATTTTTACTACAATAATCTAACATTAGACTAAAGAACACTATACCAATGGGAGACAGAGATTTAATGGATCAAGAAGAGATTTACTCCAAAGTCTTAAGGGCAGGGAGAAGGACATATTTCTTCGACGTAAGGAGCACTAAGGCAGGAGACTATTATTTGACGATTACCGAGAGCAAGAAATTTACCAACGAAGATGGCTCTTTTCATTACAAAAAGCATAAAATCTATTTGTACAAAGAAGATTTTGAATCGTTCCGAGCCATCATGGAGGAAATGATGGATTACATTATTGATAAAAAAGGACTCGAAGTGATTTCAGAACGTCATCAAAAAGATTTCAAAAAAGAGGAAGAACCAACACCTAGCGAAACGGATTCATCAGGTAATTTTACTGATGTTGACTTTGATGATATCTAAAATCAAACTAAAAAATATAGTTAACGGTTCCGCAACAACGGAGCCGTTTTTTATTTTTAGCAATGACGAACCACAAAAAACTGAAAATGAAATTCATTCTAACATTACTTTTCACTTCAATTGGTCTAGGCTTATGTGCACAGACCAATATCACTCTTGATTACTATCTACCGAAAGGGGTAGCCTATAATTCCGATGTTCCAAAACCATCAGAAATTATAGGTCATGAGGTGGGCCAATGGCATGTTAGCCATGACAAATTACAGTTCTATATGGAGCGTTTGGCGGAAGTGAGCCCACGAATTTCAATCGAGCATCGAGGCGTATCATACGAAAATAGATCTCTGTTTCTATTAACCATTACTGCCCCTGAAAACCATGAGAATATTGAAAAAATACGAAAAGAACACGTGGCTTTGACCGAATCTGGAGCTACTTCATTAAATACCGATAACATGCCCATTGTGGTCTACCAGGGTTTTACGATTCATGGAAATGAACCCAGCGGTACCAATGCTGCTGTCGCTTACGCCTATTACCTTGCCGCCGCAGAAGGTCCTGAAATAGAAGAACTATTGAAAAATACAGTGATATTGTTGGATGCGTGTATGAATCCCGATGGGTTTCAGCGTTTTGCGAACTGGGTCAACATCCATAAAAACCAAAATTTAAATCCTGATAATAACGACAGGGAGTATCACGAGTCATGGCCCGGCGGTCGTACCAATCACTACTGGTTTGACATGAACCGTGATTGGCTGCCCGTTCAACTCCCAGAGAGTCAGACCAGAATAAAGACCTTTCATCAATGGATGCCCAATATTGTCACGGACCATCACGAAATGGGAACGAACTCCACCTATTTCTTCCAGCCTGGCGTGCCTTCAAGGGTACATCCCCTCACACCAAAAATCAATCAAGAGCTCACGGCCGAAATTGGAACCTATCACGCCAAGGCTCTTGACCGCATTGGTTCACTATACTATTCTGAAGAGAACTTTGATGATTATTACTATGGTAAGGGCTCTACCTTTCCTGATGTCAATGGCGGTATAGGCATACTGTTTGAACAGGGTAGCTCTAGAGGGCACGCACAAGAGAGTGAGAACGGTATTGTTACGTTTCCCTTTACGATAAGAAATCAATTCACCACAGCCCTATCGACGATTGAGGCCGCAAAGAATATGCGGGTAAAAATCTTGAACTATCAACGTAAATATTATCAAGACATTCGAAGGGAAGCTGATAGAAGTCGAATTAAAGGTTACGTCTTTGGTGATGCCAAAGACAAGACCAAAACATGGCACCTAGCTGAAATTTTGAATCGTCAGAAAATTAGATTTCACGAACTGAAGGGTGATGTTAGTTTGAGAGGAAAGGCTTTTAAAAAAGGAGCTGCCTATGTTGTACCCTTAAATCAAAAAAATCCACGATTGATACGGGCGATGTTTGAAAAACGTACCACGTTCAAAGATAGTCTGTTCTATGATGTCTCAGCTTGGACATTTCCGTTGGCCTTTAACGTAGATTATACCTCGGTCAACGCATTACTAAGTGCTGGAGAGGAAGTCACCGAATTTAAGCCACTTTCAGGTGTTGTAAGTGAAAAGAGCAATTATGCTTACTTATTTGAATGGCATGAATATTACACCCCAAAAGCACTGAATGCTATCACCCAAGGCGGAATCCGTGCAAAAGTTGCCAAATCACCATTTACGTTGGAAGGGAAAACGTATGACTACGGGACTATAATGATTCCCGTTCAAAATCAAAAATTGGATGCTGATGAACTTTATGGTTTTCTTCAAAAAGTGGCCCAAGAGAGTCAAATTAATATCAGTGCTGTAGGCACAGGACTTACCAAAGGAATCGATTTGGGAAGTAACGATTTCGACCCCGTACAAAAACAGAAGGTGGCCCTTCTCGTTGGCGATGGTATTCGACCTTATGACGCTGGTGAAATTTGGCATTTATTCGATACCCGCTACAACATGCACATCACAAAAATTGATACGCGCTATTTCAATCAAGTCAATTTGAGCTCTTATACCGATTTAATCATCCCAAGTGCATGGGGCAGCGATATTCTGGATAAAAAGGGAACAGAAAAGGTAAAAGCTTGGGTCCAAAATGGCGGTACTGTAATCGGATTTAGAAACGTAGCACATTGGTTCAAGAACAATGAACTCCTCCAAATCAAAATGAAGAAGGATACAGTTAATGCCACGAAGATACGTTTTGACCAGAAGCAAGATTTTTTAGGTGCACAGGTTACGGGCGGATCTATTTTCGAAGCAAAGCTTGACCGCTCACACCCTATTGGGTATGGCTACAAAAACAATACGATATCACTCTTTAGAAATACCAATATTTATTTGGAACCTGAGAAAAACAGCTATGATAATCCCATTCAATATACCAGTACGCCTCTTCAAAGCGGTTATATCTCAGAAGAAAACTATGAGCTACTGAAAAATAGTGTGCCATTCAAAACCAAAAAAATAGGTCAAGGCCGTGTCATCTTATTTACAGACAACACCAACTTTAGAGGATTTTGGTACGGTACAAATAAATTAATGATGAATGCTATTTTCTTTGGGGATATGATGTAATTCCCCATTTCACAAGCAAAAGATTTAAAGCGGCATGTCCCAAAACAACAAAACATGCCGTTGTCATATTGTAGCCGATACTCAAAACAATAACTGCTATAGCGTAAAATGTGGGGTAGGCCAATAGTGCGAATCCGAGTCGGAATGTTCCCTCAAATTCAGGTTCCGGGACTTTTGGCTTAAGCCATAAACGCCAGAGCACCAGTAACGGTAGATTGTGTAACCTAAAAAGAAGCCTGCGAAATACAAGAAGATTAGTGTTTTGGTATTGTCGATCAAGTTCAGAAAGTCCTTTGGCCAAAAGGGAATTCACTTCTTCGGGTTTCGTGAAATCTACTTTACTACGCAATAACTGCTTCATGAGCATGTCGTAATCTTCATCCGGTTGCACATGTGTGGTGAGTTGTGTCAACGCATTAAATACAGCATCCTTAACTGCTCCCACAAAATTATTCTTATGTTTAAAGTCTTGAATGGAGATAGGTTTTCCAAAATAAATTGCAGCTTGGTCTCCGGCCACCTTTGGCAGCTGATAGTTTTGGCCAACAGGAACCAATTGCAGATCAATATTAGCATCTAATTCAAGTGATGCATCAATAATACGTGTAAAACCCTTACTCAAGGGCCGTACCCTGCGTCTTAAGTTATGATCCGCTTCTGGAAATAGTAATATGGCCTCATTACTGTTCAAAAGTTGGGCACAAGTCTCAAAGATTTTTTTATTCTTGTATAGATTGGCTTTACCATCTCGAATACGATAAATGGGAAGCATTTGCAAAAATGAAAATAACCTTCTGAACCACTTACCCCTAAAAACATCAGCCCTTGTCAAGTACCAAGGTTTATGATTACATCGCGTTGCTATCAACAAAATATCGAGAAGCGCATTTTGATGGTTGGATAAAAAGAGAACCGGTTTGTTCTTGGGTATGTTTTCTAAACCTACCACTTCAATCTTCCGATAGTAGCAGAACAAGGCCAAAGAAATCCAATTCTTCAAAAAGAGGTACACAAGGCGTCTCAAACCAGTTTTTTCTTTTCAATTGAACGGTATCCCCAAAAGCCACCTAATAACAAACCCGAAATCAGATGCCAAATACCCCAAAAAGCGGTCAACAAAGCCATTCCCCCCAATCCATCAAAGAATGTGAAAATTAATAGTAAACCAAGACCAGAGTTTTGAATTCCTGTTTCAATCGTTATACTTCGAACATTCTCTTTACTTAACCCCATTGCTATTGCCAAAGAGAAACCGGTCAGAAAGGCGACCAAATTATGAAGTAATACCAACCAAAACACATAGAAGATGTACTCCAAAAAAATATCTATGTTCTTATAAAGCGCTAAAAAAACGAGTATTACAAAAAAAACCAGCGAACCCACTTTAAATACCTTGGTCATCCTTTTGGCCAATTTAGGTCGAATGTGATTTACCATCATCCCTATGAGTAAAGGTATTCCCAATAGCAACGCAACCAACTTTATCATCTCAAGAGATGCAATGGAAACTTCTTTCAATATCTGCGCCGAAGGCGGGTATAGCGAACCCCAAAACTGTAAATTCAATGGTGTCATCACTATGGCCAGTAATGTGGCAATTGCAGTCAAAGTAACAGATAGTGCAGAATTCCCCTTGGCAAGATGAGTGATAAAGTTAGAAATATTACCACCGGGGCAAGCGGCTACCATAAACATGCCTAGGGCTATACTGGCAACAGGTTTCAAAGACCAGACCAAACCAAGAGTAATTGCGGGTAAAAGTACAAACTGACTGAACACCCCAGTGAGCACCAATTTAGGTTTTCGGGCAAGTTTCTTAAAGTCACTCAGTTTAATTTCCAAAGCTACACCAAACATCACCAAGGCCAAGGCAATATTTAGGGGCCAGAGGGAATCTTTATCGAAATCAATATGAACATTGTCTATAATCTGTTCCAAAAATCAAGGTTTTGAAACGCACAATATACTGTTACTTTTTTTGATGTAAGCATCAGGTGAAGAACTGAACGATTCTAACTATATTTATAATAATCTTGGTTTTCACGAATTCAATTATATGCTTGCCTTTTTTAGAAAAATCCGCAAGAGTCTCCTTTCCGAAAATAAACTGACCAAATACTTTTTTTATGCCCTTGGTGAAATCGTGTTGGTCGTTATTGGCATACTGATTGCCTTGCAAATCAATGAATGGAACAATGCAAAAAAATCTCACGAAAAGGAATTGGTCTACCTCGATGAAATTCGCGTGAATCTGCAACAAGACATGGTGAACATTGATAATGTCTTGCGTTTTAATGAATCAAAGATTCCCATAATTCAAGGTATGATGCAAATATTCAGTGATACCCTTACCACTTCTGAAAGAGTAGAAGTTTTTAATGCATTTTCAAAACCGTATACAAATTATGAGGATTTTAGCCCTCAAAGACCAGCGTTTACCAATATGATTGAAGCTGAAACAATAGACTTGGTCAGAGAAAGGGAACTCAGAAAAGCATTGATCAATTACTATGAATTTGATTATGCCGGAGGAGTACAGTATAGGGTTCGCCAAATGAACAGACGAATCATTGACAAAGCATACCCTGAATTCTTTACCCGTGAGAACGCAAAAGCCCTTTTGAATATATCAACAGTTTTATCCACCAATGAGGAGTTGAATATTCATAAAGACAAATGGTTGCTTTCTGAGTTTTACGGCCTGATTTACATCATTAATTTACAAAATCAGGGCTTACTGGGGTTCAAAGAGAATATTAAAGAACTTATTGTTCTTATTGATAAAACTTTAAAAAACTATCGGTAATGGCGCGTACACCAAGTAATATGTTGGCCCTAGGCACCAACGCCCCTGACTTTTCACTTTTTGACACGGTGAGCAACCAAACCCAAAGTTTAGATGAATTTAAGGGGGATAAAGGAACCGTTGTGATGTTTATTTGTAATCATTGCCCTTTTGTCATTCATGTAAATCCAGAAATTTCAAAATTAGGTAGGGAATATCAGAAAAAGGGTGTTGGCTTCATCGCTATTTCAAGCAATGATGTAAAAAACTATCCCCAAGATGCCCCGCATTTGATGACCAAAGTTGCCATAAAGGAGGGCTATCCCTTTCCTTATCTATATGATGAAACACAAGAAATAGCACAAGCATACGATGCGGCCTGCACCCCTGACTTTTATCTTTTTGACGATAAACTACAACTGGTATATCGTGGCCAATTGGATGATTCACGACCAGGAAATGGAATTCCGCTGAATGGTAAGGACTTACGCAGGGCTATTGATGCACTTTTGGAAGGAAAGCCAATTGATGAAAACCAAAAACCGAGTATTGGTTGCAATATCAAATGGATTTAGGTATTATTTGGACTTAACACCATTTTGAAAATCAATGGAATCAAAGCCCTTGAAGTGCTAACTCGAGAAAAAATGAATTCGAAACACGTTCTGAACACGGTCCACTTTCCGTTGAGGTCTATCCGCCCAAAAAAAGACAAAACTGCGTGAACCCCATAAACAAGATGAGATGTGCGTAATGACCTCCGTAACAGGAAAATTTTTAAACAAAGGAAAGCGCGGTAGTTTTGAAGCAGATGATTTTTTGCTATTTCCAGCTGATGTAGAACATCGATTTGAGAGCTTTGGCGATTGGGTTATTTTACACGATAAAAATGGCTGAGAAAACGAGTCGTACTGTCATGGGTACCCTTTTTGAACCAGTGACCCCTGAAACGATGGCTACGTATATTAAAGTGGGTACCCAATCTTATTTAGAGCATTATCTCTACTTGTGGAAAGATCAAAACCCGACATACTTAAAAGTTAGCTTCACACCAGAAGTGGTTCAAAGTGAAATCGATAATCCGCACTGTTGCAATTACCTCATCAAACATAATCGGACAAACGCTGGAATACTGAAAATAACAATACATCAATCATGGGGGGATTGGACCTCTAAAGATGCACTATATCTGCACAGACTTTATTTGCTGGAGCATGCCACTGGTAAGAACATTGGTAAAAACAGTCTCCATTTCGTTGAAAATCTTGCCAAAAGACATCAAAAGAAAGTGATATGGTTAGAGGCTATGAAAAAAGGGTTGGCCAAACAGTTCTACCAAAAAAATGGATATACCAGTATTGGAAAATCTTGTATTTCGCTTGAAGGAGTAAAAGAAAGTGAGAAGGAAATGTTGGTGATGGGCAAAACGCTTTAATTACCAACCTTTTTGTCTTATTAGGTTCTCAATATGGGCAAAATGATGACTGCCATGCCAGGCATACCGTCCAATATTTTCCTCTAGAGTGCTAACAATGTTACCCTCAGGATGGGTAAATGTTCTCAAAAGCTGTTCCTTGGACAACCCTTTGAGCAAATACACCAATTTAAAATGGACGGCCTTTAAATGGTCCAATGACATTTGAATCGGAGCTGTTTGGGTATCGAAAAGATTGGCCCATTCCTTTTCAAAGTAAGGTTTTATGACAGGATTGTCTTCGGTCAATGCCCATTTAAACCGAATGTAGCTGTTATGATGACTGTCCGAAACATGATGGACTACTTGTCTAACCGTCCACCCACCAGGTCGATAAGGGGTTTCCAACTGTACTTCGGTCAATCCCTTGACCATTTTCTCATATCGGGCAGGTAAGTGTTCCAGAATGGAAATCCATTCAGAAAGATGTTCCTCGGTTATAGGGTTGGGGGTTTCATATTTTCCGATAGGATATTTTAATTTTTCCAGCGCTAGTTCTTCCATGATTTAAATGTAACAAACTTTAATACAGTTTTAACCCCAAAACTGTGGTAAAAAATTAGGTTGAAACTACCTTTATTCAAATCTCAAAAACGAACAAATATGTCTACTTTACGACTTGGCGATACCGCGCCAAATTTTATTGCAGAAACTTCACAGGGTCCTTTGAATTTTTACGATTATTTAGGGGATGGTTGGGGCATTTTATTCTCTCATCCTGCCGATTTTACACCTGTTTGCACCACCGAGTTGGGTACTGCGGCAAAATTTAAAAATGAATTTGACAAGCGCAATGTAAAAATGATGGCCCTAAGTGTGGATGGGGCAGCTTCGCACAATGAATGGATAAAGGATATCAATGAGACACAAAACACCGTTGTCAATTTTCCCATTGTTGCGGATGAAGACCGAAAAGTATCCGATTTATATGATATGATTCATCCTAATGCGGATGATACCTTAACCGTTCGTTCGGTATTTATTGTAGGGCCGGATAAAGCTATCAAGCTAATTTTGACTTACCCGGCTTCAACGGGCAGGAACTTTTATGAACTCTTACGTGTAATTGATTCATTGCAATTGACAGCATATCACAAAGTAGCTACTCCCGCAAATTGGAACAATGGGGAAGATGTTGTGGTCAGTCCTAAAATTCCAACAAATGAAGCAAAAGAACTATTTTCAAAAGGGGTTGAGGAAATAAAGCCATATTTAAGATTAACTCCAGATCCAACGGTTTAACAATCTATGGTATATGTGAACCGCCCTCAGTGAGCGGTTTTTTTTTTGCGGCATGTTTTCATAACCTAAACTTAACATCAAATTTTGCAACCTTAATGGTTATTTTGAATCATTCTAAAAAACCATTAATTATGAAAACACCTTACCACTTACTTCTGCTTTGTGCCTTATTCGCTTTTGAAAGCTGCTGTTTCTATGGCAGTTGTGATGATGATTTTGATGACGAACCCCTTGCCTTTTCACAATACGAGCCCGTTTTTCTAAGTCGTGCGGATTTGGAACGTTCCATTCAGCTTGGTGAACCTGTTCAAATTGTAAACTCTGGGAAGATTTACGTTAAGGATGACTTACTTTTTGTAAGTGAGGTTAGGGAAGGATTTCATGTATTTGACAATTCCAACCCTGAAAACCCCATTAAGATTAAGTTTATTGAGGTACCCGGATCAACAGATCTGGCCATCAGGGAAAATGTACTTTATATCAATCAGGCAACAGATTTAATTGCCGCTACCTTTAATTTTAGCACAAATACCTTATCGGTCACCAAACGGGTTGAAAACGCCTTTCCAGAATTGCGTTCTCCAGATGGGGAATATGCTTATGATATCCCTGCCAATAGTATTGTTGTTGATTGGAAATTAAAAAACTAGCCCTATGAAAAAGTTATTTGTGTACCTCATTTTTACAGCATTCATTACCTCGTGCGAGTCGGATAGTGATTCGGCGAGTGGACAAGAGTCCACATCAACGGATGGCCAAGGCGGTTCCTTGGCCACCTTTACCTTAAAAGGGGATTATTTATATGTTGTTGACCAGTTTGACCTTAACGTTTTTAGTTTAGGCAATACCCAAGAACCCGTATTTGTCAATAAAGTCAATGTAGGCTTTGACATTGAAACCCTCTTTGGGTATAAGGATTATCTCTATGTAGGTTCACGAACAGGTATGTTCATTTATGGTTTAGGTGATCCAGAATTTCCACAGAAACTATCCCGTGTACAACATTTTACAGCATGTGATCCCGTGGTCGCCAACGATACCCATGCCTATGTTACCTTGCACAGTGATACCTTCTGCGGTAACGACATCAATGTTTTGGAAATTTATGATGTAAATGAGGTAACCCAACCTGTTCTGATAAGCTCGCGAAACTTAATCTTTCCAAGAGGTTTAGGGCTTTACGGAAATTACCTTATTGTCTGTGATGACGAAATCAAAATCTTTGATGTCAGTAATCCCTCAGAATCCAGATTGGTCAACGCCATTGATAGACAGGCCTTTGATGTTATTATCAGCGGAGATTTGTTAATAGCCATTGGTGAAACAGGGCTCTTTCAATATCGATTGAGCACCTCACAAGAAGGGGTTGCCTACACGGCCTTAAGCAGTATTTCGATTTGAATGGCATTCCTACTGAAAGTACAAATGAGAAAAAATATTTCAAGTAATTGATATTGAAATGGTTTCAATACTAAAGTAGGGTTTTTATTCGTTGTATTGTTATTAAGGAAAGATTAACAACCATCAACACGGGTCCAATCATGAATACATTTTTTACCGTACTTCTTTTATTGGTAGTACTCAATTTGTTTTTGCTATTCATCAGTGTGAATAGAGCAAAATAATAAAAAATGCTCCCTTAGGGAGCATTTTTTATATGTGTATTTGAAGGGAAAGGAAATCTTTATTTCACTTCCATCAATTCAACGTCAAAAATTAATGTGGCATCTGGAGGAATTACGCCGCCGGCTCCCCGACTTCCATAACCAAGATGTGAAGGAATTACGAAACGTGCCTTGTCACCTACACTTAAGAGTGCGATGCCTTCATCCCAACCTGAAATTACCTGACCCACTCCAAGCGGAAATTCTATGGGCTGCTTTCTACTGTATGATGAATCAAAGACCTGACCATTGTCTAAACTACCTTCATAATGTACAGAAACCGTTTTTCCTTTCTCGGCTTGAACTCCTGAACCTTTCTGAATGATTTTATAGCGAAGACCTGAAGCTGTTTTTTCAAAACCAGCAGCTAGTTTTTCCATTTGGGCTTCAGCATTGGCCTTGGCATTAGCTTCCCGTTTTTCACGTGAACCTTCAAATATTCGAAACGCTTCAACAGCATTCCATTTCTCGGCTTCTTCCCCTATGCGTATGATTTCTAAGGAATCAATCATATCACCTTGTGCAATGGAATCAACAATTTCTTGACCGTTTGCTACGTGACCAAAAACAGTATGCTTGTTATCTAACCAAGGCGTCGGTACGTGAGTGATGAAAAACTGACTTCCATTGGTCCCTGGGCCGGCATTTGCCATTGATAACACTCCTGGTGTATCGTGCTTCAATTCAGGGTGAAACTCATCGTCGAACTGATAACCTGGACTTCCTGTACCAGTGCCCTGCGGACATCCCCCTTGTATCATAAAGTCAGGAATCACCCGATGAAATTTTAATCCATTATAATAAGGTTGGCCTTGTGGTTTTGCCTGATTTTCAAGGCTTCCTTCGGCGAGCGCGACAAAATTACCCACGGTACCAGGAGTTTCTTTATGGGTAAGCTTGGCTAAAATTTCTCCCTTGGTCGTATTGAACTTAGCGTAAATTCCTTCTTGCATTTTTCTATTTTTAAGGCTGCAAAAATACGCTTTGAAAGCGAAAGGGTACTATCCTTTTATCTTTTTGGTTGGAATTGTTCCGTATTTATCCATGAGATAGACGAGACTGGCCATAGTCGCCGCACCAAGCTCAAGTTCACGTTTATTGACATATTGAAAGGTATCATTGGCAGCATGATGGTGATCAAAATAGCGTTGGGAATCGGGTCGAAGCCCTGATAGTACCAAATTTTCATCTTTTAACGGACCGATATCTGCCCCACTTCCCCCTCGCACGAACAAGTGAATGAGATAGGGTTCAAAAAGCGGTTTCCAGCTTTCAATTTGTTCAAAATTTTCATCAGAGCAGTCAAATGAAAAACCTCTGGGCGTAAAACCACCTGCATCGCTTTCCAACGCAAACACATGCTTCTCTTTTTTGGTCTTTGCGACTTCGGCATACTTGTTACCCCCTCTTAATCCATTCTCCTCGTTCATAAAAAGAACGGCCCTAAGGGTTCTTTTAGGTTGATATCCGCTAGCCCTGATAAGACGCAATACATCCATGCTCTGTACTACTCCAGCTCCATCATCATGGGCACCATCACCTAGGTCCCAAGAATCAAGATGAGCACCCACTACCATAATCTCATCTGGATATTCCGAACCTTTTATCTCCCCTATGACATTATAGGACTGTACATCAGGAAACTGCTTGCAGCTCTGTTTGAAGAAAAATCTAGTTTCTGGATTCAATTTTAAGGTAGCGCTGAGCAACTCAGCCCCATTGGTGCTTATTGCCGCTGCGGGAATACGTTTGTCAATGGGGGTATCACCATAACTCATCGAACCGGTATGCGGATAATCGTCCAATCTGAGGTTTACCGATCTCACGATAACACCCACTGCACCATATTTTGCTGCCGCAGCTGCTCCTGAATACCGCTGATCAACACAACCCGAATACGAACGAAAGGTTCTTATAATGGTTGCTTGCATGGAACGGTTAAAGAAAACCAATTTTCCCTGTATCTTTTCCCTACCTAGTTTTTCTAAGTCATCGATACCTTGAACTTCAATAACCTTTGCTTTCAGTCCTCCATCGGGAGTTGCCACAGAACCACCGAGGGCGCAAATCGGTACGTTGGTAGTAATTCCCGGTTTTGTTTCTATATAGGCAAATTCGGGTATACCCCTTACCCATTTAGGTACCATTACCGGCTGTAACCAAACCCTATCAAGACCTAGCGAATCCATTTGTCTTTTGGTATATTCGACAGCTTCTTGTGCTTGAACGGAGCCCGATAACCGCCCTCCTATCTGATTCGACAAATAGTTCAACCAATCGTAAGCCATACCATCTGTGAGGGCCATATCATAAATAGACCTCAACTGCCTTTCATCTTCTGATTGACCGTTTAAAACAGCCGTAAATACTAAAAATAAGATGGTTAATTTTCTGAAAATCATTCGCTCTCCTTTTCGAGTTGTAGCTTGAAGGATTCTAAGTTAGCTTTTATTTCATCATCCAATTCAGGTTCTTTTACATCTTTATATTTTTTTAACGATTGCAATAAAATGGTAGCTACAATCAGACGAGCAGCTTTTTTATTATCGGCCGGAACGATGTACCAAGGTGCATGGGGTTTGGACGTTTTTTGAATGGCTTCTTCATAACACTGCTGATACTTATCCCATAATTTGCGCTCTTTTAGATCACCTGGTGAAAACTTCCAGTTTTTTTCCTTTAATCGAAGTCTACGTAATAAGCGTTGCCGTTGTTCTTCTTTGGACAAATGAAGAAAGAATTTAAATATCACGGTTCCATTTTCAGAAATATGCCTTTCAAAAGCGTTGATTTGGCGATAGCGGTTTTCCCAAAAGGCTTCGTTCACATCAGAAATTTCATTCACGGTAGGAATGTTCTCACCAAGAATATAATAAGGATGGACCTTGGTCACCAATACGTTTTCATAATGCGTTCTATTGAATACGCTGAACCTTCCCCTCTCAGGTAAAGCGATATAATGTCGCCATAGGTAATCATGACGTAATTCCTTTTTACTGGGCACCTTAAAGCTATGTACCTCAACCCCCCTGGCATTGAGCTGTTTAAAAACCTCCCTAATCAAACTATCCTTTCCTGCGGTATCCATACCCTGAAGGCAGATAAGCACTCCATATTTACCATGGGCATACAGGGTATTTTGAAAATTCGCCAGCTCTTTGCCCACATCTTTTAACTCCTTCTTTAGCTCCTTTGCCGTTTTTCCTAAATCAGTAAGGGTTGAAATTTTTGAAAGTACCGTGCTTTCGCTAGCCCTAAAGCTGTCAATCATACTATTTTCCATAAACGGAATATACATAATTTTCATAGCAGATTTCAAAAATTAAGTCCTCGTGCCGTTTATCGAAATAATTTAAATTTTGTCCCATTTGTAGGAAAAAACTGTTTTTCAACGATGGAATAGGATTGAGCAAAGAGGTATATCCTAACTTTAAAGAACCTAATCTTTATTCTTATGAAAGCCTACTTAAAAATAATACCCTATATGGGCATTGTTTTAGGATTGTTGGGATTACTTCTTCTGTTATCCCTTACTTTTCCTAAATACTGTCAATTGGCCAATAATGATTTCAGCACCATCGGACTCCAGACAAAAAGGGCGATGGAAAGTCACTCATTTGAAATGGCCCGTTACCATACCTTTAAAGCCCTTAGCAGATTGGAAAAAACAAAAAGTAAACTTTTGGAATGCAATTGTCCTGCAGCACTATCTTCGGCAAAAGATACCGAAGTAAGTTTAAAAGCGGCGGCAAAATCGAAATCAATAGACATCTCTAAAAAACATTTAAAAACGGCCCTAATCAATACGGCTACCACCATAGCTACCTTGGAAGAATACGCGTCACTAAAAGAAACAAAACAATAGTAGAAAGACCACTGTTTAAGTAATCGTATATGAGATTTCTGCTCAAAAATGGTTTAGAGGAGACCTTATTGAACCTTTCAAAATAGGAGTTAAACGTTTCAATTGATTGAAAAAGAACAATATTCTTCTATCATCTGCACTATTCAGGCGTTTAAAAAGTAAAATGTAGGCTGATTTATTTACTCGCAAATAATTTCACGTCGTCTTCACTGACTTCTTTTCCACCCAAGATGATCAATCTTTCGACAACATTTCGGAGTTCACGCACATTTCCTGTCCAGTCGTAGCTTTTCAATAATTCCATCGCCTTTTGGGCAAACGCTTTTTTAGTAGAACCCTGTTCATCAGCAATTTTTGCCGAAAAATGCTCAATGAGCAGAGGAATATCTTCCCTACGATCATTCAATGATGGTACCTTAATTAAGATTACGGCCAATCTGTGGTAAAGGTCTTCACGAAAATTACCGTCTGCTATTTCTTTTTTTAAATCTTTATTAGTGGCGGCAAGAACCCGAACATCAACCTTGATATCTTTATCCGAACCTACCCTAGAAATCTTATTCTCCTGCAATGCACGTAGCACCTTTGCCTGTGCAGAGAGGCTCATATCTCCTATTTCATCCAAAAAAATAGTGCCTTTGTTAGCAGCCTCAAATTTACCAGCACGATCTTTTACTGCAGAAGTAAAAGCACCTTTGACATGACCGAACAATTCACTTTCAATCAATTCTGAGGGAATTGCAGCGCAATTGACTTCGATAAAAGCGCCGCCAGAACGTTGGCTTTTTTGATGCACCCAATGGGCCACCAATTCTTTTCCCGTTCCGTTCGAACCTGTAATGAGCACCCTTGCATCGGTAGGCGCTACTTTTTCAATGATATCTTTGATACCCCCAATGGCAGCACTTTCTCCTATCATTTCATAATTCTTGCTGACCTTTTTCTTCAGTATTTTGTTCTCAACAACCAGTTCTTTCTTGTCTAGGGCATTCCGAACAGTGGTCAGTAATCGATTGAGGTCTGGGGGTTTGGAAATGTAATCAAAGGCCCCCAATCGCATGGTGTTGACTGCAGTATCGAGGTCACCGTGACCTGAAATCATGATGAATGGTATCTCGGGTTTCTCTTTTTTGGCTGCCTCCAAAACCTCTACCCCATCCATTTTTGGCATTTTGATATCGCACAATACCAAATCATAATCATCTTTCTTTAAGACTTCCAATCCTTTGATACCATCTTCTGCCTCAAATACCTGATAATCATCACTCTCTTCAGATAGAATTTTTATCAGTACGCGCCGAATTGCTGCTTCGTCTTCAATCACCAATATTTTTGACATAACCCTTTGTTTAAAAAATAGAAATTCGAAAACCACCCCTAATGAATAGGTTGGCTTCATTATTCAATAAAAATACATCTTCACGTTTATCGTTACGTAAGGTTCCCTGAAGAAACAGAGAACGACCAAAAGTCGCATAAAACGACATATTTTTATTAATGTTATATTGATACCAAAAGCTACCCACTAGTGCTGAAAGTGATATTCTAGATCCTAACTCTCCATCAGGTAGTTCAATATCATCTTGAATATTTATGAAGTAACCGTCCAAGAATAGTGCCAATTGCAAAGTATGCTTGTCAGAAAGATGATATTTGAAGTTCGACTTAGGTATGCCAAGTGTATAAGACCATTGGGGATGAAACCTTCGATAATAACTTACCAAAGGTAGCGGGATTGGTATACCCGTTGTACTATTGAATGAAAGGCCAACCACTATTCGAAAGGGTTTTTCGACATCTTTCTCTTCTTTCCAAAGCGAAGCGGTGGCATTAAAGAATACATCATCAGAACTTATTCCTCCTGTAAGATTGGAAGCAATTCGGGGTGTTACAATGCCTACAAAACGCCAATTTTCATTCCATCTGGTAATATATCCCAAGTTAAAATCAATAATGTGCAGTTGTTCAACCAAGTCTTTGTCAAAAGGTGCAGTTTTTCTAAACTCTATATCAAATTCATTATACTCGGCACCTAGCACCAGGTATTTGTTTTCTTTTATTTTGATAGGTATGTTCAATAGGGCTCGATAACGGGATGTATTGATACCCGTATTGTTTTCCGGTATACGTAGATACTCCAACCTAAAAAGATCCGAACTTTGCGCTTTGGCACACATGAAATTGCCCAAAAGAAAACTTCCTATCAAAAGTTGTGCAATCTTACTGGGCATTTCGATATGTTATGATTTCTGTGATGGTTACTGATAAAGGTGTATATCCCGCTGTGGGAATGGTATGCTAACGTTGTTCTCCCTAAATTTCTTATCAATCGTATATCGTATCTCACTTTTAATTCGTGGATCGCTAAAACTATCGTTTATGTAAAAGTTAATGGAAAAGGCAAGTGAAGAGTCTGCAAAATCTTCAAACAAAACAAATGGTTTTGGGTTTTTCAATACTCCTTTTTGTTCAAGTACTGCTTCTTGCAACAATCGGGTGACCAACTCTACATTACTGCCATACGCTACGCCAACATTCACTTTCTCCCTAGTGGTCTTGTGGTTTTGGGTATAGTTGTAAATGGTATTGCTAATGAATTTATGATTGGGAATAATCACAATTTTATCATCTCTGGTAATCGCACGGGTAGTTCGCAACTTGATTTCGAATACTTTACCTACTTTTTCATCTACTTCAACAATGTCACCTACCTGAAGTGATTTATCGATCATAATCAAGATACCAGCGATGATATCTTGAAATAGTTCTTGAAGTGCAAGTCCCAATCCAACGAAAAGTGCAGCAGAAGCGGTCAATATCACTGTAACATTAATTCCCGCAGCACTCATTGTGGCCAAAAGCACTATCACATAGACCACATATCGAATGAATTTAAAAATACTAATGAATTTGAGCTTGTTCTCATTGGTCATTTTACGGGTAAACAACCTCCGCAAAAGTTTGAGTATGAAATTAGTGGTGATAATGGCGATGGTCAACAAAAGTAAAAGGCCAATAGTAACATGAATTGAGTGTTCACCTTCACCCAAATGAAGCCCCCAATTCAGAAAATCTTGAATCGAACCCCAAATATCACGCTCAACAAATTTCTTTATTTCACTTCCGGTTTCTTGCATGCATCAATATTTTAACCACTTGTACAATTCTTTATACGTTGGTTTTTTACCGTACATTAATATCCCCACCCGGTAAATCTTGGAAGCCAACCAAACGATAGCAAGAAATGTAAGGATTAAAAGAACAATACTCAATAACAACTGCCAAACAGGAACGCCACCTTCACCAATTCCGCCAGGAAGACGCATCAACATTACTATGGGAGAAGTCAAGGGAAATAAAGAAAATCCAATCGCTATAGGACCATGAGGATTGCTAAAAACAGAGAAGAACCCCACATAAATAGCCAACATCAATGGCAAAATAATGGGAAAGATAAATTGCTGGGTGTCCGTCTCGTTATCTACGGCCGCTCCAATTGCTGCATAAATGGAACTATAAATGAGGTAACCCAAAATAAAATAAACAACAAACGAAAACAAAAGCAATAGCCAAGGAATCTTAAAAAGTTCATTCGCATACTCTTGCATCTGACCACCATTTTGAGGAAATTCAGAAATGGCACCCATATTTCCTGTATCCATCATGGGATTGCCTCCCAATGCCCTTATATCGATATCAAATAACAATAACGCCACAAATAGTAAAATAGATGCTGAGAATATCCAAATGGCAAACTGCGTTACGCCCGCCAAAGAATTGCCTATAATCTTTCCCAACATCAACTGAAAGGGCTTCACCGATGAGATAATTACTTCAATAATACGAGAGGTCTTTTCTTCGATAACACTGCGCATTACAAAACCACCATAGATGATAATAAACATCATAATGAGGTAACCAAACCCTCCACCTATAAATGCTTTAAGTTCATTGACTCCCTTTAGGTTACGTTCTCCATCAAAGGTGGCGGTTTGTAGTTCGAAACGCTCTTCAACACGGGCAAAATCTTCATCGGAAACACCGATATCCCTCAATCGGGATTTTCTCAGTCGGTTTTTGAAAATACTTTCCAAACGGTTCAAAATGGTATTCGATGGACTATCCCTAGTGTATAAGAAAGCTTCTTCTGCGGCTTCTTGTACTGTCATAGTCTCCGGAATATGAAGTAAACCATTATAGGCCAATGATATCGTAGAATCCTTGGCTTCCACAATATTTATATTTTTAAACTCAATAAAAGAAACCGATTCACTTGGTAAAAACTCTTTGTGAAAATATCTACTCTCATTGAGCACCGAAACAATTTGTACTTCACTATCATTAACTTTGGTCAGATAGGTGATCAGCACAATCATTGCCACCATTAAAACTGGACTTAAAAAGGTCATCACGACAAAGGACTTGTTTCTAACCTTTGCCAAGTACTCTCGCCTTATGATCAGTCTTAACTTACTCATATTTCTTTTGATTTCACCGCTTGAATAAAAATATCATTGGCTGAAGGTATGGTCTCTTCAAAATGGACAACATTGGCCTCTTTACCTAAATCAATAAGAACATCAGCCGTACTTGCTGTAGGAAGTTTAAAAGTAAAGTTCAACTGATTTTCCTCCGAATCGAAGTCGTGGTCCAACATCTCATAGCGATCTTCAAGTTTCTGAATCAACCCGTTTATATTGCCCTCCAACTGAAGTCCTACTTTGAAGACATTGCTCTTATAAACCTTTTTTATCGCTGACAATTTTCCATCCAATATTTTTTCTGATTTATGAATCAATGCAATATACTCGCATAGCTCTTCAACAGATTCCATGCGATGGGTAGAAAAAATAATTGAAGTTCCATTTTTTTTTAGTTCCAAAATCTCATCCTTAATCTTATTGGCATTAATGGGATCAAAACCACTGAATGGCTCGTCAAAAATGAGCAATTTGGGCTGGTGCAAAACGGTAACAATAAATTGTATTTTTTGAGCCATACCCTTTGAAAGCTCTTGAATTTTCTTATTCCACCAATCTCCAATCTCAAGACGTTCAAACCAGTACTTTAACCTAGTCTTTGCGTCATTTTTTGATAATCCTTTTAACTGGGCCAGATAGAGCGCTTGTTCCCCAACCTTCATACTTTTATAGAGCCCTCGCTCTTCAGGTAGATAACCGATGGTGGCAACATGTTTTGGTGAAAGTGGTTTCCCATCAAAATATACATGACCTGTATCTGGAAAGGTAATTTGATTGATGATCCGAATCAATGTGGTCTTGCCAGCACCGTTCGGACCCAGAAGACCATAAATACAATTTTTTGGAATTTCTATCGAAACATTACTAAGTGCCTTATGTTCTCCAAAGGATTTTGAGACGTTATCCGCCACCAAAATAGGGGTCATTTATTTCGTTTTTTCAAAGATACATTAATCGCACTTTTTTATGCTATTTGAACCTTTTTGGGATGACATATTCTAATTGAAAATTATACGATAAGTGAGCGTTAATACTGTCCAGTAGCCAACAAAACCAAAGTACAGGCGACCTCTATCCCAATATTGTTTTTTCGAAGTAATTTATAGAATTCAGGATTTTCCGTACCAGGATTAAAAATGATCTTTTGGGGTTCTAAATCGAGGATATCTTGATAATATAGTTTTTGCCGTTCAGGATTCAAATATAACGTTACAACATCAATATTTGGTAATTCACCCAAATTGGTCGTAATTTGTACATCACCAACAGAACCTTGTTTTAATCCATAGGCAAAAGTATTCTCACCGTTTTCACGTAATCTGAGAATAGCCAAGTGACTATATCGATTTGGTCTTAAAGAGGCTCCAAAAACAAGGGTGTTTTGCATTTTAAATGGTAAATGTTAAACTATCATAATAAGTTGTAACTATTTTAAAAAAATCACGTCTTTAAGAAGACAACGAATTAAATCATTGGTAAGACTGTATTTTTTATAGTTAATGGTTAGTGTTTAGTATAGCTTATCAATGTATGACCCTGACAGCACTCGCTCGTCAGGGTCTCTTTTTTAAGATTTCACCCTCTGTTGTAACACCTCTACATTTATATCGTCTATGGTATATATAATGATTGCCCTACCCTTTTATATCAAAAGACCACTTGGCTGAATATTGGTTGGTTAGTTCTTACCAAGTGGTCCATAGCCCTGACATCCTTTAAGATTTCAGGGTTTTCTTTTTACCAACGAACTATTGCACTACCCCATGTAAATCCGCTGCCAAAGGCTGCTAGAACTACTAAATCTCCAGATTTTACCTTGCCTTTTTCCCACGCTTCGGTCAACGCTATCGGAATTGAGGCGGCGGTCGTATTGCCATAACTCATGATATTATTGTATACCTGATCATCGGTCAATCCAAACTTCTTTTGAACAAACTGAGATATTCGAAGATTGGCCTGATGCGGAATCAAAAGATCAATATCCGTTATTTGAAGCCCATTGGTCTGTAGACCTTCCATGATTACCTCACTAAATCGCACTACTGCATTTTTAAAAACAAACTGACCGTTCATGTATGGAAAATATGTCTCGTCTTCTGGGTCGTTATCTTTGATAATGTCAGTAACCCAACGTTTGCCCATGCCAGGGGCAATCAGGGACAATTCTTCTGCATGTTGGCCTTCTGAATGAAGGTGGGTTGATAAGATACCCTTTGACTTATCTTCTTCCCTACTGACAATGGCGGCACCCGCCCCATCACCAAAAATAACCGAAACACCGCGCCCTCTCGTTGTCATATCAAGCCCTCTTGAATGCACCTCAGAACCAATGACCAAAACATTTTTATACATTCCACTTTTCACATATTGGTCTGCAACCGATATCCCATAAACAAATCCAGAGCATTGGTTTCTGACATCGAGTGCTCCAACGGTCTTGATACCCAAATCACGCTGTACCAATACCCCTGGACCAGGAAAATAATAATCAGGACTTAAGGTGGCGAATACAATAAAATCAATGTCATTTTTATCAATTTCGGCACGCTCAATGGCAATCTTAGCAGCCCTAACCCCCATTGAGGTGGTCGTATCAGTTGCGGTATTGACATGTCTTCGTTCTCTTATACCTGTTCGTTCTTGAATCCACTCATCACTGGTTTCCATAACTTTGGAAAGATCGTCATTGGTGACTACATGGTCCGGAACGTAATACCCAAGGCCCGTTATTTTAGAATTGTACATATGCTGTCATTTGGAAAGGAAAAGTAAACAATAAATTTTCAGATTCATAAAAAATTAAGGGAATGACCTATAGAATAATACCTTTTTTTGTTTTGGCATTAATGTTTATTTCTTAAACAATATTAGTATTCTCGAATTTTGCTGATAAGTACCTCCTTTAGTATTATTTTCAAAAACAATACCATTGAAGGTTAATTTAAGTTTCTATCTAGTCTATAAATGTCTTATATTCAAAAGGCTGTGGTTTATCTATGTAAAGCCTGTTGAAATAAATTGTAGCGTGAACCAATATTTTTTCGGCACTATTTGACTTATTCGGCGATGATGGCAGATAGGATAAGCAAAAATAGTACGGAATATGAAACAAATGTAGATATAACGAAGAAAGCGCGCTTTCTAGCAAAAGCACGCTTTCAAACAACCTAACCAATAAATAAACAAACTTTTGTAGTGATTATCTTATCATAGCAATCCTTAACCACAACACATCAAATGTAATAAATGTTTAACGTAAAATGATTTTTATTAAACATAAAAAATGTTAAAGTTTTTTTAATTGAATTTAGCACTTCAAATATGCCAGTTTGTCATTTTTGCCTTCATGGTATTTTTTTTGTCCTCTCAGAGACGAATAAAACAAATGGAATCTTAATCCCAATAAAATAAAATAATATGGCTTCAGGTAAAATCAATGTCTCAGTAGATAACATTTTTCCACTCATAAAAAAGTTTTTATACAGCGATCACGAAATCTTTCTTCGTGAATTAATATCCAATGCTACAGACGCAACACTGAAACTAAAACATCTCACCTCAATAGGGGAAGCTAAGGTCGAATATGGTAATCCTACCATTGAAGTCAAGGTCAATAAAGATGAAAAGAAAATACACATCATTGACGAGGGTCTCGGAATGACAGAAGAAGAAGTCAAAAAATATATCAATGAAGTGGCATTTTCAGGTGCGGAAGAGTTTTTGGATAAATATAAAGATGCAGGCAAAGATGCAGGTATAATTGGTCATTTTGGACTTGGCTTTTATTCTGCCTTTATGATCGCCGATAAGGTAGAAATCATCACTAAGAGTTTTAAAGACGAACCCGCGGTTCATTGGTCATGTGATGGCTCACCTGAATTTAATCTTGAAGAAACTGACAAAATAGCACGCGGAACAGAGATCATTCTTCATGTCGCTGAAGATTCGACGGAGTTTCTGGAAGAGCCTAAAATTCGCGAACTTCTTAAGAAGTATAATAAGTTCATGCCAATTCCAATTAAGTTTGGGACAAAGACAGAAACACTTCCCAAACCCGAAGATGCTAAAGAAGACGACCCCGCACCGACAAAAGAAGTTGATGACATCATCAACAATCCCAGTCCGGCTTGGACCAAAAAGCCTACAGATTTAAAAGATGAGGACTACGCTTCCTTTTACAGGGAGCTATACCCGATGCAATTTGAAGAACCGCTGTTTAACATTCATTTGAACGTCGATTATCCATTCAATCTGACCGGTATTCTTTATTTTCCAAAACTGACCAATGACCTCAACATTCAAAAAGACCGCATTCAATTGTATCAAAATCAGGTTTTCGTAACCGATAATGTTGAAGGAATTGTACCGGAATTTTTAACCATGTTACGAGGGGTGATTGATTCTCCGGATATACCACTGAACGTGTCCCGTTCTTATTTACAAGCAGATGGAGCTGTAAAAAAGATATCGAGCTATATCACCAAGAAAGTAGCCGATAAGTTAAACTCATTGTTCAAAAATAATCGGGAGGATTTTGAGCAAAAATGGAACGATGTTAAGGTGGTCATCGAGTACGGAATGCTGTCTGAAGAAAAGTTCTTTGAGAAAGCTGAAAAATTTGCTTTATATCCAACAGTTGATGGTTCGTACTTTACCTACGAAGAGTTAGAATCAAAAATCAAGGATTCACAAACCGACAAAGAGGATAAACTTATTATTCTCTACGCTTCAGATAAAGAGGCACAACATAGTTACATTGAAGCCGCCAAAGCCAAAGGTTATGAAGTATTGTTGATGGATTCGCCAATTGTACCGCATTTAATCCAAAAACTGGAAACTTCAAAAGATAAAATTTCTTTTGCCCGTGTTGATGCGGATCATATTGACAACCTCATCAAAAAAGAGGATACGACCATTTCAAAACTCTCAGATGAAGAAAAAGACAAATTGAAAGGGCAGATTGAAGGGGTCATAGGAGAAGGAAGTAGTTTTACCGTTCAATTGGAAGCCATGGATAGCGCTGCCCAACCGTTCATCATCACCGAACCTGAATTTATGCGTCGTATGAAAGACATGCAGCAAACTGGCGGTGGGGGTATGTTTGGTATGGGCAATATGCCCGAAATGTTCAACCTTATCGTTAACACAAACAATGAATTGGTTGGTGAAATACTGAATACCAAAACTGCTAAGAAAAGAGAGCGTTTAATCAACCAATCCTTAGATTTGGCACGTCTCTCAAAAGGGCTGTTGAAAGGTGAAGAACTGACAAAGTTCATCAGCCGAAGTTATGAGATGATTAAATAAATCATCAAGGGGTATTCCCCATACTTTAGGAATCGGCAAACCGCTTAAAACCATCTGTACCAAGGCAAAACCAAATGTTCAGGTGGTTTTTTTATGTATTGTTAGTATATTCATGACAAATCAATCAAAACGATGAGTACAGACTACAAAAGTCCTGCATTTAAAAAGTTACTGGACTCCTTACAGCAGCAAAGTTGGGAGTTGGAACTCATCATTTCAGGTTTTGCCATTTTCGGACTCTTCACGGCCTACGACCCCATAAAAACAGAACTGTTAAATGCGCAAAGCTATGAGAAAATAGCGACGTTTATTATCAATCTGGTTGCTTTAATCGCTTGCTCAATCTTGATTTTCAACCTACTTCTGCATGTCATTTTAAGAGGAGTTTGGATTGGTGCCCTCGGTCTTCGATATGTCTCAGGCGACATTGATTTCGAGGTTTTAAAGTATGGGGAAAGATTTAAGACCTATTTAAAAAAACGGATTGTCTCTTTTGACCGCTATATCGCTACTTTAGAAAATTATTGTAGTGTTCTTTTCGCACTTTCATTTCTTACAATATTTTTCGTTTTTGGGTTTACGCTTATTGTCTTAGCCATTGCCCTTATCGGGAATTTCATCATCGACAATGATAATTTACCGAACTGGATTTCAAATTTTATCGGTATTCCATTGATGATATTCACTGTTATTGGCATGATTTTAACCTTTATCGATTTCGTAAGCCTAGGGATTCTAAAGCGTAATAAGTGGGTATCTAAAATTTATTTTCCTTTCTATTGGGTATTTAGCCATTTAACACTTTCGTTTCTGTATCGGCCCCTACTTTATAATTTTCTTGATAATAGATTCGGAAAACGGTTGATTTTGCTGTTAACACCTATATACATTACGATTTTGGCCATTACTGGATTAGAGTTCAGGATTTCAAACTATTTTAATGCGGAACTAAACTCTAATACCTTCATTGCGAACAACGAAAATTATAGAAATCTGATAACCGAAACAGACGATATCCCAGCGCAAATGACCATCCAATCTAAAGTAATTCGACATCCGTATATCAACATATTCATAGGGTACACTGAAAATATCGAAGATAAGATCATAGCATTTAACGATTCGTTAAAACCACCAGAAGATCGAAGAGGACTTATCTCGAACAATTTCGACTTTAGTTCAGATGACTGGTTTGAAAAAATAGAAAATAAAGACAGCATACGAAAGATGTATCTCAAAACCTTTAACGACATTTACTCTCTTCAAATCGACACCATGAAATTTAGTGGAGATTTTATCCTTGCTACCGATAATAAAGAAAAAGTCGGTTTCGAATCATTCATCAATATCAAAGAAATTCCTGAGGGCAGGCACGTACTAAAGCTTATTCGCAAGCAAAAACGAAAAGACGCTTTGGTTGAGAGTGTTCGGGTACAAATTCCCTTTTGGTACTACAAAGAAGAATGATATATCCGTGGGGCCTATATCTCATGGCCGGCATGTATGCCTTGGCCGGTAGCCTGCACTTTATATATCCCCAGGCCTATTTACGTATTATGCCGAAATACCTCCCGGCACCGAAAGCTTTGGTCTATTGGAGTGGTGTGGCCGAAATTGTGCTTGGTACTGGCCTTTGCTTTCCAGAGACCAAAAATCTTGCGATATACGGAATTATCTTAATGTTAGCTGTTTTTCTTATCGTCCATTTCAATATGCTCCAAGGAAAAAAAGAGTCCGCTGGAATTCCCAAATGGATTCTTGTTCTTCGCATTCCCCTACAGTTTGGGTTGATGTATTGGGCTCATTCCTATTTGGTTACGTAATTTAATTGTACGTATACAGGAAGTGTTTTTTATAAAGATTTACTCTTTAAAAAGCACCTATTTACGTAACTTTAAATATGGAAATTAATTACAATTTTATTTCCACTATCGATTTTTTGGGCTGCCTTCAAGGTCTTGTCTTAGGCTTCATTGTTTTCGCTGCGAATCGAAAGAACAAAAAGTCAACTTTCTTTTTGGCACTATTTGTCCTAATCTATGCCTATTGCTTTATTCCCATTTTGGTAGTTGACCTGAATATTGTAGAATACTACCCCAAACTATTGATACTGCCTCGACCTGGTGAGTGGCTGATGACTTCACTTTTTCTCATCTATGTTCAAAAAATATCTATTTTCTCCGATAAAAAAAATGACTACTGGAGCCTATATCCAGGTATTGCTATTTTGGTTTTACAGCTTTTACTATTTTTTACGCCGGTGTCACTAAAAGTTCAAGTAGCGGGAACATTTTGGTATAAAGCAATTTTTTTTCTTGGCCATGTTTATTCTGCTTTTATCCTTTACTACACCTGGCGTTTTGTTGATCGACATATCACTGAGGTTGAGAATCAATATTCAGAAGTAGAGACCAAACGGTTATTGTGGGCCAAACGATTTGTATTGTTTGGTTTCGGTCTGTTCATCCTCCATATACTTTGGTTCGCTCTTGGCAATCAGTTTTACTTCAAGTTGATTTATGCAATTGCAAACGTATTTATGCTTTATTGGGCTTCAATTTACGGTATCGTTCAAGAAAATGTGCACTCTGTTATTGCCAACGAAACCTTAATCAACGATTTAACCTCGACAAGAGATGACATTGAAATTCCCAATGAACAACTTGAAGGTATAGTGCGGCAGATCGATCATTTCATGAAAGATTCGGAAGAGTTCACCAAAAAAAACCTGACCATTTCGAGTGTCTCTGAAAAGCTTAAAATACACCCAAGACAATTTTCTAGGGCCATCAATTTGGTTTGCCATGAAAATTTCAACGCCTATGTGAATCGTTATCGCGTATCCAAGGCCGAACAACTACTGACTACTGATAGTTTGTCAAACCTTAGTATTGAAGGTATTGGTATCGAAGTGGGTTTTCAAAGTAAAAGTGCCTTTTATTCCGCCTTCAAAAAAATTAATGGCACAACCCCCAATCAGTATAAAGCACAGCTATTTACCTAAATTCAATATTCGCCACTACTGTGTACACATATCTACCCTACTGGTTTCGGCAATTCTGCCTATGAATCAATATGTTATCGGAACATATAGTGAAAACAACGGTGTAGGTCTTGATTTCAGAATTCAGAACCTCATAAACACTGCATTTTTTGTGGGAATACTCGTATGTTTAGAATTTTGCTCGCTGAAAAATTGAGCAAAAATGATAAATAGAGTATTGGTTAAATGGTTGATCGGCATTATTTGGGGGATGTTCTTTTTTTGGGAACTACAGGTACAACAGATGCTGACTTCGAGTGAACACACTATAAGATATGATTTAGTCCTCTTACCATCATTGGTGGTCATTACCGGTTTTGTAATTTATCTATTATTCAAGAAGGAAGAAGCATGAGGTGTATTGAACTCAATCCAAAAGGTGATTTTTCAAATTGGGAAGGAGATAAGCTCAGTGAGCTCGAAAACCAATCTTTGACTGAACTGATCGGCCAGACACTTGTGCTTGAGAATGATTGGGTAAAGCTATGGATCCTTATTGTTCAGCCTAAAGAAAGGTTGGTCTTTCGTAGGTTTACAAATCACTATGTCTGGCATTGTATAAAGGGAGGTGTCGCCAAGAGTAGATTGGCATCAGGTAAAATAGAATTGTTGTTCATAGAAGCCGAAGATAGTAGGTATGAAGAACCCGAAGTTGGAAAATCAATACGGGATTTTGAAAATATGGGTGACGATACAATTGAATTGCACATCATTGAATTTAAAGACCAAAGCATTCTATTGGCCATTGATCAAATGGTATAAGTATATCGATAGACCATAGTTGCATCCATTCAGATAGATGCTGTAGTTCGAGTACCATATCGCTTGTTGATAACAAATGCCTGAACACATATCATTAGGCCCATGGCCAAGAGGGAGTAGCCCAAAACATTTGAAATGTCAATTTTAACCAAACTATGCGATAACCAACTAGTAGCTTCGTAAAAAGACAAATTATAGCTGCTTTCTGCTGAATCAACAGCAAAAACACCTAGCACGACATATGTTAAAATCAGAATAAAGACTCCAATTATCACCAAGAGCCACTTAGGCAATAGCGGGCTATAGATCAACTTTTCTTTCCTTTCAACCGCTAACCGATTTAGGACTGAGTACGTAAAATTCGAAGGGGGAACATCCAATTGGTCCACTTCGAAAATCTTTTCCATTAGTTCTTCCAGTTCTTTTTGATCATCCATAATTTTCAATGGTTTCTGGTTCAAGATATTGTTTAACTATTTTACCAAATCTTCCTCTCGCCCTAAAAAGACCTACTTTTACTGAGTTTTCACTCATGGTCAATATTTCTCCTAGCTCGGCCAGGCTCTTTTCCTCTAAATAAAAAAGTGTCATGAGGGCAGCGTCTTTCGGAGGTAATTTTTCAATACATTTTCGTACCAAAATAGCTCTTTCAGACTTTACCATACCCTCCAGTGCATCGTCAACACTCTTTATTTCAAACCCTTGAATATCTTCAATTGCTAATTTGTTCAAGTCTTTTTTAATCTTTTTTAATCTATCCAAACAAGTGTTATATGTAATTCGATATATCCATGTTGATAGTTTTGAATCTCCCTTAAACTGTAAAAGCGATTTGTATACCTTAATAAAGGTATCTTGGGCCACCTCCTCAGCCTCTTCCCTGTTCTTCATCATACGCAGGGCCACGGTAAACACCACATTTTTATAAGAATCTACCAATCGCGAAAACTCCTGGGTATCGCCAGAAAGAATTGCGGCTATATCGGGTTGGTCGTCCTTCATTCTATTGTGCTATGACGATATTGTTTTCTTCAAGGTTACCAAAAAACAAAAAACTTTGAAGGGTTGTAACCTCTTAAAAGAAAACGCCGTCATAATAGCAAGACGAGTTTATTTATCAATTCAAAAAAAAAATAAAATATGGCAGCAGCTATACTCATACCAATAGGATTTTTTCTAACTGTTTTCGGAATAGTATATTTATTCCTTTCAACCAGAAACAAAGAAAGACTTGCATTAATCGAAAAGGGAGTCGATGCCAACATATTTTCTAGAACAAAGGGTCTAGGTTACATACCAAGCTGGAAAATATTTTTAATCAATTTTGCAATAGTATTGATAAGTGTGGGGGTTGCAATTTTTCTGGCATCCATTATTGAGAATATTGGGGTTTATTCTGAAGTAGCCTATACTGGCACCATATTTACCATGTCGGGCATTGGTCTTCTTATAGGGTATACTATGACCAAAAAACTGGAAAAAGAAAATTAACCAACACCAAACTTTTTGTAATACCACTCCCGCCAAGCGTTGGTTTTTTTTAACCCTATTTAGTAAACGGAGTTATTTTAAATCATAAGTTCATCCTGTAAAAAAAGTAGCAGACTGTCATCAAAAAAGTCCTATTACCGATGGAATGAGTTCTAACTTTTTTAAAAAGCCTATTTTCAATGGATTAAAAATTTCTGATGCATGAAAGTTATTAGCACCAATATTGCACAACCTCAAGAAATTCAATGGCGCGGCAAAAAAATTCAAACCGGCATCTACAAAAAAACAGTACATGAAGGTATTTTCTTGGGAAAAGAAGAGGTGACCAACGATACTGTTGTTGATAGAAAACACCATGGTGGTGAGTATAAGTCGTGCTATATGTTTGGTGCCAATTATTATGAAGATTGGAAAAAAAAATACCCTTCATTGGATTGGGAATGGGGTATGTTTGGTGAAAATCTCACCATCGATAGTTTAGACGAAAACCTACTTCAAATTGGAGCGGTCTACGAATTAGGTGAAGCCCTTGTACAAATAACAGAGCCCCGACAACCTTGCTTTAAGTTAGGTATCAAATTTGGCACGCAGAGCGTGATTAAGGAGTTTTTGGAATATGGCCACCCAGGTACTTACGTTAAAATTCTAAATGAGGGTAGTGTGGTTAAGGGCGATACCCTGATATTAAAAGAGACCGGCCCAAATGCCCTGACCGTCATGCAATACAATGACCTGGTCAATCAAAAAGAAAAAGATAAAAAACTACTTGCTTTGGCAATAGCCAATGATTGTATCAGAACCGAGAAACGAGAACGTTTTAAAAAGTATGAATCAAAAAACCCCTGAACGTGTATTCAGGGGCGTACAACAAACCGAATAAATTAACTAAACTACTTTACTTCGAAAGTTTCTTTGAAGGTTTCCCCGTTATCTTGAACGATTACGGTATACTCGTTCTCAAAAGCATTTTCAAAATTGAACGCTTTCTCTATAACCAATTCCCCTTCGTATGTCTCGATGAACAATAGGCGTCCTTCTGTATCGATTACCTTAACGGTTACCGCTTCTTTATCTAAGTTTAAAAGGTTCATAAATAGTTTATCACCCTTCTTAACGAATACTGGATTTAACTCCACCGTTATCAAATTCTTTTCTACCTCATTAACTTTTTTTCCAAAAGTATTTTCAGGTGCTTTGGCCATACTTGCAACTGTTGCAAACATTGTGGCTACGACTAGTGCATTTCTTTTAATTACATTCATGGCATTTCGTTTTTTAGATTTGTAAATCATTTTACACTACAAACATACCCCACTAATGCACTAGGATTCTACTACAAATTTTTCCAATTTATATGCTATTTTAACCTAATAATAGCACCAAGTATTGAGAATGGATAAAAAACCATATATTTTGGGTAATTTTGTATAGATTACGAAAATCCATCCATTGTAATTTTAACGTATGGATAGTATGACAGAAGTAAAAACACAGAAGGCCACTTTGGAGTCAATTACTCCGAATTTTGGCAATTCGTTTTCATATAATTATCACGGAAAAACCGGAGAAGCCAATACCACAAGCTGGCACTACCACCCTGAAATTGAATTGGTGTATGTGAATGGTGGTGCAGGAAAGAGGCAAATAGGCAGCCATGTTTCCTACTTTTACGACGGTGACCTTATTCTAGTAGGTTCTAATCTTCCCCATTGCGGATTTATTAATAAAGAGACCGGTAATAAAAGCCAAACCGTCATTCACATGAAAAAGGATTTTCTCGGAAATGATTTTTTCAATATTCCCGAAATGTCAAAAATTCAAAAGCTACTTGAAATTTCTAAAAGTGGTATTGCCTTTAGCGGGAAGACAAAGAAAAAACTTGGTGATAAAATGGAGGTGATGGAGTATCAAAGTGACTTTCAACGTTTACTGTCAATTCTAAATATATTGAACGAACTGGCGGAATCGGAAGAATATACCGTATTAAATGCTGAAGGCTTTATGCTTAAAAGTGAAGTGAAGGATAATGATCGTATCAATGTGGTCTTTAACCACGTGAAAAACCACTTTAAAGACGATATTCCACTGGAACAAATGGCGAATATGGTCAGCATGACCGTTCCATCATTCTGTCGCTATTTCAAAAAAATCACAAACAAAACATTTACGCAGTTTGTCAATGAATATCGATTGGTACATGCATCTAAGCTTTTGGCTGAACAACCTATGAGCATTACCGAAGTCTGTTATGAAAGTGGATTTAACAACTTTTCACATTTTAATAAGTCTTTCAAAGTATTTACCGGGCAGAACCCCTCAGAATATCGTAATGAACTGAAATCTGTTTTACAATAAATGGACTTGTTTGACGACAAAATAACACTTGAACTGCCTAGAGCAGAAATCAGTTATTTTCCAAATTTTTTATCAAAAAAGGAAGCATCCAATTTATTTACAAAACTGAAAGAAACGGTACCCTGGCAACAAGATAACATTAAAGTCTTTGGTAAAACTTATGCACAACCAAGATTGACATCGTTGTATGCCAATAATGAAAAAACGTATTCTTACTCAAATATCACCATGTATCCACATCGGTTTAAAGATGACTTGTTGGACATTAAAGAAAAGGTGGAACATCTAACGGAATATGAATTTACCACTTGCCTGCTCAATCTATATCGCAATGGAAAAGATAGTAATGGATGGCATGCCGATGACGAGAAAGAGTTGGGCATCAACCCTGTGATAGCCTCCATATCATTGGGTCAAGAGCGTTATTTTCATCTGCGGTATAAAGAAGATAAATCCCTTAAACACAAAATACTATTGGCGCATGGTAGTCTGCTTTTAATGAAAGGGGAAACACAGCACCATTGGCAGCATCAAATTGCAAAAACAGCACGTAAAATAGGAGAGCGTATCAATTTGACCTTTAGAATTATAAAATAGCTTCGCCACCAATTACATCAAAACCCCAAATGCGTTTTATTGGAATATCTTCATTCAAGGTTTTAGTCTTTGGGAAAACCACGTCATATTTCGTGGTCACTTCAGAAAGTGGTCAAAAGACTTTTAAAAAAGTCGAACTCATTCTTACCCTATCGATTTTTAATCAAGTCTTGCATTAGTGGAAATCATTATTATGTTGGATAAATAATTAAAAGTATATAATATTTTGATATATTTATGATATCATATTAATATCATATGCCAAATGAAAAAAACGAACGAACAGAACTTAAGTCCACTTAGCGGTTATCTTATGCTCTTTTTGAGCCTTCTTCTCATAGTTTCAGGAACATTCATGATTGTAAAAACGCAATCATCATGGTTTATTATCAATGTTGCGATAGGTATCATCATTTGTTTTGGATTAGTATTGGTTAATCCCAACAGTTCAAGGGTACTTTTGCTCTTTGGAAAATACGTGGGCACTATCAAAAAAAATGGTCTTTTTTGGGTAAACCCCTTGTATTCCAAGAAAAAGATATCACTACGGGCGAGCAACTTCGATAGTGAACGGCTGAAGGTCAATGACAAGTTGGGGAATCCTATCATGATAAGTACCATTTTAGTATGGCGGGTGACCGATACCTATAAGGCAGCGTTCGATGTGGATGATTATAAAAACTTTGTACGAGTGCAGACCGATGCGGCTGTTCGAAAGTTGGCCAGCATGTATCCGTATGATAATTTTGCCGATGAAGGCATTGAAGAAGACATCACCTTACGTTCAAGTGTGAATGAAGTTAGTGAAGCGCTCGAAAAAGAAATTCAAGATCGGCTTGAAATGGCTGGTATTGAAGTTTTAGAAGCCCGAATAGGCTATCTAGCCTATGCACAAGAGATTGCGAATGCCATGTTAAAACGCCAACAGGCCACAGCTATAGTTGCTGCAAGGCATAAAATAGTTGAAGGCGCTGTAAGCATGGTAGAGATGGCATTGGACGAACTCAACGAAAAGGATATTGTTCACTTAGACGAAGAACGTAAAGCGGCAATGGTGAGCAATTTAATGGTAGTGTTATGTTCTGATAAAGACGCATCGCCCATAGTGAATACGGGAACCCTTAATCATTAGGCTTAACCCCGCCAATTACAAAAATAGTATCAGGCTACAATTAGACTACAAAACTATTGTAAATGCACTCATTATAAGATAATCATCAATTGATAAAAATCGTGTCTATGCGCCAAAAAAGGATGGTAGGGGTATTCGAATAATCCAAAAAATTTCAGCGTGTTATATTTGAAATATACAAAATCAGATAATCCGTTTTTGGATGGCTAAGAAAAAAGCTTTTGCACTTAGGGTGAATGAAGATATGCTCAACGCCATTGAAAAATGGGCTGCAGATGAATTTCGCAGTACCAACGGGCAAATTGAATGGATGCTGATGCGAATGCTTAAAGAAGCGAAACGCGCACCAAAAAAATCGCAGGATGGAGCCAACTCATGATTTGTGATTTTTTTAACGGAGTACTAACTTAACTTTGGCCGTCTAATTCAAATAAGCCAATGACGAGAAATTACTTCATCTCTCTATTTTGCTCGATTTTTTTATTTTTTTACTCCAATAGCCAAACACAAGAGAAATCTCTTGTGATTAAATATGTAGATGCCCCCATAACTTTAGATGGCTCACTCGACGAAGAAGTATGGCAAACCGCCGAGAGTGCGAAAGAATTCCATCAATATTTTCCAACCGATTCTATTCAGGCAAACCAGCAGACCGATATTAAAATGCTCTACAGTGAGACCACCTTGTACGTTGGCATCACGGTATATGCCGCCGGTAATGATTATGTTGTACCAACACTACAAAGGGATTTCCGAGCAGGTGGCAGTGATAATATCACATTAATGTTTGATACGTTTAACGATGGTACCAACGCTTTTTTATTCGGCACAAATCCTTTTGGAGTAAGGCGTGAAGCATTGGTTTCCAATGGGGGTACCACACTAAGCGGATTTACGACGTCATGGGATGTGAAGTGGCGGGGCGAAACCAAGATGTATGACAACTATTATGTTTCAGAATGGGCCATACCCCTCACCTCTTTTAAGTTCAAACAAGGGGAAACCAAATGGCGCTTTAACAGTTATCGGTTTGATGTACAATCGAATGAAAGCAGCACATGGATACAAATACCCCAAAATCAGTTCATCTTTAACCTCGCCTTTATGGGCGATATGGTATTTGAAAGGGGATTGGGAAAATCGCGCACTCCCCTTACCCTGATTCCATATGTCAACGGAATCTCACTGAAAGATTTTGAGAATGACGCCTCTGAAAATTCTATTAAAGTTGGAGGTGATGCCAAAGTGGCGATTGGTAATGGTATGAATTTAGATATCACGATCAATCCGGATTTTTCGAATGTGGAGGTCGATAACCTCATTATCAATACCACTAGGTTTGCCGTAGCTCTGCCTGAACGAAGACAGTTTTTTATCGATAATGTCGATTTGTTCGGAACCTTTGGCAGTCGACGCGACGCCAATCCTTTCTTTTCACGAAGAATCGGTATAGCTGAAAATGCAGATGGTGAAACCATAGAAAATCCAATTATAGCTGGTTTTCGGCTAAGTGGTAAATTGAATGAAGATTGGCGCTTGGGCGTATTGAACATTCAAACCGAAGCTGACGAAGAAAATGAAATCACAAGCAATAACAATACGGTTGTTGCCCTGCAGAAAAAGATGTTTTCAAGGTCCAACCTTAGTTTTCTGTTGATCAATAGGGAAACTTTTGGCGATTATGAATTTCTTGACCAAACCGATCGATACAATCGCGTTGTAGGTGTGGACTACAATCTGGCTTCGGCTGATAATACCTGGGTGGGCAAGTTCTTTTACCACAAATCATTTGCCTCACAAATCGGTGATGCAGATGATGCCGCAGGAGCCACCTTAGAATATTTGACCAAAAACCTCAACTTAGGCTTTAGAAGTAGTTACGTCGGTAACGACTATCGATCTGATCTAGGTTTTGTTCGCCGCAAAGACATTATTGCCTTGCGGCCATATATAGAATATAATTTTTGGCCCGAAAACAGTAAGTTGATTCGACACGGTTTTCGATTTGGCCCAAATACCATTTTTAGACCTACTTTCGATTATCAAAACACCGATTACACCATTTTTTATTCATGGGATGCCCAATTTCAAGGACAGGAAGAAATTGGAGTCCGTGTCTTCGATAGATATACTTTTTTAGTCGACCCTTTTGATCCTACAGGAACTGATGGCGCAGTGGAATTACCAGGGGATTTTGGATACCATTATCTATCGGGAGAGATTGGTTTTCAATCTGATAGAAGAAGGGTATTTTCATACGACGCGGAGGTAGGCTATGGTGAATTTTATAATGGTACCAGAAGTACTTTCGAAGGTTCTGCGGCCCTTCGGCTGCAACCAAAGGTGTTACTTTCCCTAAATCTTAGGTACAATGGCATTGACCTACCTGCCCCCTTTCCTAACGCAGATATTTTTTTAGTGAGCCCAAGAGTAGAAATTACATTCAATAAGTCCGTTTTTTGGACAACACTGGTCCAATATGGCAACCAAAGTGACAATCTCGGTATTAACTCTAGATTGCAATGGCGATTTGCTCCGCTATCGGATTTGTTTATTGTTTATAACGATAACTACTTCGTCAATAATTTCATGCCACGTAACCGTTCCCTTAACCTAAAGCTCACGTATTGGCTAAACATTTGATTTTGATTTGATGTGTTCGTTCGTATAAAGACATTTTATTTAGACTACGAATGGTATTCTTGGCATTTTTTTAACAGCACTACCCTTTAAATTTGCGACCGCGAATTACAAAATCAAACCATGGCCAAGTGCTTTACTGCCATTATTTTATTGTTTCTATTTTCCGCTGCTCATTCACAAAATAGTACCAAATCATTTACGGTAAAATACATCAATGAATCAATCACTCCAGATGGTATCATCGATGAGCCGATTTGGGAAACCGCCGACAGTGTAAAAGACTACCATCAGTACTTTCCATCTGATTCTGTAATGGCCATAAAGCCAACTGAGATTAAGATGTTGTACAATGGTAAAACACTTTTTATAGCCATAAGAGGTGAAGCAGACGGCCCAAATTATAATACGCGATCTTTACAACGCGATTTTCGCGGTCCCGGCATCGACCAGACCACCCTGGTTTTTGACACGTTCAATGATGGCAATACTGCATTTCTTTTCGGTATCAATCCTTTCGGGGTGCGTCGAGAAGGCCTCATCGCCAATGGAGGATTGGACGGCGGGGATTTTACCACTTCGTGGGATGTAAAATGGCGGGGAGATGCCAAAATATATGATGACTATTTTACTGCTGAAATGGCTATTCCACTAACATCTTTGAAGTTCAAAGAAGGTGAAACCAAGTTTCGATTCAACAGTTACCGATTGGATATGCAAACCAATGAGCGTACCACCTGGGTGGATATTCCTCAAAACCAACCGATTTTCAGTTTGGCCTTTATGGGTGATATGATATTTGAAAAAGGACTCGGAAAATCAAGAACCCCATTGGCCGTGATTCCATACATTAATGGCATTGCAGCAAAAGACTATGAGGGCAATCAAGACTTGAGTAGTTTTAAAGTAGGTGCTGACGCAAAGGTTTCCGTAGGAAACAGCTTGAATTTAGACTTGACCGTAAACTCCGATTTCTCTACGGTTGAAGTTGATAATTTCATCACCAACCTCACACGATTTGAAGTAGCACTTCCTGAGCGACGTCAGTTTTTTGTTGATAACAATGATTTGTTTGGCAACTTTGGTGGTGGGCGTGATGCCAATCCGTTCTTCTCGAGAAGAATTGGTATTGCAAGGGATACCGCCGGAAATAGTATAGAAAATAGAATTATTGGTGGCCTTCGTTTGAGCGGTAAATTAAATCGTAATCTTCGCCTTGGTTTTCTCAATATTCAGACCGAAGAAGACGCCCCCAATGAAATCCCTTCGAACAACAATATGATGTTGGCCTTACAGCAGAAGTTATTCTCACGCTCCAACCTAGGGTTCTTCTTTATCAATAGACAGGCCATAGGAGCTTCGGAATTTCTGCCAGAAGAGGAAGAATTCAACCGTGTGGTCGGTTTGGATTATATTCTTGCCTCGGCAGATAATAGCTGGACAGGTAAATTCTACGCCCACAAATCATTTCAACCCAATGACCGTGAAGGCAACTATTCCCTTGGCTTCAACCTCGGTAAAAACACTAGAAATTTTTCTGCCTTTGTGGATGTTGTTTCCATCGATGAAGAATTCAATTCAGATTTAGGATTTATCCGTAGAAAGGATATCTTCAAGGTGGCCAATATTCTTGAGGGCCGTTATTGGCCAAAAAAAGGAAAAGTCAATAGGTATCGCCTACAAGCCTTTAATGTTGTGACTTGGCGACAAAATCTTGATTTTCTATACTCTGATTACGACTTCAATCTAGAGGCGCGGGCCGAATTCAAAACGTTAGAAGACTTATCATTCAGCTTTCAAAAGCGCTTTGTCTACTTGACCGATGAATTTGAACCTACGGGAAAGGAAGGTGCGGTTCCCTTACCAGCTAACACAGGATACCATTTTAACGGAGTGACCATGGCCTTTCAATCAGATGAACGAAAACTATTTTCATTCTCTGTTCAACCCAGTTTTGGGGAATTCTTTAATGGAGAGCGATGGTCGGTTGAAACGGGGTTTCGAATGCGATTTCAGCCTAAGGTCGAACTGGGCCTCGACATGCAATATGACCACATTCAACTACCAGAACCCTACTCTACTACTGACATATGGCTAATCAGTCCAAGAACCACCATAACTTTTAGCAAATCCGTTTTTTGGTCGACCCTTGTGCAATATAGCAACCAAAGAGACAACCTGGGTATCAATTCAAGACTGCAATGGCGCTTTGCTCCCTTATCGGACTTGTTCATTGTTTACAATGATAATTATTTCGTGAATACATTTATGCCGAGAAGTCGTTCGCTCAACCTAAAATTGACCTATTGGCTGAATATTTAAAGATTTCGTTTCGTGTTCAGACCTTTTTAGGGCGCTATAAAAACACAAAACGAAAGTTTTGTATTTTGCCAATGAAATAATGTATCGGGCTTTCTGCATCGAGCACCCAACCTATATGCCATGAACCAACTTCCACTAACCGACGATACCGTAATATTCGGGTTGTTGGCGCTTTGTCTTGGTTTTGTTTTTTACACGTCCTCAATACCATCAGGGTTTTGGAAGAAATTTTATTCTGTAATCCCTACGGTACTCATGTGCTATTTATTGCCGTCTGTATTCACCAGCACAGGTTTGGTTGATGAAGAAAGTTCAAATCTTTACTACGTGGCTAGCCGTTATCTTCTCCCTGCTGCACTGATACTCATGACCTTAAGTATCGATTTAAAGGCTATTGCCAATTTGGGCTCAAAGGCATTGATTATGTTTTTCACTGGTACGGCCGGAATCATCATCGGGGGGCCTACGGCTATTCTAATCGTTTCCATCTTCTCCCCTGAAACGGTGGGAGGAGCGGACTTTGATGCTGTGTGGCGTGGTCTAGCAACCATTGCTGGAAGCTGGATCGGCGGCGGAGCCAATCAAGCTGCAATGTTAGAGGTATTTAAATATAATCCTGAAAATTTTGGAAATATGGTTTTGGTTGATGTGGTCATGGCCAATATCTGGATGGCCGTCCTTCTTTTGGGTATCGGAAAAAAGGATAAAATTGACCATTGGTTAAAAGCCGACAATTCTTCCATCGAGGCCCTAAAACAAAAAGTCACGGAATATACAGAGCGGATTTCACGAATCACCACCCTAAAAGATCTTATCATGTTACTGTTCTTCGCCTTTTTGGGGGTAAGTATTGCCCATTTCTTTGGATATCATTTCTCCGAATTTTTAAAAGATAATTTTGAGGTTATCCGTGATAAACAAAAAGCACTATCTTCTTTAGGCTCAAAATTTCTTTGGATGGTCGTCATTGCAACAGTGGTCGGGGTAGGATTATCTTTTACAAAAGCCAAAAATTACGAAGGGGCGGGCGCTAGTAAAATTGGTGGAATGTTCATTTATATTTTAGTGGCGACTATCGGAATGAAAATGGATTTGAGCAAATTAGTCGATAATCCTGGTTTGTTGGCCGTTGGGTTGATATGGATTGCCATTCATGCCGGATTGTTGATTTTAGTGGCTAAACTTATTAAAGCCCCTTATTTCTTTCTCGCCGTAGGTAGCCAAGCTAATGTGGGAGGAGCTGCTTCCGCCCCAGTCGTTGCGGCAGAGTTTCATCCCTCCTTGACATCGGTTGGTATTCTTTTGGCCGTATTCGGCTATGTTGTAGGTACGGCCGGAGCATATTTATGTGCAATTTTAATGGAATTCGCCTCGACCTTATAAGACCTTGAAATGAAAATACCAACGTGGATCATAATAGCAGGTGGAATTGGTCAAATATTCACGGCACTGATTTACCCTTATATCAGACATAAGGTTTTCGACTGGTATAATGATGTCAAACAACTGAAGCCGCTAAACCAAGAAATTGCCAAAACATATGGCAGATATATTCAGGGGTTGAACTTCTCATTTGGCTTGATTGCCATCTTAATTCCCGAAGACTTAAAGAATCAAACCAATCTGGCCATCGCCATAACAGGGTTGATCGCACTGTATTGGGTTGGCAAAGTAGCCACCCAGTTCGCTTACTACCCTATGTACCAGATACCGCAAAAATTTATTTTTAAGATTGGAAGCTATGGTATGAACGCACTATTTGGTTTTTTTGCCATTATCTACGTCATTTTGTTTTTATTTAACCTAAAAGTCTTTTAAACTTTTCTCGATATTTACCCTTCCAAAAATTCAGTATGAAGAAGTTTTTATTTTTTGTCCTCGCGGTGTTGGCGCTTTTCTCTTGCTCCAATAATGATAATATCATGATTGTTTCAGGTGATATTGATGGTCTTAAGAAAGGGTGGCTTTATCTTCAAAAACTTTCAGATTCTGCATTGGTAAATATCGACTCTTTAGAAATCAGGGGAGATGGTGCATTTACACTAAGGTCGGAAATTACCACTCCTGAAATGTTCTACCTTTATTTGAACAAGGCCGATAACAACGATATGAATGACCGTATTGCTTTCTTTGGGGAGAAAGGCGAAATCAATATCAACACAAGTTGGAATCAATTTGAAAACAATGCTGAAATCAATGGCTCTGAAACCCAAGAAGACTATCGGGAATACATAGAAATGATGTCTAATTTCAATAAAATGGATTTAGAATTGGCTCAAGCTACTTTTGTGGAAACCGATAGCGTAAAAGTCGACTCTTTGGAGGCTTTGGCCGAGCGAAACTATCTTACTCGATATCGCTACATACTGAACTTTGCATTGACCAATCCGAATTCTTATGTTACACCATATATAACCATAACCGATGGTCTCGAATTAAATCCGGAATATCTCGATTCCATTTATAAAACTCTGCCGGACAGCGTTGCGCAAAGTAAATATGGAAAAAGACTGTCTAAAATTGTAAATAAGAATTAGGCTAATTTATTCAAGTCGCTTATCAAGGCCGTCGCCTTTTCGGCTAAATCGACCCTAACCGCTTTAAAATGGGCCTTTTTATCCGACACATCTTTCTCGTGAACCTTATTCATCAATTCATCAAAAACTTGAATGGATTTATCAATAATAGCAGAACCCGCATCAGAATTTGAGTTGTTCGTCTCAGCTTCCCACTGATAGACAGCTTCAATGATATCCCCTAAAACAAAATTGATATCTTTCTTCAGGTCTCGAATACTCGCCATAACTAGAATTTTTACTAAAAATACGATTAAATCGTTACTTCCAAAAGTTTGGCATTACTGGTCGCCACCTCAACTCTTGAGCTGGCTGCAGCTATCAAAATCGTCTCTCCCTTAGCTATAGTAACTGTACCCCAATCGTTTGATACTTCCGCTTTACCCTCCAAGCAAAGATAAATGGTAAAAGCATCTCTTTCTGTAACGTTCACCGAGAAGTCTTGCGTCAAGTGTAAAAAATTGGTCTTGAAATAGGGGCAATCGACCACTTTGTTCGTCCTATCAAACTCCCTATCATAAATAACTTTAAAATCGTTCTTTTTTTCATAATCAATAGCATCTAAAGCCAGATCAGTATGCAATTCCCTTAGGTTTCCATTTTTATCCTTCCGATTAAAATCAAAAACCCTATAGGTGACATCCGACGTCTGTTGAATTTCCGCCAAAAGTACCCCGCCCCCAATAGCATGAATCTTACCCGTGTTAATGAAAAACGTATCTCCTGACGTCACTTCTTCATAATTGAGCAATTCCAGAAGGGAATCTTCCTTTAAACTTTTTGTATACTCTTCTTTGGTAACACTATGATTAAAACCAACAATCAATTTAGCCCCAGGATCAGCATCCATAATATGCCACATTTCCGTCTTACCGAAAGAATTGTGTCGCTCCTTTGCCAATGTATCATCGGGGTGCAGCTGAATGGATAAATCTTGTTTGGCATCAATAAACTTGATTAAAATAGGAAATGCTTTGCCAAAACGTTCCAAAACGCTTGAACCCATCAATTCAACCGAATTCTTATCAATCAACTCATTAAGGGTACTACCTGATAAAACTCCATTTGATACCACTGAAACATCTCCTGGCACACCTGACAACTCCCAACTTTCACCTGTGGTCTCCGTTATGCTTGGTTTTTTGAAAAGCTTTTTTAACTTTTGACCGCCCCATAGACGGTCTTTCATGATAGGTCTAAATTTTAATGGATAAAGCATGTGAGGATATTAACCTGAATAGGTGACGAAATTTCTCGGGGTCTCATACAAGACAATCTCCAACTCTTTGTTCGGTTCGATATGGGGCCTCAATTTATCAAAGATGATTACAGCGATATTTTCTGCAGTTGGGTTCAAATTTTTGAACTCAGGGACCTCTTCATTAAGGTTTTTATGATCCATGGCATTTTCTACATTTACTTTGATAAGGTCTTTTAATACCTTCATATCCATCACATAACCCGTTTCTGTATCAATTTCTCCAGTAACACTTACGATTAATTCGTAATTGTGACCATGATATTTTGGATTGTTACACTTACCGAAAGTGGCCTCATTTTTTTCAAAGCTCCAGTCTGGTCGATACAATCGATGCGCTGCATTAAAATGCGCCTTTCGACTAACTTTTACTTTCATACCCCTATTTCTTGAATTAAATAATTGTAAAAACGCTTGAAGATAATTTTGAACCAAGCCGTATATTGATTGGGGTTAATTTGGATATCCCCTTTAATATCCGCTGGTAACATCCACTTCCAACTAGCGACCTCGTCTTGATTAATTTGTGGAGTATTATTGAAATGACCTACCATTACATGGTCGAGCTCGTGCTCCGTCAACCCATTGTCAAAGGGTGCTTTATAAATGAATGAAAACACCTCTTTTAAATCCGTTTCAAAACCCATTTCTTCCCGAAGTCTACGCTTGCCTGCTTCAAGGTTGGTCTCACCTTGGCGTTGATGGCTGCAACAGGTATTGGTCCAAAGAAGAGGGGAATGGTATTTTTGCGCAGCCCTTTGCTGCAACATGATTTCCCCGTTATCATTCATGACGAAAACTGAAAATGCCCGATGTAGCACAGCTTTTTCGTGAGCCTCCATTTTTGGCATCAATCCGACTGGTTCATCTTTTTCATTGACCAGAATCACTTGCTCCTCCATGGCACAAAAATAAACCCTTTATTCGACGATAAATGTCAAAGTCAACATAAAATATGGGATAAGGAAATGAGTTAAAAGAATCTTGGGGACTTGAGATTGCCCAAGCTTCTCATAAAATCGTACCGAAGAATGATTTCAAAGGAGCCATCATTGAAGGTAGTGGCCCCCAAATCGGTAATTTCTCTATCATACGCCACACCCAAAAGCATTTCATCGCTTATTTGAAAGCCAAACATACCACTAAAAGCAGCATCCCAACGATAGGCTGCGCCCATAACGAACTTATCGTTGAGCATAAAATTAGCACTCATATCTATTTGCAAAGGGGCACCTGAAACAGCTTTAGCCAAAAGCGCCGGTTTGAACTTAAGAAACGGATTTAAATCCCATACATAGCCTGTTATAAAATACCAGTTCATCAGTTCACTGGCTGTCGATAGTGATGATTCTTGAAAATGCTCGGTTTCCAACATTCTCGGAATGGACAGTCCGGCATAAAACCGATCTTCGTGATAGTAAATACCGGCACCTATATTAGGGGATAAACGGTTATCGACATCTTGTTGTAACGTGACATCTTGCCCTTGAAGCGCATCTTGGTTCAATTCTGAAAATCGAATATCCAATAAATGAACACTGGCTTTTAGTCCAAAACTGAGCTTCCCTTTCCAACTAGTCTGAATGGAATAGGAAAAATCCACATCAAAATTCGTCTCGGAAGTTGGTCCGATGACATCATTGAGAAATGAAACCCCCAAACCCAACCCCTTTTCACCAAAAGGGGTATGCGCATTGAATGTCTGTGTAATTGGTGCACCATCAAGACCGACCCATTGCGCTCGATACAGCCCCACCATACTTAAATGGCCTCTAGAGCCCGCATATGCAGGATTCACGCTAATGGTATTGTACATATATTGGGTATACTGTGCATCTTGTTGACCCAGACAAAATCCGTAACAAAACAGTAAGACAACCATAACAGCCCCTTGCAATCTACTAAAACCAAAAAACGTCTTCCTCACAACTTACTCTTTTATCTATTAATGTAGATATACCCTGATAACTGTTCTATATTTCCAGCAATATTTTCGAAATCAATAATGTAGAAATATGTACCCACCGGCAATTTGTCGTCTTTCTCAACGGTCACACGACCCTGTGACGTACCGTCGAATACATTACCTGCGGAATTATAGGCTCTTGTCTGAAACACCAATACTCCCCATCGGTTGTAAATCTTAACAGTATTGTTTGGATAATTTTCAATATTGGCAATACGCAATACATCATGCACACCATCACCATTTGGCGTGATAACATTGAAAACCTCAATATCTGTTCCGGTAGGCCCTAGATCAGAATCTAGGTAATTTGGTATGCCATCAGCGTCGGAATCGTCATTGCCATAGTCTCCATCTTGATTAAGGTCTTCATCAATCGTTTCAATACCATCACCATCGTCATCCGTATCCCTAAAATCAGATATATTGTCACCATCGGTATCCGGAAGATTTCCCTGTGGATTATCAAGCTCATCATTCGCATCTAAATCAACGAGTTCGCTCCCTTCATAGCCATCATCCAAACCATCTCCATCTGTATCATTTCCTGTGGCTGCCACATCGGCAATGCCATCTTGATTAAAATCATGGGCTTCTATTACATCGGTAACACCATCATTATCGCTGTCGCCGTCAACATAATCGGGTATACCATCAGTATCTGAATCGATAGGAACCAAACCAATATTACCCCCATCTTCGTAAGCATCATCAAGACCATTTCCATTCACATCTTCTCCGCTCGGAGCAATGTAATCTGCTGTTTCCTGTGCTTCAACATTATCCGGTATACCATCGTTATCACTATCAATATCGAGATAATCAGGTATGCTATCACCATCAGTATCGGTGGCATCGGTAGCAGGGTTATTGTCTCCGTCCAAATTCAAATCTTCAAAAAGATCTACGATTCCGTCATTATCTGAATCTAAGTTAGATGCAGGGTTTACCAATACCGTTACTGTCGCGGTACTGCAGTTACCCAGTGCATCGCAAATGGTATAATCAAAAGTGTCAGTACCCGTAAAACCCGGATCTGCCGTGTATATCACTATATCATCAGAAGGGTCGTTAATAGTACTACCATCATTAATGGAAGCCACTCCATTTGAGGGCATGGTTATCACCAATGTTCCGGTTGCAGGAATATCATTATCGTTAGATAAAATATCGATGGGCAGGGCCGCACCCTCTTCTGCCGTAACCGAATCATCTACGGCATCCACAATCGGCAATACATCAACTACTACCGTTGCCGTGCTACAATCACCTATGGTATTACATACCGTATAGTCAAAACTATCGGGACCATTATAGTCTGCATTCGGCGTATAGGTTACAATATCATCAGTAGGGTCATTTGATGTACCGTTGTCATCAATTACGATTGTTCCGTTCGTTGGGTTGGTGGTGGTCAATGTACCGTTAGATGGCAAATCTGTATCATTATCGAAAATATCAACCACAACCGAATTATCTTCATCTACGGTAACCATATCATCGACCAGATTTGCTGCTTGTGACATACAGACCACGGTAAACCGAGGTAACGCTTTTGAATTCCCGGCTTTGGTGATGGTAGCCACATATCGCTCAACGGTGGAAGTAGCTGTCACCAAGGGTTGATTTCCACTAAGGGAAGCATCATTCCAAGTAATCGTGGCCAACGGTGGTACGCTTGCACTGATATTCAACGTTACTTCATTGAAAGGGGCATTACAATTTGTAATAATAAAATAGCCAGTGGCATTAGAACCACAAAGGGTACCATCATAGGTTGCAAAATATACCCCAGGTTGGGTGACCTCAAAAAATGCCGCGGTGCTCAAGACCGTGTTGGTATCAGAGGCCTCATACCATTGGTAGTTTGACCTAATACCTTCACTATCATTTGTCGGTGCCTGCAGTAAAAATTGGGAACTGGAAAAGTGCATTCCCAACATCAAAAAACAAATGATGAGAATATTAGTTTTGTATGGGCTGGAAAAGTTCAAACTAATTTGGGATTGTTTAAAAATTACTTAACAACAAATACCACATTGATTAAAGCATTATAATCTGCAGGCTGGTTAAATATTTGGTAATTGAGGGTTCCCTCAGTGAGACCTGGCCCGTCAATACTCATATTTTGAACCGTAGTACCATTTCCAAAAACGGTCGGATCGGCATAAGTGACATAATAATATAGTTCATTACGATTGTAAAGCGGGATTGTAGGGGCATTGGTGGGGTCACTCGATACCACCGGCGAACCGTATTGACTTATATATTCTTGATATAGGTCTATTGTAAATGTACCATTGGATGAAGCATCCAATGCTATTGAAGGTGGATAAAAGATTCGAGCTGCTTTAGAGGTAATTGGGGCAATGGCCTCCACTACTCCCTGCACCTCTGTTTCTACTACCCCATCTCCATCCACATCAATATCGTCAGCAGGAGTTGTCGAACCATCTCCATCGAGGTCTATTCTTGCTGTAATCAATGCTACTTCGTCAGCAGTTTGATCATCTGTGTTAACACTGGACGCATCTACAGAAAATGTAGTTCCACTTAAAGTAAGTCCAGTTCCAGCACTATAGGTTGTATCGGAATCAGTAAAACTACCTCCACCATTGGATAGTGTTACTGTTGAACCGCTCTTACTTATGGTCTGGAGCTCGTTTATGTCGTTATTCACGTAAGAACTCAAATCGATGGGCGTCGCCGTTGGGTCCCCGCTAAGGCTGAGATCATTGCCCGAGATGCTAAGGTCCTGCGCGTCGGTGTTGACAAAACCGCTAAAATCAACACTGTTCCCATCCGCTATCGAAAGCGTGTTGCCCGTCAAGGTAAGCGTCTGGTCGTCAGTAT
>ERZ1740067.151-NODE-151-length-55908-cov-7.395073_pt1 | contig 55908 bp, 56 predicted proteins | sample MGYA00581736_ERZ1740067 | MGnify/ENA primary metagenome ERZ1740067 (study PRJEB43018, sample SAMN04849236) | marine metagenome | isolation source: floating plastic debris | place: Pacific Ocean | collected 2008-08-27 | study: EMG produced TPA metagenomics assembly... | reverse complement strand
CATTGGCTGCCTTAAGGGCGTCCACCAAGATACTTAGGTCTTCGGTTTCAATGGCAATCTCTACGATGTTCTTCATATTGAGCATGGTCACAAAGTCGATAGCTTCTTGAGGAAGCAATACCTTGTCGATGACGTGCACCACACCATTGCTAGCGTCCACGTCCGGGATTACGACGGATGCGTTCACCCCTGAAGCATCGATGATATGCACCCCGTTGGATAGACTGACCCCCACATTTGCACCATTTACCGTTGGGATGTGCTGTCCATCGCGGAGGTCTGTTGAGAAGGCCTCGGTACCCGAGACCACATGATAGGTCAATATCTTGACGAGCAGGTCAATTTCCTCTTGGGTATCAAAATCGGCCAAGCTGTTGTAATCGTCACCCAAAATACCAAGCAGTTCCACAAAGGCATGGTTGGTCGGGGCGAATACCGTAAACGGCCCTTCACCGCTCAAAGTTTCAACAAGCCCGGCATTGGCTGCCTTAAGGGCGTCCACCAAGATACTTAGGTCTTCGGTTTCAATGGCCATCTCGACGATGTTCTTCATTTTAAGAGTAGCCAAAAAGTCTAAGGCAGATTGCGGTAGTAATACCTTATCAATAATGTGTGCCACTCCATTAGTAGCCTCTAAATCTGTATCTTTTATATTGGCGTTGGTTTCAGAAGCATCTCCAATCACGAAAGTTCCCTCACTTTCAATAATCTCAATATTGCTTTCTTCTAGCGCCGTGGGTACGGAACCTGCTACTAAATCAGCCTCTAGAACCTTTCCAGGAACAACGTGATATAATAAAATATCTTTTAAGAGTGCAATTTCTTCGTCTGTGTCAAAATCATCCAACGAATTGAAGTCTCCTCCTAAAGCCATCAATAAGCCCATAAAAGCATCGTCGGTCGGAGCAAATACCGTAAATGGACCTTCACTCTTTAGTGTATCTACCAAATCAGCCTTGATGACCGCAGCCTCTAGTGCGGTAAGATTCTCTGCACCTACAACTAAATCGACTAAATCTTGTGGACCGGCCAAGGCATCCAGTACGGACTGCGGTAAAAGCACTTTATCGATAACGTGAACAATTCCGTTTGAGGCCATTACATCAGGAATAATTACTTCTGAATCCTCCATAGTGGCATCTCCAATAAAAACACCACCTTCAAGTGAGACACTTACGTTCTCTCCTTGTACTGTTTCTATTTGTTCCCCGTTGGTCAATTCATCTGCAGCTACAGCGTCTCCTAAAACAACATGGTAAGTTAGTATTTCGGCCAATAGTGCCTTCTCTTCTTCTGTATCAAAGTCATCGAGAGAGTCAAAGCCTTCCAGTGAAGCAAGTAATTCCGTGAAAGCCGTATTCGTAGGTGCAAACACGGTAAAAGGTCCTTCGCCACTTAAAGTCCCTATCAAATCAGTTCCTTCATTTTCATCAGCCTTACCCAAGGCATCTACCAAAATACCCAGTGCTTCCGTATCGATGGCAGTATCTACAATGGTTGCCGAAGCTTTTTCGTTTTCTAATGACCTCGACGCACCATCGTCTTCTTTGTCACATGCAAAAGCAAACAGTGCTACCGCCGTGACCAGTAAAAATTTTCTCATTTTCAGAAAATGTCTCATTGTCAATTGTTTTAAAGATTTGTTTAATTGTTTGTTTTTTTATTTATACAGAACCGATGGGGTGATTTTAGGTTAAATTCATGCAGAATAGTATAAAAACAGTGAGTATTCTTCAATTTTTGACAAATAACTTCTAAAAATCACTTTGTTATGTAAAACATCGACAAGATTGAACAAAACTAAAAAGGTTGCTTTTGTTTTACTTTTTTTTTAAAAAGTTTAACAGAATTTATAGATAACGGTTCTATACCTGTTAATAGCAATATCAAAATGAGCTTACAAGAGACTATTTTTGGCTTAGCTATTATCAACGTATTGTGAACTTGTACTAGGTGTATTTTGTAGTTTTGTTTTTACAATGAAAGCAGCAAAAGAAAAAGTAGTTGTTGGTTTATCTGGCGGGGTAGATTCCAGTGTGGCCGCCTATCTTTTAAAAGAGCAGGGATATGATGTAATCGGACTCTTTATGAAAAATTGGCATGATGACACCGTAACGATATCAGATGAATGTCCTTGGCTAGAAGATAGTAACGATGCGCTTATTGTTGCCGAAAAATTAGGAATCCCGTTTCAAACTGTTGATTTAAGTAAAGAATATAAAGAGCGTATTGTTGATTATATGTTCAATGAGTACGAAAAGGGTCGTACTCCAAATCCTGATGTGCTTTGCAATCGAGAAATAAAATTCGATGTCTTTTTAAAGATTGCATTGGATTTAGGAGCTGATTTTGTCGCTACAGGTCATTATTGCAGAAAGGGAACTTTTTCAAATATTAACGGTACAGAAACATATCAATTGTTGTCTGGCAAAGATTCGAACAAGGACCAATCTTATTTTTTATGTCAATTATCGCAGGAGCAACTTTCTAAAACACTATTCCCCATCGGAACCTTAACAAAGCCCGAGGTTAGAAGTATTGCTGCAGAAAACAACTTGATCACTGCTGATAAAAAAGACTCCCAAGGGCTTTGCTTTATCGGTAAGGTTCGGTTACCAGATTTTTTACAACAGAAACTAAAACCTAAATCGGGGGTTATTGTAGAAGTACCTAAAACTGCGCATCACTATGGTTCCGAAGTTGCAACATTCGCAAGCAAATATTTGGAGTTGGAATATCATGCGTCTAAACCGGAATACGATATTCAGGATGGAAAAATTGTTGGGGAACACTTCGGGGCACATTATTTTACCATTGGGCAACGTAAAGGATTGGATGTAGGAGGTACGAAAGAACCTCTTTTTGTCTTGGATACTGACGTAAAAGACAACGTCATTTATACCGGACAGGGAAAAAACCATCCTGGACTTTTAAGACGTACCCTTTTTATAAAAGCTGATGAATTACATTGGGTGAGGGAAGATTTGGCTTTGGCCATTGATGATACGATGGACGTGCTAGCTCGAATTCGCTACCGCCAGCCGCTTCAAAAAGCAACCCTATATCGTGTTGATGAAGGACTTTATGTTGATTTTGAAAAAAAGCAATCCGCAATTACTGAGGGTCAGTTTGTTGCTTGGTATATCCAAGAAGAATTATTGGGTTCGGGTGTAATTTCGTAAACGATGCAAAAACGAATCCAACAATTATTTGGAATTCAACATCCCATTATTCAAGCAGGGATGGTATGGGCCAGTGGATGGCGCCTGGCGTCTGCCGTTTCCAATGCAGGGGGATTGGGCCTTTTAGGGGCAGGAAGTATGTATCCTGACGTTTTAAGGGAACACATTCAAAAATGCAAGAAGGCCACCAATAAACCCTTCGGTGTCAATGTACCCATGTTGTATCCTGATTTACAGGAAATTATGGATATTATTATTGAAGAGGATGTGAAAATAGTTTTTACCTCTGCGGGAAACCCGAAAACTTGGACATCAATTTTGAAGGAAAAGAATATTACTGTGGTACACGTGGTGAGTAGTGTCAAGTTTGCCTTAAAAGCCCAGGAAGCAGGCGTCGATGCTGTGGTTGCCGAAGGCTTTGAAGCCGGAGGACATAATGGAAGGGATGAGACCACTACCTTCGTTTTAATACCTGCGGTAAGGTCGCAAATTGATATTCCCTTGATTGCCGCGGGGGGAATAGCGACCGGTAGACAAATGCTGGCAGCCATGATTTTAGGTGCTGAGGGGGTTCAAGTGGGTAGTCGTTTTGTGGTGACTCCTGAAGCTTCGTCCCATCAAGCTTTTAAAAAAGCTATAATCGATGCTAAAGAAGGTGACACCCAATTAACTTTGAAGGAATTGGCACCAGTTCGTTTGATAAAAAATGATTTTTATCAAAAAGTACAAGAGGCCTATAAAAACGGTGCCACTATTGAGGAATTAAAATCCCTCTTGGGCAGAGGCCGTGCTAAAAAAGGAATGTTTGAAGGCGATGTCAATGCAGGTGAACTGGAAATAGGCCAGGTTTCCGCATTAATTGACCAAATGAAGCCTGCAGCGGCAATTGTTACTGAACTTATGAACGACTATACCAAAGCCAAAGAGAGGCTGTTCTCTGTATAGCAGCCCATGACCCTTGCATTTCATCGAATAAATCAGGCACATTAACATGCTTGGTTATCTTTGCGCAATATGAAAAAAATCATTTTCATTGTAGTCATATTTTTTCTGGTAAATACGATCAATGCCCAGGTTGAAACTGATAAAGCATTACACTTTATTGGAGGTAACTTATTTGGTTTGGCCGGAGCCGGTATTGCAAAACAAGCCTCGTCCGGTAATCGTTGGTGGACATTTGCAGGAGCGATTGGTGGTAGTGCATTGATTGGTATAGGAAAAGAGGCCATCGATTCTGGTCAGGAAAACAATCAATGGGACAATGAAGATATTTTGGCCACGATACTGGGTGGTGCAACGGTCGGAGTGACCATTGATATTTTTACAGATCATAAGAACAAAAGAAAGAAAACGTTACAAGATTTTACTTTACTCAATAAAAAGAGAAAATCAAAACAATTCAAAAGATTGGACTATCTACTAATGTACAATAAGTTGCCAAAGTTAACATTACTTTCACTTCCCGAAGACTTGGTCTTAAAGTAGCCCTCTGGCTTTTATTTCAAGATATTTATTGATGGTATTGATGGTCAAATCTTTGGGTTTGGTCAAAATGGTTTGAATACCATATTTGCGCAATTCTGCTACAATTAACCTTTTTTCGTGTATGAACTTTTCGGCGATAGTCTGTTCATACATTTGATGTATGTTTTTTGGATTCTTCGTGGCGAAGTTTTGTAGTTCGGTATTTTCAAAGAAGATAACGACCAACAAATGTTGTTTGGCCATTGCTTGTAAATAGGGAAGTTGTCGATGCAATGCATCCAATGTTTCAAAATTGGTATACAGTAATAGAAGGCTTCGTTGATTGAGTTTTCGTTTTGTATCAACGTACAGCCGGCTAAAATCACTTTCGACAAAATTGGTCTCCATATTGTAGAGGGTTTCCAAAATAAGGTTCATTTGAGCACTTCTTCTATCGGCAACGACCCGATTCTCTACTGTATTGCTAAAGGCAAACATTCCGGCTTTGTCATTCTTTTTTATGGCGACATTGCTGATGACCAAGGTTGCGTTTATGGCGTAGTCCAATAATGTGAGCCCATTAAATGGCATTTTCATTACCCTGCCCTTATCAATGACTGAATAAATGGGTTGAGATTTTTCGTCCTGATATTGATTGACCATCAGTTGGTTTCGTTTGGCCGTGGCTTTCCAATTGATGTTTCGTATATCATCCCCTAATACATAGTCTTTGATTTGTTCAAATTCCATGGTATGTCCAATCCTTCTAATTTTTTTCAATCCATATTCAAAAAGACGATTTGAAAAAGCGATAAGGTCGTATTTGCGTAATTGTAAGAAAGAAGGGTAAACCGGTACTTCTTGAGAAGCCTCGACCCTAAACCTTCTGCTCAAAAATGAAATCGGGGACGAAGCGAATAAGTTGAGGCTTCCAAAGGTGTAAACCCCCCGTTCTGTGGGTCTAAGAAAATACTCAAACTGTTTTTCTTCCCCTGACTTAAAAGCGCTTGAAAGTCCAAAATCCCGCTTTTGAAACTGAAAAGGAAGTTCGTCTATAATTTTGATTTTGGCTTGAAACAAATAACCGTTGCCCACTTTTAAAACAATCGGATTCTCATCTCCGTTGGATAACTTATCGGGTAGGATGCGTTCTCCCTTAATTTTTCCTTTTGAGGCGAATAGCAGTATCAAATCTGTGAAGAAAAGAAAAACCGTAATGAAAAAGAGCACCTGGGCGACACCTATCAGGTTTGGAAAGATGAAAGCTATAATAAAACACGATATGACACCGAAGAGCACGATGAAAAAACGTTTTTCCAAAAAAGTATTTTTAAAAGCTTTTTTCAAGTCTTACCGCGGTATTTCAATAGATTCCAATAATTGCATTATCACTTTTTCGGCGGTAAGGCCCTCCATTTCCCGCTCAGGGGTCAACAATACCCTATGTGCTAAAATTGGAATGGCTACCTTTTTTACATCTTCAGGGGTTATAAAATCCCTACCCTTCATTGCTGCCAACGCCTTTGAAGCGTTCATTATTGCGATAGATGCCCTAGGGGATGCCCCGAGATAAAGATTGGCATTTGTTCTGGTACTAGTAACAATGCCAGCAATGTATTTTAAAAGATTTTCTTCTACAATGACCTCTTTGATGGTTGTTTGATATGCAATAATTTCTTGCTGCGTCAAAACAGGCGATATCAACGATTCTTCAATTTGATTTTTTTGTTTGTGCTTGCTCATCAAAATGGCTACTTCGTCTTCTTGACTCGGATAATCAACATTTATCTTGAAGAGAAAACGGTCAAGTTGGGCCTCTGGCAAGCGATAAGTGCCTTCTTGCTCAATTGGGTTTTGGGTTGCAAAGACCAAAAAAGGTGCTTGCATTTCATATTCCTTACCATCAATGGTAATCTGTCGCTCTGCCATTGCTTCAAAAAGGGCAGATTGTGTTTTTGCAGGGGAACGGTTGATTTCATCAATCAACACCAGATTTGAGAAGAGGGGACCTTTTTTGAATTCAAATGTGGATGTTTTTACATTGAAAATAGAAGTGCCCAAAATATCACTTGGCATGAGATCCGGGGTGAATTGGATACGATTGAAATCTACACTCATTGTCTTGGCCAATAATTTAGCCGTAACCGTTTTGGCGACACCAGGCACACCTTCAATCAAAGAATGGCCATTGGCCAAAATGGAAATCAAAAGCAGTTCAATCATCTGGTCTTGGCCAATGATAACCTTGCCCAATTCTTCTTTTACTTTCTCTACTGATGTTTTGAGTTTTTCTAGGTCTATTCGAGAATTAAACTCCAATGGGTTGTTTTCTTCCATATTATGCCTTGAATTCTGTAATTTTTTTGTTCAAATTAATAATGTCTTGTTCGGTGTGCGTTGTTTTTCCCTTAAGAAAAACAATGAATTCCAATAGTTCTTTGGTCTGTTCTACGGGCTTTGCTGATATATTGGCCAATTGTTGTATCGTTTTTTCAGAGATATTGGAGGTGTCCACATGATACCGGTTACGCAAATGCGCCATGAAATAACGAATCTTTTTCTCAACAATATTCGAATGATCTTTGTTTTGATAATACAATGACCCTACTGTTCTTGTGAATGCAACCGAGGAATTTTCGTTGGGTTCGAGTATGGGAATAATGCGTTGCTCTCGTTTTGCCCTGAAAAGAACAAACAGCAACACTCCGATAATGGTTAAGTAATAGGTCCATTTTAAAGCAGTTTGGTTCAATACGAAACGCATGGGCGAATTAATTACCACACGACCGGCTTTCTTGTAGTTGTCCCAAAATAATGGTGAGTCGTCAATATATGACAGTGTGTATGATACATAGTCTGTATTACCCCTAAGCATATAATAATTGGAGAATACCTGTGGGGTTGCATGAATGTAAAAGTTGCCCTTTCCAAAATTTATTTTAATAAAATTGGGTGCCTTTATGACTTCCTCTACCTCTTGTGTTATATGATTCTTTCTTTCAAAACGAATATGTCCTAAAACTTGGGTTTTTGAGGTGTCGAGCTTAACGATATGGGTTTTATTGAGGCCACGAGAGTAGTTGAAAACCTCTCCCTCGAACTTTTTATGGGTCAAATCAATCGAAACAGTATCTTCTGTTATGGAGTAATCACTTTGAAAATCCAATTTTAAGGTATCGGCCAGCAGATAGTTCATCGAATTTGCCGCGATAAAAACCGTATTGCCCTTTTCGACATAATTCAGTAGTTGATTGGTTTCTTGTTTATCCAAATCGATATAATCATTGATTAACATGTAATTTGAGGAGACGCTACTGTCACGTTTGGTGAGCACATCATAAACACTTTCTTCAATCTTGGTGATTTCAGTTTGAGGAAACAGGATCTTCATTTCCTCAAAAAGCACAAAACAACCAAAAGGTATTTTATCGGCAGCCGTATAGGAGGGTCTCCAATCAATTGGACGTGGACGAACGATTTCAGAAATGATGATACCAATAACCACGGCGGTAAATAAGCCTAAAATGATTTTTGCTTTTTTATCCATGCCTAGATAGCTATCATTTGATTCATGGTATCAAACTTTAATTTTACTTGTTGAAACCGTGTTTCATCAATAGGTTGCTCCCCATACCATATGTAGTCATATACATAAGCCAAAGAAGTAAAACCACCCTTTAATCGAGGCTCTTGAATTTCGCTTCTGTAATCTGCGTTCGTTTTCTCAAAATGCCATTCTATGATTTCTTGTTTCGAAAGATTTTTCAAAAAACGAAGAAAATGGTAACGCACTGCCAATCGGTAGTTTTTTTCGTTGATGGCATCGGACAACAGTCTATCAAAATCAACTTGTTCAATGTGTTGTTCGGTCAACTCAATATCATGAATCGTTTTGGCCTTTTTAGTAAAAATGGCCTCAAATCGTTCGTTGATCAATAACCGGATTATAAGGTAGATAATCAATCCACCCATGATAATATATATCAGCCATTTCAAAATAGTGAATACTTCTGGCGAAATATCAATTCCGAATGTATCGCCTAACCAGCCATTTAACCAATTAAAGAAACGGCTTAATAGGTTTTGTGATTCTCCGGTCTTGATGTCATAGTTGAATTCTTTCCCAATATATTTTTTGGATAGGTTTTCTAATTTTGGCCGAACGTTCAAATTAGAACTTTTATCAACTCCAACAGTAATGGAGTCTTGTTGTGCTAAGGCCCAAAGATTGCTTATACATAGTATGAAAAGTAGTATTTGTTTCACTAAGCTGACTCCCCTATTTGATCTATTTTTTTTCGTGTGTTGATATTATATGTCTTTTCATGAAGGGCATAATATAAAATGCCGTTCACAAATTGTGATAGGCATTGACCGTATATAGCGAGTACAAGAAAAAGGCAGGTACCTAATGTATAGACTACTGTTGCCACAACAGAATTGGTAAAGTCAACATCATTTTGTACGACATGAAAGGTGTAGACGCCAACAATCACTCCGGGCACAATAAAAGTGATAAGAATTAAAATTCCCAATAACAGTCCCATTATGAAGTTGACACCTACTGATTTCCAAAAATTTTTTGTTATCAAATTCCATCCTTCCCCCAGAGCGCTGCCTACACTTTTCTTATTTTGCAACATATCATAGAACGACACTCCCAACCAACCAATCAAAAAATATTGAAGAACGTATTGAACGAACAGCCCAACCAAGGGTATGAAGGCAAAAATGACCACTACGATGAGAAAAGCGATATAAATGGGAATCAAAAGCAGTACAAATAAGATAACATTACCCAACTGTCCTCTCAAATATGACCAAACCTCTTTTTTGTCAAAATTATTGGATTCATTTTCGTCATATCGAATCATAAAACTGCTTGCAAGACCGTAATTCAGCACGCCAACCATCAATAAGATGATAAAAAACAAGAATCCACCAACACCCAAGAGAATATAATATTTATCATCAACTGAGGATGATGGGCCATTAAAGCCCCCTTGGGTTTCGTAAGCGATGATGCCCATAAAACCAGAAACCAGGAAATAACTGGTTACTAAAAGTCCTATTAGAAAAATACCATTGTAGCTTAAAAAGACATTGGTGAACTTTTTGATATTTTGCTTGAAAAAGTCAAAATAGGTTGAGATGATTTCCCCAAAATCACGGTTCACCCGCAATGGAATGTATGTATCTTTCATGTAGTTTGTTTGCTTGATAACGGTGACTTCATCAATGTGCCATATGCTGTTAGGTTCGTACGGTTTTCGGTATTCAATTTATTATTGGTCAAACGATTGACCATTCTAGGGTAGAAACCATAATAGAAAGCAATGAGCACTAAAGAAGTACCGATAATTAAAAAGGCCAACCAGTTTGGCATATCTGTATATCGCGTTATAAACCCCTCGATAAAGCCAGCTACAATAAAAAAGGGAATGGTACTTACAACCACCTTCAATCCATCTTTGGCACCTTTCATGAATGAAATCCTTCTTGAAAATGTTTTTGGGAAAAGAATGCTGTTGCCCATAATCAGGCCTGCGCATCCCGCGACAATAATGACTGAAATTTCTATTGTTCCATGAAGCCAAATCTGTTTGTTTGCTTCAAAAAAAACGCCTTTGGTATAAAAGAATGTGATAAAAGCCCCAAGCATCACACCATTACTGAACAAAATATATGCGGTGCCAACACTTGTGATTACCCCAAAGGCAAAGGCTAAAAAGGCCACCCGAATATTGTTGATGGTAATCCCTAAAAAACTTCCTATTTCACTTCCACTTTTGTAAATCGCCGCAGGGTCACCTTTAGCAATATTATTAAGGGTTTCATTCACATAGGCGTCCCCCAAAATCAATCGTATAAAGGTTGAATCATTCCTGGCCGAAATACTACCGATCGCAGTGGCTATTGCAAAAATCAAAAAGGCGATAAGAAGGGTTCTTTGGTGTGCTGAAAAAAATAAGGGGAACTCGTAGGCCCAAAAGTCTACAACACGATTACCACTCTCTTTTTTGTTCTTGTAAATTTTTTGATGTGCCTGCGATGCTAGAGAGTTGAGATACAATAAAGTTTTACTTCCATCGTAATAGGTCTGTGCATATGACAAGTCGTTGGTCAATTGAATATAACCATCAGCGAGGTCGTCAGGATTCGTCTTGTTACCAAGGGTAATAGCTTTTTCAAATGCTATCCATTTTTCCTTATTTTGCTTGACAAAGGCGGCTTCGCGCATAAAAATTTCTCTAAATTAAATGTAAGGCTTAATGGGCAACCTTCAAATCAATACAACGCAAAATGTTAACCTTAATTATAAAATCGTAAGCATAGGCGAACGTATTTTGGCTTTTTTGCTTGATGCTTTCGTTCTTTATCTATATGTCATTTTGGTACGTTTGATTGGTGATGCCATTGGATATATTTATGAAGACCGTTGGACCCAAAGGGGGCTGGTCGCATTGATTTTTCTTCCAGCTATGGGATATAGCCTTTTTATGCAGAGTATTTTTAATGGAAGGACCATAGGTAAGATGTTATTGAAAATGCGTGTCGTTAGATTCGACGGAACGCCAGTACACTGGAGCAATTATTTGGTAAGATGGATGTTGCGTCTGGTTGATATATGGATTTTCTTCGGGTCTATTGGAATTTTGACCTTATTGTTTTCTGAGCGCAGGCAACGCTTGGGTGACGCTGCGGCGGGTACTGTTGTCATAAGCACCAAGAACAAAACAAAGGTGTCGCACACAATATTGGAAGAAGTGGAAGAGACTTACATCCCGAAATTTACTAATGTGACATTATTGACCGATAAAGACGTGCGTCTTATTAAAGAAACTTACAGTATTGCGGTCCGAAGTAATGATTATAAAACGCTGAATGCCCTAAGACTTAAGGTTGACGGTATTTTAAAAACCAATTCTGAACTCTATGACAAACAATACTTAGATACCGTGCTGAAAGACTACAACCATTACACGCAGAAAATGTAGGTTTGTTAGGAGTTAGGAGTTAGGAGTTAGGAGTTAGGAGTTAGGAGTGACGTTTGCTTTGAATCACTTTTGTTGTATAGAGAGCCGAGAAGAACCCATCACCAAGAATCAGTAACCATGTTTTTTCAAGTACTCGATATATTAGGGACAATAGCTTTTGCCATTTCTGGGGTTTTGGTGGCAATGGATAAGCGATTGGATTTGTTTGGGGTATTGATTATTGCCTTTGTTACCGCTATTGGCGGAGGTACTTTGCGCGATTTGTTGATTGGTAATACCCCAGTGGTTTGGATGAGAGATGCCACCTACATGATAACCATTGTAATCACAGTTGTTTTTGCCATCATTTTTTCGAGTAGGTTGAAGTATTTAAGAAAGTCATTGTTTCTATTTGACACTATTGGTATCGGTCTTTTTACCATGATTGGTATTGAAAAGGGTTTGGAAGCGGAACTGCTGCCCATCATGTGCATTGCCTTGGGTACGATGACGGCCAGTTTTGGCGGGGTAATTCGAGATATTCTTTGTAATGAAATACCTGTGGTCTTTAGAAAGGAAATTTACGCCACCGCCTGTATTCTTGGCGGATTATCTTATTTTCTTGTCAATACCTTGGGTGTACCTGAAAAATATAGTTATGGCTTGGGGATTTTGACCGTTATCTCCATACGGTTGTTGGCGGTGCGATATGCCATATCGTTGCCCAATATCTATACAAAAAAACAGCATTAAAGAACCTCTGCCTTCGTAATATAGACGTTTCGCATGGGCCATTCTCCCTTATCAATTTTCACCTGATTGATTTTGTCAACTACCTCCATGCCCTCAATTACTTTGCCAAATGGGGTATAGCTTCCATCCAAATGATAAGACCCCGGTTGGGTAACCACAATAAAGAATTCAAATGGTGAGGCCAATTTATGCGGATTATCCCGTTCACTACTGGGCATTGATATGGTGCCTCTATGGTGTTTATGGCCTTTTCTAGTGTCTGGTGGTAGAAGGTAGCGACCGATAGCCTTTCGTTTGGTGCTCGTTTCCTTGTCGTCGGAATTGCCGCCCTGAATGATAAAATCAGGTACTACGCGATGAAATTGCGTATTATCGAAATAACCCTTCTTGGTCAAATAAATAAAATTGGCTTTGTGGTATGGTACGTTATTATATAGCTGAATGGTGAAGCTTCCCATACTGGTCGTCAATCGTACTTTATTCTCTTTGAGGCCTTTGGCATAATCAAAGAAAAAGTCGATGGCATTTTCTTCGTTTAAGCGAAAAGTATCTTTTTCAACTTCTGCCACTGCTACGTTTGTGGGCGTAATCGTATCTTTTGGACTTTCAGACAACTTCTTATCGCCGTTTAGCTTTTTATTCGTATTACCGCATCCTACCAAAAAAAATAATAGTAAACTTGTGAGTGGAGTAAGACCGTCAATTTTCATGAATTTTTCCTTTTTTAGCGAACAGGTCATAAAAATAAAGAATCTACCGTTGCCGGGAGAGTCCGCCCACTACATCATGGAACCTGAGGTTCGTAAACAGTTTAGAGAAGAGGGGCACCTGATTAAAGAGAACGCCAAAAAGGCTGCAGTGATGGCCTTGTTTTATCCAAAGGAAGGGAGTACCTATCTTTTATTGATATTACGAACGGCATATCCTGGTGTACATTCCCAACAAATTGGATTTCCAGGAGGGAAGGTCGAAAAAACGGACCGTGATTTACTGGATACGGCCAAGCGCGAAACCTTTGAAGAAGTTGGGGTGCGTCAAGATTTGATTCAGTCTATCAAACCATTGACCGAGGTCTATATTCCACCCAGTAATTTTTTGGTACAACCATTTTTAGGCCTTCTCATGGAAACGCCTAATTTTAAAATCGACCCTATTGAGGTTCAGGAGTTGGTAGAGGTCAATCTCATTGATTTTTTAAATGATGCAAACGTTTTGGAACAGCGCTTGAGCACTTCTTATGCTAATAATATTTTGGTACCTGCCTTTTCCTTAAATGGTTACACGGTATGGGGTGCAACGGCAATGATGTTAAGTGAAATAAAGGAATTGCTCAAACGATTGCTTTAGGACCGATTTTGTATTTTAGTCCTCTTAGTGAACCCACATGGATATTTTTAAGAAAACCCCCTTCGGCCATAACTTGTTTTTCAAGAAATGGTTGATTCGTATTTTAGGGTTTATGACGCATTCTCGATATAAGGGCTTCAATAAATTGGAAATTGAGGGTTCTGATATCATCAGGGAGCTTCCTGAGCAGAATGTTCTTTTTGTAAGCAATCATCAAACGTATTTTGCAGATGTCGTTGCTATGTTCCATGTCTTTAATGCAGCATTAAGCGGAAGGGAAGATAATATCAGAAATATTTTATATCTCTGGAAACCCAAACTGAATTTCTATTACGTGGCGGCCAAAGAGACCATGAAAAAAAGTCTATTGACCAAGGTCTTGGCATATGCTGGTTCCATTAGTATTGAACGAACTTGGCGCGCCGATGGAAAAGACATAAACCGAAAAGTGAAATTCAGTGATATTTCGAACATTGGTATTGCTCTGGACGATGGTTGGGTCATCACGTTCCCCCAGGGGACCACAAAACCATGGAAACCCTTGCGAAAGGGTACCGCCCACATCATTAAAAAGTATAAACCAGTGGTGGTTCCTGTCGTAATTGATGGTTTTCGTAGGTCTTTTGATAAAAGAGGACTGTATATCAAGAAAAAAGGAATTCTGCAGTCAATGAATATCAAAAAGCCCTTGGAAATTGATTATGAGAATGAGTCGATTGAGCAGATTGTGGAGAAGTTGGAATATGCCATTGAACAGCATCCTTCTTTTCTACATGTGATACCACAAGAAGAACTAGCGGCCTACGAAGCCGACCATCAAAAAAGACGTTATAGCTATAAGGGAAAAAGCTAGACCTCAAGCTTTTCAAGTTCTCGGTAGTTCTCATTCAGCCGTTTTAATAACAACCCATATAGCAATCGATAAAAAAGCCAAAACAATAATCCAAAAAAGGCAATCGAAAAGGCAAAGAAGACACCTACGATCAACCAGGCCAAAAGGGTCGAATCTGCGGTGGATATTCGTTCTATAAGTGGTTGGGGAGGGTCAAAGATGAGCACTTCCAATAAAACAACAACCATGGTTAGGGCAAACAGCCCGACATTAAACCAAACATATTGCATTACGGTTTTACGGGTCTTGATAATTTTTTTCATTAAATCTCTAGCAGAATCGGTAACAGAGATGCTCTTATAGTTTCGGTAAAACTGAAATCCGAAGTAGAGGATTACGATAAAGAAAATGATTTGCAGTACCCAATCCGTAATGGTGATAAAGTTGGTGCCTTTCCCAGAAATTTCACCACCCTTGATGGGGAGCACTGAAATGATGATCCAAAATAAAAATTCAGCGACACAGATATAGAAAATCCATTTAACCAAAGAACTTGATTTTTTCCATAGCATCTTATAAATGTCATCATAACTCAGCTTGGGCAATTGTCTTTCTTGCTTTTGCCAGTCTTTCTTTAAGAGTTCCAATTCATCCATCATAATTTCAAGGATTTAGTATGGTTCTTAGTTTGTTTTTAACCCGATTCATTTTCACCCTGGCGTTGACCTCGGTAATACCCAGGGTTTCTGAGATTTCGGTATAGTTTTTATCCTCCAAATAGAGAAACACCAATGCTTTTTCAATATCGCCCAATTGTTTTATGGCATTATACATCAACTTCAATTGTTGTTCTTCGGTGTCATCATAGTCATTGGCCTTTACTTTGAATATCACAGAATCGTAGTCTTGGGTCCTGACCCTTTTTTTTGATTTACGGTAAAGGGTAATCGCCGTGTTCAATGCGACGCGGTACATCCAAGTACTGAATTTTGAATCGCCCCTAAATTTGGGGTATGCTTTCCATAATTGTATCGTAATCTCCTGAAACAGGTCGTTGTGAGCATCGCGGTCGTTGGTATATAGACTACAAACCTTGTGAACAATGTTTTGATTGTTCTCCAGTTCAGTCACAAATTTATGCTCTAGCTCTTTATTCAATTGGGTTGGCACGTTTCTCTATAAGTAGTTCAAAAGTGAATTTTGTTACACTGTATCTATCTTATTACTTATCGAAAATACTAAAATGGTCGGCCAACTCGAGAAGCGGAAAACCAATTCTTTATTTTTGTATTCTAAATTATGCAAATGAATATTCCACAGTCCAGTTTTAAGCGCATTGTTATCGTAGGTGGTGGTTTTGGGGGTATTGCCTTGGCCAAGAGACTATGTAGGCAAGAGTTTCAAGTGGTATTGATGGATAAGCATAACTACCATACTTTTCAACCTTTGTTGTATCAGGTTTCTACTGGAGGTCTCGAACCTGATTCCATTGCTTACCCTATTCGTAAGGTTCTTCAGGGGTATCCTGATTTTTACTTTAGAATGACTGAAGTGTTGAAGGTTGACCCAATCAAAAACGAAGTTTATACGACCATAGGGGAATTGAAGTTTGATTATTTGATTATTGCGACCGGTACAAAAACGAATTATTTTGGAAATGCGTCCATAGCCAAAAACAGTATGGCGATGAAAACGGTACCGCAGTCTTTAAACCTGAGAAGCCTCATTCTTGAAAATTTTGAGCAAGCCTTGTTGACCGATGATCTTCATGAAAGGGAGGCTTTAATGAATTTTGTGATTGTTGGTGGTGGGCCAACCGGCGTGGAACTGGCTGGGGCCCTCGCCGAGATTAAGAAAGGGATTCTTCCCAAAGACTATCCTGATTTAGATACAAGGCGTGCACAGATAAATTTGGTGCAAGGCGCTGATCGTTTGCTACCGGCCATGAGCGAAAAAGCTTCACAAAAAGCAGAGGACTTTTTAGAAGGGTTGGGAGTAAATGTTTGGAAAGGTGTTCGGGTTACCCATTATGATGGTCAACTGGTGAAAACAAATCAAGAAACAGAGTTTGAAACAGCGACACTGATATGGGCGGCAGGAGTAAGGGCCGTAACGATAAAAGGATTGGATTCAGACGGTATTTTATCAAAGTCCAAACGATTATTGGTCAATGAGTTTAATCAGGTGAAAAAACATGAAACTATTTTTGCTTTGGGTGATGTTGCCGAAATGATTTCTGAGGATTACCCACGCGGACACCCAATGATGGCGCAACCGGCAATTCAGCAGGGTAAGAATTTAGGGGACAACCTTATTCGACTTTCTAAAGGAAAACCGATGAAACCTTTTGTTTACAAAGACAAAGGGAGTATGGCCACCATAGGAAGAAATAAGGCTGTTGCTGATTTACCCAATATTAAGTTCCAGGGTATTTTTGCTTGGTTTGTTTGGATGTTCGTACATCTGTATTTTTTAATTGGCTTTAGAAATCGACTAGTGGTCTTTATCAATTGGGTATACAACTATGTCAGATTTGACCGTGAGGCAAGATTGATTATTCGCCCTTTTAAAAAGAACTACTCTTAAAATTTACTGACTGTTAAATAAGATACAAAGTATATTTCCCCCACATTAAATAATTAAATTCATGTCATTAGATGGTCATGAATCGATTACTCGCTTGTATTTTTTTATGTTCCTTGTATTTTGGATGGGGCCAGCAGGAATCCCCTTCGGAAAGCTTAATGATAGAGAGCTTTGGATATCCCGACTTTGGAGATAACTCGAGTTATGGGGAATTCCAAGTCCTTTATCCTCTTGGAGAGAAAACTTCTGTTGGAGTTTGGGGGCTCAATCAGCAAAATGCGGCTTTTCGACGTTTTAATGCCAGATTTATGATAAAACAACGGCTAGCAAGGCGCATATTAGGTGCAGTAGGTTATGAAACGGAGTGGGATTTGACCAGTCCTGACTGGAAACAAGATGCAAATAAATCCCTTTATATAGGAATTGAATACGAACCAAAACCCAACCTTTCAATTAATGCAGGCATTAGAAACCTGTTAAATCAATCAGGGTTTAACCCCTTAGGGGTAGAGAAGAGCAATACAAAGGCTCAATGGTCGGTTGGTTCTAAGTTAAAGTTTTAAACGCTACGCGGATGGTATTTTTCCAATGCCTTGGCCAAGTGTTTCCTATCAACATGTACATAAATTTCAGTGGTAGTAATACTTTCATGACCCATCATTTGTTGAATGGCCCTCAAGTCTGCACCATTTTCCAATAGGTGACTTGCAAAAGAATGCCTAAAGGTGTGGGGGCCGACTTTTTTTTGGAGTCCAATTTTTTCAGCCAATCTTCTGATAATCTCAAATATCATGGCCCGGGTCAGTTGTTTTCCCCTACGATTTAAAAAAAGAATATCCTCATGGCCTTTGACCGGTTTTTGATGTGCTCTGACATAATCGAGATATAGGTTGATAAATTTTATATTCACCTCGCTAATGGGCACAAAACGCTGTTTGTTGCCTTTGCCCGTAACCAAAATGATTCCTTCTGAAAAGAATACATCTGAACGTTTAAGGTTGATTAGTTCTGAGACGCGTAACCCACAGCCATATAATGTTTCTAACATCGCCCGATTTCGCTCTCCTTGGGGACTGCTTAAGTCAATTGCCCCAATGAGTCCATCAATTTCGTTCTTTGAAAGTGTTTCAGGAAGCTGTCGTCCAATTCTAGGGGATTCAATCAAATCTGTCGGATTATCTTCGCGATAGTTTTCAAACACCAGATAGTTGAAAAAGCCTTTTAGACCTGATATCAAACGGGCTTGTGATCTAGGATTAATCGTTTGGGCTACTTCATAAATACATCTCTTGACGATTTCTTCATTGATATGAACGGGATTGGATTTAATCTCATGATGTTCGAGAAAAGATATGAGTTTCTTGATGTCCCTCGAATAATTTGTAATGGAATTGGTAGATAGCCCTCTTTCGATTTTGAGATAGTGTTCATAGTCTGATAAAGCCTGTTCCCAAGTCATACTTCAAAAATACGGGAAGTTTATTTGAATAGGTTTTCACTAAAAAGCTAAAACTTACGTTAAGAGATTGAATAGATTAACCAAACAACAATTCACCATGAAACAATACGTTCTCGTCGCTTTTCTAGTTATTTCAACAACGATTTCGTCACAATATGTAGACCGTTCTTTCTTTAAGGCCGGTATACACGTTGGTGTGCCCGTAGGTGATGCTGCCGATTTGGCCAATGTGGGCTTTGGCTTGGACTTATATCAGCATTGGGGCATTTCAAAAAAGTTTGACTTGGGTCTCGCCACAGGGGTTCAATACTATTTTGGTTTGGATTCGACCATAGATATTGGCCCAGAAGCCATAACTGTAAGAGGTGAGGATACAATTTACGCCCCCCTAGCTGCCTTTTTCCGTTTTTACCCTTCAAAGAGTATTAATCTCGGTGGAGATATTGGTTATGCGATAGGTTTTAATGATTTCACCGATGGCGGCTTTTACTACCGCCCTACACTCTCTTTTGACCTTTCACCCGGTTCTGCCCTTAATTTCTCCTATGCTGCAATTGAGGGAGAAAATGCTACTTGGTCAACCATTACCGGGGGTGTTATATTTCGATTTTGAGCCTGAAAATATTTTATGACTTGGTTGTGTTGGCTACTTAGGTATCGTTATCTTTACTTCAGTAAAAACACTATAATCATGAAAAAAACACTTTTTTTTAGCGCTTTTTTAATCGCTTTTGTCTGGGTTTCAAGAGCCCAAGTATACACCGGTGCTGTTGGTTTGGGCATTGGTCTTTATGAAGGTGCCACGGCCGTAGGTCCTTCTGGTAAATACTTTTTTGCCGAAAACCATGCCGCCCAAGCTGATTTACTCTTTGCGGATGGTGTAACAATTCTTGGAGTAAATTACCAATATCATGGTCAATTTAGTGGTGCTGAAGGCCTTCAATGGTTTGCAGGTGCCGGTCCTGACATATTTTTATTTGGTAATGGTGGAGGGTCTAACTTCAATATTCGCTTTATTGGCGGGTTAGAATATAAAATTCCTGATGTGCCCTTGGTGTTTGCTTTTGATTGGCGACCAACATTATCACTGGAAAGTAATGTTACGGAGCGGTTTGACGCTGGTATTTTTGGTCTTGGGTTTCGATATGCTTTCGACTAAATTGTTCTAAAAATAAAGAGGAGAAAGGAGCGAATAGCTCCTTTTTTTGTTTATGAGCCTTGTCTTTTTGTGGTCGTCAAACTTTTATATCTTTAAATTTTACAAATTACAACGGATATGAAAACCGTTATAGCCCCATACCGTAATTCATGAAACTTATTATTATTAATGGTCCCAACTTAAATCTGTTGGGAAAACGTGAACCAGAAGTCTATGGGCATCAAACATTTGAGGAGTACTTCGAAACGCTTCGTAATCGATTTCCTCATGTAGCACTCGAGTACTATCAATCGAATATTGAAGGTGAATTAATCGATAAAATTCAAGAGGTGGGCTTTTCATACCAAGGCATTGTTTTAAATGCCGCGGCCTATACCCATACCTCTGTGGGTTTAGGTGATGCTATAAAGGCTATAGAAACCCCTGTGATTGAGGTACACATATCGAATACATTTTCGCGAGAAGCGTTTAGACACCAATCCTTTATTTCATCAGTTGCTAAAGGTGTAATTTTGGGTTTTGGACTACAGAGTTATGATTTGGCCATCCGTAGTTTTTTGGAATAGTCCACCCACACTTTCATTTGGTCAACGCCATAGGATACCAATTAAAAATTGAGGGAAATTTACTCGCCAATAACTGCAAGATGGAGTAATTGCTTAGGAAATTGGTTTGAAGTATTTTTTATCGGCATAGAAGGTTCCAAAGGGCAATAAAGAAGCGATAAAAAGAATCAAAAATCGTTTAATACTCCACTTATTTACCCAAGTAAGGATTCCTGCTAAAACCACAAATAAGATGAAAAGGATACCATGCGCCATTCCTGCAATTTTATTGGGCTCAACTATGCCCGCCCAGTACTTTAATGGCATGGTCAATCCGAAAATCAATAAATAAGAAATACCTTCTAATATTGCGGTAATCCGAAGGGCTTTTAGCATGTAATCTAAATTATAAATGAATTACTTCATCGTAAGCATCGGCAACCGCTTCCATAACTGCTTCGCTCATGGTAGGGTGAGGGTGTACGGCCTTAAGTATTTCATGCCCCGTGGTTTCTAGTTTTCGGGCTACCACGGCTTCGGCAATCATATCGGTCACGCCGGCACCGATCATATGGCAACCCAACCATTCGCCGTATTTTGCATCAAAAATAACTTTTACAAAACCATCGGCATTTCCACTTGCTTTTGCCTTTCCGCTGGCCGAAAATGGAAATTTACCCACTTTAATATCATAACCTGCTTCTTTGGCCTTACTTTCTGTCAAGCCAACTGATGCCACCTCTGGCATACAATACGTACATCCAGGAACATTACCGTAGTCAAGTGGTTCAACATGCATTCCCGCTATTTTTTCTACACATAGTATTCCTTCAGCCGAGGCAACATGTGCCAAAGCAGCTCCTTGCGTTACATCGCCAATGGCGTAATATCCTGGAATATTGGTTTGGTAATAATCGTTGACCAATATTTTATCACGGTCCGTGGCAATACCAACATCTTCCAAACCAATATTTTCAATGTTCGTTTTTATTCCAACAGCGGAGAGTAAAATATCCGCTTCTAAAATCTCTTCGCCCTTTGACTTTTTAACTGTAGCTTTTACCCCATTTCCAGAAGTATCGACCTTGGTTACCTCTGCAGACGTTTTGATTTTTATACCGGTCTTTTTAAAGCTGCGCTCCAATTGTTTCGAAATGTCAACATCTTCTACAGGTACAATATTGGGCATATATTCCACTACGGTGACTTCCGTGCCCATTGAATTATAAAAGTAGGCGAATTCGATACCAATGGCACCGCTACCTACAACAATCATTTTTTTGGGTTGCTTTTCTAAAGTCATCGCTTCACGATAACCAATTACTTTCTTGCCGTCTTGCGGCAAAGAAGGCAATTCCCTACTTCTAGAACCTGTTGCGATGATGATATGATCTGCAGAATATTCGGCCGGGTCACCATGCTCTCCTTTAACGATGACCTTTTTTCCTTTTTGTACTTTACCGTATCCGTTCAGTACTTCAATCTTGTTCTTTTTCATGAGAAACTGAACGCCTTTGCTCATTCCTTCTGCCACACTTCGGCTACGCTTCACGACCTTGTCGAAATCGTGCTTTGCTTCTTTGACCTCAAGGCCATAATCTTCTGCATGTTTCAGGTATTCAAATACTTGGGCAGACTTCAATAAGGCTTTTGTTGGAATACATCCCCAGTTCAAACAGACCCCACCAAGGCTTTCCTTTTCTACAATGGCTGTTTTAAGGCCTAGTTGTGACGCACGTATAGCTGTGACATATCCTCCAGGGCCGCTACCCAACACTATGACATCGAAATGGCTCATGCAAATGATTTTTGGTTAAATGGATTGCAAATTTAGTGAAGTGTCAGGAGTTTTTCCCAAACATTTTTTGGTTGTAGGTTTTAGACTGACCTTTAGGTATGGACAATGACCTCCAATACTTGCCTTTTATCATTTTTCCAATAAAGATAATTTGCCCAACATGAGAAGCATAATGGGCCAATTGCCTGTTCACCGCTTCCGGTATGGTATGATTTTGATTCCTGATTTTTATTAAGGTGCTGAAGTTTGAATCATTGATGCTATCCAATGCACCAAAAAGACAATTCCATCCTTGATCCCAAAGTTCTAGTACTTCCTTTTTTGTTTTGGGTGGTCTTTCGAACTCATTATCTCTGTTACGCCAAGTCTTCTCCCCATCTTCAAATAAAAAGTTGGTCCATCGACTTAACATATTCCCGTTTAGGTGTTTTACTATAAGGGCAATACTATTTTCGGACATTGAAGGTCGCCAAAAAAACTCTTCAGGTGAAAGCTGTTCAAAGGTTTTGTCACCATAGTTTTTGTAGCGTTCAAATTCGAACTTTGCACTGGTCATATAGTTTTTGGAAAACGACATTATTCTTTTTTTGGTTCAAACCCTATACTGACAGAGTTGATACAATATCGCTGCCCGGTGGTATCTCGAGGTCCATCATCAAAGACATGACCTAAATGACTCCCGCAATTGGCACAAAGGGTTTCGGTACGAATCATACCATGTGAGGTATCCCTTATGTACTCAATGGCACCTTCAATAGCCTGGTCAAAAGAAGGCCAACCACAACCACTTTCAAATTTATTTTGGCTTTTAAAAAGTTGGGAGCCGCATGCTTTACAGCAATAAAATCCTTTCTCAAAATGTAAATTGTATTGGCCCGTAAAAGGTCGTTCTGTGCCTTTTTGACGCAAAACGTAATATTCTTCTGGGGAAAGGACTTCTTTCCACTCTGCTTCTGTTTTCTCAATGCCGTATTTTTTCATCACATTTTTTGAACGAAAATAAAAATTCAATGTTAGACCCTTAAACTTAAAATGACTTGAATTCGTTTTGAAAAAGGAAAACCCGCTAAAACACGGGCTTTCTTTTTGTTAAAACTTCTTGGATTTTATGATACGTGTGGACTACAAAAATTTATTGCGAAATAATATCTTCTTCGGTCACACTGATTTTATCCATAAGGCTCAGAATATCCATTTTACTGTCAAGATTGGAGTCTATAAACAAGTTTGCAGGAATAATAGCTATTCTAGTCACCACATTGTCAGTAAAGCTAACATTTAAATCGCTCAGGTCGTTATCGCCAATGATTTGAAACTGCACGGAATCAATATCATGGTCGAAAACATATTGAAATTCACCAAATTCATCGAATAAACTCGCTGGAAGGCTTGTGAAAAGACCATCATCTAAAGAAACATAGGCTATATAGACATCACTTTCAAGGGCACCATTAAAGGAAACGATTTCACTACCCCATGTATTCGTCTCATCATCATACGTAAAGTTCAATACTTGTTCATAAACTTCTGCCGTTGCGGCATCTTGGCCATCTTGCCCATCCAGGCCGTCAAAACCTTGAGGTCCTGGGGGCCCCTGTGGACCTTCACAACCTATTGCTAAGACCGCTAACATTATTCCAAAGAGTACTTTGATTTTTTTCATAAGTATTGATTTTTTGATTTGATTTTAAACTAAACTTTAATTGCCAGTTCAAAATCAAAAAGCGTTCCAAAAAGAAAAGGGCGGAAGAAATTTCCTTGAGGACTACATGAAAACAAGCTTAAAATACCTTAAACTTCATGGTATTTTAGACTTGCATTCCCCATATGGATTGTTAACTTTAAAAATTGACTTAGGCGTAATAATCCCTGAACAAATCACGATTATACACATCATGAGGAGTTTGTTATTATTTAAAAATATTTATCCCATGGTAAACTAGTCTTTAGTTTTGTTTTGAGCACGAATTTCATGGATTGGTTTGAACCGGTATAAGCAACTTTCATATGTACCTCAAGAATCTTGTTAAGCAGGCGAACGAAGATATCGCTGATATGTAGTTGTTTTTATAAAGTGTAGGTAAGCTTGGCCCAATATTAAAATATCAATATGGGTTATGCCAAAAAATGAATCTTTTTACTGAAGTATTGTATGTTTGAAACGGGGTTTACAAAACGGGCATGAAATGAATTCAACAACTGAGTGGACTATCGTTATACTTAAGCGTATATTGTACGATAGGAACGAACCAAACGAAAAAGCACTATGACCGAGGTATTACCGTATAGTCGTTTCACTGCATTTGATATTAATTTATTTAAATCTGGGAAGCATTATAGACTTTATGAAAAATTGGGCTCACATTTAATGGAGGTTGATGGCATGAAAGGCACCTATTTCGCCGTTTGGGCGCCCACGGCCAAATCAGTTTCCGTAGTGGGTGATTTTAATTACTGGGTTGAAGGAGACCACCAATTATTTGTGCGGTGGGATGAAAGTGGTATTTGGGAAGGGTTCATTCCCGGTGTGGACCAGGGCACGAAATACAAGTACAAAATACATAGTCACAACAGTAATATTAAAACCGAAAAAGCAGATCCATTTGCAAGGTATTGTGAACAACCCCCGAACACTGCTTCAATCGTTTGGGAGGCAAATTATAAATGGAAGGATAAAAACTGGATGGACAACCGAGAAGCACATAATGCGCTAGATAAACCCTATTCCGTTTATGAAATTCATTTAGGCTCATGGAAGAAAAAAAATGGTTGGGAATCGTTATCCTACATTGAGGCCTCAGAAGAATTGGTGGGTTATCTCAAGAAAATGGAATTTACCCATGTGGAGTTCATGCCTATCATGGAGTATCCTTACGACCCGTCTTGGGGGTATCAGCTAACTGGCTATTTTGCTCCTACGTCTCGTTTTGGTAAACCGGAAGACTTCAAACGTCTGGTAGACAAGTTACACCAAGCAGGTATTGGTGTTATTTTGGATTGGGTGCCCTCTCATTTTCCCGAAGATGCCCATGGTCTCGGATTTTTCGATGGTTCGAATCTTTATGAGCATCCTGACCGCAGAAAAGGATACCACCCCGACTGGAAAAGTTTGATTTTTAACTATGGAAGAAATGAAGTTAGGGCCTTTTTAATCAGTAACGCCGTGTTTTGGCTTGATCAATATCATGCCGACGGACTGAGGGTTGACGCAGTGGCTTCCATGTTGTACCTCGATTATTCCCGTGAAGAAGGGGAGTGGGAACCGAACATGTACGGTAACAATGAAAACTTGGAGGCCATGTCGTTTATTCGCGATATGAACAAAGAGGTCTATGGCAGTTTTAAAGGGGTACAAACCATTGCTGAAGAATCTACTGCATTTTCAGGGGTTTCTAAGCCCGTTCATCTCGGGGGTTTGGGGTTTGGAATGAAATGGATGATGGGTTGGATGCACGATACCTTAGAATATTTTAAGAAGGAACCGGTTTACAGAAAACATCATCAAGGCGATATTACGTTCAGTATGACCTATGCGTTCACCGAAAATTTCATGTTGCCCTTTTCACATGATGAAGTCGTGTATGGAAAGCAGTCTTTGATTTATAGGATGCCAGGGGATGAATGGCAGCGTTTTGCCCATCTGCGGTTATTATTTGGGTATATGTTCACTCATCCAGGTGCGAATCTCGTTTTTATGGGGGGTGAATTCGGGCAGACCTCTGAGTGGAATTTTCAGGAAAGTTTAGATTGGCACTTATTGGATTATGACTTTCATCAAGGCATTCAAAAACTGGTTCAAGACTTAAATAAGATATACAAAAGCCAACCGGCCTTATATGAAAAACAGTTCAGTCCTGAAGGTTTTGAGTGGATTGAATGGAATGATTCCGAAAATTCAGTGTTAACCTATATTAGGAAGGGGCATGATTCAAAAGATAATTTGATTATCATGGCAAACTTCACTCCAGTAGCTCGTGAAACCTATAGGGTTGGGGTTCCCACGAAAAAGCAACTCAAATTAGTATTTAACAGTGATGACGACAAGTATGGAGGTAGCGGTACCGGTAAAAAGACCTTAAAACCAATCAAAGAAGCCTGGAACGGTCGTGAACAGGCTGTTGAAGTCAACCTTCCTCCACTCGGAGTGTTAATTTATAAGTAGAAACCACAACTATAACGGTGTAGCACAACATTTAATCAAAAGTACTTTTCCACATGTCGGGGGAAAGTGTTTTTTTTGTTGGTACGCATTTAACGTTTTGAGGTCGAAGCGATATTCGATAATTATGTTGAAGAGTCGAAAATGTTAAATGCGTTCCTAATTTCAATTCAATCAGAATATGATTACGAACACTGATATCGAAAAAAAGGGAAACCTTTTCCCCAACCATATAGTAGATTTCAAACAAGATAACGACAGGTTCTTTTTTACTACCCAGAACGGTGTAATCCTTGAACTCACGGTACTCAGGGATAGCATAGTGCGGTTTCGTTATGCAACGGAGCATGCCTTTGAACCTGACTTTTCGTATGCCATAAGCCAAGAGGTGATTACCGGTTACAATAAGCTCGAGGTTACAGAAGAAATTCCTGAATATGTCGTAGAAACCTCTAAAGTAAGGGTTCACATCAATAAGAGTAATTTAAAGGTTGAAATAACCGATTTGGAGGATAACCCCATAAATGAAGATGACAACGGATTTCATTGGGAAGAAAACTACGACTACGGGGGCAATGTTGTAAAAATGACCAAGGTGACCCAAAATGGGGAAAGCTTTTATGGGATGGGCGATAAAGCGTCGCATACCAACCTCAAGGGTAAACGCGTATCAAATTGGGTTACTGACTCATATGCCTATGGTAAGGACCAAGAGCCTTTGTATAAGGCAATTCCTTTTTATGTGGGGCTCCACAATGACGTGGCGTATGGTATTTTCTTTGACAATTCTTTTGGAACCTACTTTGATTTTGCCCATGAACGTAGAAACCTCACCAGTTTTTGGGCCGATGGGGGTGAAATGAATTATTATTTTTTTTATGGCCCCAAAATTTCACAGGTCGTTGAAGCGTATACTGACCTAACAGGTGTACCGGAACTACCGCCCATGTGGGCTTTGGGTTTTCATCAATCAAAATGGAGTTACTATCCTGAAAAGCGCGTTCGGCAATTAGCTTCCAATTTTAGAAAGTACAAGATTCCTTGTGATGCAATTTATTTGGATATAGATTATATGGAAGGCTTTCGTTGCTTTACTTGGAACGCACGTCGTTTTCCCAACCCTAAAAAAATGGTTGACGATTTGGAGGCCGACGGATTTAAGACCGTCACCATGATTGACCCAGGCCTTAAAATCGATGGGGATTACTGGGTATATCAGCAGGCGATGGACAATGATTTCTTCTGCAAAAGGGCAGATGGGCCCCATTTTAAAGGTAAAGTATGGCCAGGGGAATGTAAATTTCCCGATTTCACGAATCCTGAAGTTAGAGAATGGTGGGCAGGGCTTTATAAAGAAATGATTTCTGAAATTGGTGTTCATGGGGTTTGGAACGATATGAACGAACCGGCGATCATGGACGTGCCGACCAAAACGGCCAACCTCGATGTTCGACACGATTATGATGGTCACCCCTGCAGTCATAGAAAGGCGCATAATATCTACGGAATGCAGATGGTTCGCGCTACCTATCAAGGATTAAAAAAGTACACTTTTCCGAAGCGACCTTTTGTTTTGACAAGAGCGGCCTATTCCGGAACGCAACGCTATTGTGCCACTTGGACAGGTGATAACGTAGCTACTTGGGAGCATCTTTGGATTGCAAATGTTCAGATGCAACGTATGTGTATGAGCGGCTACTCTTTTGTTGGTTCAGATATCGGTGGTTTCGCTGAACAGCCCAATGGCGAGCTTTTTGCACGATGGGTGCAGTTGGGTGTATTCCATCCTTTCTGTCGAGTACATTCAAGTGGAGACCATGGGGACCAGGAACCGTGGTCATTCGGGGAGGATATTACGGACATCGTCAGAAAGTTCATAGAACTACGTTATCAATTGCTTCCCTATTTATATACTACCTTTTATAACTATGTGACCAACGGGGTGCCCATGTTACAATCTTTGGTTTACTACGACCAAGAAGATACTCAGACCCATTTTCGGACAGACGAGTTTTTATTTGGAGAACATATTTTGGTCTGCCCGGTTCAAGAGCCCAATGCACAAGGTCGTCGAATGTATATCCCTCGCGGGAAATGGTACAACTATTGGACCGAAGAAATTGTTGATGGACAAGTAGAAAAATGGGTGTCGGCTCCCATAGACAAAATTCCATTTTTCATAAAAGAAGGAGCCATGATTCCTAAGTATCCTGTACAGCAATTTGTTGGGGAAAAAGAAATAACAGAGTTGAAAATCGATGTATATTATAAGGAAGGGACTGAAAATTCCATTATCTACGAAGACCAGTTGGAAGGTTATGACTATCGCAAGGGCAGGTATAGTCTTAGAAAGTTCCGCCTGCTCGGAAAAGAAAATGAGTTAATTCTACAGCAGTTCAAAGATGGTAGCTTTATCACTTCATATGATACCTTTACACTTCAATTTCACGGATTACCGTTTAAAATCAAAACCATAGAAGTTGACAATGAAGTTGTTGACCTGAATTCGGTAAACTTCGATGGCATTGGTACAATTGAAGTAAGTAAAGATATTACGGAGCTTCACCTAGTGGGCGAATAAATAAAGTGACTTTTTATAAAATTGGTTTCATATTCATAAAGAAGTACACTCTTTTTGTAATTTACAACGTATAAATGAATACCAAAACAATTATTTGAAACTCGATATCACGAGGCTATGTTGGCTTCAAGAATATATAAAATAAGAACAATGAAGAAGTTTGCCCTTACACTTGTGGTCTTTTTACTTGTAGTAGCCTGTAAGACCAATCCGTTCACAGGAAAAAAGACCCTGAATTTTTACGGCAACCAACAAATATTTCCCATGGCCTTTGCGCAATATGACCAGTTCTTGTCGGATAATAAAGTCATAACGGGAACGAAAGATGCCAATATGATCAAATCGGTTGGTCAACGTATTGCGACGGCCGCCGAGCGATGGCTGGATGCCAACGGTCATCCTGGTTATCTAAAGGATTATAAATGGGAGTACAATCTGGTCAATGATGAAACCGTTAATGCTTGGTGTATGCCAGGCGGCAAAATAGTATTCTACACGGGTATTCTTCCCATTTGTCAAGGAGAAACTGGAGTTGCAGTCGTCATGGGGCACGAAATTGCACATGCATTGGCAGACCACGGGGCACAGCGTATGAGTGCTGGTACCTTACAGCAGATAGGCGCTGTTGCCGGCAATGTGGCCATTAAAGACCCCCAAAAGCGTAATATGTTCAATCAGGCCTATGGAATTGGATCTGCAGTTGGTGTAATGTTACCATTTAGCCGAGGTCATGAAACAGAAGCGGATAGAATCGGATTGCAGATTATGGCCATAGCGGGATATAACCCAGATGAGGCAGCCAATCTTTGGCGAAGAATGAAGGCAAAATCTGGGGGTCAGGAAACACCAGAGTTTTTAAGTACACACCCTTCCAATGATACCCGAATTCGGCACTTGACCGATTGGGCCCCCTTGGCAAAACAAGAGGCAGCCAAATTTGGGGTGACCTCTTTTAAATAATTACACGATGGAAAAGAAAAAGTAATGAAAGCTGTTCAATTCGAGCAGCTTTTCTATTTTTAGCGCATGACAAAGGTTTTTGCATTAAAAGGAGACAAAAAGTTATTGAATGCTTGGGCTTTTTATGATTGGGCCACTTCGGTCTATAATCTTACGATTTCAAGTGCTGTCTTCCCCATTTATTATGGCGCTTTATTTCGAATGGCTGAAGTTGAAACCGTTGAGGTCTTCGGAGCGCAAATTGAGAGGGCACCACTCATAGGTTATGCATCCTCTGTCTCATTTATCATTATTGCTTTAATTACCCCATTGGTTTCAGGGGTGGCCGACTACCTAGGGAACAAAAAGATATTCCTACAGTTTTTCACCTATCTCGGGGCCTTTGGGTGTGTAGGATTATATTGGTTCTCCCTTCAAAATATTTATTGGAGCTTAGTGTGCTATATGGCCGGACTCATAGGGTCATGGGTCAGTTTTGCGGTTTACAATTCGTACTTGCCAGATGTCGCCCACGAACATCAACAAGACAAATTGAGCGCCAAAGGCTTTTCTATGGGGTATACCGGCAGTGTATTATTGTTAATACTAAACCTATACATGGTCATGTTTCCCAATCACTTCGGATTAGTTGACTCTGAAAATCTTCCGGCTGCCGTCAAGGCAATGAAAATTTCTTTTGTAACCGTTGGGGTTTGGTGGATGCTTTTTAGTCAATATAGTTTTTATCATCTTCCCAAAGGCTATAAAAGAGAGGGGACCCCCAAGAATATCATCTTAAATGGATTTAAAGAACTACAATCAGTATGGTGGCAGTTGGGCGAGCAGCTAAGACTAAAAAGATATTTAACAGCTTTTTTCGTCTATAGTATGGCTGTGCAAACCATTATGTTGATTGCGGCATATTTTGGTGAACAATTGATTCAATGGGGTTCTGATGAAAAAAGACAAATCGGTTTAATCGCTAGCATTTTAATCATTCAACTGGTCGCAATTATTGGAGCGTACGCAATGGCTTGGTCATCAAAAAAATACGGTAATATCAACACACTAGTAGTGGTCAACATACTATGGATGTTTTTATGTGTCTATGCTTACACTATGGTTACACCACTTGATTTTTATATAGGGGCTGGTCTCGTAGGATTGGTTATGGGAGGTATACAGGCCTTATCGCGTTCAACCTATTCCAAATTTTTACCGGACACCACCGACACCACTTCCTTCTTTAGTTTTTACGACGTTTTTGAAAAGATAGGCATCATCATAGGGTTAATTGTATTTTCATATTTGAGTGAGAAGGCTGAGGGCATGCGAACGGCGGCGCTTGCATTTGCAGTTTTCTTTTTGGTAGGTGCCATATTGTTGACAAGGGTCAATAAAAAACCCTGAAGGTCGGTCAGGGCTTTTCATGTTTACGATTGGTCACTTTATGTTTATATACCTCAATAACTGGAAATATCGCCAGATCCAGAACTTCTGGTATCAATCTTTTTAGGATTTCCCTTATAGCTGATATCCCCCGAACCGGAAACACGTGCTTTGAGCATTTCATTGGCTGAAACTTTGATATCAGCAGAGCCCGATACCTGTGCCTCTACAAAATCAGCCTCCAACCCATACGCTCTAATATCGCCAGAACCTGATACCGAAACTTCAAAATCGGTCGTACGGCCTGAGAGGTTCATATCACCCGAACCTGACATAGAGGCATCCACACTTTTGGCTTCTACTTCTAAGGTAATATCGCCAGATCCAGAAATTGAGGTTTTGAAATTATCCGATTTGAGTATCGTCTTTCCAACGATATCACCAGATCCAGAAAGGGTAACTGCGTCAATATTTTCAACTGGAACTACAATTAAAATACCATCGTTCCAATTTGAAGGTTTTAGGTTGACCCCTTTTTTCTGTTTAATGAGCAATTTTCCATCTTTAACTTCTGTTTTGATATATTCGAGCAGATTGGATTCTCCGGTCAAAGTGAGTTCGCCCTCATTGCCATCCACTAACTCCACATCAAACCACCCTGCCAGGGCTACACGATCATATTCTCCAACAGACCGGTCAACGGTAACTGTTTTTCCATTACCCTTTATCCTTTTCCATTGTGCATTTGAGAGACCGATGGTCAATAATGCGAGTGCAAGAGTTACTGTTTTTTTCATGATTATTGTTTTTTGATTGTTACTTAATTTTTGATGAAGGATACCCCCCCGTACTCACTATCAATTTGAATAACGTTACCAGAGTTATCACTTCCATGGTATCCGTTATAATATTTTTCGCTGGATTTTTCTTTTCTGATTTGAATTTCGAAGTCACCGATTCCGTTGACACCGGCATATTCTGTGGTTATATCAAAATCAAAGTAGTAATCAGGGGCGTACCCGATTTTTATGCCCGTGTAATCGGAACGGATATTGATATCACCAGCATCAGCCGTCATTTCATCAATCTTAACGGAACCGTAATCTGCTGTAACACTCACACTTCCGCTAACCTGGCCCAGTTTGATTCCAATGTAGTCACCGTTACCCGAGACACTCTTAACCTTATCAACTTCCATTGAACCGTAATCAGAGGTATAGTTCAAATCACCCATTTCTTTGATAACGGCGTTGGTGTAATCGGCGTTGACTTTTAAATTACCAGCTTTTTCAACTGTAAATCCGGAGTAATCAGCTATGATTTCAGCACTGTTGATGTAATCAAAGGTGGAACGTGAAGTATAATCAAAACGAAGCTCATTATTTCTTCCCCTTAACTGACCGATTTCCATTTTTCCATAGTCACAGCTAATTTTGGCATGCCCGTCGATACGATCCAGATAAATATTTCCATAATCATTTGAAAGGCTCACGCTATTTTTCACAGGAAGTTTAATGGTATAATTCACCTGAATACTAATATTGTTTCTTTTACCCCATTTCCAGCTCCAATTATTGTTTCGCTCTCCAAATCTGGTGATTGCAGAAACCATGTTGGCTGCATTTTCAAAATCAACATCAATTTCTTCCAAGCGGTCTTGTACCTTGTCTTCATTGTTTCCGTTGGTTTTGATGTTAACCTCTATCATGACCCTATCTTGGTCCCAAGAAGTAAGATTTAAGTTGCCATAGCTATTTTTTACCTTTAATAGGGCATCGGGGTTTACATCGAACTCTTTTTTTATGGTCTTTTCCTTGGTGTACTTCCCCTTCATTCCGCCGCCGCCAGATACCGCTAAGACGGTAAAGGGGGCCATCAGAAGGCTTAAGCATATATATTTAAATAGTAAAGTTCGCATCATCTTGTGGTTTTAAATTTTTAATAGTTTCTACGTTGGCCAAAACTTCTTCCAACAAATCAATTCGTATTTGAAAATTGGTGATCATAGCATTCAAAATCATTTTACTATTACCGCCATCGATTAATTCTTTTTCCAGTGTCTTATAATCAGTTTCGAGCTCTTTTAACTTTGCCAAGGTGTCATCTACCAATTTTGCTGTCTCTGGTGATTTTAAGTCTCTTAATGTTTGCACCTGTTCTTCAATCAAACTGGCAAAATAAAATTCGGTTTCTGAGGCTTCCGGTGCGATTTCGACAACCTGTTCTTTTATGGTAGGTTGACCATTGAACAACTGAATACCGAGAACACATACCAAAGCGATTGAGGCAGCGATTGATAGCGGTTTCCACCAACTTTGTTTTCTGGGCAGCAAAACCACCCTATTGTTTTGGTTCAATTTTTCTAGAAAACGCTCTTGATGACCATTTTGAGGCTCTGAAAAGTCAAAGTGGTCATGTAGTCTTTCGAATAGGGTTTCCAAATTTTCTTTACTCATAACTAAACGTTTATGGCTAGTTTCTTCCGTAGGCTTTCCTTGGCTCTAGAAATAGTTGTTCTACAGTTGGCATAGCTTATGTCCATTATTTGGCTGATTTCTTCGTAATCATAGCCCTCAATTAGGTTTAAGGTCAAAGAAATTCTGTAATTGTCTTTGAGACTGTTCATGGTTTCCATCACTTTTTGAGCCTTCAGTTTTGTAAAACCATTCTCATTCAAGGCAATACCATCATTATCTTCGACCTTATATAATATTTCATCCAAATCAGTGGTTTGGTTTTTTTGTTGCTTGCGATAATGATAAATACTGTTGTTGATGACAATTCTCTTAAGCCAGGCCCCAAAAGTAACTTCCCCTTTGAAGGTGTTCAGTTTCGTGAAAGCATTCAAGAAAGATTCTTGCATGATATCTTCTGCTTCTGCAGTATGCTTCACTATTCGTAATGCGGTGTTATACATAGCTTTATAATATCTATTGTAAACTTCCATCTGTGCCCGTTGCTTGCCCTCAATACATTGCTGCAGCAATGCTTCAATATTTTCATTCTTGTGGCTCAAAAGGTGACTGGTTTGTTTTATAGATGGTAAAATCTAACAACTGTTACACTTTTTCAAATTTTTTTTTCGGGCTGTGGCATAACAATTGTTTTAAACTAATGAAAGTTGAACCAAACGACATGGTAAAATACTGTAATTCAAATTGTTTTGTCACTCTTAGCCTTGTAGAATACCAATTTGAAAACAGTTTTAATGACAGAATGACCGAAAAATAGTTATGAGCTCAATAAAATTTGAAAGTCTTGACAATTTGTCTTTTCAAGGATTGGATGATGAAGCGGAATTGATTCCACTTCTCACACCTGAAGATGAAGAGGAGATGAATAGGGAAGACCTCCCTGAGACGCTACCAATATTACCTTTACGGAATACTGTACTTTTTCCTGGAGTGGTCATACCCATCACCGCGGGCAGGGATAAGTCCATCAACCTGATTAAGGATGCCAACCAAGGATCTAAGGTCATTGGAGTAGTCTCTCAGAAAGATGAAGGTGTTGAAAATCCGGAGGTAAAAGATATCAATTCATTGGGGACAGTTGCGCGAATTTTAAGGGTGCTTCAGATGCCCGATGGCAACACTACAGTAATTATACAGGGTAAGAAACGCTTTGAAATTGCAGAGGTCATTACAGAGAAACCTTATATGACAGCTACCATCAGAGAAGCGGTTGAAATACGACCTGATGCGGAGGATAAAGAGTTTTTGGCCATTATCGACTCTATTAAAGAGTTGGCCTATCAAATAATCAAAGACAACCCCAATATACCAAGTGAGGCTACTTTTGCCATAAAAAACATTCAAAGTAACTCCTTTTTAATCAACTTTGTTTCCTCCAATCTCAACCTTGGCGTAAAGGAAAAACAAGAGTTGCTTGAAATTCAAGATTTACAGGCGAGAGCCCTGGCGACACTTAAACATATGAACCTTGAACTTCAAAAGTTAGAGCTTAAAAACGATATTCAGAGCAAGGTTCGCAATGATATGGACCAACAGCAACGCGAGTATTTTCTTCACCAGCAAATGAAGACCATTCAAGAGGAATTGGGCGGGGTATCTTATGATGAAGAAATCGATGAAATGCGTAAGCGCGCCAAGAAAAAGAAATGGAACGACAAGATAAAGGAGCATTTCAACAAAGAATTGGCTAAAATGCAGCGTATGAATCCGCAGGTAGCCGAATATTCCATTCAGCGAAATTATTTGGACCTTTTCCTGGATTTGCCTTGGAATGAGTTTTCAAAAGACAAGTTTGACCTCAAACGAGCACAAAAAATATTGGATAGGGACCATTATGGCCTTGAAGATGTCAAACGAAGGATTATAGAGTATCTGGCGGTTTTGAAGCTTCGAAATGATATGAAATCTCCAATTTTATGTCTGTATGGTCCTCCGGGGGTTGGTAAAACATCTTTAGGAAAATCTGTGGCCGAGGCCTTGGGTAGGGAGTACGTTCGTATGTCTTTGGGTGGCTTGCGCGATGAAGCTGAAATTCGCGGACATCGAAAAACATATATCGGGGCTATGCCCGGGCGCATCGTTCAAAGCGTCAAAAAAGCAGGAACTTCCAATCCGGTTTTTATATTGGATGAAATTGATAAACTATCGAATAGTCATCAGGGGGATCCTTCCTCAGCCATGTTAGAGGTTTTAGACCCTGAACAGAATAGTGAGTTCTATGATAACTTCTTGGAAATGGGGTATGACCTCTCCAAGATAATGTTTATAGCTACCGCCAATAATTTAGGTGGTATTCAGCCGGCCCTTCGCGATAGGATGGAAATCATCAATGTAACGGGTTACACCATTGAAGAAAAGGTTGAAATAGCAAAAAAACACCTGCTTCCCAAACAATTGAAAGAACATGGATTGACTTCTTCCGATTTAAAAATCGGTAAAGCGCAGCTCGAGAAAATTGTTGAAGGTTACACCAGGGAGTCAGGAGTTCGAACGTTGGAAAAGCAATTGGCTAAAATGGTACGGTATGCCGCAAAAAGCATTGCCATCGAAGAAGAATATGATATAAAAGTGACCAATTCGATAATCGAAGAAGTACTTGGTCCTCCCCGTTTGGAACGAGACAAATACGAGAACAATGAGGTTGCAGGAGTAGTAACCGGTCTGGCCTGGACCAGCGTTGGGGGAGATATTTTGTTCATTGAATCTATTCTTTCCAAAGGAAAAGGACAACTCAACATTACCGGTAATTTAGGTAAGGTTATGAAAGAGTCGGCAACCATTGCTATGGAATACATAAAATCCAACGCGGAGGTATTTGGAATTGATAGTGAGGTTTTTGAAAAATACAATGTGCACATTCACGTTCCAGAAGGAGCCACTCCTAAAGATGGACCTAGTGCCGGAATTACTATGCTAACCTCTTTGGTTTCTTTGTTTACCCAGCGAAAAGTGAAAAAAAGCCTGGCGATGACCGGTGAAATCACATTACGGGGTAAAGTACTTCCCGTGGGCGGTATCAAAGAAAAAATACTGGCTGCGAAACGTGCACGGATTAAAGAAATTATAATTTGTGAAGATAATCGAAAAGACATCCTTGAAATTAAACAAGATTATTTGAAGGGGTTGACCTTCCATTACGTTACCGATATGAGTGAGGTTATTGACATCGCAATCACTAAACAAAGGGTCAAGAATGCCAAAAAACTTTAATAGTATTTTGGTAACGTTCGATGTCGGATATGCGCGTTTAAGACTATTTTTGGATATCTGTTTTAATCTGTAATCCATGCGAAAAATTATAATCGCTATTGATGGACATTCTTCAACGGGTAAAAGTACGTTGGCGAAGCGATTGGCCAAGGCATTGGATTATATTTATGTAGATACTGGGGCTATGTACCGTGCGGTAACACTGTTCGCTATAGAAAATGGATTAATAGCTTCAAGAGCAGGAGATGGAAAAAAAATAAAATTATCTGATGTACAGGTCCTTTTTAAAAAAGATGCCAAAACAGGCAGATTTGATATTCATTTGAATGGTAGAAATGTTGAAAGTGAGATTAGAACACTTGAGGTTTCGGGGCAGGTAAGTAAAGTAGCGGCTATTCCTGAAGTTCGAGAAAAACTTGTGGAACAACAACAGAAAATGGGCGTTGATAAAGGGATTGTGATGGATGGAAGGGATATTGGAACTGTAGTCTTTCCTGAAGCAGAACTCAAACTATTTATGACCGCTTCTGCTGAAAAAAGGGCTAGCAGAAGGTACAAGGAACTATTGGAAAGAGGGGAAGCAATAACGTACAACGAGGTGTTGAAAAATGTTCAAGAAAGGGATTATTTGGATTCTACCCGCGAGATGTCTCCCTTGAGAAAAGCCAAGGATGCCATAGTTTTGGATAACAGCGATATGGGGTTGGATGAACAGTTTGAACGGGTATTTGATTTTTCACTGCGCGTAATAAAAGATAATCAGGCGAAATAGACTGTGTTTGAATTTTAAAATAGTTTGGCCTCATCCTTTCTTTGTTCGCTCTTATCAAAATTAGGATGTATGTCTAGAGCATTCGTAGATGACAAAAAATAAAAATGTCGCGGAGTACGCGACATTTTTATTTTGAAAAAATGCCCTAATCTAAATATTGGGAATAACCAACACCTGGTCAGGATGAATCACATCTGGATTCTTTAACTGGTCGGTATTCGCTTCAAAAATTTTGTTGTATTTCATAGCATCACCGTAGTAGTGTTTTGCGATTTTGCTCAGTGATTCGCCGCTTTTTACGGTATGTTTATGATACACGGAGTCGTCAGCCACCGAAATATTAGCTTTGATGTCGGAGGGGCTCTCACCGCCTATTTCCTTGATTTTGTCCCAAATCGTATTTTTTTCATAGGGTGTGTTGGCCTGACCTTTTAAGTGTAAAACCCCACCTGCTTCAGATACATCTCCACCTTGAATGCCAAGTTGTTGGCCTAAATCCAACACGGCTTGATATTTTGCTTTTACGCTCATAACGTATTATTAATTTAATGGTTTATATATGAGTAACAAGATAGCTATAAAAGTCACATTTAACCTCGTTTTTTATGAGTCTTTCATCTTCGATGGTGAACCTTAACCTGGGGTTTGTTTGAGAAGCGTTTTCGTTGTACTTTTGCACTCCTTTTTGGCGTAAGCAAGAATAAAAAGGAACTTGAGACAGGTAAAATCACTTCTGCACCAGCGCCTAATTCTTGTATAAGTGCAGAATACAAATGTAAATCAGCAAATGGCTGAAGAAAAAAAAGCGGCTGACGCAGTCGAAGAGACTGTGGTAGCTACCCAAGAAGCTAGCGCAATTGAGGAAACTAGTGAAACCGTTGAAGCGGAAAAAGAAGAAACTCCAAAACAAGACCCGAAAGAATTTTTAGAGAATTTTGATTGGGATAAGTACGAAGAGGGTATCGAAAAGGTTGATGACAGTAAGTTAAACGAGTTTGAAAAACTGGTTGCTGAAAACTTCGTAGATACAGCAGACGAAGAAGTTGTCGAAGGTACGGTTGTTCATATGACAGACCGCGAGGCAATTATCGATATCAATGCCAAATCTGAAGGAGTAATTTCCCTAAATGAATTTAGATACAATCCTGATTTAAAGGTAGGGGATAAAGTTGAGGTGCTTATTGACATCCGTGAAGATAAAACCGGTCAATTGGTCCTTTCCCATAGAAAAGCAAGAACCATTATGGCATGGGATCGTGTAAATGCTGCCCATGATAAAGAAGAAGTGGTTACCGGTTTTGTGAAATGCAGAACCAAAGGGGGTATGATCGTAGATGTATTTGGTATTGAAGCATTCTTACCTGGTTCGCAGATTGACGTAAAACCAATTCGTGACTACGATCAATATGTAGGTAAGACCATGGAATTCAAAGTGGTCAAAATCAACCATGAATTCAAGAATGTTGTAGTATCCCACAAAGCCCTAATTGAGGCGGATATTGAAGAACAGAAAAAAGAAATTATCGGCCAGTTGGAAAAAGGCCAGGTACTGGAAGGTGTTGTGAAGAACATCACGTCTTACGGTGTCTTTATCGATCTTGGCGGAGTCGATGGATTGGTGCATATTACCGATCTCTCGTGGAGTCGTATAAACTACCCTAACGAAGTTGTTGAGCTAGATCATAAACTTAATGTCGTTATTCTTGACTGCGATGACAATAAGTCTCGGATTCAATTGGGTCTGAAACAATTGGAGAAACACCCTTGGGACGCCCTTGGAGATAACATCAACGTAGGTGACAAAGTAAAAGGCAAAGTCGTAGTTATCGCTGACTATGGTGCTTTTATTGAAGTTGCTGAAGGTGTTGAAGGTTTGATTCACGTTTCTGAAATGTCTTGGTCAACCCATTTGAGGTCGGCGCAAGATTTCGTAAATGTGGGAGATGAAGTCGAAGCTGTGGTTTTGACTTTAGATCGTGAAGATCGAAAGATGTCGCTTGGAATCAAACAATTGACTCCTGACCCATGGACTGACATTACTTCAAAATATCCGGTGGGCTCCAGACATAAAGGTATTGTTCGCAACTTCACCAATTTTGGTGTGTTTGTAGAAATGGAAGAAGGTATTGATGGATTGATATACATATCAGACCTTTCTTGGACCAAGAAAATCAAACACCCATCAGAATTTGTAAATGTTGGCGATACACTCGAAGTAGAGGTATTGGAGTTGGATGTTGATGGTAGAAAATTGAGCTTAGGCCATAAGCAAACAACAGAAAATCCTTGGGATAAATATGGTACCGAATTTGGTGAAGGTACGGTGCATAAGGCTGCCGTGACCGATATCGTTGACAAAGGTGCCACTGTTGTTCTGAATGATGATATTACGGTGTTTGTTCCTTCAAGACATATGGAGAAAGAAGATGGTAACAAAATCAAAAAAGGAGAGGAAGTTGAGTTTAAGATAATTGAGTTCAACAAAGACTTCAAAAGGGTCGTTGCCAGCCATACGGCTATTTTCCGTGAGCAAGAAGAGCGAAACGTAAGAACCGCCAAGAAGAAAATGTCTGCTGCAGCTGACGAAGCGGCACCGACCCTCGGTGATGCAAACGCACAGTTACAAGCGCTGAAGGATAAAATGGAAGCTGACGCTAAAAAGAAGTAGTTCTTTTTATTTGAATATTATAGCCCCTAGCCATATGGTTAGGGGCTTTTTGTTTACGGATAATTTCTATGAAAATTGTTATTTTTACAATCCACGTAAGTTGGTAGTACGTACATGACTCAAAGAATTCTGCTTTCAGCCAAAGAAATCGATATCATACTTCATCGGTTGGCTTGCCAATTACAGGAAAATCACCTAGATTTTAGCAATACCGTTTTGATTGGGATACAGCCTAGGGGAATATTCTTGGCTGAACGCTTGACCAGAATGTTACAAAAAGAATACAAGGTCAAGGATGTTAAATTAGGCTCTCTTGATATTACATTTTACCGTGATGATTTTCGTCGCGGCGATAAGACGTTGCAGGCTAATACGACCAAGATTAATTTTTTGGTAGAGAATAAAAAGGTTGTTTTTATTGATGACGTACTGTACACCGGAAGAAGCATTCGGGCCGCTTTGACAGCCATACAATCTTTTGGACGACCTCAAGAAATCGAATTATTGACACTGATCGACAGAAGGTTCAGCCGTCATTTACCGATTCAACCCAATTATCGTGGCAGACAGGTCGATGCCATAAACAACGAACGTGTCAGTGTTTTATGGAAAGAGAACGATGGCGAAGACGCCGTATATATTGAAGAGCGATTATGAGTACACTTAGTGTCGATCATTTATTGGGAATCAAATATCTTAATAGAAAGGATATCGACCTTATTTTTGAAACGGCTGACCATTTTAAGGAAGTGATCAATCGTTCAATTAAAAAAGTTCCTACACTGAGGGATATCACGATAGCCAATATTTTCTTTGAGAACTCGACCCGGACAAAACTTTCTTTTGAATTGGCCGAAAAGCGACTCTCTGCTGATGTTGTCAATTTTTCTGCTGGGCAATCTTCCGTAAAGAAAGGAGAAACCCTAATTGATACGGTAAACAATATTTTATCAATGAAAGTTGATATGGTGGTAATGCGTCACCCCAATCCTGGCGCTGGAATATTTCTTTCAAATCATGTCAAATCATCGATAATCAATGCAGGAGATGGAGCACATGAACATCCCACGCAAGCTTTGTTGGATTCATATTCCATTCGAGAGCGATTGGGTAGTGTTAGCGGTAAAAATGTAGTTATTGTTGGTGATATCTTACATTCTAGAGTGGCTTTGTCAAATATTTTTGCACTCCAATTGTTAGGGGCAAACATCAAGGTATGTGGTCCTAAGACCCTAATTCCAAAATATATAGCATCGCTTGGGGTCGAAGTAGAAACCAATTTGAAAAATGCCTTGCAGTGGTGCGATGTTGCGAATATGCTTCGCGTTCAGAATGAAAGACTTGATGTAAGTTATTTTCCAACAACACGTGAGTATACGCAGCAGTTTGGTGTGAACAAGAAACTGCTTCAAGAGTTGGATAAGGAAATTGTGGTGATGCACCCAGGACCTATCAATAGGGGCGTTGAAATAACAAGTGATGTGGCCGATTCAGGCCAATCGATTATATTGAACCAGGTTGAGAATGGAGTTGCTATTCGTATGGCAGTGATTTATTTGTTGGCGTCTAAAATTAAATAGTTATGATTTTTGACAAAGAAGGGACAACTACCACTGTATTTCAAGAAAATACATCTCTACGAGCGTTTCAAAAAAAACTTAACGAGGTCTACCCTAAAATAAAGCATGATAATATCATTTTGAATTTATCTTCTTTTGAAAACCTTTCAACCAATGATATTTTCGAGTTTCTTCAATTATCAAAAAATCATAGGGATTCCGGTAAATCATTTGTTCTCGTTACGGGGAACGTTTCATATGATGAAGTGCCTGATGAAATTTGTTTGGTACCAACCCTTCAAGAGGCAAAGGATATTATTGAAATGGAAGAAATAGAACGCGACTTAGGGCTATGAAGCTGACCATTTTAGGATGCTATTCGGCCACTCCCCGAACATTTACAAATCCTACTTCCCAAGTATTGGAAATCAAAAACCATATGTTTTTGATAGATTGTGGGGAAGGTACTCAAGTACAGCTGCGGAAATCGAAAATTAAGTTTTCGAGAATCAGTCATGTTTTTATTTCCCATCTGCATGGAGACCATTTCTTTGGACTGCCGGGTCTTATTTCTACATTTAGATTGTTGGGTAGGGAAAAAGAACTACATGTTTACGGTCCCAAAGGTATAAAGGAAGCCCTTACCCTATTATTAAAATTAGGTGATTCTTGGACCAACTATCCTTTGATTTTTCATGAATTGACCTCAAAAAAGGAAGAATTGATTTACGAGGACGATAAAGTTTTCGTGAGGACAATCCCCCTTAGTCACAGAATTTACACCAATGGTTTTCTTTTCAAGGAAAAAGAGAATCCGCGTGCATTAAATGTTGATGCCGTTGTTCAATATAAAATTGATAAAAGTCAATTTAATAATATAAAAAATGGTAAGGATATTTATCTTGATAATGGAGACCTAATCCAAAATCATAAATTGACATTTGATGCCGTGGCCCCAAAGAGTTATGCTTTTTGTAGTGATACGGTTTTCAAACCTGATATTATTCCACAGATTAAAGGGGTAGATGTTATATATCATGAGTCCACTTTTTTGGAATCGGAACAGCACCTCTGCAAACGAACAAAGCATTCTACCGCAAAACAAGCCGCCACCATAGCTAAAGCAGCAGAGGCCCAAACGCTGATTTTAGGACACTATTCCACTAGATATAAGTCTTTGGAGGTATTTAGGGAAGAAGCTTTTACCGTATTTACCAATACTGAATTGGCTGAAGACGGTAAAGTATTTGAATTCTAATTTCTTTTTCTTTTCAGCACTTTTCCTGAACTTTGTTACATGCAGAAAGATCTTGGCGCTTATCGTAAGACGTATTCAAAAAGTGAGTTGGTGGAAGAGGATATTTCGGAAAATCCTATGGAGCTTTTCCAGCTATGGTTCTATGAAGTTGAGCAATCTGAAGGTATTGAAGAACCAAATGCCATGACGGTGGCAACGATTGGATTGGATGGCTACCCCAAAAGTAGGGTGGTACTTCTAAAAAAATATACGCATGAAGGCTTTATATTTTACACAAACTACGATAGTGAAAAAGGCCAAGCCATTGCTAAGAATCCTGAAGTTTGTATTTCTTTTTTTTGGTCCACTGTCGAACGGCAGGTTATTATTAAGGGTAAAGCGGAGAAAATTGCTGAAAACCTTTCTGATGGTTATTTTGAATCGAGACCACGTGGTAGTCAATTGGGAGCAATGGTCTCTAATCAGAGTCAGCCCATAGCATCTAGGGAAGAATTGGAATTAGGGTTAAGAACCCTTGAAGCTGAAATGGAAGGAAAAGAATTGCGCCGCCCACAACATTGGGGTGGATATTTAGTACGCCCTGTCTCAATTGAATTCTGGCAAGGACGGCCAAATCGTCTGCACGACCGTATACTTTATGTACTGGAGGATAATTTTGACTGGAAAATAGAACGCTTGCAGCCCTAGTCCATGAAAACAATTATTTTCGTGCGCCATGGTAAATCCTCGTGGGAATATAGCGTAGATGATAAAGATAGGCCCTTAAAACAAAGAGGGATAGATGATGCGCATAAAGTAGCCTTGGAGCTAAAACGAACAAACAACGTTATTGATGCTTGTTTTTCAAGTCCAGCAAATAGGGCCTTACACACTGCTTCGATATTCTTAAGAATGCTGAGCGTCAATTTTGAGCAATTTATGGTACAGGATGCCCTTTATGATTTTTCAGGGGAATCCGTTCTTCATTTTTTGAAGTCTTTGAACGATGAACTCTCATCAATAATGATTTTTGGTCACAACCATGCATTGACTGCTCTTGTGAATATGCTAGGGGATACTTATCTTGAAAATTTACCCACTTCGGGTGTCGCCATTGTTGAATTCAATTTCAACCATTGGAGTGACCTAAAAGATGGAAAGACAAAACAAATAATCATCCCAAAAGAATTGCGATAAACTATGTCAAAACCTAAAAACGACTATATCAACCGTGAAATTAGTTGGCTGCATTTTAATGACAGGGTGCTACAAGAAAGTGCGGATAAAAATGTTCCCCTTATTGAACGACTTCGTTTTTTAGGGATTTTCAGTAATAATTTAGACGAATTTTTTAAAGTGCGCTATGCCACGGTAAAACGAATCGTTGATGCCGGAAAATCTGGGAAAAGCGTACTTGGGGGTGAAGTGGCGAAAGTGCTACTGGAAGATATTACACGCGTTGCCATAAAACTTCAAGCCAAGAGTCAGGCCATTTTAAGTCAAATTGAGCGTGAACTGGCAACTGAAAATATCTTTATAATCGATGAGACGAGGGTTTCACCTTCCCAAGACACCTTTGTATCGGAATATTTTGCGAAAGAGGTCAACCCTGAGTTGATAACCATCATATTGAACAAGCTTAACGAGTTTCCAACATTGAAAGACACCGCAGCTTACTTGGCGGTTCGAATGGTTTTAAGGGCTGACTCTAAGTTGACCGAGACAGATGACCGCGTACAATACGCGTTGATTGAGATACCAAAGCGGTTGAAGCGCTTCGTGGTGCTTCCCGAAGAAGATGGTAAGAATTATATTATGATGGTTGATGATGTCATTAGATATTGCATGGGGCAGATATTTACGATGTTCGAGTATGAAGACATTTCCGCCCATATGATAAAAATTACGAGGGATGCAGAACTTGATATGGACAATGACCTCAGTAAAAGCTTTATCGAAAAGATTTCATCAAGTGTTGAACATCGAAAAATAAGTAATCCGGTTCGCTTCGTATATGACAAACGTATCAAAATGGATACGTTACGTTTTTTGAAAGATAAAATGAATATCGAAGAAACGGACAGCGTCATACCGGGTGGTCGCTATCATAACCGTCGTGACTATATGGGTTTCCCGAGCCTGGGAAGAAAAGACTTGATGTATGATGGGATTACCCCTTTGCCGGTAAAAGGTTTTGACTTGAACCGCAGTATTGTGGAGCAGATAGGCCAGAAAGACTTTATGATTTATACACCCTATCAAACCTATTCGTACGTTATAAATTTTTTAAAGGAAGCCGCCCTAGATCCCCAAGTAAGAAAAATCAAGTTAACGGTATACCGATTGGCCAATAATTCTCAAGTCGCTGCGGCCTTGATCAATGCGGCTAAAAATGGTAAAGAAGTTACAGTTCAAATAGAGCTGCAGGCGCGCTTTGATGAACAGGCCAATATTAAATATGCCAATATTTTTCAGAAGGAAGGAATAAAATTAATCTTCGGAATTCCTGGTTTAAAAGTACATACTAAGGTCTGTTTTATAGAACGGGAAGAGGAAAGTGGACTAAGACGCTATGGCTTTATCAGTACGGGTAACTTTAATGAATCCACAGCAAAAATTTATACTGACTATACCCTTTTCACATCGCATGAAGGTATTTTAAAAGAGGTGAATAAAGTTTTTGATTTCTTTGATGTACCTTATAAAATCAACAAGTATAAGCATTTGATTGTTTCACCCCATTATACCATAAATGTCTTCAATAAATTGATTGAAAATGAGATTACCAATGCTAAGGAAGGTAAACAAGCTGGGATAAAAATTAAAATGAATAGCTTTACATCCTATAAAATGGTGGACAAACTATATGAAGCCAGTAGGGCAGGAGTAAAGGTGAAATTAATCATCCGAGGTATCTGCTGTTTGATACCAGGAGTAGAGGGAATGAGTGAAAATATTGAGGCCATAAGTATCGTGGATAAGTTTTTAGAACACCCTAGGGTATTTATTTTTGAGAATGCTGGAGACCCAAAAGTGTACATTTCATCAGCAGATTGGATGACCCGAAATTTGGTGTACCGCGTTGAGGTAGGATGCCCGATTTATGATAAAGATATCCAGCAAGAACTGATTGATACCTTTGAAATCTGCTGGAACGACAATATCAAGGCACGCGTATTTACGAAAGCACAAGACAACGCCTACAAAGATGATGTGAAAGACGGGGTAAGATCACAATTTGCGATTTACGACTATTACAAGAAAAAGTTGGAGGCCTAACCGTGCATGGTTTCCTTTTTTCCAAGATCTTTCATTATTGAAGCTTCGTAATTCAATAAGTCTTGCCACTTTTTGTCTACTTCCTCCCGACTTCCATATTTTCGGGCAAAAGTTAAAAACATGATATAGTGGTTGGCTTCGCTGACCATTAACTTTCTGTAAAATTCGGCCAGGTCTTCATCGGCAATATGTTCAGATAACAATCGAAAACGCTCACAGCTTCTAGCTTCTATCAAAGCAGCATACAACAATTTATGGATAAGATGTGTCTCCCTGCTTCCACCTTTCGGAAAAAATTTCATCAGTTCAATGACATATGCATCTTTTCGTTCCCTTCCCAATTGTAATCCGCGTTCTAAAATTTTTTCATGTACCATATTAAAGTGTCCCATTTCTTCTCTCGAAAGGGCAATCATCTCTTTGACCAGGTCTGATTTTTCTGGAAATCCAACAATTAATGAGATGGCAGTGCTTGCCGCTTTTTGCTCACAATATGCATGGTCAGTTAGTATTTCCTCAATATTTTTCTCTACGATATTGACCCATCTGGGGTCGGTCGGTAGTTTTAATCCCAACATTTGTAATAATTTTTTGAAGTGTATAACAAAGATATGGGCCTTCGCGTAATAAATTCAAAGGCCTAGAGTTATCTTTGTAAATCGATTGCAAAAACCTGCCTATCATGTTGGAGGAATATGCCTATCAATTAGACGCAATAACCAAGCACAGTCTTGATGAAGAGGAGTTTTTATGGCTCGCTAACACCTTAAAAGACATTGCGAATAATGCAGGTGACCAAAGACTTTACATTGGTTATAGTCTTTGTGCTTCCAAAGTGGCCCCTAACAAGCTTCGATTTGGAACAGATACCAATAAAGAAGTAAAAGATTACTTGCTTGTCCAAGAATTTATGGGTAGTGATATTGCCAGATTATGGTTGTTACGAATGGTCTTGCTGAACGACAGTCGTTTTGAAACGCCTGTTCGGAAAATAATAGAGGTAGCAGATAGAAATGAACTTGAAGTATTTCTTAAAGGGTTGGTTTTTTTACCAGAGCCCAATAGATTTCAATTTGCTGCTGTGGAAGCCCTTAGAACTAATATTTCGACGGTTTTTGAGGCCATTTCAAAATATAATCCATATCCAGCGAAATATTTTTCAGAACAGCAGTGGAACCAAATGTACCTTAAGGGGGCATTTATGCAATTAGATTTGAGTACCATTATGGATATTGATCAACGGGCCAACAAGAACTTGGTACGAATTATATCTGACTATGCCCGAGAGCGTTGGGCTGCCTCGCGAAGTATTGACCCCTATTTCTGGAGACCTGTATCTAATTTTATAGAGGGCAATTTAGTTGATGATGTCAGAAGGCTTTTTAATAGTGACGACTTGACCGAAAATGGTGCTGCGGCACTGGTATGTTATCATTCGGATTTAACCATTGGAGATGAGCTTTTAAAGGAGTATCCTACATTAAAGTTACAAGTGGAACAAGCAGATATCACTTGGGAAAATTTAAAAAATTAACTATGGAAGAAAAATTACGTTTTATCGACCCCCACATTCACATGACTTCTCGCACAACTGATGATTATGAAGCGATGGCGGAAGCAGGAATAGTGGCTATCATTGAACCATCATTTTGGTTGGGCCAACCTAGAACGCAAATTGGTTCCTTCCAAGACTATTTCAGTAGTTTGGTAGGTTGGGAACCTTTTAGGGCCAGTCAATTTGGTATCAAGCATTATTGTACCATTGGTTTAAATTCAAAGGAAGCGAATAATGAACCATTGGCTGAGCAAGTTATGGAACTACTACCGCTTTATTTGCACAAACAAGGCGTTGTGGCGATTGGTGAAATAGGATATGATGATCAAACTAAAGCTGAGGATAAATACTTTAGGGCGCAATTGGAGCTGGCCAAAGAATATAATATGCTGGTACAGGTACATACACCACATCGCGATAAAAAAGCGGGTACCATAAAAAGTATGGAAGTTTGTCTTGAACATGGTTTGGACCCAAGTATGGTTATTATCGATCATAACAACGAGGAAACCGTTCAAGAAGTTTTGGACAGAGGTTTTATTGCAGCATTTACCATTTACCCTAAAACTAAAATGGGTAATGAGCGAATGGTGCAAGTGGTCAAAAGTTTTGGAAGTACCAATATTATCGTTGATAGTTCAGCCGATTGGGGGGTAAGCGACCCCTTGGCCGTTCCTAAGACAGCCGGATTGATGTTGAGAAGTGGTGTTGCAAGACAAGATGTTGTCAAAACATGTTACCAAAATGCCTTTGATGTTTTTAGTCGCTCAGGTAAAATGAAAGAGGAGCATTGGCTCAATACTAAAGGGATTGACCAGCGAAAACTGTTCAACGATAATAGTGTGTTAAGGGGCCAACAACCTAAAGTGGAAAGTGACAAGATTGTCTGATGAATTCCGTATTTAAAGGGTATCTTCAATTATGTCGCCCGCCAAATCTGCCCACAGCAGCCGCAGATATTTTAGCAGGAATAACGATAACTGGCTTTTTTTCTGATTCCTGTAAAATTGTTGATGTTCTTTCTCTTGTTTTTGCCTCGATTTTTCTTTATGCCGGTGGCGTTGTGCTCAATGATGTGTTTGATTATGAACTGGACAAAAAAGAGCGTCCCGAGCGTCCGATACCAAGTGGACTGATTAAATTGAAAAATGCTAGCCTTTTTGGTTTTACCCTTTTGGGAATCGGTATCATTTTTACAGTATTCGTTAACATATTGAGCATCTTACTAGCGCTCTTACTCGCATTGGCCATAATTATTTATGATGCTGCTTCGAAACGAAATACATTCTTTGGACCACTAAATATGGGCATCTGTAGGGGGTTGAACCTTTTATTGGGCATCTCCATAACTGGCGTTTTGGAACAATGGTACTATGGGTTGATACCGGTAGTTTTTATTTTTGCCGTTACGTTGATCAGTCGAGGAGAAGTTCACGGAAATAATAAGCAAAATCTAATTTTTTCAGCGTTCTTGTATGTTATGGTGATTTTGGGCGTTATACTACTGAACCAAAACCACAAAAACTTGGATAATAGCTATTTTGTTTTTCTTTTATTATTTGCATTGATGGTATTCGTACCACTTATGGGAGCGTATCAAAATAATCGTCCAGACACAATAAAGAAGGCGGTAAAGGCTGGTGTCCTCTCTCTTGTGGTGCTTGACGCCTCTATTGCAACAGCTTTTGCAGGATGGTCCATAGGGCTTATGATTTTGATACTTTTACCCCTTTCCATATTACTTTCGAAAACCTTTGCAGTAACCTAATAGATGAAGCAGTTGCCTACAATACGACAATCATTCAAAGTAAACTACACCTATGAGTTGCGCTTTACCCGAGCACTCTTCGCCATTGATAATCCCCTCTTGAAATCAGTTTATGCGAATTGTTCCTCAAAGCCAATAACTACGGTAGTTTTAATTGATGATGGTGTTACCTATCATCACAAAGATTTGGTTTCTCAAATTGAGACCTACGCCAAGACGTATTCTAAACAATTCGAATTACGGAAGATTTTAAGTTTAAAGGGGGGTGAGCAGTCTAAAGCGGATAATGAAGTCCTCGAAGAGGCGTTGAGTGTAGTCAATGACTTTCAGGTATGTCGCCATTCCTTCATAATCGCAATCGGTGGAGGAGCATTTATTGATACCGTCGGATACGCAGCTTCAATAGCCCATAGGGGAGTCAAACTTATAAGGGTCCCAACAACGGTTCTAGCTCAAAATGATGCTGCAGTTGGTGTTAAAAATGGAATTAATCATTTTGGGAAGAAAAACTTTTTGGGAACATTTACCGTTCCATACGCTATCATCAATGATTTTGATTTTTTGAAGACCCTTGACCAGAGGGATTGGATTTCAGGGATAGCCGAAGCCATCAAAGTAGCACTTATCAAGGATGCATCCTTTTTTGAATTTATTGAAAAGAATGCCCTCAGCCTTTCGAAAAGGGATATGGAGCCTATGTCATTTGTTATTTACCGATGCGCCGAATTGCATATGCAACATATTGCAGAAGGAGGAGATCCTTTTGAGAGTGGTTCTTCAAGACCTCTTGATTTTGGCCATTGGGCTGCCCATAAATTGGAACAAATGACCCATTATCAGTTGCGACATGGTGAGGCCGTAGCGATAGGTATCGCTTTAGATATTACCTATGCCCAAATGATTGGTCTGATTTCAGAAGATGATAAGATTCGAATTCTTCAAGTTTTTAAAAATATTGGTTTCAATCTTTCCATACCATTTCAAAATGAGGATGAAATAAACGAACTCTTACTTGGCATCTCAGAGTTTAGAGAACATTTGGGAGGAATTTTAACCATTACTTTACTTTCTGATATTGGTAAAAAATATGATGTCAATTCAATTGATGATATGATGATGAGAGAAGCCATAAGAGAGAGAATGGAGACCGAAGTTTATCTATAGGTTGTTTGGTGATATGAAATTGAAAGACGGTATCCATTTGACGTATTGCACCAATATCCATCCTGGTGAAGACTGGAATACCACCTTTGACAATCTCAAAACGCATCTGCTTGAGGTAAAGAAAAAATGTGCACCTCATTCCAGTTTTGGTATTGGTCTCCGCTTATCAAATCAAGCCAGTGAAGAACTGGGTCTAGACCAAAACCTGAGTTCACTCAAGATATGGCTGGAAGAAAATAATTGCTATGTGTTTACGATAAATGGTTTTCCGTATGGTAATTTTCATCGAACGCGGGTAAAAGATAAGGTGCATGCTCCTGATTGGACAACTAAGGAAAGGGTGTCTTATACCATTCGACTTTTTAGGCAACTCAAAGGACTGCTTACACCGGGTGTGGACGGTGGTATTTCTACTTCACCAATATCTTACAAACATTGGCATAATACTAATGTTGAAGAGATATTTAGGAAAGGAGCGCAAAATATGATAGAGGTCGCTTTTGAGCTTTATCAAATTGAGAAACGGACAGGATGCTATCTCCATTTGGATGTTGAGCCTGAACCTGACGGTCTTTTGGAGAATACCCAAGACGTTCTTTCCTTTTTTAATAACCATTTGATTCCTGAAGCAAAACTTTTTTTTGGTAAGAAAGGGATTTTTGCAGAAAAAGTTGACCATATGGTCAAACGCTATATCACCCTGTGCTATGATGTTTGCCATTTTTCAATGGCTTACGAAGAACCAAAGAATACATTTGAAACCTTAAAAGAGAACGGAATCAAAATTGGAAAAATTCAGATAAGCGCTGCTCTAAAAATACATTTTACTGAAAAGCAGAATCAATCCGTTTGGGAAGCCCTTAAGGCGTATAATGAACCTGTGTATTTACATCAGGTAACCGAGCGAAAAGATGGAGCGGTAAAAACTTTTTCAGATTTGCCCGAGATATTCTCATCCAAGAGTAATTTTGAAGAACTAAGAGCTCACTTCCACGTGCCCATTTTTCTTGAACGCTTTGGTGTTCTGGAATCCACTCAAGATCAAATTTTAAAGACTATGGAATACTTGAGTACCCACGAAAACCTTACGACTCATCTTGAAGTAGAGACCTATACTTGGGAAGTACTGCCACAATCAGTAAAATTACCTTTGGTTGATTCAATTGTGCGCGAATTGAATTGGGTTAAAGACACCTTGATATGAAGAAGACCGTTGTAATCAATGTGGTAGGACTTACAAAACGTCTTGTTGGGGAGCACACACCATTCATTAAGAATTTTCTTGAGCGCGGGAGATACAGTAAGATAAAACCTGTGGTACCAGCAGTCACCTGTACTGCTCAAAGCACCTATCTAACAGGTGAACTACCTTCTGTGCATGGTATCGTTGCCAATGGTTGGTATTTTAAGGAAGAATGCGAGGTAAAATTTTGGAGGCAATCCAACAAACTAGTTGAGGCCCCAAAGATTTGGCAGGTACTAAAGGCTGAAGACCCAAAGTTCACATGTTGTAATATGTTTTGGTGGTACAATATGTATTCCTCTGTCGATTACAGTGTGACCCCAAGGCCCAATTATCTTGCCGATGGGAGAAAAATCCCCGACTGTTACACTCATCCCCCGTCATTGAGGGATGAATTACAAAAAGAACTGGGTACTTTTCCGCTATTTCATTTTTGGGGTCCAAAAACCTCAATAAAATCCAGTCGTTGGATTGCTGATGCGGCTATTGCAACAGACAAAAAATACAATGCAACCTTGACCTTGGTTTATTTGCCCCATTTAGATTACAATCTGCAGCGGCATGGCACTGATATGGTGCAAATTTCAAATGACCTTGCAGAGGTAGACCATGAAGTCAAAAAACTAGTGGAATATTTTGAAAACCAAGGAGCAAGCATAATTCTGTTATCAGAATATGGAATTACTGATGTTGACAATCCTATTCATTTGAATAGAATTCTTCGAAAAGAAGGTTATCTGGCCATTCGAAAAGAGAGAGGACTTGAACTTCTTGATGCGGGTGCAAGCGATGTTTTTGCTGTGGCCGATCATCAAATTGCCCATATTTACATAAAGAACAAAACAAATATATCTAAAGTTAAGGAAGTACTATTGGGAACAATGGGTGTCGAGCATGTGCTCGATAAAAAACAACAAAAAGAAGTTGGATTATGTCATGACCGAAGTGGTGATTTGGTCGTGGTAGCAGATAAGGAATCTTGGTTTACATATTACTTTTGGGAGGACGATTCCAAGGCCCCTGATTATGCTCGAATGGTAGATATTCATAAAAAGCCCGGCTATGATCCAGTTGAGATGCTTACCCATCCAAAAGACAAGTTGGTGATGTTGAAAGTGCTTTTTAAACTCATCAAAAAGAAGCTGGGTTTCAGGTCGGTAATGGATATCATACCTTTGGAGGCAGAACTCATAAAAGGTTCGCATGGTCGAATACCCGAGAATGATGACGACTGGCCCGTATTGATTACTAATGAAAACAATCTGTTGAACAGCAATAAAATAGAGGCAACAGAAGTTTTTTCTATTTTAAAACAACATGTCAAACCTTAGAACAAAAACATGATTTCCAGAATATTAGGTATTCTTTTTACCCTATTTTTCGTTTTTGCAGCTGTGGTTCAATTGAATGATATCGATGCATGGGTATGGGTAGCGCTTTATGGTATAGCGGCCATTGCATCCGTTTTATTTGCTTATGGAAGACTCAAAAGACTGTGGACCATGGTACTGGTAGTTATCTATCTAGGTCTTGCTATTTATCACTGGCCACCAGAATTTGAAGGAGTGGCACTTCAGGACGGTATGAAAACTATGAATGTTGAATTGGGTAGGGAATCTTTCGGCATGGGTATTTCAGCGTTAGTTTTGTTGATTTACTTTTTTATGATACCCAGAAAGGAATGACACTAGAAATCAAGGTCGAATTCTGTTCTTAACAATTCAATAGCTGGATTTTTTTCTTTGAGCTTTTCATATTTTTCTTCTGGGGTAAAAGCATATTTTTTGGCGATTTCTTCATTTATTGAAATTTGAATTTCTATGGAATGGTTTTGAAGCTTTTCCCTAAGGTACTGAAGTAAAGGCCCCTGTTCTCGTTCCACTTCTTTTTTCATGGTACTATTGGGAAATTGTAACCGAATGGTGAAGTTATCTTTTAGACGGGGAATATCTGTTTGGAGACTACTGGCAAGAATCTTCTTGCCTTGATTTTCAATTTTCGTGATGTAGTCGTTCCAGTGTTTTTGCATTTCAACTTCTGTAAATGGAAGTGTAGGAAGCTCTTCTTGCCGTATTGATGGATTCTTAATGGCTTCATGCTCTTTTTTAGCTTTAAGACTTGATAGGGAAAGACCAGATACCCTTTTTGTTTCTTTCTTGAGAACAATGGGTTTGGATAAAGGCTTTGCTTGTGGTGTTACTTCTTCTGTTACCGGAATATTCGATTCCTTTGTTTCTGTTTTTTCTATAGTATCAGGTACGGGGACTTCAGTGATGGAATATTCCTTTGTTTTTTCGAACTCCCTATTTCTGAAGTGGGTGGCAGGAATTATGAAATTATCCTTTTTTTTTTCAGACAGAATAGAAAGGGATCCCAATTTCATTAAAGTCAATTCAACAAGTAAACGTTGATTTTTACTGGTCTTATATTTTAGGTCACAATCATTCGAAATATCCATGGCACTGATTAGAAAATCTTTGGATACTTTTCCAGCTTGATTTTGGTATTTGACTTTTGCATCTTCCCCAACTTCTAGTAATACATGAGTATCGGACTGTTGACATACCATTAGATCTCTAAAGTGCGAAGTCAATCCCATAATAAAGTGATGTCCATCAAACCCTAGAGCCAAGGTTTTATTAAATAAGAGTAAAAGCGCTGGAATATTATTTTCCAAAATCAATGTTGTCGTCTCGAAAAAGGTATCGTAATCGAGAACGTTGAGGTTTTCTGTCACCGCTTTTCTGGTCAGTTGCTTACCTGAAAAACTTACTACACGATCAAAAATGGAAAGTGCATCGCGCATGGCACCATCAGCCTTTTGCGCTATTATATGTAGGGCGTCATCATCAGCTTTGATACCCTGTTCGCTTGCAATATATTTTAGATATTCGGCAGCATCCTTTACTGTTATCCTTTTAAAATCAAAGATTTGACATCGAGATAGTATGGTAGGTATTATTTTATGCTTTTCTGTGGTGGCCAAAATGAATATGGCATGCTTAGGGGGCTCTTCGAGCGTCTTAAGAAAGGCATTAAATGCCGATTGAGATAACATGTGTACCTCGTCAATGATATAAACTTTGTAGTTACCGACCTGCGGTGGAATACGCACTTGATCAATCAGACTTCTAATATCGTCAACCGAATTGTTCGACGCCGCGTCCAGTTCAAAGATGTTAAAAGCAAAATCTTCATCTTCTTTTTCCGTGCCATCTTGATTGATTTTCTTGGCCAATATTCGGGCACAGGTCGTTTTGCCGACCCCTCTAGGTCCACAAAACAACAATGCCTGTGCCAAATGATTGTGTGCTATGGCATTTTCTAAAGTATCGGTAATAGCCTGTTGACCTACGACATCTTTAAAGGTTTGCGGGCGATATTTACGTGCGGAAACAATAAAGGGTTTCATAGAGACTGCTGTAGTATAACAAATATATAAAGAGCGTTTCGCATACGTTTGTTGCTCTTCATTCTCCAAAGGTTTTTTATCAACAATTGATGTAATTTTGCCAAAAGCAGGTCACCTTATCGACCCAGTGTCATATTGGGTAGGAAAGTCCGGACACCACAGTGCAGTATAGCGGGTAACGCCCGTCCTTCGTTTAAACGAAGCGGACCAGTGCAACAGAAAGAAAGTACAGTTCGGCTGTAGTGAAATCAGGTAAACTCTATGCGGTGAAACGTCATGTATACCAACGGTTGAGGGTCGCACGCCCAAGTTGGAGGGTAGGCGGATTGAGGTTTTGGGCAATCAAAATCCTAGATAAATGATAAGGACCAATTTATTGGAAACAGAATCCGGCTTA
>ERZ1740067.150-NODE-150-length-56033-cov-6.120619_pt1 | contig 56033 bp, 56 predicted proteins | sample MGYA00581736_ERZ1740067 | MGnify/ENA primary metagenome ERZ1740067 (study PRJEB43018, sample SAMN04849236) | marine metagenome | isolation source: floating plastic debris | place: Pacific Ocean | collected 2008-08-27 | study: EMG produced TPA metagenomics assembly... | reverse complement strand
CGGGCCCGCGTGAGCTTCTTATAGGCCGTGGGCGGTTCCCAAAATGGGCTCGCGCGTGGGGCGGTGTAGGAAACCTCATCGTCCAGCATCATAATTATACCCTTCCGCTGGACGACCCCCGCGCGAGGTTCCCCTTCTTTCATTCCAGACGAAAGGGCTGGCCAATGACCCATGCCCCGATGAACGATCAAATGCACCGCGGGGTCCGGCACCAGCCCTTATGCCTCATGTCGAAGTGTGGGCTGCTTTAAACTTTCGGAGATGGGCACCGTACCGGCCTTCGCCGGCAACAAGGGCTTACAAGTCACGGTAAAGCGGGCGGAGAAACCTCATCTGAGCCCTCCGTCCACCGCTCATTCTGGCTAAGGCCGGACTCTGATTTTTCGCCGACCTCTTTCAACACCGATAAGTAAAGGTCTATGCTGTTTGGGATTTACTCATCTTCCGTTGGCTCACGTTCATGGCCATCGAGCGCCTCTGTCTGGCGCTTATTCTCGGCCTTCGCCGCTTCTTTTTGTGCCTTACTCAACCCAAAAAGCGCGCGGTTATCGGCCGCGCGCTTTTCTTTATCGCTTCGTTTTTTGGCCTTCCGGGCCCGGCGTAGATTGATGATCTCCGCCATGAGGGGCCCTAAAGACTGCCGCTGTCAGCATCGCCCTCAGCAGGTGCCTCAGCGGTGTCGGTCTCTTCTACCGCAGGCGGCGCTGGCTCTGGGAACGGCAGAGGATTGTCGGACAGGGTTTGAAGATAGGCGAGAATGTCGGCGCGTCTGTTCTCTTTGCGGACCATTTGCGCCATCTGGGTGCCGGGCATGAAGGCCGAGCTATTTTCCAAATAAGCGTCCATGGCCTCATAGGTCCACTGGCCCCCAAAACTCAAAAGCGCTTGGGAATAACCAAAGCCGGAGACGGCGCCTTTATCCCGGCCCATCACGCCATAAAGGTTAGGGCCAATGCCGTTCGCACCGCCCTGGTCGAAAGTGTGACAGGCTGAGCATAACCCAGCTGCTTTTTGGCCGCGGTCGGCAGATGCGCTGGCGAGAAGCGTGCCGAGGTCAATCTTTGGCTTTTCTTCCGGTGGAGCGGCACCCTCCAGCCGAATTTCGGCGGGGATATAAGCCAGGTGGAACGGGTTCTCTTCGTCAAACTCATGATGGCCGTGATGACCGCCAAAGACTTTGCCGAGGGTTGTAATCGTAATGGGAAGGCCAAACGCCAGCAAAACAGTGACGAGGGCGGCGGCGGCGACTTTATTCCCAAAGAGGGGATCATTCATGGCATTGGCTCAAAGGTTGCGATGACGGCGTGGAGGCGTCTACGGACTTCGCTGCCGTTTAGCGATGGTCAAGGGCCGCCGCAACGGCCCATTTGCGCGCAACAGTAAAGGATTAAGGGTTAATGACAGTGAAATACAACGCCTATCAGGGGGAGCCAGGGGCCTTTTCCGATGCGGCCTGTCAGCAATTTGCCCCGGATTTGGTGCCCTTACCGTGCGCAACCTTTGATAGAGTGTTCCAGGCGGTGAGCTCGGGCGAGGCTGAGGCCGCTATGGTCCCGGTTGAAAATGCGATTGCCGGGCGGGTGGACGATGTTTACCGCCTCCTGCCGGATATGCCGATGAGCATTGTGGCGGAGCATTTCCTGCCCATCGAGATGCAGCTGATGACCTTGCCCGGTGCGGACCCTGAAAAATTGCGGGTGGTGCGCAGCCACCCTATGGCGTTGGGGCAGTGTCGGACGATGATTAACCGCCGTGGCCTCCTCGCGGAAACGGCGGGCGATACGGCTGGCTTTGCAAAAGCCCTTTCGCAATCGAAAGAAATGGACGCCGCCGCGATTGCCCCGGCTGTTGCCGCGGAGCGCTACGGTCTTGAGATTATTGAGCGCGATGTTCAGGACATCGACCGGAATTTCACGCGCTTTTTCACCCTTATGCTTGAGGACAAGGTGGCTTGGCCGGACCTTCTTGCCGGGCCAGTGATCACCAGCATTGTCTACAGGGTGCGCAATATTCCGGCGGCCTTGTTTAAGTCCCTCGGCGGCTTTGCCACCAATTCGGTGAACATGATCAAGCTTGAAAGCTATCAAGAGGATGCCACCTTCCGGGCGACCCGGTTCCAGGCAGAGTTCGAAGGCCATCCGGATGAGCCGCCGGTGCGTCGGGCGCTTGAGGAGCTTGGCTATTTCTCCTCCGATATGCGGTTGTTAGGTGTTTTTCCCGCCGCGGCTTATCGGGCGAGCCAGAGTTTGAGTAATTGATGGGCGATGGCGAGGGGTGGTGGCGCCATAAGGCTCTCGTGTTTGCCCTCTAACACCAGGTGGGCTTCGTCTCGGGAAAGCCACTTTGCATCGACAATTTCGTCGGGGTCGAGGGTGAGGTCGGTGCTTCCCACCTCGGCGATGAACCCCACCATAAGGGAGGAGGGGAAGGGCCAGGGCTGGCTGAAAACATACTCAAGGCTGGTGACGTTAAGGCCCGCTTCCTCCTTCAGCTCCCTGACGGCGCACTCCTCTAAGGTTTCGCACGCCTCAACATAGCCAGCGAAGGCGGAGTAAAACCCCGCGGGAAAATGCGGGCCCCGGCCAAGGCAAACGGACTCCCCATAGGTCGGCAAGACAATGGCCACCGGGTCCGTGCGGGGGAAATGCTCGGTGCCCGTCTTGGGGTTCACCCGCTTAAAGCCAGCCTCTTGAAGGTCTGTTTCGTCTCCGTAACGGGCGCAGAACCGGTTTCGGCGATGCCAATCAAGAAGCCAAGAGGCCTGCCCCGCCATCGCCAGCTCGTCACCTGGCAGGTAGGGGCCGACATTGCGCAAGGGCATATGGGTACCAAGGTCTGAGAAGGTGCCGTCTTCACTATCATCGCTGACGTTCGCCGCCCAATGGGGCCGACCGTCCAAAAGACCCAGCAGGATCATCTCCGGACGTCGCGATAGAACGGAAACGGCATCAAGGGTCAGCCATTGAAGGCGCGAGCTTTTGTCTCCCCGTTCAATCAGCGGCATGCCCTTATGGAAGGGGAGCAGCAGCGCCCTGGGGTCAGCGGCCTGGGCCGAAATCCAGTCAGGGTTTTTGCGTTCGACACCACAGCGGTCGAGCGGGTTACCCAGAAAAGCATTGGGGTTGAGATTCATCATGCGAGGAGTGTTACGAGAGTTGCTGAAGGGTGCAAATGGGGGATGGGGTTTGTCGTCCCGTGCGTAGTGTGGGGTGAGCGTAGTCGACCTCAGTCTATCCTATCACGTTTCCCACGGTGCGGAGCATCCGTGGGATCCACTCCCGCGCGCCATTTGACTGAGGACCCCACGGACCCGTTGGGCCATCGGGAGCGGCTGGTTCTTGCTAGAGCATCGCGCCGAAAAGTGTATTCGGTTTTCGGCAAAAAGCGATGCGAAAACAAAAGACTATAGCGACAACGTGAGTACAAACGAACGTCTGTCGCTATAGACGAATGGCCAAACAAAAACCGCCGCCCCAGAGGGCGACGGCTTATTCGTTACCGATTTAGGATCGATTAGTAGTCGAACTGAACTTCAACCCCGATGATCCGGCCTTTGTTGAGAGGCGAGAAGGTACCGAAAGGTGTCTGGGTGTCATTGCCAAAGGAAATCTCGTTAGCAAGATTTTTGCCGTACACAGAAACCGTCCAGCCGTCTGCGGGTGGGTTCCATGCGATACTCGCATCGAAGATATCAGCCTCGGGCAGTGTACCAAGGTTATTGTCAGAGTATGCCACCTGTGCTCGGTGGTTGAAGTTGGCTCGTGCCGTGAAGTCACCAACATTGCCGCACTCAAGATCATAGATAAAGCCGATGCCGTAGGTGCGTGGCGCGAGGCGCGGAATGTCGAGGCGCAGATCATTGTCGCTCACAATGCCGTCACCACTAATGTCGAAGCGGACTTCGTCATAATCACCCGTGTTCAGACCAAGTTGACCGGTGATCACGAAATTGTCTGTCACGGAGGCCAGGAACTCTGCCTCAAGGCCTTCGATTGTTGCGTCAGCGGTGTTCGCGATTTCTTGCACAACTTGGGCTGTGTTATCGGACCGGTTCACTTCCCGTTGCAGATCATCCAATTTCATTTGGTAGACAGCAGCGTTCAAGCGAAGGCGATTATCAAACAGCTCAGTTTTGATCCCCGCTTCAATGCTTGTGACTTCCTCCTCATCAAAGGGAACAATGTCGGCAGGCGTTGTGTTGCGGAAGTTAAAGCCGCCCGAGCGAATGCTTTCCGCATAGGTCAAATAAGCCTGGAAATTATCCGTAGGCTCATATTGAAGGCCGACTTTTGGCGTAAACGCACTGAAGCCTGCCTCTAAACCGTTCACATCAAAGCTGCTGCACGTTTCGCGAGTACAGTCTTCGTCTACCAAGATGCGCTCAATGTTCGCTTCTTTACTTTCATCGCTGTAGCGACCACCGAGAATAAGCGTGAGTTGGTCAGTAACGGCTATATCCGCCTGGGCGAAGATGCCAAAGGTCTCAACATCTTGCTCGCCACCACCGATGAACGGCAGTTCTTCCGTGCCTAAGCTTAAATCGTTTGGATCAATGGGGCGGCGTTGTGAAGGGATGGTGCGATCCTCAATATAAAGCAGTTCCTGATCCATATAGAAGATACCAGCAGTGACCTCGAAGCGATCGCCAAAAGTACCTGAGTAACGAAGCTCGTTGGAGAACTGCTCATGTTCCGTCCGCGAAAAGGATGAAAAAATGGTGATGGGAAGTGAGTCGATATCCCCCTCGACCACCGCTTCGAATTCACGGTAGCCGGTGATGTTGGTGATTGTGCCGTCACCGAACGGAACGTCCCAATTGATCTCATTGGTGACTTGGGTCCATTCGGACTCAAAACTACCGAAGTCGTTAATTGAGACCTCGAACTCATCGCCATTTACCGCGCGGTTTTGGCCAGGGTTGCCGAAACCATCAATCTCACCGTGCTCATACTTGGTGACAATTTCCAAAACGTCATTGGGTGTGTACCGAAGAGCGGGCCGAATGACGAACGTTTCCCGGGCGCCAACGTTCTTTTGGCGAAGGGCGGAGGCGCCAAAGCCTGCAAGACTAGGCGCGGTATTCTCGAAATACCCCTCATCATCCTCATAAAGAACGCCGAGTTTTAACGATAGGACATCTTCAATCACCGGCCCTGAAAGCACGGCGGAGGTCCGGACGAGAAGGCCTGTCTCGGCGGCTGCCTTGGCTTTGAATGTCAGCTCATCCGTTGGGTTAGATGTCCGTAGGACCACAGCGCCCGCGGTGGCGTTCCGCCCAAAGAGGGTTCCTTGCGGTCCGCGCAGGACTTCGACAGCTTCCAAGTCAAAGGTGTCAAAGATAACGCCAGTGTTAATGGCGAGGGGAACTCCGTCATAGACAAGCGCCACAGCGGGGTCGATCGATGGGATCGAGCTGTTCACAGCCACACCGCGAATAGAGAAGTTGGCGGTGCCCGGAATGGTACCGATGTCTTCGAGCTGCACGTTAGGCACGGAATAGCTGAGGCTCGTAATATCGCGAACGAACAGCGCGTCGAGGGCTTCGGCGCCATAAGCGGTGACCGCGACTGGGGCGGATTGCAACTCTTCGCCGCCGGCCTTCTTGGTGCCGGTGACGAAAATTTGATCTCGGACGACGTCGGTTGCCCGCTGGCTATCTTGCGCCAAAGCACCGGTTGCCGCGACCGCCGCAACGGATGCGCCGAGTAGGGCCGATTTCAAGAAGCGTCGAGCTTCTCCTGACGAATGGTTGGGCATTGTTTCCTCCAATGGTTTTGTTGTTTTGGTGTTGTTGTTTCGTGACAATTTTACGACGAGACTATCTCTTCGATAGAATATAGGCGGGGCAAGTGCGCAATCTTAGGTTGCTTTTGTGGGGGGCGTGGACTGACTGAAACAGTCTTCCCATAATCGCGAGGGCGACATAATCCTTATTTTGTACGACAATCCTGCTGATGTGATCCTCCATGCCGAGCGCCAGATTATGGTGCTAGTAGCAACTTGTAAATCAATGGTGTTGCGACCTTCCATACCTACTGTGAGGTAATATGGCGGCTGTGGCTTTTGGGTCGCATTATTTCGGACCTTGCCTTTCCGTCGAGCCATCGCGATATAGGTCGCGGAAGGCCGCGCGGACGGACGCCTCGCCAATCCGGTCAGGTCCGGAAGGAAGCAGCCGTAACGAGTTCCCGGACGGGTCGCGTTGGCTTTCCACTCCTCAACAGGTTTTGTGGACTAAGACCCAAGCGCTCCGCGAGGTGCCGCGTTCGGGCGCGTGTGTCTGGGAATAGGCCTATCGGAGAGGCATATCTTGCCTTCGAGTTATTCGAAGTAGAGATTCGGGGGGAATCATGTGCTTTTTAAAGCTTGACAATATGACCGCTATATATTGGTCGTCTATTTTCTTTATTATTGAGTATAGTCTTGGAGCAAGATTTGGTCAGTCCAGTTTTCTGTTGTCGTTGCTCGTAAGGTAAACAGATTGTATAAAATGCTGCCCCATTTGGGCCATAGTTTCGCCGCTCCCTATCGTCTTCGGTAGGACGTTTGGTCGAATTGGCGGCAGCTAAGGGCGCAATGGCGTCCGGTGGGCGGTGTACCGCTTTGAGCTTATAAAGGAGGCCCCTTATGCGTTCCTTGATTTCCTTAACAATGGCCGCCCTGCTGGCGGTGTTCACGCCGGCGTCGGCGGATGACGAGGATGATCGTCTTGATAAGTCTTTAGAAGGCCGGGGCGGGCCGGTGGTGAGTTCAAAATTTGCTGGGCGAGCCGCCTATACGGATTATGATCGTCGCCAGGACGATCGCTATGATGAGCGGTATAGAGATTATGGGTATAAGCAGACCTCCTATCGCGATGACCGGTATCGCGACCGGCGGGGCTATAGCGAGCTGCGCTGCCACTCCCGCGGGGGTCGGTATAAAGTCTGCGATGTGGGCCGGGATGTGCTGGATATCGCTTTTTTAAGGCGTCTTGATGACTGCCGTTGCCGCAAGGGGCGCGATTGGGGGTACACCCGCGATGGCGTCTGGGTCGACAATGGCTGCAATGCTGTCTTCAAGATTGTGGTTGGGGATACTTACCGCCGCTATGATGACGATCGCCGCTATCGTGATGATCGGTATAAGGATCGGCGCTACGACTCGCGGGACCGCTATGGTCAGGAGAGGCGCTATGGTCGCTACGATAGCTATGAAAAGCGTGACACGATCGCCTGTAGCTCTTTTGACCGCCGTTATGCGGTTTGCCGATTGCCCCATGGGGCACGGGAGGTGCGGATCACCAAACGCTGGTCCGATGCGGGGTGCCGCAAGGGTAAGGATTGGGGTGTCCGCCGGGACGGGATTTGGGTGGACAATGGGTGCCGCGCGTCCTTCAGCTTTGTGCTGCGCTCTCAATATGCCTATGAGGACAGGCGGCGGCGCTATTAAAGCCTGGTCCCTTGGGGAAAAGCATGATGGGCGTGCCCCTTTGACGGGCGCGCCCTTGGGCTTACAAGGAGGGCATGTCCTCGAGTGAACATTCCCCTGAAACGAAGCCTTCGGACTCTGGCCCTGAATACCAGGTCCTGGCGCGGAAATATCGGCCCCAAAGTTTCGATGATCTCCTTGGCCATGAGGCGATGGTGCGCACCTTGCGCAACGCCTTCGAGGCGGATCGCATCGCCCATGCCTTTATCCTAACCGGTGTGCGCGGGGTGGGGAAAACCACCACGGCGCGGATCATGGCGCGGGCCCTTAATTATGAGACCGATGAGGTCGACAAGCCGACGGTGGATATGCCAGGGGAGGGGCGTCACTGCCGTGCCATCGCTGAAAGCCGTCATCCGGACGTGATTGAAATGGATGCCGCCTCCCGCACCGGGGTGGGAGACATTCGTGAGCTTATCGAAGGGGTTCGCTATGCGCCCACCCAAGGGCGCTACAAAGTCTACATCATTGACGAAGTTCACATGCTGTCGAACTCAGCGTTCAACGCGCTCTTAAAGACCCTTGAGGAACCACCGCCCCATGTGAAGTTCATCTTCGCCACCACGGAAATTCGGAAGGTGCCCGTCACCGTGCTGTCTCGGTGCCAGCGGTTCGACCTACGCCGGTTCGAGGCGGCGCAGCTTGCGCCCTATCTGGGGGAGATCGCCAAGAAGGAAGATGCGAGCGTTGAAGAAGACGCTCTTCTCATGATCGCGCGGGCGGCTGAGGGGTCGGTGCGGGATTCCCTCTCCTTGCTTGACCAAGCGATTATTCAGCGCGGCGGTGAGGCGGTGGATGCCGCCTCGGTGCGCGATATGCTGGGCCTGGTGGATCGGACCTTTAGCTGGGACCTGCTGGATGCGGCGATGAAGGGGGATCCTAAGACCGCCCTCGATCTGTTCGGTGAGCAGTATAATGCCGGCGCCGATCCGGGGCAGGTGATGCGCGACCTTCTCGACATCACGCACCTCCTGACACGGACGAAGGCGGCGGGCCCCGAGGCGGCAAGCCATGGGGCCGCGGGGGAGGCGGATGCGGCCCGGGCAAAGGCGATGGCGGCGGCCGTGCCCCTGCCCGCTTTAACGCGGGTTTGGTCGCTTCTCATGAAGGCGTTGGAGGAGGTGATGGCCGCCCCCGACCCTGCGGCAGCTGCGGAAATAGGGCTTATACGAATTGCCTATACGGCGGGCCTGCCCACCCCTGAGGAGGCGGTGAAGGCCTTGAAAGATGGCGGCGGTGCGGGGCCGCAAGGCGGCGCGCCGGGACCTGGCGGGGGCGGCGGCGTCCAGGCGAGCGGTGTCTCTCATGCCCCTATTGGCGGCATGGACCCAAACGTTCCGCCGCCGGGGCCGACAATGGCGTTGGTGGAGGGGCGGGGCAGTGCGGCGCCCTCAATGGTGCCTGCTCCCGTTCCCGCTAAGGCACCCCCGGCAGCCGGGCGGGTGATCACCTGCCTTCAGGATATTGCTGAGATGGCAGGAGAGCGGCGAGATGCTATTCTTCGTACCCGTATTGAAACCTGCATCCGTCCTGTGACGGTGGAGGAGGGGCGGCTTGACATTGCCCTGACAAAGGATGCCCCGTCGGAATTGCCGGGCGCCTTGACCAAATCCCTCAAGGCTTGGACTGGCATTCATTGGGTCGTGTCCGTGGTTCCCGATCCTGGCGGTATTCCTACCCTGCGGGAGACCCGGGATAAGGCCATTCAGTCGGATCCGATGATCAAGGCGCTGTTCGAAACCTTCCCCAATGCGAAGATCAATTCCATTCGTCCGCTAAAGGACAAAAAAGATGATTGACGTTGAGTATATAAAATTCATGGCGCGTTACACGTGCTGGCAGAATGACAGCCTTGTGACGGCGGCAAGTGCGCTATCGGATGATGACCGCCGAATGGATCGCGGTGCCTTTTTTGGGTCGATCTTTGAAACCTTTAACCATATTCTGTGGGCCGATGAAGCGTGGCTAAGCCGCTTGGCGGATCATCCCGTTCCCAAAGCGCCGGGCATACCGGGTAGTCGGGTCTATAAAGACGGCTGGGACGATTTCGTGGCGGCGCGCGCCAATATGGATGCCTTTATCTTGGATTGGTCGGGCAGGGTGACGCCTGCGGACCTTGTGGGTGAGTATCGCTGGTTCTCCCCGTCGGCGGGCCGGGAGGTTGAGAAAGATAAAGCGCGTTTGTTTGTCCATATGTTTAATCACGGTACTCATCATCGGGGTCAGATTCATGCCATGTTGACCGCCGCGGGCGCGAAACCCGATGACACTGATATTCCCTTTATGCCCGCTCGCTTTGAGGAGATGTAAGCGATGAAGAATTTTGGCGATATGATGAAACAGGCCGCCAGCCTGCAAAAGAAAATGGAAGAGATGCAGGAGACCATCGCCGGGATGGAGGCGGAGGGTCAGGCGGGCGCGGGCCTTGTGAAGGTGATCCTCAACGGGAAGGGCTACGCCTCATCAGTGTCCATCGATCCGTCTTTGATGAAAGAGGATGAGCGCGAGGTGGTGGAGGATCTCATCACCGCGGCCATCAATGATGCCAAGTCAAAGTTAGAGACCCAGTCCCAGGATCAGTTGAAAGAACTCACCCAAGGCATGCCTCTGCCGCCTGGGATGAAGCTGCCGTTTTAAAGGCATATCAACGGGATGGTCACCGCACCCTAGAGAAACCGCCTGTAGCTTATTGTTTCGCCATAGACGCTGTCTAACTGCACACTCGCCTAGACCCCAAAAGTGTACGATGTATACTTGCGCTCAACAATGATGCTGACCCAGCGGAAGGAAGCGACAATGCGGGATCTGACAAAATTCTATATTGGGGGCGAGTGGGTTGCCCCGAAGGGTACGGGACGTCTCAGTGTGATTAACCCAGCGACCGAGCAACAGGTCGCGGAAATCGCGTTGGGGACCGAAGGCGATGTGGACGACGCGGTGGCGGCGGCGCGAAAGGCGTTTGACAGCTTTTCCCAGACGTCCCCGGCTGATCGAGTGGCCCTCCTCCAACGGATCATGGCGGCCTATCAAACGCGGATGATTGATCTTGGCGCGGCGGTGACCGAGGAAATGGGCGCGCCCAGCAGTTTCGCCCTGCAGGCGCAGGTGGGCTCAGGCCTTATGCATGTTCAGACCACGGCGACCATCCTTGGTGACTATCCGTTTACCGATGAGCGAGACGGATTTGAGTTGGTGAAAGAGCCGATTGGGGTGGTGGGCATGATCACCCCCTGGAACTGGCCGCTGAACCAAATCCTGTGCAAGGTGGCGCCCGCCTTAGCGGCGGGCTGTACCATCGTCCTCAAACCCTCCGAGGTGGCGCCCATCTCTGCTCATATTTTGGCAGAAGTCTTGGAGGCCGCCGAGGTGCCGCCGGGTGTCTTTAACATGGTACACGGAACAGGGGTTGATGTGGGCGCTGCTATTTCGGTGCATCCCCAGATTGATATGGTGTCGTTCACCGGCTCCACCCGCGCAGGGGTCGAGGTGGCCAAGGCGGCTGCGGCGACGGTGAAGCGTGTGGCCCAAGAACTTGGCGGGAAATCCGCAAACATCGTGATGGATGACGCAGATTTGGCAGGCGCGGTGAGCCACGGTGTTTTCACCTGCATGATGAATTCGGGCCAGTCTTGCAACGCACCGACCCGCCTTTTGGTACCCCAGGATAAGATGGACGAGGCGATTGCCATTGCCCAGGGGGTGGTGGCGGGTATCACCCCCGGTGATCCGACCCAGGATGGCACCGTGATTGGCCCGGTGGTGAGTGAGGGGCAATGGACCAAAATCCAAGGCCTTATCCAACAGGGGGTTGATGAGGGCGCGCGACTTGTGGCCGGGGGACCCGGTAAGCCTGAGGGCCTTGAGACCGGCTACTACGTCAAGCCCACGATCTTTGCTGACGTGACAAATGAGATGACCATCGCGCGGGAAGAGATCTTTGGCCCGGTACTATGCATCCTTCCCTATAAGGATGAGGATGATGCTGTGGCGATTGCCAATGATACCCCTTACGGCCTGTCGGGATATGTCTCGGCCGGTGACCTTGACCGGGCCAAGGCGGTCGCGAGGCGTTTGCGCACGGGGAATGTGCATCTGAACGGGGCAGCGGCGAATTTCAACGCGCCATTCGGCGGCTATAAACAGTCGGGCAATGGCCGCGAATGGGGTGAGCACGGTTTTGAAGAGTTCTTAGAGACAAAAGCCTTGATCGGCACGGCTGGGTGACCAACATATTAGAGTGGCCACCCGGTAGCGGAGTGGCCTCTCCATATTGAAAGGTCTCCACCATGCGCCCTTATCGCGTTGTCGACGTTTTCGCTGCCACGCCCTTGCGCGGAAACCCCCTGGCGGTCATTTTTGATGCTGAGGGGCTGAGCGATGAGGAGATGCAGTCCATTGCAGCGTGGACGAACCTTTCAGAAACAACCTTTTGCCTACCGCCCACGAAAGAGGGAGCAGATTATCGTGTTCGGATCTTCACACCCCGGGATGAGCTCCCCTTTGCGGGGCATCCAACTCTCGGGACTGCCCACGCGTTAATGGAGGCGGGCCTTATCACGCCAGGGGATGGGGCGGTGACGCAAGAATGTGCGGTTGGCCTTGTCCGGGTAGAAGTGGGGGAAGAGGCGGGTGCGCGCACCCGCGCCTTTGATCTTCCCACGCCCACCATTCGGGATTTATCCGACGATGAAACCAAGCGCCTTATTGGCATTCTTGGCCAGCCGGTGGCGAAGGGGACGGTGCCAGCCCTCGTCGATGTTGGTGCCCGGTGGGTTGTCGCAGAGCTTGAAAGTGCGGAGGTTGTTATTGATCTTTGTCCAGATTACATTGCCTCGGCGGTTTTTGAGAATGATCTTAAGGTCAGTGGTGTGACCATTTTTGGCCCCCATACCACTGGGGATACCGGCATCGAAGTGCGGTCTTTCGCTCCCTCGTCTGGCATTGAAGAAGATCCGGTGTGCGGCAGCGGGAATGGCTCGGTGGCCGCCTACCGTCTTCACGCTGGTCGCATGGCCGCCGGGCATGACTATAGGGCAGCCCAGGGTCGCTGCGTTGGCCGCGCGGGACAAATCTATGTGAAAACAACTGAAGCGGCGCGCATCCAGGTAGGGGGCGCCGCTGTGACCACGGTGACGGGCACGATTGCGCTTTGAGAATATCGGCTTAAATCGGGGCGCCCCAAAGACTGTCATGGGGTAGCCAACCGCGGAAATCTCCGGCTTTCACCCGGCACCAATCGCCGTCGCAGGCTTCGATGCGGGTCATCACTCCACCGGCCAACTTGGCACGACCCGGCGCATCATCTGTAGGGGCTGCGCGGAGGATGGCGCTATCCGCATGGACAACGGCGTGGGCGTTCATCGTCAACATAGACCGGTGGATCCACATTCGGCGACCGTCCCGATCTTCGACCCGGCGCCAGATATTATCGCGATCCTCGGCAATGACCTTGAGTGGTAATCCCTGACGGCGAAATTCATAAGCTACCGGATAATCAAATGACGGACCAAATCGCGCGAGGACCTCATCTTTTTTGAGGGCGACAAACCGCGGCACCGGCAGACCCGATGGGCCGCGCTCGACATTGCTATAGGTGGGGAGTGTACTGACACTCGCTGCACCGCCTGCACTGCCCCCCGCCATTAGCCCCAGTCCGGCCATCGCCATAGGAAGAAATACCAGCATGCCCATCCGCAGGTTCATTAACCACTCCGCTCACTTTGCCTGTTCACCCCTTGTTAAACACCAGAGTTGGTTAAAGGGGCCTTAAGGCAAAGGTTAACTCTCCGCGGTCGGAGGAGCGGTCGGGCGAGGCGTGTCGAGGGACCGGGCTTCTGCCTCAAGCATAATTGGAATGCCGCTTCGAACCGGATAGGCAAGGCGCGCCTTGCTTGAAATCAGCTCCTGAGCCTCTTCGTCATAGGTTAACGGCGCCCGGGTGATGGGGCAGACGAGCATGGTGAGGAGAGATTTATTAACCATGGGGTATCCCCGCGGGTGTGTTAAGGAATTGATCTTAGTCGGCGTCGTCGGGCGACAACATTTGGGTCTCTTCCCGAATTCTGTGTGCCCTACTGCATTCTCTGGCGCGCGTCATCAGTTGCGTCGCCTTGACCGCCAAAGACAGCCATTTCCATAAGGGCAATCAGCGTTTCCGCCCGCTCCGCAATGGTCGAGGCCTCAAGCAGGGCTTGCTTTTCATCGGCGTCAAAGGGGCAACTCATGGAAATCGAGTTCACAATGGTTTCTGCTGATGCGCCCTCAATGGAGTCCCAATCGGCGCTTAGCCCCACTTCATCGAGATATTTCATAAGCAGATCTACGATCCGATCCCGCAAAGCTGGGCTTTCATCCGCTATCTCTTCTTGATCGAGGGCGTAGGGGGACCAATCCACCTCGCCCAACCGAAACCCGGTGGCAGTGATTTCCTCTCTGGTGAGGCGAAACCGGCTAACGCCCGTGAGGGTGATGAGATAACGGCCATCCCCGGTTTCCGAAAAAGAGGTAATTCGTCCCGCGCAGCCGACGGTATAAAGGGGCGGGTTCACATCATCATCGTGACGCGGGCGTATCATGCCAATCATGCGGGAGGTTTTGAGCGCATGATCGGTCATCGCCAGGTACCGAGGCTCAAAAATATTGAGGGGCAGACGCCCCCTGGGCAGGAGCATCGCACTCCGAAGGGGGAAAAGGGGCAGAAGCCTTGGGTTTTCTTCCCGTCCTCCGGCAATATGGTGGCCCAATGGGCTCATTCTCTGTCCTTTTTGCGTCGCTCCCGCCTCGTCTATGCAAACAGCAGGGAGGATAATCGCCGACGGCCCGCTTTGACCGCCGGGTGGGTGGCCCCTAGGGCCTCAAATACCGTCAAAAGCTTGGCTTTGGCGGCCCCTTCGTTCCATTCTTTGTCTTGCTCTATAGAAGAAAGTAGAGCGCTGATCGCATTTTCCACGTCTCCTGCGTCGATCTGTGCCTCGCCCAATGCAAAAAGACTCTCAGGATCCTGGGGCGCCGCGGCCACAGCAGCTTCTTTTTCTTGCAAACTGCCCGCATCGGCATTGCCGGATCCGAGGGCCATCACAGCTTTTACCTGAGCGACAGCAGGGTGGCTTTCCTTCGCCGCGGGCACCATGGCCAGCATCTGCTCGGCCTGTTCCCTGTTGCCGACCTCAAGGGCGCAGCGCGCCATCCCGGCGAGGGCGGCGACCTGGTCGTCACTGCCGGCTTCTGAGGCATCGACGGCGGCACCGAAGGCCTGCATCGCCCCCGGCAGGTCACCGGCGGTGAGTGCCTCTTCGCCGGCTTCCACCAGGGCCTTGGGGTCAGCGGCGCCCCGACCTTTAAGGCCCGCCTGTTCCGCCATCGAAACCACCCTGTCGAGGAATTGGCTTACCTGGCTATCGGGGAGGGCGCCGGTGAAGCCATCGACAGGCTGCCCACCGACAAAGGCCATCACCGTGGGCAAGGACTGGATGCGAAGCTGTTGGGCCAGCATTTGGTTCTTGTCAGTGTCGACCTTCACCATTCTCACTTTGCCGCCGCGGGCGGTAATTTGGCTTTCCAAAATGGGGCCAAGGGTTTTGCAGGGCCCGCACCAGCTGGCCCAGAAATCAACGACGACTGGCACCTCCATAGAGGCTTCCATCACATCCTGTTGGAAGGTTTCGATGGTGGCATCTTTGACGAGGTCATTTTTCCCGCCCGTCGCGGCGCCGCCCGCGCCAATAATCTCGGTCATGGTGGTCCTTACGGTCTTTCTTAAGTGCTAAATGGCGTTGCATCGCCCGGTGAGCAAGAGCCTCCTCTTAAGAGGCGGTGGTTGTTTCCATTGGCTGACTTAGATCTAAAAGCCGAGGGTCCCCATGATGCGCTTTGACAAAGTCGAGCAAGGCCTCAGCGCTCAAGGCTAGGGAGGCATTGTTGCGCAAGGGATGGCACCAGATCGGATTATGGGCCAATAGGTTCGTATCCAAAACGACCTCTTTGATCAGATGGCTTCCCTCATGGATGAGGGCGAGCGGGGTGACGGACCCGGGTGTGACGCCAAGGGCCTCCACCATCCGCTCTTCCTTCGCGAAGGAAAACCGGCCAGCGGCGCCAATGGCTTTCGCGGTGCCCTTTAGGTCCACTTGGATGGTGCCAAGGGCCACGAGCAGCCGCAGGGCGCTTTTCTTGTCCGTCACGAGAAGGTTTTTGGCAAAGCCTCCCGGCATGGTGCGCCTGACTTCTTCCCCCTCAGCAACGGTGTAAATGGGTTTGTGCTCCTGCACCTCAAAGGGATGGTTGCGCGCGCGCAGCCACTCATAGACCCGGGCTTCATTGGGGGAATTCTCTACCATCGCCCCTCCCTGCCGAAGGGTGAGGGATTGCGCAACTTTCCCCTTGCACTTTCCGAACGGCTGCTCTTTATAGCTACTTCGCCGATATCTATCCGGCAGTGAGCGGGCGTAGCTCAGGGGTAGAGCATCACCTTGCCAAGGTGAGGGTCGTGCGTTCGAATCGCATCGCCCGCTCCATATCACCACCAAAATAGCCCATACACATCAATGGCTTAATTGACACTGCCGGCCGTTTTCGAGTCAATACGAGGAAAACGTGGACCAAAACGCGTACCAATTTGTGTACCAACATGACGGCGCGCAGGGTGATGCAAGGCGAAACGAAGAACCTCGAGTTGAGAGATGGGCACTGGCATTACAACCGCCGTGTGCCCGCCCGATATGCCGCTTTTGATGATAGGAAGCGGCTGCGCTTCTCACTGAAAACCACGTCCTTGGATGCCGCTAGAGAACGGCGCGATGCACTTATTGAAGCGGATAATTTGTTCTGGGCGTCCTTGGCAGGGATCAATGGCGAAGCCGCTGGACCTCAAGGCGAGAAATCCCAAAGGATGGTCGCTCAGCGCCGATACGATGCGGCTGGAAAACGTGCACTTGCCAGAGGCTTTACCTATGTGCCCGCCGCTGATCTGGCTGAAGCGGCCAGCATCGCTGAAATTGTTGAAAGGGTAAGCACAGTAAATCTGCAGGATAGAGGGCGCAAAAGCCCACAAGAAGAGCATGAGGCCGAAGCGGTATTAGGCGGCGCATCGCCACCGCCCGTGACCATCAGTGAAGCCTTTGAGATCTACTGCGAGGAAATTGCCGCTGACGAACAGCTGGGCAAGTCAGAAAGTCAATTGCGCCTTTGGAAGAAAACCAAACAACGCGGTGTGCAATATCTCATCGATCTTATTGGCGATAAGCCGCTGTTTTCGATCACCCGGCAGGACGCGCAACGATACTACAATTGGTGGCGGGATCGTCTGACCGAGAAGCCCGGACAAAAACCCCTTACGGCTAATACCGCTAATCGCGACATTGGTAATGTGCGCAAGCTCTATGGAGAGTATTGCAAGTTTATGGGCGAGGAAGACCGATCCAATCCATTTCGCAATCTCTCATTCAAGGACAAACTCAAAGGCGAAGTTCCGCCCTTTGAAAATGATTGGGTACGCAGCAAAATTCTCGTGCCGGGTCTTTTTGCAGGTGTGAACACGCAAGCCTGGCACATTCTCTACGCTCTCATCGAAACTGGGTGCCGTCCGGGCGAAATCGCCAATTTGATGGAAGAAGATATCTTGCTGGATCATGAGGTGCCGCACATTTGCATCCGGCCTAAGCGCAACCGTGAAATCAAAACGCAAGCCTCAATTCGCGAGATCCCCCTTGTGGGGGTTTCCCTTGAAGCTATGCGTAGATTCCCAAACGGATTCGATCACTATAGAGATAAACCAGATTTGCTCTCACAAACACTCATGAAGGCATTCAAAGTTCGGCGGTTGTTCCCTACACCGGACCACAAAATCTATTCATTTCGCCATTCATTCGAAAAACGGATGCTGGAAGCAGGAATTGATCATGATCTTCGCCTCACGCTCATGGGGCATACGAATAAAAGACCAGCCTACGGTGATGGCGGCGCGCTCAGCTTCAGGCGGGACGAGCTTTTAAAGATTGCGCATCCTTTTCTCGAAGGGATAGTTTAGACGCGTTAAGTTCACATCAGCGATCCTCAAAACAGAGAATGGTGCATTTTCGCCAGAAGCCGTCATTCGACTTTCAAGCCTCTGCGGGAGCAATGCACGCAAAAGCCGACATCACCACTGATGTAAATATTGAATCTACGTTTGCAGTAGGTTCAACAATTTGCGGTTAAAGACCTCTGGTGTGTCACAAATTCTTCCATCCTGAAACATATTCATATCGGCCAACACCTTACTTGTACGTTGCTCACATCGAAATAAATCGGAATATGGCAAATAAGAAATATGTTGCGCATCACCTGCATCACTAGATTTGTACTGCTTGGGAGCTTTGCGTAGCGAAATAGAACCCGTCATCACGCCATCAAAAATTGATAACATTCTCTTAGCCATAAATCCAAATGATGCGTTTATGCTTTGGCAAAGCGGCAATGCTCTTTGCAGTGTCCTTTCATCAATTTGATCTTCTTTGAACAGACGGTGAGCATACTGTTTTCTAACATCATACAATCCCAAAAGTAACTTGTCCCTAATCACTTGCACGCCAAAATCAATCAGATCGTGGGCAGATGATTTTTCTTTTGCTCGCTTGGCCGCTTCCGTAACATCAAAGGTTATGTCAACAAGTGCGCTATAAGTGCTAGAAAACATATCCCCCATTGATTGTAGGCTTTCTTTCATCTTTCCGTATGGGCTTTTCGTTGAATGGTATCGCCGCACAAGCGTCTCGAGATCGAAAAATTTTCTCTCAATTATCAGGCTCAATTCATCGTTTGTGATCTTACCAGAGAATGCACTTTCCACGAGATCTCGGAGCTCGGCCGGGTCTTCAAATACATTTAGCTTTGCGGTGTCTGAAATATACCGTTGAACAAGCTTCTCACGCTCGCGCATATATCGGCGTCGACGTTGACGGGTTCCTGCGCACTCTTCGGCAAGATACAAGTTGCGACCTTTAAGCCTATCTACGAGATCAAAGCCGGGCAACCACTTACCATCGAATCTGGCTAATTCGTCCACGATCTCGGCAGGTTCATACGAGCCGTCCAACGCATGACGAAGTTCGGTCCTGTGGAATGTGAATGGATCAACGAAGACTGTGGTTTGACAAATCGCTTTGATGGCTTTTGCGCGGGCAATCGCGTAATCAGTTTGTTCATGTACCGTCGGCAGCATCTCCGACAAATGAACGTATGAGAATGGCACAGCGATTTTGTTATCAGCTACGCCTTGCAACAACAACTTGCGCATTGTTGCGAATTCAATATTTTCGGCGTTATGCGCTAAATTAGAAAAATCGCTACTATCCAAGTAGATAAACCTTGGCATGTCAGAGTTGCTTGGTTGTTCCTAGTAAGTCGCGTAAAATGCATAATGCTGACTAATTTCATAGCACTTCTGCTTTAGTTTTGGTCAATAGCAGCAGCATCCAAAACAGTGTATATTAGAATAAAAGAACCGACAAGCTTATGTCCGCAACCAGGATTAATCTGCCGTTAGGTGTACCAACGCCGAATGTCTTATTGGGGCGAAAAATGCTCTTAAGGCTTTCTATTGCGCTCAGTTTAGAGGCGATGAACCTTTAAAGATCGGCTATCAGTTTTCTCATGTTTTAATAAGGAAGCGCCAGCCCCATAACGGTTCAACCGAGCAGCTTTCATATTTCGAGAATATAGCTCTGTCTCAAGCCTCTCAAAAAGCGGCCAGTACTGATCGCCATAGCGCTCAATCAGTCTTGCCAGACTGGCGAGTGCCGCTTCGATTTCGATTTCGGACACTTTCTCCATGCCCAGGTAGTAATTCAGAATACGCTATATTTTCCTCGTATTCTGAGAGGGTTTTGCGCGTCGCAGCACAAGTAAATTTGTCATAAGGTAACCATAGGCTGTATTATGGAGGGGTGATGACAACAAAAATACGATCAATGGGGAGGTCATATGAAAATTACAATAAGGCGTGAGCTGACGATCTATCAGCTAAGACAAACGATATTTGAACAACTAAACCGGCTTGAAGACAGGTTTGCAGTCAGACACGCCAGGAACACGACAATCTATCTCAGCTTCACAAACGGCTTTGGAAATGAGGTGCGTTGCATCGATCAAAGAGGCGGTGATGTAAACGAGGTTCATTCAGAAGGGCCTTATCCCTGTGCTGCAGAGCATTTTGAAACACCCTGGATGGAGCATGATCATGAGTAGGCCGTTTTACCTTGATCTTGGAGAGGCCAGGGAAGAACTTTCCGTACTTGGTATCGATCTGTCCGATAAACAGATAAGAAGGGCTGCCGAGCCAGATGCCCATGGGAAACGAAAACTTCCTTTTTTTGTTGATCCGATTGATGGTCGTTTGAAGATTGAGAAAGGCACGCTGATTAGCTTGTATATCGAGCGTCAGGTGCAGGCGGAAAACAACATACGAAACTAACGATTCACATACAGAATAATATTCTGTATATTGAAAATAATGGCAGACATTCGAAGGAGACAGAACTCCGATGGCAGCATCGGATATCAGGTAAGGTATATCGACAAATCCAATAAGAGCGGGTTTGGCTATAAGACGTTTACGCGGTCAAAACTGGCTCAACAATTCAAAGCTGAAAAAGACCTCGAAGAGACTGGATTAGCGGCGCCTACGGCAATGGCGTCAGATCTAAGCGTTTCAGATTCAATTGAGCTATGGCTCAATATTTGTGAAAAGATCGGGCGCGATGGACGCGAGCCTGTCGAGACTATGACGCTGATCGAATATCAACGCCGCGCCAAAATTATGCATGCATATTCCTGGAACAAACCCGTATATCAACTGACACCAACCGACATTGTGCAGTTTCGCACATGGCTCCTAGAAAACTACTCGCGCGATCTCGCGCGTCGCACGCTCTCCTCTTTTAGCTCTGTTCTAAAAGAGATGGGCGTGCAGGGTCATATGCCCGGTAACCCGGCAATCGGTATATCCATTCGTTCGTCCGGGCGCTCGACTATCCACAAGTCCGATATCGAAATTCCTTCCGACGAGGAAATCAGACAGATCCTTGACGCGACCCAGGCTCTGATGAGTAAGGGTCCGAGATATCACAAGGCCTGGCAGCGTTACCGCCCAATGATCCTTCTCCAGATATTTACAGGATTACGGATGTCCGAGTTGAGAGGCCTAAGTTGGGACAACATAGGCACAGATCATATTCACATTAAACAGCGCGCCGACAAACTCGGCGTACTTGGCCCTGTTAAATCCAGAGCGGCTTACCGGACCATAGAACTGTCATCGAAAGTAAGAGATGAAGTTGAGCTTTGGCGGCAAGTTTGCCCTCAATCACCGCACGATCTGGTCTTTCCTGCCGCTTCTGGCAAACCGCTCATGCGATGTAACTTCGATTATGATGGCTGGCAGCCCGTCATGAAGGAAGCGGGCCTTGAAGTGATGCGTGTGGCGCGGGGAAAGAGAAAGCTGCGCCCAAAGTATACGCCACATGCTCTTCGGCACTACTATGCTTCGAAATTGATTGCTTTAGGCAAGGATCTCAAATTCATCCAATCGCGTTTAGGGCACGCAAGCGCTGAGGTCACACTCGACGTCTACGGGCACCTTATGAAAGACCGAGAAGAAGAGCACCGACAGACTGCTGATCAGCTTGCTAGCGAATTTCTTTAAAATCATGTGGCGTGGATGTGGCGCAGGAGCGCTAAGTAGCGGTGAGCGCGGCTTTCTTTGCAGCCTTCCAAGCTGAATATGCCGGTTCGATCCCGGTCGCCCGCTCCATCAAATAAATCAATCGCTTATAGATCATTTGTTTACAGAATACTGTCTAATTGGCGCTCTTCACGCCACATGGTGTCACACGCCGTAACCCGCAGAAACCCGCCCTTTCCTGAATCAACATTTCTGAACATGTGGCGCGGTTGTGGCAAGGCCATAATTTAATCATGGATATTTCGAAGTTGCACAGTGCTACTTCCGGTCCCATTCCTTATATAGCACCAGCGAAATTGCTTCGATTTTGCTTTGAGCTTTTTCAAGCAATGATTGCGCACGGCCCAGTTCAGTCATTGCATCGATACAATCATCGATCAGGGCTTTGAGTGTCTCATCGTCCATAGCAGCGCTCCCTATGAAATCCACGCCGGGCGGTCCCAGAGTTCAGGAAAAGCGCCTTTGAGGTTGCGTTTAATGGTTTCAGGATGAACGCCAAATTCACGAGCGATATCCCTCGGATCGCCTTGGCACGTGATGAGGCAATCGTCAGCCTCGATGAGCTGATCAGAGGAGAGCTTTCTTGGTCTGCCGGGTGACTTCCCGCGAAGGGCAGCCGAAGCCAAACCAGCTAAAGTGCGTTCACGAATGATTTCGCGCTCAAGCTGCGCGACAGCGCCCATGATATGAAAGGCGAATTCCCCCATTGGCGTGGAGGTGTCGATTTTCTCAGTCAAAGACTCAAAATACGCCCCTTGAGTGCTCAGAGTTTTGTTAATCTCAATTAGATGTTGCAGCGAACGGCTCATGCGATCCAGCCGCCAAACGATGAGGCTGCCGCCGCCAGAAATGGCGCTCATGGCAAGGTCAAATTCCGGGCGGTTGCGCTCGGCTCCAGATATGCCCGTATCGCCGTAAATCTTGTCGCATCCGGCCTGTTTAAGGGCTGCGATCTGCAAGTCAGCGTTCTGGTCAGCCGTACTCACCCGGTAATATCCAATTTTGAGGGACATGGTGTGATCCTTTGTCTGTGTTGCGTTCCGCTTGAGCGCTCGCCACCACGGGCCGTTCCTGAGCGCTTGCAACACACCACAAAAAGGATCGTTTTTGTGGAACCGCGATAGTTTCGATTCGCTTCGATCCGTCCACCTGAGCAAGTCGATGAATTTCAAAGACTTACCTTCTGATACGCAACGTAACACAAAAAGAAAGTAATAATCAACAAAAACGATCCTTTTTGTGAATATCAGATAAGTATAGGTCACACAAATACAAGCTCCACCTGCATTTGGTATTAAACGAATGAGGTGCGAAATGACGCTCTCGAAATTAAATCCAAGAACTTTCGCAACTGCTGCTGTTGCAGGCATGGCGGCATTGATGCCGCTCGCTCATGCGGAGGATCAGCCTGCACCACAGCAATATGCAGCGGCCAGCACCGAAGCTGTAACAGCCGCTTCTGTCTCTGCGGCGTCACTCAGCGTACCGGAAGACATCACCGTCGAACCATACGCAGGTTGGCGGGCCGTTCAGTGGGCGAAGGAAACAGAAGGCGTGGCCGTTTCAGTAGCGCTTGGCACTGAGTCCAAATTCAAGCCAGAAGACATTCGGGATATCCTGACCAATGATTTCGTCAAAGCGGGAGAGCCGAACGTGAAGTTCTTCTTTGAGCAAAACGACATCTCGTCAACAAGCGTAACCTACCACTACGGTGTTACTGGCGGCGCATCGGCAGGCCCATTTGTTCTGAATGAAAGCCAAGATGCGGTTCAGGCTGCCGTCGATCAAAACCACTTCTATGAAGATAACCCCGAGCTTGGGGTTTAAGAACGCATTCCGAAGCCGCCCTCCGTGTCAGGCGCAACTCCTTTGGCATTTATCACAACATCGCGCTCCTCATCGTGCGCCTCAACAACAGTGACTTTCACTTCCTCAGTCGCTTTTTCCTCGACCCCTGCCGCCACACCCCAAGCGTCTTTGACGTCGGCGGTCTCCATAGTTTCTTCAGCAGCGTCCAACTTCGCTTCCGGCGTTTCAGCATTGTTGATTTTCTCGATGCCGTTTTCCAGTTTTTGCTGGCGAACACGATCCTTGCCCCACTGCTCCAAGCGTTCTGCATCCGGGTGATGCTTGTACTCATCCTTCAGCGTACCGTCTGGGTTGCAAATCTCATCAAAGATCGCATCTTCAACGCGGGCTTGATACTCCGCATCACTCTCGCCGGGAAGACGGTCCGGCATGTCATCGCCTAGTATGCTGCCGCCCAGAGTTTCCACCCAGTCTTCACCATATTTGTCTGCAAAATAGTCTCTATGCCCATCGATGGCCGCGTTAACGGCATCCAACTGGTGCTGAAGCTGTTCGAGAAGAAAGCGCCACATGCGGTCCGCAAAATCTTTGCGGGATTTTTCATCCCGATCATAACGCATGGCTTCTTTGGACCGAGATTCATTGATGAGGCGATTAATCTGGGTGAAGCTCAGTTGGCCTTGCCCAAGCGCGATTTCGTTTTGATGATCTTGGAAATTCTGCTCACTTTTTGAGCCAAACTCCGCCTTGATGCCTGCGCTCGGATCAAAGTTCTTCGTACCCAACTCCGCTAAGGGGCGGGTTATATCATTCGCATTATCCCTGAGTGCTTGTAGCACCATCACACACCTCCCTGTTGAGGCGACAGAACCGATTGATTTTATTGCTGGTTTCTGCTGAGCGCTGCGCGGCCAAATTGGCCCTAAAATGCAGCTTCGCCCCAATCACGTAAAAGGATAACAAAAAGTTATTAGTGTTATGTAAATATTAGATAAAATTTTATATGTATTTTAGGCATTTAGGTAATCAATCTGAGGGCTGAGCATCGGGGCATTCAGACAACCGGGACAAAACCAATTCCCAATCTCTGATTTGTGTCTTTTGGGTTGTGCCGCTTTTCCATCGACTGACCTTGACGCTCATGGATTGGCGCTTGCTTGCAGGAAGCTCACGGAAAAGATTGGGGACTTCCGCCCTCGTGCGTTCAAGCTCTGAAATAAGCCGTTCACGCATTTGAACAGTGATTTCGATATATCGTCTACTCTGATTATTGCGTGCTTTCAGGTCTGTGTTTTCACCGCCAGTGCGACGTTGAAGCCAAAAGCGTTCGCCTTCCTTAGTTGATGTATTTTCGCACGCGTGAAGAGGTTCAGCCATCTCATTGTCTGGAAGCTTGCTATAAGCTTCCATCACGAACTCAAGAAGTTCTATTTGCGCATACTGCGTATCCTGAAACCAGTTGTGCAGCATCTTCCCGGTGAGTTTTTCAGGAGGACTCTTCATTCGCTTCATGAGCGCCGAGGGGCCAATATCTGTGCGCCTCCGCTCTGCCCAGAGCGCATCGCGCGCCTCAGCGGTTATTTTGATGTATCCCTGTTTCTTACTGTACGCGCCCGGCATGCAATTGTATTACGTATGTAATATTCCTATACAGAATTTTATCTCTACTATAAAATTATACACATAAATTGGACGGTGTGGGATAAATCCTTACGTCATCCCTAATGCATAATAAAACACATATACCGGCTGGTTCTCTTTGAGGGCTAGCCGGATTTTTTAAGCCGCTATCTCCAACGCCATGACCCATCAAAATCCTGACACGCCAACCGCTGCTGCATCCCATCGTTTTCACAGGTGGTTGCAATCCGGCATTCCGAGCCATGAATGAGCATAGAACTGCTGGACCAGCTTTCTTCGCAAACCTTTTTATCCCCGTTCAAATTGAGGGCAGTTCTGGCCTTCTGCCATCCTTCCTCTATGGCCTTCCGGCTTGAGGCAGATGACGGATGTGTGTCTGTCGCCCCGGCGTTTCCGGCATCCATTGTCTGGGCCTGGCTCAGACTCGCGCCCATCTTCGACATAATGAAGCCAGAAAACCGATCTGCCTCCAATTCCTGGGCGTGACGGGAGACTTCATCCGCATACACATGTGAGGCCACATGATGGCCGATCTCATGCCCTAAAATGCCAATCTCTGCCCAGGTGGTTTGATCCGGCTTCCAGTTAAAACTTGCCCGGTCATAAACGATGTATCGCTTGCGCTCTTTAATTGTCGCATAGGCCGCAAAGCGGCTGTAATCACCGATAAAATCTGCTGCAAAAAGCTGAATGCGCGGCTGAATACCGGAAAGCTCGCACATCAGCTGTAAGAGCATTTGCGCTTTCTCATGGGGCTCTGCGATATTACGCACGCCCTGGCGTCTTAAAACTGCAGGCCCTTTGGCGCAAACATTGATGCCCGCCTCATCAGGCCAGATGTCCAGTGTCTGCCCGCTGGCATGCGGGATGCCTAAACTCATGCATCCGCACCCGGCCATAAATGACCTTCTGGTAAACGGCATCGCTACACCTTTTCCTATTCACAAACCTGGATGCCTTCGATCATCCGGCAACGTGGAACTAGACTATCTTTGCTGGCGGATTCCTCGCGTTGAACGGTGGCTCCTTGTTGTGAGCGATCTTCAAAAAACCAGCCTGCCAGATCACCAATGACCAACAGCACTATCCAACCCGTAAAGGCCGCAACGAAGATCTCCGGCGCATTGCGTTTGATTGTCTCCAGAATGTTCATTGCTTATCCTCGCCGCTTCGTTGATCGGTGTGCGTATCCTTGCCCTGCATGTGTTTCATGATGGCCTTGATGAAATCCATCTCACCGCGCGCGCTTCGGGTGATCTCTTCGCCCAGCTTGGCATCGACCACATCACCAATGCGCTTATTCAGAATACGAATGGCGGCCATTTCTTCTTTGGTCTTGCCGCCCACCGCGATCATGATGGCAAGGACAACGGCCAATGGCGCGATATCCAGCGCGATCCCGCCCGCCCAGTAAGGAATGTAATTGGGCCAATAGATCATCACGGCGCGCACCGCTGTAATCCGCTTGAAGGCTAAATCAGGGCTGGGTTGATTCTGTGTGGCTTCATGCAGGAATGTACTGAGCTTCGAGCCTGAGAAAGCTATATCAGTGCGCACCTTCTCAACTGCGGCGCGCTGACGTTTCGCGGTTTGAGCATTGGTAGAAAAGCTGGATTGCATATCCACTTCCCTTGGCAATGCGTCCAACGTGCGCCGGACGCTCCCAGCCAAATTGGTCACATCCATGCGCGCAAGGTCGGCGCGTAGCGCGTCGGACTCCTTGGCGATGAACTCCATGCGCACAGATAATGGCCTGTCTGCGCTTTGTATTTTGCGGATAGTCTCAAGGCGTGCTTGTGCATCACCGCGCAGCCGGTTTGCGTTTTCTAGATATGCGTCGGCTTCGAGTTGTAGTGCCTCAAAGCGTCTACCGATTGCGCTCAACGCGGTATGGACTGCGCCGGTTCCAGGGTGCCCCGAATACGCACCTGCATTCATCTCATTATAGGCAGCTTGATAGTATCGTACAATCTCACTGCGGATATCGGCTGACGCACCCTCTATCAGAAGGGCTTTTCGGAACTCCATATCCAGGGCGTCTTCAAGATTGGTCACATATTCTGAAAGATGCTTTTCAAGCGCATCGCGTCCGGCCAGCCCCGCCACATTAAAGGCACTTGAAAGCCAGAAGATCACCGTGCAGCCTGTAAAGATCAGTATTAAGATCGTAGCCTTATCGCGGATGTGCACAAGGCGCGGAGCGACATGCATCATCACCGTCCAGAAGAGATAAATCGCGCTCCCGCCTGCAATAGCGAATACGGTGGCCCTGGCCTTGTGTTGAAACGTCGTCGCATCCAGTGAGGCCCCGCCATAGGTGAACAGGGCCGAGGATGCAGACAGGATAAACAGGATATAGGCGATCTGGCGAATGCGCCCGTCCAGGAAATCGGCTATGAACTTATCCATATCGGCCCCGCAGCGTAGTTGCGCCGCAAACAGATGCGGCGGCTCAATACAGCCTAGAGCTCTGAAGCGCGCGGAATCCTCGCGGGTATGTGAGCGTTATCGGCTGCGTTCGACATCTTTGGATGGCGCCGCTGAGGGGAAGTCATCTGCACCTTTTCGCACCTGGCTTTGATCACTGGAGGCCGGAACTTCGGACGCACCGGTGCTCGGTCCAGAAGGCTTGGCTGTGTGCTCAAGAGTATCGCGCAGATGATGGGGCGGCCCGCGGGGTACAGCGAATTCATTGCTCACTGTTTTGCCGGTTTTACGGATTTCATCGCGCTTGACCTGATAGCTGTTATCGATCTGATCCGCTTGTCGGTTCCATTGGGTTCTACGCTCCTCATACGCCTCCAATAGATTGCGATGCGCGCGTGACCCCAAGTCAAAATCTGGATACAGATCACTCATATGCGCCAGCTTATCGCGCTCCCTAATCCAACGCAGTTGATGCTGCTCCATGGCTTTTTCATGATCGCGCACGGTAGATAGCTCCGCGCTCGCCGTCTCTCCAACACTGTTGGCGATATCTCGGTAGCGTTCGCCCTTATTCACGGAAAACTCTTTTCCTAAATCAGGTACACCGGACTTTGGGTTGTTGTCGCGGCTCATGATAGGCCTCCAGGCAGTTGGCCGAGCTCACCAGCCTGAGCGCTCCACTCATCCTCGGGCTTCAGTGTCTGGCCGCGCCCATTACCGCGATAGCCATCCATGATTTCATCACAGGCTTTAAGGCGGGCAATGATGCTCTGAGCCTTCTTGCGTTTATATACCAGCGTCAGATCATTGCGCTGGCCCATATATTCAAAGGAAATGTAGTAAGACTTGCCGTAATAGCGCTTTGCGGCGCGCGAGAACGGCCAGGATTTGCCGTTCTTTTCCCTGAGGGTAAGAAGCTCTTCTTCGCGCTCTTTCTTCTCATGCGCATGCAGAGCAAAGCTATGCGGCATCGCCCGATCAAAACGCTTGGGAAAAAACACATGACAGCGAATAAAGCGCTCTGGGGTGAACACCACGCGCGAGGATTTTTCAAAGAGGCGGTATAAACCCCACCGGCTGAGTGCAAAGACTGCCGCAGGAATGCCAACCAGGCCGGTAAGCTCCGAGTTGGTCAGATCTTCAATCTGAAATCCGACATAGGCGCTGAACCCGGCAGCGTAGGCCAGAACGCCCAATGAAACCCAGTCCGCGAGTTTCGCACGGAGCGGTGTTATAGCCGAAGCGATGACAGTAATTTCCTTTGTGCCATCAACGGCGGTTCGCTCAATTGTGCGAGGCCCTCCAGCAAAAGGAGATCGCACTGGTTTTTGACTTTCTGGCGCAAAGAAAGACTGTAGAATCTCCATAGCAGCAGACTCCTGTCTGCAAGACCGCAAGCACCCGCGTATACGGCGATTAAGAGCGCCGGGCTGCGGCCTTGCCTGAAACGAGGATCAAGGCGCGGGTAGAACTGTTATGGAGAGGGTGAGGAAGAGAATTCCTCGTTGCAGATCTCTGATCTTACTAATCAACAGTATCGAGAAATTCTTGGATCTTTAAAGCTCGTTCCGCGTCCGGCGCTTTGATCCATTCATAAATGAGTGGGCAGTGGGTACAATGACCATACTCGTACGTTATCAATTCTTCGTAGTAGGAAGCAAACATTTCTAATGTTTCGACGTCATTTGTTGCAACAGCACCTGCGACAACGACTGATATTAACTCCGTCATTCCGCTACTTATCGCATTGGTACTTATCGCATAATCTAGGTACTCATTCAATTTATCGCGTTCTCGTAGAGCTATCGAGACCTTAATCAGTTCTGCGACATAAGATCGGGAGTTGAAGCGCGGAATGTCTTGTAGCCGGACATCTCTAGTAATTTCGAATAGGTTTCGGCGGGTTTCAGAGTCCAGCAGCCCCGTCCGCGTCCCGCTGACAAGAAGCTCGAACGCCAGATCGGTATCTATCTCTTCGCCTTGGGCGAGCCTTGCTGCCTTGGCTGAATTGAATGCACTCCATGCTTTTTCATGATCTCCCATGGCTCTCGCGCTAAGACCCAGCATCGCATACCTGTCAGCCAATGCTTCTTCGACCCCAAGCTTCCGCAGAAATTCAATTTCCTGATATCGGTAGTGCAGAGATTTCTCTGTACCCGTATGGATTAGAGCGAGTTGGCGAAGAGCTTCAATTTGTGCCGTAAATAGATCATTCTCTTGGCTGTAGGCTAACAGATCTTCCAAAATTGGTATTTGCCGCGTATCCGCTGTGTGAATGAGCGCATTCAAATATTCCTGATGCTTAATAATGTCAGCCGGTTGCTTGTAGTGTTTATCGAGGATTTTATTTCCAAGCTCGTATAACTCAGAAGCTTCATCATAACGCTGCAATTGATTATAGAGCGTATAAAGATTACTCGAGCGGGCTAAAACCGCATAATCATGATTAAGCCAAACGGCTATATCTAGTGCTGATTTATAGTATCGTGCACTTTCTTCTGGTTGTTTCAAAATTTCGTATTTCAAGCCGATCCACTCCTGGAGCTCTCCGAGTGTTTTTCGATCAGGAGAAGCCTCTCGAAGAGGTAACTCTTGTAGCGCATATTCCAGAGCTAAATCATGCCTTTGGAAGTAAAACGAATACAAAGAAGACAGGCTACGCAGGGCCTGCATTTCACCAAAGAGATAGTTCGCAGCACGCGCCTCTTCGAGATTGGCCTGAGCATATTTCAGAGCTTTTTCGATACCTTCTGTACGTGCAACATCCTGGACTAGGTTCGTTTTGATGTTCAAAGCAGCAAAAAACGCTCTTTCTTGCTCGTAACTGGCCAGCGCCTTTCTTTGTAAGGAATAAAAATCGTCCTCACGGTCTTTAGCTATAGCTAGTACGGACTTCGCTTCGAAACAAAGTCCTACTAAGCGCCGTATCTCAATTTGATCGCACGCTTCGGGAGAAGCCTCAATTAGGGCTTCAGCTTCTGCCTTTTTTCCGAAGAACACGAGCCGATTAATGGCGCCATAACGCGTTTGAAGAATAAGCTCTTCATCTGTAATCTGCTCAGCAAACCTCAACATGTCTTGTATGACCCGCACAATATTATCCGGGTCATCATTTCTCAGCATCAACCAATATGAACGCGTATTTGCAAGCAAAAGCATTTCAACGGGATTGTCTGTATCCGCGAAAGCTTCTGCCATCTCTAACTCTTTAGTGGCGTCTTGATACCGGCCCGCGCCTAGCAGTGACATTGAGTACGCTTGGCGAGCAATCGATGATTTTCCATCCAAAGTAACTGCGGTCTCAAACGCGGCGCTTGATGCCTCAATGTCGCTGTATGATAAGGCTTGCCCTAGAAGCACATGTAGTTGTGATAAACGCTTGAGTGATGGCGCGAGTTTTTCGCGTTCCTGCTCTATCTTTGACTGATAGTGCTGAACAAGCGTCTCATTGGGAACCCGCTGGCGCAGTCCAGCTTCTGTTCCCTCTGTATACAATCCATATTCAGAGCTATAAACGACTGGTCGCAACTCGCCAGTTTGAGTATCTCTCGCAATCGTGACTTGGAGGTCACTGATTTTTTGATTGGCTGTGAGACTGATGCCTACCGACACCAACAGCACGACGAGCAACGCAATGCCCAGAAACATCAAAGACCGCTGCCAGGTCTTTATGCGATCTGAGGCGCCGCTCTGTCCGAGCGCGGCTTTGAAAAATTCAGGGAAATCGAATTTATAAAAATTCCTAAGCTCTCTGGGGACGTTTTCTTTGATCATGTCCTCAACAGGCGCGAGGTCTGCGACAACGTCCGTGGGGGATTTCGTACTTGGCGATTTCAGCCTTATTTCTGTTGCGCGCGCCGGATGAGGATCGCCCTGATAGGCGCGGAACGACAAACCAGCAGCCTGATAGACTTCCTTAGCGTAGTCAGGGTCCGTCGCACTTATCCAGGCGAGGTACACACCCAAGGCCTCATACGCTCCCTTTTTTCTTTTGAGGTCATAGAGGTGGCCAGAGATGACTTCGCTTTTTTCATCATCTAGTTGGTTTTCGTCAAACGGACCTCGAAGTTCGTTTGAGTAGGGCAGAAGTATATCGAATAGCTTCTTGTATTTTCTTTGGAAGTTCCGGCGAACATAGAACGCAAGCTTTTCATATGCTGCGCGAAAATGATCCTCTGCAAGGTTCCGGAATTTCAAACCATCATCTAAAAAGCCATCATTTTTACTTTGCATAGTAGCATCACCAAAGACTAATCAACGCCAGCGATGTTCAGCTGACTACAATCGAAACTATCCTTACTGTTTTTGGATGAGTTCTTAAACTTCAGGTGTGAATTTGTCGCCTGGAGGAGCGCTCCCAAGCGGATCAGACACAGCGTTTGGCAACTGGTGGCGCTGTATCGGGAAACGCCCGGCCATAGCGTCGTCGAGATCAACGCCGTTCACTCTGTAAGAGCGCTCTGCAGTATCATGACAATCGCCAAAAGGAATGTGGGTATTGCTAGGGCCATCTGTCCGGTGCTCCCGACCAAACTGCGACCAGGTTTCGTAAATAAGATTACCCTCATCCTTCAAAAACTTAGCCGGACCAACATCCCTGTGCAGCCGCCCGAACTGAAAATAGAATTCTTTCGCCGGTTTGCCGTCCGATCCCAGATCTACAATCGCGGGTTTGTCACCATCTCTGTGCCGTAGGCCAAATTTGTACCAGAACTGAGCGGTTGTCCCATCGTCCCACTCGCGTATAGCCGCTGGTTTATCTCCGTCACGATGAACGAGGCCCTGCGCCCACCATTCCTTATAGACCACCTTATCGCTGCCGGGTTCGATCACCTCTACAGCAGGCAAGTCGTCATCGCGATGGATTAATCCATTCGTACGCCACACACGACGAACGGCTCCTTCGCGTAATCCTAGAAAGTCTCCCTCACGACTACCGATCTGCTCTTCCGTGACAGTTCGATTGGGATCAATTGCATGTTTTCTAAACTCGTCCATTCAACAGTATTGTTATTAATTATTAATATCATATTCTATCAGATCTCCGGTTTGAAATGCAAATTACCTTCGAAAAAACAAGGGTTTCCGAGGCTCTCCGAGGTATTCCGAGAAACTCCGAATGGGGTGATTTTGCAGGATCGACGCAATAATCAGCGGCGTCGACACATAGAGCACGCGTGCTTTTCAACCTCACGGAAGGAAAGCAATTATGACCTACAAAATCGAAATCCTGCGCTCAGCAGCGGAGGCCTGCTATTGGCGTGATTACCGCTACGATGAGAACCACAAAGATACCATGCTGGATTTTCTGTGTGATGTAGAGGCCGATGATGAGATCCATGACGGGCCGTTTGCGGACGATGAAGACCCCAAGCCTGAATGGTTGCGGCGCTTTGCTATAGGTTACTGGCAGAAGAAAAGTGGGCGATATGTCTACACTATTCCTAAATCGGATCGCTTGAACAAAATCACGGTCTTCGTCGATCAAGTTGGGATGCTCACGCCAATCGCGCTCGTGGATCATCGAGGTGACGCGCAAGCTGGAAAAAAATATGCACTCGAACGCGGCTTTGATCGGTTTGCCGATCAATCACTGCTGGCCGGAGCCTTGCGCGGCACCTTCCTGGCGAAAACGGACCAAGATAACTTCATCGAATACATACTTTGGATGATCCACATGGTCCGAGGGGAGATCTACTTTCGGGTGCGGACCATTGTGGTGAGGTTTGTTAGGCGTGAGAACGAGGACTCGCTAGCGCTTCGATTGCGTGCGCGTAAAATGCGCTGGGATTCTTACTGCGTGCATGATGGATTCGCCGCCACGGGCACCGACTTCGGGGCTGTGTTCTTGCTAGGAAACAGCCAGCTTGAATACTCGATTGATGGATACGATTTCGACAACAAGGGACGTCGAATTCTAGGTTTTCATGCGCACGCCTTGAATTCGCCCCATGAGGAGACCGCATTTTATCTATGTCGGCATCCCGACAATATCAATCTTAGCCTTGAAATTCTGCGCTCTGTTTCAAGTGCTGAACGACCCACATAGGCGGCACGGTAATGGCCTAGATCAAAGTTCAAGCGGGCGCACACGCAAAGTGATGAGCATAAGGCGCAGCTTTATTCCACCACTCAACCCGCTGTATAATCATCGGGTTGAGGCCTGCTAACAGGATGAGCTGGCGTTTGTGTGGGTCTGATCTGGCAAAAGTTAGCGCCACCTCATCCGGGGTGAGGAGGGGATAAAGCTGCTTAGATTGAGAGGCGCCGGATAGTCCCTTTTCACGCTGTTCGTGTGATGTATCACCCTGGCGGATTTGGACGACTGGCGTTTTGCCAAGGCGTTTGGATATATACTCCGTAGTAGTCGTATCCGTGTTGGCGAAGAATTGCAGGATACCCGCATTGGCTGCGAAACTCTCCCAGCGCTTATTATATATTGCCTGGCCTTGCCCCCAATCTTGGAGGATCGTCCAGAGCTTCAAGTGATAGCTGGCGATTTGTCCGGCGGCGGCTTCCAGTGAATCCATACGCTTGAGGACTGGGAATTCATCTAGGATCGCCAGCACAGGCGCTTTAGGAACGGTCTTTTCCTCCTCCATCGCCTCAATCAGTTGGTTGACCTGAATACGCAACAGGCGGGCGCACTGGTTGAGCCGTGTAGCAGGCAGTACGGAGTAAATGGTGAGTCCTTTTGGGTTGCGCTTCAAGTCGCGGAAATCAAAATCGTGACCGCTTAGCAATTCGCGCATAGCCCGGAATTCAAGCAATGCTGTATGGCGGTTCATGGTCGAGAGCACGCCTGCCATTTCGTCATGGGATTTTTCGTAAAGACCGCGAACCGAGGCATCAATCGCATCGGCGATGTCGTCATGGCGCCCGTTTCGTAAATATTCGATCCCGCGCATCATGCGGCGCGGTAGCGCATAGCCAGAGGTTTCATCGTCAATCGGCTCCTGGCGCCGCGCCCCGGTGATAAACCGGCGCATGGTGATCAGGTTTCGCTCTTCTTCCGGCACATCCTCGCCAAAGGCGGCATAGAGCACGAAGCCAAGCATCGCGGCTGCAGCGGATTCATTCCAGTGCGGATCTTTTTCTTCTCCGGTCTTTACAATGAATGCATCGATGATCTGCATGGCATCTTCAATCACCGTGTAGGATTCAAGAGAGAGCTTCTTCAGCGGATTAAATCGGCCCCTGAATTTGCGCGCCTCACCTTTGACGATATTGAAAGGATCAAGGATAATCACATGCTGACCAAGTTTGGCGCGGGCCACAGCAGTGGTCTCTGACAGCTCGCCTTTCACATCCACAGCAAAGACCGAGCCGTTATAGAAAAACAAATTGCTAATGACGGTTACGGATTTGCCCGAGCGGTTACCCGCAACGGTTTGAATGTGCCGGTTATCAGATACCCCAATCAGCTTATCTCCCACGGCTCCTATCAGGATTTTACCTTGCGGGTTTTGCGGATCGTATGTGAGCGGTTCGTGACCCAGAATGGCTTCTTGCGTCTGCCAGCGCGCTTGGGGGATTGATTGATCCCGCATATATTTGGTTGATAAGCCGCGCGGTATTCCATCCATTAGATTCGGCGCGGGCGCTTGTTCCTTTATTCTCATATGCTTTTTCCGGGGTACTTAAGTTGGCATTTTCACCCTGGGATTCTGAACGGATACAGCGAGGCTTTTCCTCGTAGACTAGCGCTTCGAAGCCATCGTCATCGGGTTGTTGGTTGTCTACATTTAATCTTTAAACGTCTCTTCTTTCTCTGAGTGAACCAGGCAACCGGTCAAAGCGGCTTTCATCGAATGTGAGACCTGAACATCCGGAAGCGGATGGGCGGTCAAAAGAAATTTCCGGTTGAAGCTAAAGCTTCAATTCCAGTCGCGAAGCAAATTTCTTTTCATGCCGCCTTACCTGTTCGCTGAGGGCGAAAAGGCGGCAATGACAGCCCATCCATCCGGGCTGTTGGGCGGCGCTCCATCGAAGAAAGACCGCAAACGGTTTGTGGTCTGAATTATAAAAGAAGGAGCGTCTAAGATGAAAATCGGACACTTTACAAAATCAGAAGACGGTATCTTTGAAGGCCGTATTCAAACTCTAACCCTCACCGCTGATCTCCGGTTTGAACCGGTTGCGGAAAAGACAAATGAGAACCAGCCCGATCTACGCATCATTGATGTGAACACAGATCAGGAAACCGGCGGCGGATGGCTAAAGAAAACCCAGGATGAAAAGCCTTACATCTCATCAGAAATCGATGAGCCGGTGTTTCCTGCCCCCATCTACCCGGCGCTGATGCGTGATGACACTGGAGAGTACAGCCTCTACTGGAACCGTCCCAAAAAGCGCAACGGTTCAACTGATAAACCTGCAATGGATGAACTCTAATGAGCGGGGGTGATACCACGCGGATCGCGGAACTGAATGATCGGTTCCGCGCCGCATTTGGAAGTCCGTCTATTTCAGGCGGTGTTCCTGGGAGCATTGTCATCACGAGCGGCGTCGGAGATCTTGAACCAATTATTCAAGCTAAAGTCTTTGCCAGCATCGCGGTATTTGACGCTTTCACCGAAGACAATGATCCATATGGTGAACATGACTTTGGCGCGGTTGATATCGATGGCGCCGGAAAAATCTTCTGGAAGATCGATTATTATGCCGACGATCAGTTGATCTATGGCTCAGAAGCCCCGGATGATCTTGAAAAGTCCTATCGGGTTATGACGATCATGCTAGCGAATGACTACTGATCAGCTGTGATCAACTTGAAAGGCGGTTCCATCACGCAGGGCCGCCTTTTACATCGAGGTCAGTTTGATTCCCGGCACCACAACGAGCGTTACCCCCAGCAACGCAAAGACGATACCAACGCATTGTTGCGCGCTGAGGCGTTCACCGAAAATCAGGGAGGCGACAGCCAGGTTGAGAAGAGACAGCATCACGCTTGAGAGCATAACCGCCACGCCATAGCTATTGGTCTTTAAGATCATGACATAAAAACCATTCCCGGCCAGATATAGGCAGATGGATAAGACCAGCGTGCTGAGGTTTGGTTCTGATTTCGCAAACACATTGAGCCAATATCCGCCAGCCGCGTAGCTTGCCGTCATGACGCCGAGGATGAGCGCTTGCCATAGCGTACTCATGACTGGCCCCCCATCGCCGGAACCATCTCTTGAGGGGGATGGTCTTGCGCGCAATACAAACAGGCATTGTGGCGTGACCAGGCGTTCAATCCGCACTCTGGGCATGTGTATTTGATGCGTTTACCGGCTTTTGAGGCCTTGGCTGCGCCGCCTGGAGATTGCAAACCGGATGTCGTTGTGAATGAACCGCCAGGCGCCGGGGCGGAGAGAAGCGGCGTCACATGTTCCGGCCATTCAATCCGAAAACCTTGGGCGATCAATTCTTCTGCCGCTTTATCGAACGCGCCGCCCTCAAGAATATAATGGCTCATCTGATCGCCCAGCTCCCGCCCGCCGGGTTTGCCGGTATGGGATGGATGCAGGCCCAGTGCTTTCATCTTCTCGGCCCATTGACGATTGTGATACCGGCCACGACCCGGCGTCCCCAAATACTCCTGCCAGAGATGAACCATCTCATGGACGAGCGTGGAGAGCGTTTCTTTGACCGAGCGCTCTTTAAAATAGGCGGGGTTCAGCGCAATCTCGTCGCAGGTTTTGCCGTCATGCCGCTTAAAGCGATGGCGGCTAAAATAGCCGAAGGAACGTGATTTTCGCTGAAGCGTAATCAGGCAATTGGGCTAGCTACGCTCAAATAGCGCCCAATTAAAATGATCATAGGCATGCTGAAATGCGTCATACGTCTCGCGTGTCGGGACTGCGTTTGGATCAGTTTCAGCGTCTGTGGTGTACACGCCAGACATTGGGAGTTCCTTGCATCGTCAAATCGATGAAAGGAAATCTGGATCATCTCGAAGACCGTTTTCCTCGTGGGGGTGATCCGTAAAAATTAGCGGCGAAATCCATCATAGAATTTCGTCGGAGGATTCGTCGCGCGCCAGGCGGAGGCTTTGCGGGCCTGTTCTTCTGACGACTCGCCATAAGCGCCATGGCTCATTGTGTAGGCCGCATCGCGCGGCGCCGTATAAGCCGGGTCTGTTGGAAAGAGCTTTTGTTTCTCCTGCCACGGCATGTCATGCCTGTATCCTTTGGACATAGATGGTTCTCCATTTATTATGATCAGAGGTGTCTCACAAAACTTCTGTGAACAGACAAATCCTAAACCAGGATTTGGCATTGTTTTCCTCGTTGAGGGTAATGTCTCATAGATTGTGAAATTTGCGCCAGTACAATCATGAGTGTTATTATGGAAAAGTAAGGGGTAGATGGTTACAAGGTGTGCGTTGGTATTCACCCCCGCTCACCTTGCTGAGGAGACATCCTGTCTCCCGCAGACCCCTCTCCGGAATGCGCTAACCGATCACCCGGATTTTCGATCCGTGTATCGCTAAGGGCATTGGTCCAGCGCATTCAGGCATCGAGCCTTCTGCGCTGGAGAGAACGGTCTCGTCCGTTCAATCACGACCATTGGAGAATTCGCTCTCCATTTGGAATAACCATCGATCAGGCCGTATGCCGCCTGAACCTGCACCAGTGTCGAAGTCGCCCGCACTGGACAGCCGAGCCAAGGGAGAACTCAGCGCTCCCTTCGCCAACCCATCGAGCCAGGAGATGTCGCTCTCCTGGCGGGCCATCGATCAAAGGGTGACCCTTTGAAAACCGCATCTTCGCGCATTTGTGCCAGCGTTTATCTCTGGGCCGCGAGGAATTGGGATAACCGTTTTCGTCACAATGGGGAGACATGCGCGAAGAGAAACCAAAACGACCAGCACCCATTCCCTACCGTCCTCCTGCGGAAAAGCGCGAAGCGTTCTTGGCGATGGTCAAATCTTCGGGCCTGTCCACCAATGCCTTTCTCAATGAATGCGTGTTTGGCCGCACGCGTCACCGCCCGGCAGAGCGTTCCATGCTGGGGCAGCTCCTGGGCCAAGCCGGACAGATTTCTGATCAGCTCCGCAAACATGAATGTCATTGCGATGGCGGTTGCCGCTCTGAAATCAATGAAGCGCTCAGCGCTTTATTGATGATCCGGAATGCGTTGATGCAGTTGCTTGGAAGGCGATCTTAATGGGCCTGATCGTTTTCGGATCACAGCGCGGCAACGGTTCAGACCTCGCCACCCATCTGATGAATGGCGAAGACAATGAATATGTTGAGCGCATTGAAGGGCGCGGCAGCGTTGCCGATGATACCCATGGCGCGTTTGCCGAGCACGAAGCCATCGCGCATTCCATGACCAGATGTAAGAAGTACCTCTACAGCCTGTCGATCAATCCTGATCCGCGCCAGGCGCGCTTCACGCATGACCAATATATGGATTATATTGAGCGTGCGGAAGAAAGCCTTGGCCTTATGGGCCAGCCCCGCGAAATCTATAAGCACATCAAAGAGGATAAAGCCGGGCGGTTGCGCGAACACTATCACGTGGTCTGGTCACGGATCGATATCAATGAAGGCAAAGCCATTCATATGGCTTTCGATAAGTCCAAACTGATGAATGTCACGCGCCAGTTTGCGCTCGATCACAATATCAAGCTGCCCGATGGATATCACACGGGCATCGCCAAAGCCGATCAGCTTTCCTTATATGATAAGGCGCAAGTTGATCAGACGGGGATCACCAAAGAAGAACGCATGGAGGTCATCACCGATCTTTGGCGCCGTTCTGATTCCGCATCCGCATTTGTGAGCGCGCTGGAAGATCAGGGCTACATTCTGGCCAATGGCAGGCGCCCATATGTGCTGGTGGACATGTATGGCGGCACAAATGCCCTGCCGCGTATGATCGATGACAAATCGGTACGCGCCAAAGACGTTCAGGCCTTTCTCAAAAATGAGTATCCGCCCGATAGCCTGCCCAGTGTTGATGAGGCCAAGGCGCTTGCAAGGCAGTTCCAGGACGAGAATAAAGCTCTCAAGGCCAGCGAGAAACACGCTCAGGAACTGGAACGCCTCAATGCTTCGCAAGACAAGCGCCGTGATGCGCTGCAAGCTCAGATCGATGCGCAAACCCAAATGCATAAAAAGGAAAGCGAAGGGATTTTTGCAGAACAGTTACGGCAACGCGCCGCGCTCCAGGCCGCACAGGCCCAGGACAAGTTTCAGGTACAGCTCGAACGTACCCAGAATAATCCGAAAGGGCTGGCAGGGTTTTTTAGCAAAGTCTCCGGCATTTCCTTTTTGCGAACCAAACTTCAACAGCATGAAGACCACCGCCGGGGTCGTCGTCATGAGTTGCAGACCAAGACTCTCATGGAGGACCAACTCCACGCCCGTGAAACTCTAACCCGAACACATCATTTGAAAATGTCAGAACTGCGCCGGGCCGAGCGCAACCAGGAGCATGTCTTCACGCGCGAACGCCGAAGCCTCGAAAAGACGTATTCTCGCGAACACGCGCTAGGTTTGCGCAAAGGCCATGACCACATGCCCTCAGTGCATTTGACGCTGACGCCTGGCGGCAGAGCCGCTGCACCACATAAAGCCATGCGTCGGCACAGCTCGAAAACCGTAAAAGAGCCGAATGTGAAAGCCAAGGCTCCGCCAGCGCGCGAGGAAATTGATTTGCGCAATGATTTTACGCTCGCGGCGAAACCCGGCGGTCAATCCAAATCAGCTTCAGGGAAGTCTCCGAAGGCGGAGTTTGAAACACGCCCGCAGGATAAAGGACGAAAGCGATGAAGCTAATCAAATTCCTCGCACCATTCTTGCTCCTCGCGGCGTGTTACCAAGGTATTGAGCAGGGGCTGATGATTGATGCGCTCGATCTCAATTACGAAGCGCAGCAAGCCCTGTTCTGGCTGATCGGTTTTTTGGCCGTCATATTTTGTCTCAACCGGGTCTCGCAACTTCTCAAAGGCCTGTTCGCCGGTGACCTCTAAGCACATTGGCCGCTATTGATGAATTTGGAATGACTTATAAATAAGCCTTATAATATTAATATGAATCATAGAAGAGTCATTTTCTTGACTTTTTATGTCTCATGTGCGATGCTGAGAATGATATGCCGGACGCTCTTCAGATGGGCCCGCGCAGGAGAAAAATCATGGCGCGCGTTGCACAGAGAACCTATTCCAAAGCTTCACAAGAAGCCGCCTTATTGCTCGGTCAGTCTATTAAGCTGAACCGCAAGCAACGCGGCATGTCTGAAAAAGCACTGGCAGAGCGTGTCGGCTGTTCCCGCGCCGCCATTCAGCGCATTGAGCGCGGTGATCTTAAAGTTGAACTTGGCCTTGTTTTTGAGGCCGCCTATCTAGTTGGTATACAGCTCTTTGACCTATCTGAGGAACTGCTTTCCTCTCAGATTGAGCGCGTATCGGACAAGCTTGCTTTACTGCCGAAGAAAATTCGTAAACCTCGAGGCGAGGTGAGCGATGACTTCTGATGCACCAACACAAGCGTATGTCTGGGCCTGGCTTCCCGGCGCAACAGACCCCGTCGTGGCCGGACAGATCACGGAGCAGGGCGATACGATCCAGTTTAATTATGGCCGCTCTTATCTGGAGCGTGAGAATGCTATTGCGCTCTATCTGCCCGAATTGCCCCTAGAGCCGGGATTATTGCCATTGCCGGGCGGTTTAAGCATGCCCTCATCAATCCGCGATGCTGCGCCCGATGCCTGGGGGCGGCGCGTTATCCTCAACCGGACCTTTGGCAAGAAAGGGCCGGAGCTGGATAGGAAAGAACTCTCCGAACTCATCTTTTTACTGGAGTCAGGATCAGACCGAATTGGAGCGCTAGACTTCCAGGAAAGCCCCACGGACTATATACCTCGCCAATCGCAAAACGCGACGCTCGAAGAGCTGATAGACTCAGCCAAACGCGTTGAGGCCGGCATTCCTCTCACCCCTGAGCTGGATCAAGCACTGCATCATGGCAGTTCCATCGGTGGAGCACGGCCCAAAGCGCTGATTGAAAGTGATGATAAGAAATATATCGCCAAATTCTCAGCCAGCAATGATCTCTATTCCGTGGTCAAAGCTGAGTTTATTGCCATGCGCCTCGCCGCTTTGGCGGGGTTGAATGTTGCACCCGTTTCCATGACCAAAGCTTCGGGCAAGGATGTTTTACTGATTGAGCGGTTTGACCGTATCAAGGCCGTGGCCGGATGGCACCGTAAGATCATGGTCTCTGCGCTCACTCTGTTTGGCCTTGATGAAATGATGGCCCGCTACGCCTCATATGAAGACCTCGCGCAAATCATACGTGTGCGCTTCGATCAGCCAAAAGCAAGCTTGCACGAGTTGTTTGCCCGGCTGGTTTTCAACATTTTATGCGGCAATACCGATGATCATGCCCGCAACCATGCCGCCTTCTGGGATGGCCAGAGCCTCACCCTCACCCCGGCCTATGATATTTGTCCGCAAGGGCGCACGGGCCGCGAGGCTTCTCAGGCCATGCTCATCGCCGGTGATAAGCGGGCAAGCCTCTTGCAAACCTGTTTGAGCAATGCTCATCACTTCCTTCTGAAAGAAAAGGACGCCGTCGTGATTGTCCAAAGCCAGCTACAGGTCATACGTGAGAATTGGGACTTAGTTTGCGAGGAGGCCGAACTCACTGAAGTGGATAAAAACCTCTTCTGGGGGCGGCAATTCCTCAACCCCTTCGCATTTGAAGGAGCGCCTGGAAAACTTACTTCAAAAGCATAATGCACCGAACCTCCGCATGACCAAAGATTTTTATCTCATACGAGGAAATTCAATCCCATTACATCGCATCAAAGGCCATCAGTAAACCAATAGGAGATAAACTGATGACTTTTGCAGTTAATGGCCGGGTTTATCCCCGCCAGCCCTCTTTAGATATACGAACGCATTTGTTTTTGTGCGCGATAAAAAACGCCGCGAATGGTTTTCCCCATTCTCAGGCGCTGGCGCTTGTTGGACCGCCCGGCACAGGTAAGACAACGCTCGCACAAGAGATCAGTCGGGATATGGGCGCTTCCGTGCATATGCTTCACGGCAGCACGTTGGGTGGCCCCTATGAAGGCATGGCCAGCGATGTGTTGGCTGAAGCCTATCTCACAGCCGCCTATGATGAGAGCGGTTTCATCTCGGTCCTGGTGATCGATGATATTGAAACCGGGGATGCCAACGCGGACCAGAAAATCGCTGGCACCAGTTCGCGCCACCTGGTCATCGGCATGCTGATGGCACTGGCGAACAACCCGTTCGAACTCATTCGCGGCGTTGCCGGACGTTCCATGAAGAAAAGCAGCCCCAAACGCGCCCCGGCGCTCATTTACACGTCGAATGCGCTCGACGTTCTAAGTGAAACCATGCTCCGCGCCGGACGATGCTGGATGTCCACTGTGGACCCTCACGGAGAGGAACTTCAAGCGATTGTCGCTGCGATGTATTCGCAATGCTCGCAAAGCCAGATTGCGTCCCTAGTCTCTGCGTTCCCGGAAGAGACGCCAGCCTTCTTTGCAGAGATCGGGAATGTGGTGACGCGTGCCCGCGCCGAACACATCGTGCAGACCTGGAAGGGTCCGTTTGGCGAGCTGGATTTTGCGGCTCTTGGTGCTGAGTTTTCGAGCGCCAAAGGGCATGCTGGCTTTGAGCAGTTGATGGAGGCGGCTGAAAAGCTCGCCAGCGTGGATCGTGCGCAGTCATTTCTGAAAACAGCAGCATAAGGGAGAAATCAAATGCAACTCACCCTTGCTCAAGTCGATATCCAGACGAAAATCCGCCAGCTCGTTCTGCAGGCTACAGCGCTGGAATTCGTATTCATTGCAGCTGACAAAGCCGATGTTCGTTTCTTCACCCAAAACATGGCGCAGATGATCGATCAGAAAATGATCAACGGGCTTGAGATCGTCGTGAAAGAAAACGGCGATCCGATAGCCGGGTGCACATTCCGGATCGATTGGGCGCGTCATCAGGGATTGTGCGAGGTTGAAGGGGAGATCGCCATCGACGAGCTGGCCGATGGTGAAATCTACTTCTCTTCACGCGAAATCCTGGCGGTCTTTAAGCGCTACATTGATGCGGTCTATGCGCGCTGCTCCAATCCTGAAATTGAGCTGTGGTGGTTCTCGAACCCGGCAGTGAAAAATGCGATGGGCGCCGAGGCATTTTACGGCGCGGTTGGGCTTAACCACGACCCGCAAGAAGCCGCCAAGCATGCCCGCGAATATGAAGTGATCCGTACACTTAAGAACGTCAATGCCAAAAAAGGCCGCTTTAAAGCTCTGGATTTCATCGACACACAAGAAGCCAAAGGCGGCGTCTGGTAGAAAGGAGAGGACCAACAATGATGCTAAATACGGATGATTTACTCGATACGGCAATGGCCGACTTGCTGGCCATTGAACAAAAATACGCCTGCGGCGAGGACGTCAAGCAGCTTCCCCCGCCGCCTTTACGTCTTCTTACCTTCGATCCAGAGGAAGACGATGAGCAAGAAGAGGGTAACTAGAATAAGCGTTCGAAGGTGAAAGCGCCCGGCTCTCATGCCGGGCGCTTTTTTGTGGAACGCGTTCAGTCCTTGCGGAGAAATAAAACATCGAGCCTCAGAGCTGAAACGCTCAGGCTCAGATTGATTTCCACTCGCATAGAAATGTGTTTTTGCAGTGTGCTCATACTTTAGGCTCCTTTGGTCTTTAGGCGTGCTGGAGTGCTTACGCCTTTCTGAAAGCCCCCACCGCAAAGGCGGGAACGCTTCACGCGCGGCCCCGGAGCCGTATGAGCAAAGGATGAGCTTTATCAAAGACGCATGACGATACATGCGAATGGAACCTGATCTTTAAGCTTAATCCGAATTTCAAGCCCCTGATCCAATAGCCGCGCTACGCACTGGCCCGCACCAAAAGCCGTGTAGTGCGCAGCAGGCTCGTAAAACTCACGCGGCTTTGGGGCGCTTGCTCTTCGGAACGCGCCTCTAAAATCGCCCCGCTAAACGAACGTGCGGGGCGTTGTTTGATTTTAGACGCTCGCCGCTGGGCAGAGGTTCATGCGCAACCTTTATAAGAAAGGATGTTTGCCATGACGACCTCGTATTTGAAACGTCAATACACGCTCTTTGGAAGGGAAGATCAGAGCTTTACCGGTTTTGTTGCAGAGGAAATAGAAAACCGTACCAAGAGCATTTTGAAATCGATTTCAAAGGCCCCGAAAGATCATCAGGGAAAACCTGTCCTCTACACGGTACTCAGACATGTTTCAGCCTCTGGCATGAGCCGGAGCATTTCAGTGCATTATTTTGATTTGGAATATGGGGACATGCGCCAATTGAATTATGAGTGTGCGCTGCTTTTGGGTTTAGCCCTTGATGAAAAACATGAAGGCGTGAAGATCAAAGGCGCAGGCATGGATATGGGATTTGCGCTAATCTACGACCTGTCCTCCAAACTATTCTCTGACGGATACGCCATTTCACAGCGCTGGTTGTAGCCCAACCAGCCTCTACACATGTTGCGGGACCCTGATTTCGCTTACTTATCGGTTGACGCCAAGTCTTCTCACGTCAACTAAATAGTTGACATATAGGTTTAAAATGTATTCTAATAAGTATACGCTAAATGCCTTGGCGTCAACTGATAGGTAAGCATATGAGCATGAAGCAGACAGTCCAGAAGCAGCGTCAGGCCCGAATTGATCGGGCAGCGGATGCGCGTGCGCGTGCTTTGGAAACGCCTTCCGAAGGCTGGATTGCTTTGGTGCGATCCGCACTTGGCCTGTCAGCGGCGCAGCTTGCCCGGACCATGGGCCAGACCCGCGCCAATATCTCAAAAACGGAGCGGGCCGAACTCAGTGAAGGCGCTAGTATACGAACCCTGAAAGCCGCCGCCGAGGCCATGGGGTGTAAATTCGTCTACGGTATCGTCCCGCGGGAAGGCGGCATTGCTGATCTGATTGAGGCGCAGGCGAGGAAAAAAGCCGCCGCCGTGGTTGAGAACGCCAGCACGCATATGGCGCTTGAAAAACAGGCCCTGACCAAAAAACAACAGAACAAAGAGATTGAGCGCATCACACAAGAATTGATGCGCGACATGCCTTCAGATCTTTGGGTGAGTGAATGAGCGGGATTGGCGAAGAACCAGAAGGTGCAACGTCGCTCGATCCGGATGAGCTTGTGAGGGCCGTAAGTACAAACACATCACCACGCGTGGCGAGTTGAATGAGCTGGAACAGGTCAATGTTCAAAACGGCTTGCTATGGCTTCGCCACCGCCGGAGCCGTCAGGATGTATTGAGCGAGGCGTTTATCCTGGAACTCCACCGCCGCCTGTTTGGTGAAGTCTGGGCATGGGCGGGTAAGTTTCGCCTTACCGAAAAGAATATCGGCGTCGATCCCATACAGATTTCCGTGCAATTACGCATGTTGCTGGATGATGCACGCTATTGGGCGGAGCATGACACCTATCCGTCATTAGAGGCGGCGGCACGGTTTCATCACCGGCTGGTTCAGATCCACTGTTTCCCAAATGGCAATGGTCGCCATGCGCGGATCATGACTGATGCCTATCTTCAGCAACGCTGGAATCATCCGCCGATAGACTGGGCTGGCGGGTTTGATCTGATGAAGGACAATACGCGTCGCGAAGACTATATTGCAGCATTGAGAGCCGCTGATGCCTTGGATTTTTCTTCTATTCTAAAAATTGTTGGAGCTGAGTGAAGACTGATGCCTGATTATGATTTTCACCAACTCTCTCCACTCGATCTTGAGCGGCTCGCGCGAGATCTACTGCAAAAGGAATGGTCACTTCGTCTCGAAAGCTTCAACGCTGGCCGTGATAGGGGAATAGATCTCAGATATTCCAGCGATCCGGACAATTTCATTGTACAGGTTAAGCACTATCTCCGAACCGGCTTGGCCGGTCTGGTCTGCGCCCCTGTTGGTCCCTCATTTGAATGGAGAGCCCGTCTAGAAGGGTAGAACGTATACGTTCTACGAGATGAGGAGGTCGAGATTCAGCGAGGAACAGATCATATCGATCTTGGCCGAACAGGAACGCGGTGAGCGGACGAGCGAGATGTGTCGCCGTCACGGCATCAGCTTGGCAACACTCTACAAATGGAAAGCAAAGTTCGGCGGGGTGGACGTATCTATGCCTGCAAAAAATCCTTCCTGAGGGCCGACAATATCGTTGTCGATCTGCTCGCGTATTCTGTCTGGTGACCCAGGGCCATCCGTACTGCTCGCGCGCGGAGCGCCTCTGGATAACGTGTTCCGTTCTTCGTCTTTCCCATGACCCAGTATTCTTACTTCCGGGTCTCCGGAACAACCAGGACGGATCAGTTGTCGCGAACTGGTGCGGGTTGATAGGGTATTGAACAAGTGAGAAATTTTACTCAGCACTGCAGTTTTATGTATTGCTGCGACATTTTGGGTTGATTGTCCCGATAAAGCTTCCTACGAGATACACTGCAGGGGGGAAATCCCAGCATAAAGATCATTAGGGGCGGTCCTGCGGGCTGTGTCTATATTAATCCGTCGTCAGAGAGGGATGGTGGAAGCGTGCGCCTTTTTACACGGTTTAAATCTGCTCCAGTGAAGTCAATGAAGTTGTTTGCCGGGTTGGCGGCAAGCGTGGCTGTTGGCACCGCGCCGATTGCGTCAGCGCAGATGATGATGCTCCCTGGGCAGTATGGTGTCACCCCATCGGGGGCTGCGACCTATACAATCCCTATTGAAGTGCCGCCCGGGACGGCGGGCATGACTCCATCCCTGACGCTCAACTATTCTAGTCAGCAGGGGAATGGCCTTCTCGGGGTAGGGTGGAGCCTCGGTGGCTTGCCATCCATCGGCCGCTGCGGGAAAACCATTGCCCAGGACGGCGTCACCCGCGGTGTGCGCTTCGACGGTCAGGATAAGTTCTGTCTCGATGGGCAGAAGCTGATTGCGGTCAGCGGGAGTTACGGCGGGAATGGCACGGAATACCGTACGGAAATCGACGGGTTTTCGAAGATTGTCTCTTATACGGAATCGGGGATCACAGGGCCAGCGAAGTTCAAGGTTTGGACCAAGTCCGGCCAGGTAATGGAGTTTGGCTACACTTCAAATGCTCGCATGGTGGCAAGCGCCCAACAAGACGTGGTGCGTTCATGGGCAGTGAATAGGATAACAGACGTCAAGGGGAACTACTTGGCTGTTGCGTATCACAATAATGTGGCAACGGGTGAGGCCTACCCGACACGCATTGTCTATACTGGCAACGATAACGCAAACCTTAATCCCACGAAATATGTTGATCTCGATTATGAAGATCGCAGCGATGATAGAGTGCGCTATCTGGACGGTTCGAAGATAACCACCACCAAACGGTTGAAGGCGGTTCGCACCTATTTTGATGGCGTTTTCAACCCGACCTTTGGCCCTCTAAACGGAACACTTTCGCGAGAATATAATCTCACTTACCAAGAGAGTGCCGCTACAAAGCGCAGTGTTCTGAAGGACATTGAGCTGTGCGCCGGCACAGGAAATGATCAGACCTGCCTCCCGAAAACCGAGTTTGATGTCACGACGTCGAGCTTTGGGTTTGCGAGTGGTTTGGTGAACAAGTTGCCAACTAACATCCTTAAGGCGACTGCTGAATATCAGTTATTTCCAGCCGATTGGAATGGTGATGGTGTCACTGACGTTCTGGCGTGGAAGAAGGATACGGGCGCTAATATTTGGTATATCGGCAATGGTAGTGGAGATTTTACGAACGTTCCTAATCCAATCGCAACATCAAAGCTGGTGGGAGGAAATGGTGAACTCCTGTTTGGAGATTTTGATGGTGATGGGCTCCCTGACTTTTTCTGGAGGGAGAGGAGTAACGGGCAAAATTACTACTTTATAAATAATTCGTCTGGGACGACTGTTGCTTTCAACAGTTATTCAAACAAAGTGGATCCTGCAGATGTTGTGTGGGGGGATTTTGAGAGTGGTGATTGGAATGGTGACGCATTAACAGACTTTGTTTGGTTCGACAGTGATACCGGCGCTAATAAATTGTTTGTGCTCGATCAAAGTTTTAACGTTTCCACTTCAAATAATCCTGTTGATCCTAGTGAACTGGATGAGATTGAGGCATACTATCCCTGTTCGACGCAATTGCTGTGCCTTGGCACTTTTAGAACTCGATTGAGAGTGGCGGATTGGAACGGAGATGGTGTTACGGATATTCTTTGGGATAGAGAAAAGCCGACGGGAACGACTGGTACTAACGGGCTCACGTCGGTTTGGGGATTCGGCAATGGCGATTTGACATTTGAGTTGGTAAATTCCTCCGTACCCATTATTACACATTTCGGCGCTAGCGCGTTTAAGGCCTTGCGGCAACTGATGCAGGATTGGAATGGGGACGGGCTGGCTGATTTAGTGCGTCTGGATAAAGATGATGGCGAAAGCACACTTCTTGTGCACCAAGGCTTGGGCTCGTTTGCTGAAGATTCCAATTTGATCCCGGTTAGTGTTGTTCAGGGAGATGATAACGTCTTTTATGTTGGTGATTGGAATGCTGATGGTCTTGACGATATTTTACGTTATGATTTTGGCACGGGGTCCACTAGTTGGCAGATGAACGAAGGGGATGCGAGTTTTTCCCCCAAGGTTTCTAGCATTCCTTCATCTGATCTCGATGAGGTCGGGAGCTTTTATCCCGGTGATTTTAACGGTGACGGTTTAACTGATATGCTTTGGGTGGGTGCGCAGCACGGCACGAACCGCCTTTACCTAAACACCTCCACTGTCCCTGACTTGCTTGAGACGGTCACCACGGGGCTCGGGTCAGAGACGACGTTCGTTTACAAATCGGGCACGGACGCCAGTGTGTACACGAAGGATAGCGGTGCCAGCGCGGCGACTTATCCCGATGTGGATTTCATTGGCGCTATGCAGCTTGTGTCTCAGGTGGACTCCGATAATGGCGTTGGTGGCACCTACAGCTCCACATACGAGTATTTAGGCGGGAAGTACCATGCAAAGGGCAGGGGTTTCTTGGGCTTCCGTCAGTACAAGGTGCGTGATGAGCAGATTTGCCAAACGACCAATGCTTCGATCTGTGTTGAGCAAACTCAAACGTTCCGTCAGGATTTTCCATTTATCGGCGCTTTGAAGGAAGACAAGAAGGTTCTTGGTTCCGTTGTCCTTAACGAAACCACAAACACCTATGATGATAAGAGCTGGGGCCCGCAATATTCCAGACGCTACTTCCCGTTTCTCAAAAAATCAATCGAGCGGGCGAATGATCCAGGGGGTAATTTAAATGATCCCAATAATGATCTTCCGACCGTCACCACTGAATATTTTGGCGACATCAATAGCACGCCCTCGGACTATGATGATTTTGGCAATCCTCTTATCGTTGTGGTCAAAACCGGGACTGATGCTGACCCTGACGCGGGCGGAACCAAGACCACGATCAATGAATATCTCAATGAGACCAGTGGTGGGAAGTGGCAGATTGGCCGTCTGACCAATACCAAAGTGACTTCTCAGGTGCCGGAACCTGATCATCTCACACTGATGAACGCGGCGACTGGCGCCGGTGCTGGGGCGGCGGGTTCTGGTGGTGATCCTGAGCAACAGATCCCTGATCCCACGCCCCCTGCGGAGATCTTTGGTGAGGTCGTTGTCGTGAGCAATGTCGTGGGGACAGAACTGCATGCGGAATTAGAGGGGACATATGACGCTCCGCCAGTGGTCATTGCCCTGCAGCAAGACGCTCCTAATACGCCCCAAGGCAACCCGATGGTGAATAGCGTCGTCTCATCCCGTGTGGAGTTCGACGCTGGTTCGAATAAATATCGCGTATATGTGAAGCAAGTCCCAGCAAGAAATGTCGGTGGCGGGTCGTCATCTGCGCTCATTGCCAGAGACATTGCGGTGATGGTCATGAAACCGGGCACCCATATATTGCCGAGTGGCGAGACGGTTATGGCGGGGCTGCACCCAGCGACACTGGTCTGCGAACGGGCCGCAGGTGGTGCGGCGGATCCGCTCTGCTACGGCAACAATTTTAGTGCCAGTACTATCTCTTTCGATGATGGGGCGGGGGGATCTGCGTTTTCGACGTCGCCCATCTTGCTCACCCATGTTCAAGAAGCTGATGAATATACCGTGCCGCGCGTGCTAAGTGTTACGGCCGTTGGCGCAGAGGTGGGGTTTCAGTATGATGAGCTAAAGACCAACTCTCTCTTCCCGTCGGGCACCAACACCGTTACTGGCCCAGATGGGACGAGAACCGTTGGGTGGGTCGCTCTCCTGGCCGGTGAGGCCGATGGCGATAATGGATTATCGTTGCTGGCGGGTAAGCTGGCAGCTGCCGACCATACAGATCATACGCAGTCCTATCCCAGCAGTTTCGTTGCGACGAGTGGTGGCAATGTGCCGCTTGTGCTGGCGAGTATGACTACTGCTACTGGAATCGATCCGTCGGAAGCTCGCCTCAATGGTCTTACGACCTCAGGGTTTGTCGCTCATGTTTTGGAAGAGCAATCAGAGAATGCTGAACTGACCCACTGGTCTGATGAAAGCATCGACTGGGTCGCTTTCACAGGGGAGGGCACCTTCACCGGCGGGAACAGCGGTGGTGGCGATCCAGATCCTGACCCCAATCCCCCAAACCCTAGCAGTAACGCCGATGCGGTCGGTGAAGTTGTCCTGGTGCAGAGTGTTGATGGTAGCTTCAAAACACACTCTTTGTCGGGGGTATATGACACGACGCCGGTCATCATTGCGATGCCGCAGGATGTCCACAGCCCATCAGCGCAGCCAAACCCCATCGAGAACAGCTATATCCATGCGCAAGTTCAGCAGGCGACGGATGGCACATATGAAGTCTCGGTGCGTCAAATTCCCTCCAACTATGACAATGCTGGGGTTCAAACGCCGACGACCATCACCCCTCGCGATGTCGCCATCTTAGTGATGAAGCCGGGGTCCTGGATACTGGATGGGGGACTGACCGTTGAGGCGGGGCTGGTGACCACTAGCGGCGCTTGCGTCGTTGACAGTAATTGCTTTGATGCGGCTCATACGACTGTGCCATTGTCTGCGAACTTTAATGCGGTGGACCCCGCAGTATTGGCCCATCCGCAAAATGCAACGGTCTTCACGGTGCCGAGAGTTCAGAACAGGACTGCGACGGGTTTTGATGTTGCTTTCCAATATGATGAGCACAACGTCCCTTCCGGGTCGCCGGCCGGGCAGGAGGTGATCGGATGGGTTGCGATTGAAAAAGGTACAAACAATAGTGTGGGTAATGCCGATGGTGCACCCATTACTGTTACCAGCAAGACCCCCGGTAGTATCACCCAAAATGAAGCATCCGTTTGGGTCACGGGCTTCTCGTCATCCAATCTTGTCTTCGCCAATTTCGCTACCGGCGGCGGTCAAGATGTGGGGCATGTCCGTATTCGTAAGAACGCAACGGCAAGTTTCATGGCGCATATTCTAGAGGAGCAGTCTCAGGACACCGAGCTGACACACTTCTTCAAGCGCATTAGCTACTCAGTATTCAGCGGCGAGGCCGTGTTCGAGGAACAATAACCCTCGGTCATTTGTCCGGTACGGCACTTTCCCGGGGTGACGGGGATAGGAAAAAGGAACAACAAAGCGATGAACAAGACGATGATCAGTATAGCGCTAGGGGCGGCAAGCATTATCGGCACTGCTTGGGCCCAGTCGGGGGAGACCTGGTGGTACTGCACCAATGTAAGCGGGGCGACCGCTTCCGTCTCTCAAATCTTCAGGGGTGATGTGCTTAATCCATCTGAGTACCAAATTGTTCAAGACGAGATCGTAATGGGCTGGCAGCAGCTATTGGCTGATCGCGGCGTCGTCGTTGGCACCGCTCTGTGTACGTCTACCGGTACCGAGGCGCAGGCCACCACAAGCCGCTCCGATTTTATCCAGGCGAACAACGCCGCCGTTCTTGACTAACGGGCTGCCGGTGGCGCGTCACCGGCGGTCATTGCAACCACATACCTGTCTTTGACCTCTTGAGGGGGAGAATCGAATGAAAACGGACTGCCAAATCGGGGATGCCCGGCACAGCCTTGTCATTCGTTGTCTGATTGTTGTCCTCGCACTCGTCACGGGGGTGACGACGGCGCACGCGACTGTGAGTGGCACGAGAGAGTCGAGCTTTGAGTACGATCCCACCACAGGGCTTCTCACCAAAGAGATTATCGAACCCAATGACGCCAACTTTCGCGTCGAAACTGAGCATCTTTACGATGCGTTTGGGAATACCACGAAGGTCATCACGACCGGCAATGATATGGGAAACAGTAAGGATATCGCGACTCGTCAGTCCGAGACCACCTACTACGGCGCAGGCAGTTCTTATCCGGCGGGTCAGTTCCCGCGCTTCGTCAATAATGCTTTGGGCCATCAAGAAGAGTGGGTGTCCTATGATGAAGCGACCGGCTCTCCCACGAAGCAAAAGGGCCCCAACGGTCTTGAGAGCGAATGGGAATATGACGCCCTCGGCCGGGTGACGAAAGAAATCGCTCCCGACGATAGCTATGTCACCTATCAGTACAAATACTGTAATGAAGTCACAGGCAACGATGCGTGCCCCACGGGGATTCACGCGGCCTACGTCATTATCGCGGAGTCCAAAGATAGCAACAATAACCAGAACGCCCCACGTTCCCGTGTCTACTATGACAGCCATGGTCGTGAAGTCGCATCTGACACACAGAGCTTCGATGGGACGAATGGGAACGAGTATATTCGCGCCCGCACAGAATATGATGCCAAGGGACGGACACTTCGTGAGAGCCGCCCTCATCTCGCATCCGATGCCAATCCACTCTATTGGACCTCTTACGCGTACGACTCCATCAACCGGGTGACCGAGGTTACCCTCCCGGATCAGTCAAAATCGACCACGCAATATTTTGGTCTGCTGACCATCGTGAAGAACGATAAAGATCAGCAAACCCTGACGTCGAAGAACATGCGTGGCGAAGTCATTGGCGTAAAACAGTTGGCGCCGAATGGTGGTTTTCTGACATGCACGCTCTACTACTACGACGCCTTTGGAAACCTAACGGCCATCCGTGTGTTGGATCCAGATCAGATAACTGGATCGACGGACACAAGCTTCAGCCAAACTGGTCTCAACCTCAATGTCACTGTCTTCGAATATGACAAGGCGGGGAATAAGGTCAAAAGCTACGACCCCGATATGGGGATTTGGTCCTACGAGTATAACGTCCTTGGGGAACTGATTAGCCAGACCGACGCTAAAAATCAGACCACCACCATGGCCTACGACCTCCTCGGTCGGCCCACCACCAGGACGGAGCTGACGGGGAACATCGTCTCCACCTGGACCTACGACAATGGGCCCACCGGCATCGGCAAGTTGCATACCGCGATACGCGATGGGCATACCCAGACGGTTCAGTATGATGTCCTCGGTCGTCCAGATCAAATCACGTCGGCCCTCACCGGCGACGTGCCCGAGACCTACACTGCGACCTATGACGCGAGTAGGCGTCTGAACCAGGTCGAATACCCCTCCGGCCTTGAGGTGAAGTATGAATACAATACCCGCGGCTACGAACACCGCCTACGGAATGTGGCAACCAATGCTGTTCTGTGGGAGGCAGCCGAGTTCGACCACGAACTTCGCCTGACTAAGGAGAAGTTCGGCAACGACGTCATTACGGATCGAACCTATAAGCAGGACCAGGGCACGCTAAGCACGATCAAGGCGGGGCTTGATAATGGTCTAGGGACCAATACAGCAGCGAATAGTGACGTCGCTGACTTTCTTTACAGCTTTGACGCGCTGGGTAACCTCACCAGCCGATGGGATTTTGCTCAACCATCTCACTTGATTGAGATGTTCTCCTATGACCACCTTAACCGGTTGGAATGCTATGCTGAGGCTGCCGGCATCGCGGTATGCGGAAGTGCCGGGACACAAAACATTAAAACCGTCACCTACGACGCGACGGGGAATATTCTGACGAAGACTGATGTTGGAACCTATCAGTATGGGTATCAGCAGGGGGGCTTTGGCGTCTCTCGTCCCCATGCGGTGACGATGACCAGCATGGGGGGAATGGACACCCATTATAGCTATGACGCGAATGGGAACATGATCTCCAGCGGGACGCTGGACGGTGCCAATTTGGATCTGTCCAATAGTCGGATCATCACCTGGACGAGCTTTAATAAAGTCAAGCAGATCTATGACGGGACTATTGTGGACCCGGCGGCCCGTGTGTCGAGCTTCACCTATGGGGCCGAACGTCAGCGGGTGAAGATGATCTCCTCCCGGGGCAGTACGTTCTACTACGCGGCCTTTGGGGTGATGTCGGAGAAGCTGTTGAACAGCCCCGGCGGTGCGACAGAGATCTGGACGGACTATCTTTATGCTGGTGGCGCCATGGTGGGCAGCCATGTGACGACAGACGACCCTCAAGCGGGCATCGATCGAAAGACCAGCTGGTTCATCCTCGACCACTTAGGCTCCGTGGCGGTGATCACCGATGATGCCGGTCTGGTGACCGAGCAGCTGTCCTATGACGCTTGGGGCAAACGGCGTCACCCTGATGGTCAGGACGATGGGGCCGGGGCCCTACCGAGTACGAACTTCACGCAAACGGCGATGACCCGGGGCTTCACGGGCCATGAGATGCTGGACGATAGCGGCCTCATCAACATGAATGGCCGGGTGTACGACCCGTCCCTCGGGCGTTTCTTGTCAGCCGATCCGATTATTCCAGATCTCTACATCGCCCAGGCCCTTAATCGGTATACCTATGTAATGAATAACCCGCTGTCCTATACGGACCCAAGCGGACATATCTTTGGGGCGATTTTCGCTATCTTTAAGCTCGTGGTGGCGAAGCTTGTGGCTATCGCGCCGACATTGCTACAGATCGCGAACGTGCTGGCGAATCCCTTAGCGGCTGCCATCAAGGGCGGGCTGGCTATCTTAGGGATTAAGGGAGCGGCTGCGTCCGTTCTCGCTGCGGGAATACAGATAGGGATACAGGGAGGAAATCTAACCGATCTCTTCACCACGGTTGCGCTTAATTTTGCTGAAGGATGGGCTCAGGAATTCGCCGGAGCAGTTGGGGATTTGTACGGCGAGGTCGGCAGTCTCGGTAAAGAGGTCGCCCGTGCGGTGACCCATGGGGTCGTCCAAGGGGGAATCTACGAAATAAGCGGTCGCGAGTTTGAGGCGGGGTTCCTCGCAGGGGGGATGTCCTCGTTTGTCGGATCGGTTGGGATCAGTTCTGACTGGAAAGACGGTTATGGCGAAGCTGTCAGCATGATTGCGGGCGCAGCGGGCTCAAAACTCGGCGGTGAAAAGTTTGTCGACGGTGCAAATACTGGCTCTGCTGTGTGGGTGTATAATCATACTGCTGACCATAGTAATGGCGACAATTTGGATCGCGTTCAGGGGGTCCTTGATGTTGTCGGCTTGATTCCGGTCTTTGGTAACGCAGCAGATCTTGCAAATGCCGCGATTTATACCGCACGCGGTGACTATGCCGGGGCGGCCATGTCTATGGGGGCGGCGGTACCTGGTGCTGGTCTGGCTGCTGGCGGTGCGAAAATCGCTAGGCGCTTATTTAGAGGGAAGACTCGACAAGCTGCCATTGATGCGCATCGAAAAGCTGACGGCTCGCTTAATTGTGCTTACTGTGATAAAGTGCTTACTGAAAAGCCAGGAAAGCCGAATTCCGTAACTGTTGATCACGTACAGGCCCACAGCAAGGGTGGGCCGACGACAGTTGCAAATTCAAAGCTTGCTTGTAAATCCTGTAACAGTTCAAAAGGGAAGAAGGACTTAGGAACTGAATGGACACCACCGAACGAAAGGTGATGGAATGAGTAGTGAGATAAGTTTTGCAGGATACAGCTATTCTCCAGACAAAGCATGTCTAATTTGTGAACATGTTTTTGATAGAAGTG
>ERZ1740067.149-NODE-149-length-56138-cov-12.391010_pt1 | contig 56138 bp, 43 predicted proteins | sample MGYA00581736_ERZ1740067 | MGnify/ENA primary metagenome ERZ1740067 (study PRJEB43018, sample SAMN04849236) | marine metagenome | isolation source: floating plastic debris | place: Pacific Ocean | collected 2008-08-27 | study: EMG produced TPA metagenomics... | reverse complement strand
AAGAGCCATCCTTCATCGGCCTTGGCTTCACCGGTTTGCAGGGTGTCCCCAAACAGACCTGTCCTGCTGGCATAGAGCTCAATACCGTGCTTCGAGCAGCAATCACCGCATTCGCCCCAATGCGTACAGACGCCGCCACAAAGCAATCCGCCGCCACCCAAGCACCGTTCTCGATCACAATTTCACCCGTCATCAAAGCAAATCGCGGATCAGAAATATCGTGACTTCCGGTGCACAGGTAGCTTTCTTGAGAAATCACACAGTGCCGACCGACCCTGATGGGCGCGAGGCTATAAAACACCGCATCGTCACCCACCCAGCTGTAGTCGCCAATTTCGATATTCCAAGGATAGGTAAACCGAGCCGTTGGGCGAATGCGAACCCCAGTGCCAACGCGCGCGCCAAAGCGCCTAAGCAACCAACAGCGGAACCCGTGCCCAAAGTGAGACGACAGCGGAAAGCACACCGCCTGCACTAGCCACCAGATCAACATCGTCAGCCGCGATCTGCCTGCTTCGTAGCCCGGCTCATGATACTGCCGCAAATCTACAAACGGGGCCGAACCAAAGTCATCGCCAAAGTCATTTTTAGCCGCGCTCACCTCAGCTCACCTGCTGGGCTGTCTTTGCCACTGCCGCTTGCTCATCTACTACTGGCTTATTTAGCCGTCCGCCAAACTTCAGCTCGTACAGTTTCACACCAATCTGATACTCGTACTGGCTGAGCAACCGACCATACACATAGCCCGCATAGCCATCCAAAAAGCCCAGCTGAATGAAATAAAACAAAATGAACCGCAGCAACGGCTTAAAGGGCAATCGCACCCAAATCTTTTTCAAAAACCGCTTTCTTTGCACCGCATCGCCAAACAGGTTAGCGCCAATGGTGCCATCTTCACCCATGCCGTTGAGCATGTTGTAGTGCACCCGCGCTTCCCAATTGGAGTAGCGGTTGTGGCGAGCCAGCCAGTGATACAGATCGCGAAAATCTTCGTGGAGCATGTCTTCGTCCAGGTAGCCCACTTTTTCCTGCGGAATCATGACGTGCTCGTGCACCTCGTTATCGCCTGTGTTTTGAATGTCTTCGGTGTTGAGGTTTTCGTAGCGACCTTTGGCATGACGAAACAGTCGCAGGTTCCAATCGGGATACTTGCCGCCATGTCGAATCCATTTGCCGAGGAAAAAGACGCGGCGGTTGATGTAGTAGCCATCCAGGTCGGGATTTTTGATTTTTTCGGCGATCTCAGCCCACGACTCGGGCGTGATGCGCTCGTCACAATCTACAATCAGCACCCACTCATTGCGAAAGGGCAAATTGTCTAGCGACCAATTTTTCTTTTTGGGCCAGCGTCCGTTGAAGTCAAACTGTACGACCTTGGCACCCAAGCTTTCGGCAATTTCTACCGAGCGGTCTTCGCTGTGCGAGTCCACCATAAAGACTTCATCGGCCTGTACCAAGCTCGCGAGGCAAGCCGGTAAATTTTCTTCCTCATTTTTGGCTGGAATAAGGACGGAAACAGGAATGGATGCAGTCATGAGTTTGCGACGATGATAAATGGAAGAAACGAGAAAGGAGAAGAGCTAGGCGTTCTATTAAGTAGCTGCTGATGAAATAGCGACTGATGAAATAGTTACTGAGCAGCTACGTCGAGGGCTGCGGCTGGTCGGTCGTTTGGCGTCGGCTAATTAGGTGGCGGGTAACGCTACCTAAGTAAGCCACCTGACCATAAGCATAGGCAAAGTTTTCAAAACGCTGCGCGGGTGAGTGACCATATTTGATGGTTTTATACAGGCCGCGTATTAGCCGTTCGCCGCCGCTTCTGAGCTGCCACAGCCCGGTATTGCCGCTCACCTGCTCTCGGTAGCTTTCGCTAATACCTTGCCACCAGCTGCGGCTCAAAAACCAGCCGGGCTTCATTCTTGCTGGCGCAACGTTGTGAGCGGCTAAGGCTTCGGGCACATAAGCAACCTGCTGGCCCGCATCAAGCGCGAGTCGGGTCAGCTGCTGCTCTTCATTGGAAAGTAGGTTTTTACCCACGCGGCCCAAGTGAGTATCGAACCCACCCACCTCGGCGAGGAATGACTTACGCACTGCGTAGTTGAGCCCGCGAGGGGTGAGCGCTGGCTGCTGAATGTAGACGAGTTCATCACCGAGATCATAAGCGCCTAGGCCACTGGAAAGATCTGCCGATAGCCACCGTGGAGGCTCGGTGTTTGGGGGCCAAATGAGGGTGACTTTTCCACCGGCGATCGCAATTTTCTCATTCTCATCAAATACCTTCACCAGCGCGGCTAGCCAGCCCTCACTCGCTTCCGCATCATCGTCTAAATAGGCCACAATCTCGCCCTTCGCCGCATCTGCCCCACAGTTTCTCGCCACAGAAAGTCCTAGGGTGGGCTCGTGAATGTAGCGCACCCTCGGGTCGCTCAGCTTAGCTTTGGCAATCGCTGCTGTGCCGTCAGTCGAAGCGTTATCGACCACAATAATTTCGCAATTGTCCAAGGTTTGGCTTAGCAGGCTATCGATGGCCGCACCCAGATACTGCTCACGATTGTGCGTGCAAATAATCGCTGAAATAAGCGGCATAGCCATAGCAAACAAACGTGGGATAGGAAAACTCTTATTATCGGAGCCTACAAACTTTTTTTGATAGCTTCCGGCCAAAGCAAAAACATTAGGCGCAATACATCAAGATTGCCCCATACCAGGGACACTTTCCCTTAAAGTCAGAGATAATTATTAGCAGAGAAGTTTTATCTTCATACATGCTGTCTTCTTACGTATAGAGGCCCACGAACTTTTCAAGCATCAAGGTTCAGTAATTTCATGTAAGCGAACCATAAAAATTTGATACAGCCACACTTGATACTAGCCCCACCTTTGAATGCGTAACGAGTCTATTCAAGATACCGACTTAGCCCCTTTAATCGACCACACCTTACTTGCGCCTGCGGCCACCGCAGAGCACATTCGCCATCTGTGCGACCAAGCCGACACCTATCGGTTTGCAGCGGTGTGCGTATATCCAGTGTATGTGCCCTTGGCGGTAGAGCTACTGCACGGCAAACGGCCTCAGGTATGCACAGTCATTGGCTTCCCCAGCGGGGCCACCACAACCACAACCAAGCTCTACGAAGCGCAAGAAGCCGCAGAAAGTGGCGCGACAGAGCTGGATGTGGTGATCAATCTCGGCTGGCTAAAAGCAGGAGAGACGACGCTACTGCACAAGGAAATCGCGTCCATCGTAGAACTCACGGGGCAAACGGTGAAGGCCATTTTAGAAACCACCATTTTGAGCACAGCAGAAAAGCGACTGGCCGCAGAAGTGTGTTTGGATGCTGGGGTAAAGTTTTTGAAAACCAGCACAGGGTGGCAGGGCGGCGCGACGGTAGACGATGTGAAACTGCTCAGGCAGATTGCGGGAGATCGCATTGGCATCAAAGCATCCGGCGGCATCCGCACCCCAGAGCAAGCCCTTGCCCTGGTTGAAGCGGGCGCAAATCGATTGGGCACCTCTCGCGGACCAGAGATTTTGGATCTGCAAGCTGAGGCCACCGAATAATGGTCACCAAACAAAGAACCTACAGAGCGACCGGCATCAACCTCAAAGGGATGCCGATGGGTGAGTCCGACCGGATGGTAACGGTGCTGACCAAAGAATATGGGCTGGTGAGAGCGATCGCACCCGGTGCTCGTAAGCACAAATCCCGACTGGCCGGGCGCTCTGGCCTGTTTGTCGTCAACGATGGGCTCTACACCAAGGGCAAGTCTATCGACAAATTCGTTCAGGCAGAAACCGTCAAATCTTTTCCAGGGCTTAGCCGAGATCTCGCCAAGCTCACTGCTAGCCAGTACCTCGCCGAAATCGTTCTGGCCCAGGCCCTCACCGGCCAACCGCAAGAAGAGCTGTATTACTTACTCGTTGAGCATTTGAGCCGTATAGAAGCCGCTAGCAAATCAAACGTATTGGCCTGCTTGGCTCAGGCCACGTTTCACCTATTGGCTTTGGCAGGTGTTGCCCCAGAGGTCTTTCGCTGCTGCCTTTCTAGAGTGCCGCTCACCGCTGAGCTGGGTAATCCAGACTGGTCGGTGGGCTTTAGCGTGGCCTCTGGTGGGGCAGTCTCAACCGATGAGATTGAAAAATTGGAGTGCGATCGCCTCAAAGAAATCCAACAGCGCATCGCCGAATCCCAGGAAAGTCTCACCACCACCGCCCCCCTCGTCGCCGACGCATCCCCCCAATATCCCTCCCCTAGCCCCCAAGCCCCAAGAGATAACGATCAAATGTCCACCGGCAGCAAAGTGCGTTTTCCCGAACTCAAAACCAGAGTCACCAAAGATATCGCCCGTCAGCTCGGCCTCGTCACCTACCTCAGCGCCGCCGAACTCGCCCTCATGCAGCAACTCAGTAAGCCCGAGTTGGTAATGACATCCACACCCACAATTGACGGCCCATTCGCCTCAAAATCAGGCACAATAAGACAGTCTGCCAAATCAGTGTCTACACTCTCCCCAGCTGCTGGACCTCACCTCATGTGGCGGCACATCGAAAAAGCCCTGCGGCAGTACGCTCAGTACCAGTTCGATCGCCCCATCCGGTCAGCCGCGTTGATCGACACCTGCTTTTCTATTCAATAAACCAGCCTCACCTGAATCGCCTTCCTGAATTTCGTTAACACCTGCTTTACCCCGCCAACACATGCTTCGCGAGTCTGAGTCCCAAACCGACCCTTCCGACATCCACTCAAATAGCACCTCGGATAGCGCAGCGTATGCCAACCAGTCGGCGCAATCTGCCCAATTTGATCTGGTAAAGCAAGAGGTCAGCCCTAAAGTTGACGGCTCTACAACCGCTACTGTGCAGGCAGACGACGTCGCCATACCCAACGGACTGTGGCCCGTCTTTCGCAATCGCAACTTCCTCACCCTGTGGAGCGGCCAAGTCTTTTCACAGATGGCCGACAAAATCTATCTGGTACTGATGATTGCCATCATTTCAGATGCCTACAAATCCCCTGACCAAACGATCAGCGGCTGGGTATCGGCCATTATGATCGCCTTCACCATTCCGGCCGTTTTATTCGGCTCCTTGGCAGGCGTCTATGTTGATCGCTGGCGCAAAAAGCCGGTACTCGTATGGACCAATCTACTTCGGGGTGGGCTCGTGGCTTTGCTGCCTGTCTTCCTGTGGGTTACCGCAGACTGGGATATTGCAGGACTTCCCGTCGGTTTTTATATTCTGCTGGCCGCGACTTTCCTGATTTCTACGCTGACCCAGTTCTTTGCCCCTGCCGAGCAATCTGCCATTCCTTTAATTGTCAAAGAAGCGAATCTGCTGCCAGCAAATTCACTCTACACCACCACTATGATGGCCTCGGTGATTATTGGCTTTGCGGTAGGTGAACCGCTTTTAGGCGTCGCGGATACGCTACTTGCACCGATTGATGGCGGGACCGGGGTCGGTAAATCTGTTTTGGTGGGATTGAGCTATGCGATCGCAGGCATTCTCCTCCTCTTCATCACCACAAACGAAACAAAGAGCGAACCCACACAGCAACCCCAAGCCTGGGAAGACATCAAAGACGGGCTTAGATACCTGCAAAAACAGGTACAGGTACGCAGCGCCCTCATTCAGCTAATTGTGCTTTTCTCCGTCTTCGCCGCACTCGCCGTCTTAGCCGTTCGCCTCGCAGAAGTCATCCCTACGATTAAATCTTCTCAGTTTGGGTTTTTACTCGCCGCTGGTGGTGTGGGGCTGGCCATTGGCGCTGTTATCATCGGCCAATTTGGCCAGCGATTCTCTCGCTCCCAGCTCGGACTCGTCGGCTCATTGGGCATGGCGGCAATGCTTACTGGGCTCTCCGTTGCACCCGCACAGCTTTGGCCTAGCCTATTGCTCATCGGCGGCCTTGGTTTATTCGGCGCTATGGTCGGCATCCCCATGCAAACCACCATCCAAGAGAAAACCCCCGAAGACATGCGAGGCAAGGTCTTCGGCCTGCAAAACAACGTCGTCAATATTGCGCTAAGCCTACCGCTGGCCCTCGCCGGCATTGCTGAAACTTTCCTGGGGCTGCGAGCGGTTTTTGGGCTCCTGGCGATGCTAGTTTCCATCGGCGGATTCTTCACATGGTCCTTGGTCAAATCCGCGCTCAATGAAGAGAGCCATCAAGAGCAAGCACCTACATAGCAAAACGTCGCTAAAGTTAGCAGACGCGCTGCTGTAAATAAAACATAAGTAAATCCACCCAAAACAGCACGGCTTTACACAGTCCGATGCGCATATACTACTAGTAGCCACCTAGTAAGTCATGAGTTCACCACTTATGACAAGCTACCGTCCTAGCGACGGTAAAAGCGGCTGCAATCCCTTCAAAAAAGCTAGTAAAAGCGCTTCACTTGTAAATGCATATTGCGTGGCTTGGTAAAAAATCCCCCTTTTGTGGCAACGTCACCTACGGTCGAGAAATTACAAACGCGCTGCTAGACCGGGGCCACCGAGTTACCTTCATCCATTTCGCCCAAGCCGAAGACGCCGCCACAGACCCCACAGGATACGAAGAAGTCTCTCTGCCCTTCATCTTCAAGTCCCAAATCCTGACGATCCCTACGCTAGGGTCAGCCCGTCGACTCGCCGAAGCCTTAGAAAAACTTAAACCCGACGTCGTCCATGCGTCACTGATCCTTTCTCCGCTCGATCTCAAGCTGCCAGAAATCTGTCAGAGCCTGGGCATTCCACTCGTAGCCACCTTTCACCCGGCCTTCGACGAAAAGCGGCGCAACTTTTCATCTAGCACCCAGCACTTGGCCTATCAGGTCTACGCCCCTCGCCTGGCTAACTACGACAAAGTCATCGTCTTTTCCCAAATTCAGCGTCAGCTGCTAATGAAGCTAGGCGTACCGGCAACCCGCGTCACCGTCATTCCCAACGGCGTCGATATTTTGCGCTACGCACCGGGCCCGTCGAGCATCAAAGCAGAGTTAGGGGCTCGGCAGCTCTACGTATACCAGGGGCGGCTATCGCCAGAAAAAAATGTAGAGTCTCTGCTCAAAGGATGGCGCACCGCCAAAATGGGGCTCAATGACAAGCTCGCCATCGTCGGCAGCGGCCCCTTAGAAGCTTCGCTCAAAGCTTTCTACGCAGATAGCAGTATTGTTTGGCTGGGCTTTATTGCTAACGAAGCGCGACGGATTGAAATTTTGCGTGGGGCCGACTGCTTTATTTTGCCGTCGCTGGTCGAGGGGCTGTCGCTTTCTTTGCTAGAAGCGATGGCCTGTGGCACGGCCTGCGTTGCCACCGATGCCGGTGCCGATGGCGAAGTACTTGATGCTGGTGCAGGCGTCATTCTCAATACGCAAAAGGTCTCTAGCCAAATGCAAACGCTCTTCCCTCTGTTTCGCGAGCATCCAGAAATCACAAAAATGCTAGGGCAAAAGGCCAGGTCACGCGTTCTAGAACGCTATACCCTTTCTCAAAACATCACCCAGCTAGAACAGCTCTACCGAACTGTCGCGCCTTTCGCTCAAGGCAGCTACTCCCTTAGCCAAAAAGGGGCATAAGCCATGACCGACCCATCAACGACAGCTCAACCAGCGACAGCTCAACCAATAACACCACTTCCTTTTGAGATAGAAACGCAGCTAGCTAAAGACGAAAGCAGCGTAGACAATTTTGCCATTACGTTCGCGCCGCTAGACTTGACTCATGCTTATCAGCTGGCTGACGATGGGGCCAATGGTGCGATCGCCCTCTTCAGCGGCATGGTCCGCAACCAAACAGACGGCCTAAGCGTCGTCGCCCTCGAATACCAGGCCTACGAACCCATGGCCCTCGTCGTCTTCAAACAAATCGCCGCCGAAATCCGAAAAATCTGGCCCGATATCACCCACGTCGTCATCCACCACCGCACCGGCAAACTCACCGTCGGCGAAATCAGCGTCCTCGTCACCATCGGCAGCCCACACCGCAGCGAAGCCTTCGCCGCCTGCCAATACGCCATCGACACCCTCAAGCACAACGCCCCCATCTGGAAAAAAGAGCACTGGCAAGACGGCTCTACCACCTGGGTCAGCATTGGCGATTGTGAGAAAGATTAAGATGGCAATGACAGCTCGCGTCAAAGGTCTGCCACTATGACAGGCTGAAATATTTTGATAGAAAGTAGTGCTGTGGATGGTCAGACGATAGCAACGGTTGTAGAACTACCCACTTTTCAAGTAACAGCTCTAACCCGACAGCTCGCACTCGATAAAATTCAGCTGACATCGTTGAAGCGATACAGACAAAAAGAACAAAGGATTCATGATGCAGTGGATACTCGATACTGACCATGTGTCTGCTATCCTGTGGAACAATCAAACCGATAGGATTCAGTATTCTAAGCTCAACGCATCTACTTGTATCTGTTTTCCTGAACTAGCTCACAGTGTTTCGTACTGATATAGCCCTAAAAGAAACCTACGCTGAACACCTGAGAAAAGAAGGACAGGGCGTTTCTATCGATGTGCCTGCGGATGAATATGGTGGCACGATTGATGTTTTGACGGAGCGTGAGATTATTTTTTGCGCATTGGAGCTGACTACGGAGCGCGCGATCGCACTCAAATCCCAGCTCAACTTCTACGGCAAATTCGCCCCCAGCCGAAAGAAAGTCGCCGTCGTTCAAACAATCGTTGAGGCCACGGCTGCCGAGCAGCTAAGTGCGACAGGCATCAAGATTGTGAACATCTCATTGCCGAGTACACCTGCTCTCAGGACTCAGCCAAGATCCAAACCTCCCAGCCAAATTTCCGCTGCCAAAAAGTTTATTTACCGCTACCCGGCGCTCGATAGCGTTCAGGGTGGTGACGGGCTGTCGCTAGCAGCGATCGCATTCATTATTGTTTTCTCAATCGGCTTTATTGGTGCTGTCGTATTTTAAGCGTCCAAGCGAAAGCACAAAGCAGCTCATCAACGCTTAGAAGACAATAGCGAACTACCCTGATTTTCAACAGGATTAATTGCCTTCAGTTTACTTTGGCGAGCATCAATCACCATGCCAAGCTGCTGAGAAAACCGAGGTGTTTTGTTCAGCATTTTTTGCACTGCAGCACTTTCCAAAATCAGCACCTCCAAGTCTTCAGAGGCCGTAACGGTCATCGGACTAGGCTCGTTAGCCAAAATAGCCGAATAGCCAAAGAAATCACCTCGGGTCATTTCAACAATGGTGTACTGCTTACCCACAACATCTTTAGTCGTTGCGATCGCACCACCTGCCAACACAAAATGCAGTTTTATATTGCTCTGGCCCTGCACAATCACCGACTCTCCTCGGCCAAAATGAGCCAGCTGAGCTTGAGTTGCAATCTCCTCTAGGACATCATCATCCACCATCGCCAAGCTGGGCAAAGACTTCATATAGCTAGCCAAACGCCGCATTGGCTCCTCTGCCGACACCTTTGGCACAGGGTGATGATACACATCTCGAATTGGAAAGGGAATCGACAGCCCATTACGCCGCGCTGCATACCAAATGCGAGTCGTAAACTCATCTCGAATGGAGGGCACCTGGCTGTAATCGTCTAAAAACAAATACACCCGATAGCCGATAGAACTATCGTCATAAGAAATCGTTTGCACAATAGGTGCTGGTTGGCTGAGGACGCCAGTCGTATCTAGCGCCGCTTCACGCATCACCTGCTTCACAGTGTTCGGCGCATCACCATACGAAAAACCAATATCTACGCTTTCACGATGGCGAGGACTGGGCTTGTTGTAGTTGCGAATGACCGCTTGGGCCAAAGCTGAGTTAGGCACCACAAGCTGCTCTAGGTTGCGCGTCATAATGTGCACTGAGCGCCAGTTGACCTCTATTACTTTGCCAACCTGCCCGTCTACTTCTAGCCAATCGCCAATATCGAAGGGCCGCTCAAACAGCAACGCCACCCCCGAGAATAAGTTGCCCAGCGTATCTTGCAAGGCAAAACCCAACACAATACCGCCAACACCTAGCGCCGCAAAAGCGCCCCTCAAATCGACACCAAACACGGCGCTCAAAACAATGGCAATCCCCACCGCAATCAGCAGCGTACGCACCAAATCGCGAAAGAGCTTGGGCATGTCGTTTTGCCAAGTGCCCGGTTTTGCTCCCGTAAAGAGCAACACATTTACAAACGACAGCGCCGCCACAATTAAAGACACCCAGGCGAGGGTTTCCACCAGCTGAATAGGTAGGTTGCCCTTATCAATCTGCAATACCCTGGTGAGCAGAAAGAACAACGCTGCCAAAGGGATAACCCAGTTGCGTAGCTCCCTGACCACCCGTGTCATGGGGTGGTCCCGCTTTCTTAGCTGTAGCAATAGCTCTGCTAGCGCTACCATCAACAGTGGGAAAATAAGCATCAGGCCCAGTCCCCAGGGCAGCCACTGATCTGTAAGCGATATGTTCATAGCCGACTAGTCTCTTATTAATCCTTTGTTTTTTGCTCTCTTGTTTTTTAGGACCACTACGCTTTGGCACGCGATACTATGCCCTGACGCGCAATATAGATATTTTTTCACCGCTACGTGCGGTGATCTCACCTTCTGGATCAAACTCGTAAATATCTACTAGATTATTAGCGACCGCTTTACTCACAAAGACACTGTCGGGTGCTGCGGCTGACTGCACATAGTGAGCGCTCACAACCGTGTCACCCCACACGTCGTAAATCAACCGCTGACTGCCCACCGTTCCAGCCATCACACTACCGGTATGGACACCGATTCGCAGCTTCAAATCGGTATCCCATTCACGGTTGACTTGGCTTATTAGGCGAATGGCTTCCACCGCAAAATCAATGACTCGCTTGGAGTGATCGAGGCGAGCAACTGATAAGCCACTAACCGCGAGGTACTCACTGCCTGTCGTTTTAATCTTTTCAATGCCGTGAGTCTCAGTCGCGTCGTCTAGCGCACTGACAATATCATTCAAAATTTCAATTGCTTTTTTAGGCTTTAGGTCTGCGGTGAGCTGTTGAAAGTTGAGGATATTGGCAAATAAGACGGTGACACTTTCGGCTTCGTCTGCGATCGCGCTCTCCCCTCGCTTCAGCCGCTTCGCCACCGACTCAGGGAACATATTCAGCAGCAGCGACTCCGTTTCCTGCGTCTTCTGAAAAACCAGCTCGCTCGTCTTCCGATTTTTCTTCACCATATGGTTAAAGGCTTTTGCCAGCTCACCTAGCTCATCACTTGCCAGGATCGGCACATCCACTTCTTTGTGCCCCTTAGACAATCGCTTAAAGCCTTCACCCAAAAGATTAACCGGCTTTAAGAACGCTCTTGCCAACCAAAGAGACAACAAGGTAATCACAAAAACTAAACCCGCCGCTGATATCAGCACCCGCTGAGCAAACGTCGAAATCGGCTGAAAGATTTCATCCTGATCGATCTCCGAAAGAATTACCCAGTCAACACCGCGAATATCTAGCGGCGCATAGGCACTGATTACCTCTTTGCCCAAATAGTTTTCAATATTCTCTGCGACACCGCTGTCACCTTTCAGCGCACTTTTCACAGCCTGGCTCACAGCCGGTTGATTTAGTACAGACGTCTCTAGCGACTGAGTTCGGTCCAGCTCATCTTCTGTTATGAATTCGCCAATAGCCTCATAATACCGGTCAGGCTCTTCGATCAGCAGTCTAGAATCAGAGCGCATCTTTTCATCGGAGGCCACGAGGAAAGTCTCCCCCGTCTCGCCAAAACCATCGCTCAGCCAGTTGCTGTTTCCCGTCATCACCTCATTAATTTCATCCACTGGCAGCTGGATAGCAACGACGCCTAGTAGCTCAGTTCCTCGGTAAATAGGGGTTGCCATAAAAGCTGCGGGCTCACCATAAGAAGGCGAGTAAAAGCTAAAATCTGCCATCGCAATATAGCTGCTGTTCTGCTTTTGAGCTTCTTTGTATACGGTAGCTAGCGATGTTCGCGCATAGGGGCCAATGGTCAAGCTCGTCGCAAAATCGACCTCTTTGAAGACCGAATAAACGATATTGCCGCTGTTGTCGATCAAAAAGAGATCGTAGTAGCCAAACTCCTCAACAATTTTTGAGAAAATAGGATGATATCGCTTGTGAAAGGCACTGTACTTTGTGCCATCTCCAGCATCGTCTAGCGCCTGCTTCTCCCCAATTTTGTTCGGATTGTTGACAATGTACTCATACTGCAAATAGCGCGACAGCGTAGAGGCGGGTAAAAACGTATCTGCATTGGCGATCGCATCAATATTCTCAGAAAGTCTCGGCGCAAATTCACGACTGTAAAACTGACGCAGTGCGCCAGCACCGGCCGCATCTACTGTATCGACCTCGCTCAATACCGTCGCAAATGAACCAGACAGATCGCTCATCGCAGAGACAAAGGTCGGACTAGCACTCAATACATCTAGCTCCCTGCGCAAATTGCGAAAATAATCTTCTATTTGGCTTGCCTTAGACGCTCGCAGTCCTCGCAATTGATTAATCACGCCACCTCGAATAGCATCGCGCCCACTGAGATAGCCCACATAGGCAATCACCCCAATCGAACCAATGCTTACAGCCAGCAGCATGGTCATTAGTTTCGACTGAATGCTCAAACGATTAAAGCCGCGCACACAAACCTCTGGCAATTAAAAAAGACGACGATGAAAAGACGAACGAGAGCAGCACATACAAAAGGTATAAAAAAGCACCTTGCACTTGCCAGCACTTTAAGTTATCGCATCACCACAGGTGCACGTAAGGTGTATGTATCAAAATCAGGTTGCCAAATATTGATAACAGCTCTCAGGGACAAGACGATATTCACCGCTGAACACGCGTGAGGTCTCTATCCATAGAGCCTGATCGATACGCTCACCTTCTACAAAGCGAAACGTTTCCTTCAGTTGATAGAAATGAGGATTAGCAAACCGCGCTCGAAATAGCTGAATAAGCTCGTGCTTGGGCTTACCGTTGTACACAAAAATATTATCTAGGCAAGTAACGTATTCAACCGCTGTCAGCTCAGCGCTGACTTCCTCTAAAAACTCCCTCACTAGCGCGGCTTGACTGGCTTCACCAAAATCAATGCCGCCGCCCAAAAATCGGTAGAAGGATTCCTGCGTTTTGGGGTCTGTGCCCCGACTCACAAAAATATGACCTTCGTGCTCAATCAGTCCTAGAGCAATCGGACGAATACGCTTTGCCATAGGGTCCTCCTGCTGCTGCATCTACCTCTTCTATGCGCCTATCGATTTATGCACCCACCAATTAGGTTCTTCCATTATTGTCAACGTCCGGAACAAAGCACATACCCAAAGGTATAAGTACATCCTGCATTCGAGCGCCTTCTACTCTGGGAAAGCAGCCTCAGGGTTCTCCTGAGGGACTGGCCAGTCTTCATTTTCGCCACCAATTACAATCTGGCGAATTTCTACGTAGTCCTTGCTGAACTGCCGCATGGTATTAATCAAAACATCTAGTGCCAGCGCATCCGTCGTTCCCAGATCAAACCAACAGCGGCTCCAGAGTCCCTGAAACTCAACTTCTGCCATATTGTGCATAAGGGAAATTAGCGATCGCTCCGACTCGTCCTCATCATAGTCAAAATAGCTAATATCTACCCCGGTCTCCTGCACCTGCAAGTTCTCAGCATTGAATCCTCCTAGCTTTCCAATAAAAAACCAAGAATTCAAAATCTCTTCCACATACTGCTGCTCAGCAATCGAAGGCACCGTGTCGAACTCCAGCCATATCCACAAATTGAAGAAGTCACACTCCCGGAAATGAACCTGCATACCGCCCCACCTAATCGCCTTAAGCATTACTCTTAAGCACTATACAGTCCTACGCAGCCACATGCTTCACCTCCGCGACCTCAGCTACCACCCTACGGCCACTCCCGCTCCCATTCTCAAAAACATCTCTTTTGATCTCGCCCCCAAGCAGCTCGGCCTCATCATCGGCCCCAGTGGCTCTGGCAAAAGCACCTTGCTAGAAATACTGGCCGGCCTGGCCACCCCTAGCAGTGGCAAAATACTCTGGCGAGAGCAAGCGCTGCTCCCAGAGGCCCTTCAGCAGCTAGGTGGCATTGTCTTCCAGTTTCCAGAACGACACTTCTGCGGCCATACTCTGCTAGAAGAACTCCGACTTGGCCACCGTGAGCTCACCTCAGAGCGCGTCTGCGAGACTTTAGAATCAGTAGGCTTGGGCGATTTGTCACTGCAAGCTTCCCCACAACAGCTCAGCGGCGGTCAGCAGCGGCGACTAGCACTGGCAGTACAGCTCATTCGCCAGCCATATCTGCTCTTACTAGACGAACCCACCGCTGGTTTAGACTGGTCTATGCGGCAGCAGCTCGTAAACTTGCTCGCCAAGCTCAAACAAGAATGGAGCCTACTCATCGTCTCTCACGACGCCGAAGACCTAGTAGATATTGCCGACCACGCTTGGACCATTGACCACGGCCAGCTCAGCAGCGCCAACCTCGAAGACCTACGACAGCGCCATCAGCCAGCCCACACACCCTAAACAACATCTAATGCCAGCCACCCTCCCCACCCATCTCGACCTCTGGCAAAGCAGCCTTCGCTGGCAGCCCAACGACCAACAGCAAACTCTCTTTCAGCAGCTATACGAACAAATTTTAGAAGGCAACAAACAGCTCAATCTCACTCGCATCACCGCACCCGATGATTTCTGGGAAAAGCATCTTTGGGATTCACTCAGCGGGATTTCACCTTGGCTATCAGAACCGGAAGAAGAGGAGGGTCAAGAAGATGACGAAACATCTAACAACACTGGGAAATCAGAAGGCTCCGAGATAGAAGAAGCTTCTGAACCGCTACGGATTATTGATATTGGCACAGGCTGTGGCTTTCCGGGGGTGCCTGCGGCGATCGCACTCTCCACCTCACCCAACGCATCCGACCTTTCCCTCACCCTAGTCGACTCCACCCGCAAAAAAATTCAGTTCCTCTACGCCCTCTGCCAAACCTTGGGCTTACCAGCCACCTGCCTCGCCCAAAGAGCCGAGACATTAGGCCAAGACAACGCCCACAGGGAGCAATACGACCTCGCCCTCATCCGCGCCGTTGGGCCAACGGCTACCTGCGCAGAATACGTCCTTCCCCTCTTGAAAGTGGGCGGACAGGCTGTGCTGTATCGAGGCCAGTGGACGACCGAAGACACCGAAGCGATTATCCCAGTCATTGACTTACTAGGCGGCGAACTTACCGACCTGCAAAGCTGGCAAACACCGCTCACACAAAGCAGTCGCAACTGTCTTTTCATCTACAAAGAGCAACCAACACCAGATGACTTGCCTAGGGCCGTTGGCGTACCAGGGAAGACTCCACTGAACTAGCGCGTTGGCCTAGCCCTTATTCTTAATCGTCATCACCTCAACCACCTTCAGCGCCAAGTCATCCGGAATCACAAGCAACCGACGTAGGTCATCGACAAAGGCCTGCTCTTCTCTTGAGACCGTACCGTCAGCAAAGACCAGGTCAACAGCCATGGTAAACGCGGTGGGCGCTAAGTTAGGTGGTAAAGCTACCTTGGCACTTTTTATCAGCTCATTCGGCCCATATTTCTTCAGACCTTCTAGCAAGTAGGTCTTCATCCGCGTCCAGCTTTCTTTGGTTACCCCTTCAAATAGCTGCATACGGCTAAGGCGCATGTCCATCTCTTCTTCTTCAGACTCTGAAAGGTAGCCATCCGATGCGATCGCCACCAAACAAATCGACGCGAATGCCTCCGCTGCATTCATCGCCATCTTGCTCTCAGAATCTGTCTTAAAAACTTGATTAAAAATACCCATCGCGTCCTCTCCCCACGGGCCAAGCAACTGACCCACTGCCACTTTAAACATTGTTGGCAGACAGGTAGCGTTTCTATCAAGCAAAATCACTCTAAAGACAGCATATTTAGCAAAAAACTTATTGCAAGTAGCAAAAAGGGAGAGAGCCGTAGCCCTCCCCCTTATTTACCGACTAATCTCAATGCAAAAAGACACTTAGCCAAAGACATCTAGTCAAAGACATCTAGCCAAAAGAGCCCTAAGCGTTCTGGCGCATTTCAGACTCTAGCTGCTCTAGCAAAGTTTGATTGCCCTGCTCTTTTGCTACCTCAATTCGATGCGCCAGGGAGCGAGCAATGTTTGACTGATGCAGTTCACTAGCTTCGTTCAGCAGCTCACGGCGTGCTTGGGCCGCAGCGCTGGTGCCTGTCAGCTTGCTGCGCAAGCCAGACAAAGCGCCACCTGTATTAACAGATGCTGGGGTTGCTTCACTCAGCTGCTGCACCTGGCCGTAGCGATTCGTTTGATAAGCAACACCGCGATAGCGCAAGTTTTCTGCGGGCTGCGGAATAGGCACGTGGCGAACATAGGTGTAAGCCGCCGACTGGCCTCTATATTTGCAGGCTATTTCACTTTCAGTGACCTCTAGCATGGGAGGGTTGTAATCGTATTGAATACCGCGATAGGTAAGTTTCACTTGTTCGTTCCTCAAAGAATGGGTTGTTAGACTTTGTTGGGAACGCGTTCCTTCAGAGATTTGGAGTCGAATCTCTTACTTCCGTCTCAAGTGGCCTCATTATAAGGATCTGAGATGAACGTACTCCAATTTGCTTTCTGTATTCATTGTTACAGTTACTTCTAGAAATGACAACTACCCATGACATTCGGGCATCCGCCTATTTTTCTATAAAATGGAAGGGTTGCAGCCATTACACAGGTAGCAACCCCCAAAGTCTTTTAATAACTCTTAATTTATTTTCTTAGGATTCGTCGGCCCACCTATCAGCTCACTGTGGTAAACGCGCACTCATGAAATGCACCATCAATCGGCGATCGCAGTTTTCTGCCAGCCATCGATACTGGCTTCCAGAATTGACCGAATCCGAAAACCAGCAGCGCTTTGGCAAGTGCACCCAAAAGATGGGCCACGGCCACAACTATGAGCTGCACACCTCCATCGAAAGCGAGCTAGACGACTACGGCATGGTGCTCAACCTCTCCGACGCTCGGGACATTATCCACAGGGAAATCGTTGAGCCGCTGGACTTTGCCTATCTCAACGACACCTGGAGCGAGTTCAAAACAACGCTACCCACCACCGAGCACATCGCCCGAGTGATTTGGCATCGCCTCAGGCCACATTTACCTATCATCAATATTCAGCTATTTGAAACGCCCGAACTCTGGGCTGACTACAAAGGAAACGGAATGGAAGCTTATCTCACCCTCTCTTCTCACTTCAGCGCGGCGCATCGGCTGGCCCTACCGCAGTTGAGCTACGAGGAGAACTGTGAAATCTACGGCAAATGCGCTAGGCCAAATGGGCATGGGCACAACTACACCGTCGAAGTCACCGTAAAAGGTGAGATTGATCAGCGTACAGGGATGATTGTGGACTTGGTGGCTCTGCAGGATGCGATCGCCCACCATGTCATCGAACCCTTCGACCACACCTTCCTAAACAAAGATGTCCCCTACTTTGCCAACGTCGTCCCCACCGCCGAAAACATCATCCTGCGCATTTGCCATCTCTTACGACAGCCCATAAAAGACATCGGCGCAACCCTACACAAAGTTAAGCTCATCGAAAGCCCTAATAATTCTGCAGAAGTTCTGGCTGAAGCTATTAACTCGCCTGCGACCTCGATAGACTCAACTGCGTTGATGTGCTCCCCGTAGAACAGTGACCTTGTTCTCCATGCCTCAGTTCGGCCAATTCTCCTCTATCTCGTTAGTCACCGCTTCCGCCGATTTCCCTTGGGCAAAGTCAATCATGCCATCCCAGAAAGTGTCGGTACCAACGTAGGCCGGCATCATGTCCGAGCCATCAAATTGAATAACGTCTGCATTGGCCAGAATTTGAGCGATCCTTTGATTCACAATATCGGAGTAGGCCTCTGGTGAGACCTGCTTTTGCGGTGAAATAAAGCCCCCGAGCTGTGCTGAGATTTCGTGAGGTTCCGGGCTAGCAAGGTAGATCATCAGCGCCCGAGATTCGGGCGTGTCATTGAACATGCTAATGGACTCACCTGCAACTAGTATGGGCAGACCAAAACGCGCGTCAATGCCAGGCAGTGGAAAAATGTCATAGTCCACTCTGGGCAATTTTCCTGCGGGGAAAGATGCTGAAATAAAACTAGCCTGCCGGTGCATGTAGCAGCTAGGCGGCTCGTCAAACAGCCCCAGTGGGGACTGACGGTATGGAATATTCACTGTTTGAGCTGCTGAACCACTGACATATTTGGGCGTGAGCAAAAACTGCCCAAATTTATCAAATGCGTCGACCACAGGGGGCGCGTTGAATGGCATTTCATGCTCGACCCACTGCCTGTAGGCTTCGGGGCCAGTCGTGCGCAGCATAATGTCTTCGATCCAGTCTGTCCCTGTCCAGCCGGTAGCTGCCCCACTTTCTATACCAATGCACCAAGGTGTACCGCCCTCAGACACAATACGATCACTCAGCGCAATCAGCGCCTCCCACGTTGTCGGAATATCGTAACCCTTTGCCTCAAATGCGCTTGGCCGGTACCACACCAAGCTTTTTACCGCAGCACGATACCAAATCGCATAGGTTTCATCATCAACCATGCCCAGATCGAGCCAGCTGTCTGAGTAAGCAGCTCTGAGATCTTTGCGATCCATAAAATCAGAGAGCGGCACCAAGTCTCCACTTCTCACAAACTCAGCCATCAGTCCTGGCTGAGAAATAATGACTACATCAGGAAAGTTGAGAACACCTGCTCGAATTCGGAGCAGGCTTGCGAATGATTCGGAGCCTTCATAGATAACATCAATGCCGGTCTCTTCCTCGAAAGGACGCACCGCTGCTTCAAAGTTAGCTTGCTCTTTGCCAACAAGCCGACCAAAAACAGTAACGGTTTTAGACGTTTTAGATACGCTACGTAGCGGCGTATCGGTGTCGGTAGCAACCTCACCTAGGCTACAGCCTGCAACGCTACCTAGCATAACCATGAACGCACTGGTAGCCAACCTAACTGCTAGACGGGACTTAGCGCTTAAACAAAAAGCACTTAAACAAAAATATGACCGCCTAACCGCAATCTTGCTGAGAGGAGCCATTAGGGTGGGAAAAAATACGACTTTAAAGAGCGGAAAAATACACAACATCCGTAAACCTTAACGGATAAGTAGAGCATTAATTCAACCCACTTCTATATTGTCCTCATCTGTAACAAGCTTGATGTGTCAGGTGCTACATACGAAAACCACTCACCTTTTCGCTCGTCTGCTTTATCAGCCAATCAGTCATTTCACTCGCGGGCACAAGCAACACAGCTGGAAAGGGGGAGTATCCCTTTCCAGCTGTGGCAGCAATTTTGCCTATGCGACGCTAGCCATCTTCACATCACTAGTAGCCAGCAGCTGCTGAAGCTCTTCAGAGTCCACAGTCTCTTTATCTACCAGCATGTCAGCCAGCTTATCGAGGATGTGGCGGTTCTCAGTGAGCGTCTGCTTACAGCGAGCGTAAGCTTGGTCTACCAAGGAGCGCACTTCCTTGTCGATAGAAGCAGCCGTCTTCTCAGAAAAGTCGCGCTCGCTGGCAATGTCGCGACCCAAGAACGGGTTGCCTTGCTGACGACCGAGCGCAACCGGGCCAAGCGAATCGCTCATGCCGAAGCGAGTCACCATCTGGCGAGCTGTATTCGCAACTTGCTGAAGGTCATTAGAAGCACCTGTGGTCACTTCCTCATCACCGAAGACGATTTCCTCAGCTAGGCGACCACCCAGGGCCACAGCCATCTGGTTTTGGAGGTAAGAACGAGAGTACAAGCCAGACTCCAAGCGCTCTTCACTAGGGGTAAACCAAGTCAAACCACCGGCACGACCACGGGGGATAATGCTGATTTTTTGCACAGGGTCGTAGTCAGGCATCAGAGCACCGACCAAAGCATGACCCGCTTCGTGGTAGGCAACTAGCACTTTACGCTTTTCGCTCATCACGCGGTCTTTCTTCTCAGGACCAGCCAGAACGCGATCAATCGCATCGTTGACTTCATCCATCGCAATCTCAGTGAGATTACGACGCGCTGCCAAAATAGCCGCTTCATTCAACAGGTTGGACAAGTCCGCACCGGTAAAGCCAGGCGTACGGCGAGCAATCTTCTCAAGGTCAACGTCTTGAGAGAAGGTCTTGCCACGGGAGTGAACATTCAGAATTTCCAAACGACCCGCATAATCGGGGCGGTCTACAACGACCTGACGGTCGAAACGACCGGGGCGAAGTAGAGCTGCATCAAGCACGTCAGGGCGGTTTGTGGCCGCGATGATAATGATGCCTGTATTGCCTTCAAAGCCGTCCATTTCGGTCAGTAGCTGGTTGAGCGTTTGCTCACGCTCGTCGTTGCCACCGCCAAGGCCCGCGCCACGCTGACGACCTACGGCGTCAATCTCGTCGATAAAGACGATACAAGGTGCGTTGGATTTAGCTTGCTCAAACAGGTCACGGACACGGGAAGCGCCCACACCCACAAACATTTCTACAAACTCAGAACCGGAGATAGAGAAGAAGGGCACACCCGCTTCACCCGCTACTGCTTTTGCCAGAAGCGTTTTACCTGTACCAGGAGGGCCCACTAGCAGTACGCCCTTAGGAATCTTGGCACCAATGGCTGTAAAGCGATCGGCGTTCTTCAAAAAGTCAACGACTTCAGTTAGCTCTAGCTTTGCTTGGTCAATACCAGCTACGTCGCCGAAGGTAACCTGCGTCTGAGGCTCCATCTGTACGCGAGCTTTTGACTTGCCAAAATTCATCGCCTGGCTACCGGGGCCATTCGACGCACGGCGGAAGATGAAGAAAAGTGCCACCAGCAGCAGAACAGGGAAAATCAAAGCGGTGAAGACTCTAGCAAGTGCGCTATCGTCTCTGCTTTGTTGCACTGTGATGTCAACGTTATTGCTGGTGAGCGTGTTCACCAAGTCATTGTCTTGAGCTAGGTTGACGACAATACGGCCTGTGCCATCAGGGGAAGCAAAGCTAGCTGTAGACTTGTCGGAGGTAATGGTGACGTTTTCGATCCGTCCCTGCTCGACTTCGTTAATAAATCTGCTGTAGCGCCATTTTTCGGGCTTGACGCTACCTGATTGTTCAAAAAATGCGGTTGCCAACACAATGACAACAACGACGAGTAATACGTAAAGACCCGTGTTTCTCCAGCGCTTATTCACCGGGGGGAAGCCTCCTTTAATAGTTGAGTGAGGATGCTTAGTCTTAAAGCTAGCCAGCTTCTATCGGCGAAAGCCTTTAGAAATCAGGGGATAGAGCTCAATACTGTTAGCGTTTTTCCTTTGTTATTAACTTATGTTAACTCATTTCAGGAATCGCACACAGCGCTATGAAGAACTTGCGAGCCACTGACGGAGTACTTTAAGGCTGGCATGGTGGGTGTTGTATTCCAGTGTAGTGTGCTCATAAAGAATTGTGTGAATGGGTACAAGCTCTACGACGCAGTTGGTGTAGGCGATCGCATCAAAGCCAGAAACCACCGCTGGGCTCCAAACCGTTCCGTTGACGGCCTGTCCTTTTTTACTCAATATTTTCCGCATTCGGTCTCTCATTAATCCAGGCAAGCACAAACTATTACCATGCTTCTCAGAATGGGTTGGCAACGGTGTCCACCACTGCCCATCGGCCCAACCCCACAAATTACCCGTCGCGGTTTCGAGCCAGTCTCCTTGGCAGTTGGTCAAAATCGCTTCGTCAGCGCCATACTTTTGCGCCTGTTGACGGGCGAGCCAGCAAGCTAGATAGTTGCCGGTTTTGTGAGTGGGTAGGCTGCGGGCGTAGGTAGATGGAGCAAGCCAGCAGGCAATGCCCTCTTGCTGCCAGACAGCGAGTTTTGGAGGCAAAGTTCTGCCTGTAATCCACTCTGTACCGTCGGAGAAAATGGTGATTCGGATGACTGGATAGTGGGGTAGGAGCTGCTGGCATCCTTTGTGCACAGAGGGCCAGTTGGGAGAGTGCCAGTCGAAGGTGCGGAGGGAGTGGGTGAGGCGATCACAGTGAGCAGAGAATTGCGATCGCGGATGATCTAGCCGCTGCTCATACACTCGCATCGTGGTAAACACACTAGCCCCAAACTTCAGAGCTTTGTCATCGAAAGCCCGATTACCGATCGCAGGGCAATCAGCTGCAAATAAAGTGCCATTGAACCACTGCATTGACAAACCCGGCTATGACAGTCCTTTTCCAGACCGCTCAAACACCGCGCATGAGCCATCCGACGTCACTTGCAATCCCACCAGCGGCGATTCTGGATTGCGACAGCGCTGACCGCGCAAATGGCGGCAGTAGTAGCAAGTCGACTCACCATCGCCCGACTTATTTGGCGTCACTTGCATGAGCTCTCGCTGACCCAGCCCTCGTATGACTAGCTGATCCCCCTGCCAGCTAGCCTCCACCACACCGGTATCGGCCAACTGCGCCCATCGAGGATCGCTCTCCAAACTTTGAGGGAGTCGTAGCTGCACGCTCCCTGTACTTGTATCTACCTCACCCTCGTATAGCGTGCTCTGTGGCGGTGCAGGCTGCCAAAACTCGGAAGCCAACGGTAGATCGATCGACTGTGCTGGCGTCGGTAAGTGCAGTTGATATCGGGCCTGCAAATCATCCAAACTGGCCAAATCAGTCAGCTGTTGCGCCCCACCATGGACAAAAACAATATGCTGGGGCCGCAAGTTATGCACTAGCTGCGTGGTACCGCCGCCATCGCAGTGACTTGTCAGCATGTAGTGCTCTACCGGTAGCTGGTTCACACCGGTTGCGTCAGCCAGCTCCGATAGCCAGTCGAACTGGTAGTAACGCGTATCCAGCTGGCTTTGCCAGAGCAGAATGTCCGCAACATCTGGCACAAAAACCGTCCAGTCGCTCCCATCTTTTTGGCCATATAGGCTCGGATGCGTCGCCGGATGCACGATAAATATAGTCGACCCAGATTCAGCCCCTGAACCCGACTTAGCTGAACCAGGCACCTCGCCATCTTGAAATTCATCTTGCGACAAGCCACCCACAGGCTGCACCAGCCGTCGCACCCTAGGGAGCACTCGCTCATCCCAAAACAACGGCTGATGCTGGGCAAAGTTTTGCACGGTTTCTGGCAGCGCACTCAAGCAACCCAAATAAGCATCACATCCTGCCGCAATGAGCGGATCGACCCATACATCGATTGGCTGCCCAGTGAATTGATGATGGCTACGTACCAGCATCAGTAGCTCTTGGCCTAGCCCTATCAGAGGCACAGGAAAAACCGCCCGCCCGCCGTTCTCTAAAGCGGCACTCAGCCGGTCAATCAAGTAGTTTTCTTGCTGCTTACGGTGGGGATGACGCTCTATGCCGTAGCTACCCTCCACAATCAATACGTTGGGCTTAAGATTTCGCAGTTCCGCTAGCGGCAAACCCTCTACCAACCGACCATTTGAAAGGAAGCAGTCCCCACTATAAAAAATGCTATAGGTACGCGCTGCTGCTTTATACGTAATCAAAAAACAGGCTGCACCCGGCAAGTGACCGGCAGGCCACAGCTGTACCGATAGCCCCGGCGCAATTTCAGTACTGGTGCGCCAAGGCAAAGACCGACAAAAGCGAGCGTCTTCTTGCCCAGGCCAGTTGAGCGGCATCAGCCGGGCAGTAACGTCGCTGCTAAAAATAGGCAGATGGGGCAGTGCCCGGTGTAGAGGCAGCAGCCCCCTGATGTGATCTGTATGAGCATGACTGCAAAATACAAAATCAGCAGACGCTTCGCGCAGGGGACTAATATCGGTCAGGCCACAGTCGAGCAAAATAGAATAGGGGCCTATCTGAACGCTCAGACAAACCCCTTCATCTTCATAGCCGACACTGTAGGGCAAGCAGGACAGCTCAGTCACAGTTAGTCAAAAATGCACCGTGCATTTGGGAAATGGGCGAGCGCCAATGCACTAGTTGCGGCATCAGCAAGAATAACAGCAGTCTAGCAACGTACCAACAGCATCCCAACGCAGGGGTCAGTCATGCTGTGCCCAGTGCAAGTAATTAATGCGCCGAGCCATTGCCATGATAGTTCTCTGAATCGTAAAAACCGTTGCGGGTGCCAAAAAATAGGCAGGCAACGCTAAATAAGCCAGTCAAAACGAACACGACGAGTTTGAAATCCATAGGAAAGCATAGGCGTACCTTTGCAGGCGTACCTCAAAAGATTAGTTCATTTAAAATCGTAACAACTGTGATTGAGAGAACGGCCAATTCTTAATGGTTTATGACAAATAACTCTAGCGAGAAAAAAATAGGCTCTAGCGAGAACCGCAAAGGAGACGTAATCCAACCGTCAATGATTGCACCAGACTGGTGCCGTCGCCCCTCCATCCAAGTCGCACCCGACCTTATTGGCACCACGCTCGTTCGCCAACTCCCTAACGGGCCACTCATTAGAAGTACCATCGTCGAAACCGAAGCTTATGCCCCAGGAGATCCGGCCTGCCATGCTTACAGTGGCAAAAGTAAACGTAACGAAGCCATGTTCGGTCCCCCCGGCCACAGCTATGTGTACCTGATCTATGGCATGTACCACTGCCTCAACGTCGTCACCGAAACAGCAGGTATTGGCAGCGCCGTCCTCATTCGCGCCCTAGAGCTGAACATCATTCCATCACACCTCACTCCAAAACAAATCCAAAAGCCCCACCGAATTGCGGCAGGGCCTGGAAAGCTGTGCAGAGCACTAGACGTTGATCGTGAACTAGACGGTGCGCTCTACCATCCTGATAGCAAACTATGGCTAGAACATAGGTCTCAACCTGTTAGCGCTAGCGACATTGTTCAAACGACCCGAATTGGGATCACTAAGGCCGCAGATCGGCCCTGGCGCTGGTATCTAAAGACCAGTCGTTCCGTCTCTAAACGCTAAGTATACGGTGGCTGAGCGTAGCCGTAGCCTATCGGCATGGCGAAGCCAGGGACGCAGTCTCTACGCAGTAGATAGTCACAGAACCAGCTCTTTGCCAGCAGTGGTAAACTTCACAGCATCCACATCCCAATCGGCATTGTTCAGCAACGTTTCTTCCACACTGCCGAAGAGCATACGCTGCTCACAGCTGGAAAGCGAGACAAACTGACGCTCTGAGCCTGGTGCTAAGCGCATGTCAACAATCGCTGTATTGCCGTCAACATTGACCTGATAGCCATCTAGCTTAAAAGCATTGAGGTCATTAGCGCTGACATCTACCGCTTTGGCAACGGCCTCATCCATCGCCACACCGCTGAGCACCTGCAACGGCTGCTCGACGAAGTTGTTGCACTGGTCATCGATGGTGTACACCGAGACGGTGACCATTTCACCCGAGCTAGGCTGCTTGCCACCCGCATTGGGCGATTCGTTGGGCTGAGCTTCCACCGGTTGCTTAGCAGATTGATCTGTCCCGGCGGGCGGCACCGATTCTTTGGGTGGCTCTACAACCTCGGGAGCAGAACCATCTACCGGGTCTTCGGCAACTTGGTCTGGGGAAGTGGCGCAGCCTGCCACCGCTAATGTCAGCGTCAGAGCAAGACCCGTGGCCCCTTTAAGGTAAGAGCGATGCCCATGATTAGAGTGGTGCTTAGGGTGGTTGAGCCTGCGAGGAGACGCAAGCTGGGAAATACGCGTTTGGATATATTCTGGCAACCGAACCATCTGACGAAATACTGAGTACAGCACTATATAAAGGTGTTCCTATCCTACAAAACAGATGACCGACCCGCGCTTATTTGTGTGCCAATTTACGAAGCTTTAGCCAAATACTTAAAGCGATCGCCTGAAATCAAGTTTCTATGACACTGGATGCACTCGATAACGCACAAACAAAGATATATGACCAAAGCTATAAACTGAGCGGGTGGGCGGTAAATTTTCCCTTATGACTAACTTTCCCTGGAATCGACGCCATATTATCTCTCTAGAGGACTTTGTCCCTGCCGAATACGAGAACGTACTGCAAACAGCCCTCAGCTTTCAAGGCGTACTCTCGCGTCGCAATAAAAAGGTTCCAACCCTACAAGGCCAGGTTGTCGCCAACTTATTTTTTGAGCCTTCTACTCGCACTCGCAGCAGCTTTGAGCTAGCAGCAAAACGCCTGTCGGCAGACACGCTCAACTTTTCTCCTGGCAGCTCGTCGCTATCTAAGGGCGAGACTATTTTGGACACCGCCAAAACCTATCTTGCTATGGGCACAGACCTTATGGTGATCCGCCACAAGGGCTCGGGCGTGCCGGCTACGATCGCACAGGAAATGGACCGCATCGGCTCGGGGGTAGGTGTGCTCAACGCGGGTGATGGTCAGCACGAGCATCCATCGCAGGCCCTGCTCGATTTGCTCACGATATGCAATTCGCTGAATCCAGAGCAGCCCAGCATTCGAGATTTGCGAGGAAAAAAAGTTGCGATTGTCGGTGACATTTTGCATTCACGAGTGGCTAGATCCAACCTGTGGAGCCTGACAGCCTGTGGCGCACAGGTGCACTTAGCCGCGCCGCCTACACTGTTACCAAAAGCCTTTGTAGAAGCATTTTCTCAATCGTTGCAAACGGAGACCGGTCAGCTTCAGCGCAAAGTTTTTGTGCATTGGCAGCTCGATTCAGCCTTAAAAGACGCTGACTTTGTGATGGCGCTACGGCTACAAAAAGAACGGATGAGCGCCCACCTACTGCCAAGCCTACGAGAATATCATCAGCAGTTTGGGCTAACGCGCGATCGCATTGCGAACTGTCACCCCAACGTCAAAATCATGCACCCCGGCCCGACGAACCGTGGGGTAGAAATCACCTCCGACCTAATGGACGATCCTCAGCTCAGTCTAGTCTCCAAACAAGTCGCCAGCGGCGTAGCCGTACGGATGGCGCTGCTGTACCTAATGGGCGGGTCTAAGAATGGCATGGTTAACAAGCTGTAGCCAGCTAGATATCAACACCGGCATGCGATTGCTCTAAAACTGAATTTCCTCATTTTGTAGCGGCAGCTCTTCGGTAGGGAGAACTGGCTTCTCATCTGCGGAGAACGTATCCTCTGAGGTAACCGAAGCTTCAGAGGACTCTTCGCTAGGAGCAACCCCAGCACCCTCGGCTAAATTCACAAACGAACCGTGGAGGTTGAGAATATTCTCTTCAGCAACAGCATTCTCTGGCGAGTAGCGGCTGAAGAGAAAGATAGTTTCGTCGCCGTAGCCAATGAAGGTTGCGATCGCAGAACTCAGCTCACCCGGACGCTCGGCCAGCCAAATCACCAAAGCCGACTGCTCGTCGATGGTGACACTGCGATAACGGCTCACAGCTGCCCCTTCTTCAATAAAGCTATCAATATTGGCATCTACCAAAGGACCCGGCGGCGCATCGACGCGATACAACCTCGTTGATACCAGACCTGATGGAACTTCAGGGACATTGGTGATCCCAAGCTCTCCCGCCTCGCTAACTTCGACCTGCCAGGTCGCTGGATAGTCAAGCGATACCTTTCCATCTGAATAATTAGCAGTCTCAGCCGTGCTTTGGGCTGTGCCTTGAGCTGCATTCTGCGCTGTATTTCCTAAGACCTCGTTGCCGAATCCATCGACAGACTTAGCCCCTTCAGTCAATAGCAAAGCATCTGCAAAAGCACGATTTGGGAAAGCTCCTATTGCGGTACAGGCCAGTGAGGCAGACGTTAGAAAGCTGAGAGCCAACAGCCTAGATGAAGATAGACGCGCAAACATAGTCAACCTTTGCCTGTGGAATTCTTTGTAAAAGCCATTTGTAAAAGATGTAAGGCACATTATACCGAAACGTTTATTCATCACGTTTTGTTATACTTTTATTAAGATAGTCTAAAAATAAATGTTCCCCTCTGCTCTGCAAAGACGGTCAGCGAAGAAGGTCCGTTTCTAACTAACGTATGGGAGCTCCAGTCGAAATTCACTCGCAATTCACGCCAGAATTCATCGCTATTCACGGAACTGCCATTACGGAGACGCTTGTCTATGCTGCGCCTAGAGAACATCAGCAAAATTTACCCCACTGGAGAAGTCCTCAAAAACATCAACTGGGAGGTAAAGGTCGGCGAGCGCATCGGCCTAGTTGGCGTAAATGGCGCAGGCAAATCGACTCAGCTGAAAATTATTCAGGGCGAGATTGAACCAACTACAGGTAGCATCATTCGCCCTGGGGGTATGCATATTGCCGCGCTCAATCAAGAATTTGAAGTTGACCCTAGGCGTACGGTTCGCGAAGAGTTTTGGACCGTATTTACGGATGCCAACAAGATTCAGCAGGCGCTAGCAGAAATTCCTATCCAAATGGAAAGCGCCGATCCTGACCAGCTGGAAAAGCTAATTAATAAGCTGGATAAAAAGCAGCGGCAGTTTGAAGCGCTAGATGGCTATGGGCTAGAAGCCAGAATTGAGAAGATTTTGCCTGAGATGGGTTTCGATAGCGACGCAGGGGATCGCCTAGTCAGCTCGTACAGTGGTGGATGGCAAATGCGCATGGGCCTTGGCAAAGTGTTGCTCCAGTCGCCTGATCTTCTCCTGCTGGACGAGCCGACAAACCACCTTGATTTAGAAACCATCGAATGGCTAGAGGAATACCTCAAAGGCATTTCGATCCCGATGGTGATTGTTTCTCATGACCGAGAATTTCTAGACCGATTGTGCACGTCGATTGTTGAAACCGAGCGGGGTGTTTCGACGACGTATCTTGGCAACTACAGCGCTTATCTGGAGCAAAAGGCTGAGAATCAGGCCGCACAGCTCAGCACCTTTGAGCGTCAGCAAAAGGAACTGGCAAAGCAACAGACCTTTGTAGACAAGTTTAGGGCGAGCGCCACTCGCAGCACGCAGGCCAAAAGTAGGGAAAAGCTGCTGGCCAAAGTCGAGCGCGTAGAAGCGCCTATCGCTGATTTGCGCGGTTTGCAGTTTCAGTTTCAGCCTGCGCCTCGTAGCGGTCGAGAAGTGGTCACTATTAGCGATATGACCCACAGCTACGACGACAAGATTTTATTCTTAGGGGCGTCATTGGAAGTGGAGAGAGGCGATCGCATCGCTTTTGTCGGACCTAACGGCGCAGGCAAGTCTACCCTGCTACGACTCATCACCGGCAGCGAGCCCGCAGACGATGGCGAAGTCAGCATTGGATCTCACAATGTGATCCCCGGCTATTTTGAGCAGAATCAGGCTGAGGCCCTAGACCTATCAAAAACCGTTAAGCAGACCATTCACGACGAAGTACCCGACTGGAAAAACGAAGAGGTGCGTACCTTACTCGGTCGGTTCCTCTTTAGTGGCGATGCGGCTTTTAAGAAGGTAGAAGCCCTGAGCGGCGGCGAAAAGGCCAGGCTGGCACTCGCCAAGATGCTTTTGCAGCCAGCAAACCTGCTAATCCTCGATGAGCCGACAAACCACTTGGATATTCCAGCCAAAGAAATGCTGGAAAATGCACTCAAAAACTATGACGGCACGGCCTTAATCGTGTCCCACGATCGATACTTTGTCTCGCAAGTAGCCAACAAAATTGTTGAAATTCGAGACGGTGAGCTGCGACTGTACCAGGGCGACTATCACTACTACCTCGACAAGATTGCTGAGGAAAAAGAAAGAGCGAAGCTAGAGAAAAAAGAGGCAGAAAAAGCGGCCAAAGCTGAAGCCAAGCGTCAAAAGCAAAGAGACAAACAGGCGCAGAAACGCCAGGCTCAAGCGGCTGGGAAACGGTCTTGAGGCAATAGCAAGGCTCCCAGGAGAGAGAAGCGCGCCGTCAAAGCACTGTGCTATCGCGTTGCATGCAGCCAAATGTAGACAGTGCTTTATTTTTAGCAAAGACTCATGTTAAATAAATACTTATATAAAAGTACAGTCTCGAAATGAGGTGGTATTGGCTAAAAGGAGCTTCCTATTGGCGTTACCGGCCACAAAATAAAAATAACCATTAAAAACCTTAAGTTCCATCATCAACTAGAAAAATAACGCTACGCTACGAAGACTTCAATCAAGATGCACAGCTTCACCAATAGTGATTCTTAGGCAAATCACCGATCTGCCGCTAGCAAAAGGCGACAAGCTAAGCAGCTACGCGCCGAGCAATTCTCCCTAGCTGGCATCGCAAAACGCTTTTTCGGATAGGCACACCGATTTGAGAACCGCTTCTTATTCAATGGAATCGCTTCTGCACTAGTGATGCAATTAGCAGTTTATCTATCCGAACTAGCAAACCTTTTTTGAGTCTTTTCTTACATTAATATTCTGGCTCTCGGCTAATAAAGCTGAGTAGCCAAGAGCGCACTCACTTTCTTGAGTCAACTCGTGTACTTGGCACTCCATCAGAGTTTTTTAACGGAGCCTTCAAGGGGTGCGCAGCTTATTTCAGTACCTAGCATTTTCAATTTGTTGCAGTCGTTAGAGGTTTTTTTGGCATGGCAGACTCGCCTATCTCCCCAATGGTGCTTGTGATCCTAGATGGATGGGGCTGCCGTGACGAAAGTAATGGCAATGCGATTAGCCACGCAAACACACCCATCATCGACAGCCTTTGGGATAGCTACCCCAAAGCCAAAATCAACACCTCTGGCAAGCACGTTGGCCTGCCCGATGGACAAATGGGCAATTCGGAAGTTGGCCATCTCAACATTGGTGCCGGGCGAGTTGTCCCTCAAGAGCTGGTAAGAATCTCTAACACAGTAAAAGACAAATCGATTGAAGAAAACCTAGATTTGCTTAAGGTCTGCCAAAAAGTGGCCTATATGGGCAGTAAGCTCCATTTAGTAGGGCTTTGCTCCGATGGCGGTGTACATTCTCACTTAAATCATCTCATTGGCCTGATAGAAATGGCCAAGGGTCAGGGGCTCACTGAGGTTTGCATTCATGCGATTACCGATGGGCGCGATACAAAGCCCACCGATGGTGAGTTTGCACTGAAAAAGCTACAGGATGCCCTTGACGACATCGGCATTGGCAAGATTGTGACGTTGAGCGGTCGCTACTACGCTATGGACCGAGACAATCGCTGGGATCGCGTAGAGAGAGCCTATCGAGTGATGACAGACAACGCAAATAGCCAAGAGATGTCTGCATTAGATGCGCTGAAAGCGTCTTACGAAAAAGGAATCAACGATGAGTTTGTGGATCCCGTGCGATTAGCCCCTGGAAAAGTAGAATCTGAAGACGGCGTCATCTTTTTCAACTTCCGCCCCGATAGAGCGCGCCAGCTGACACAGGCATTCGTCCAGCGCGAATTTAATGGGTTTAAGCGCGATCCTATTTTGCCGCTTAACTTTGTCACGATGACGCAGTACGATCCCTCGCTGCCTGTTGGCGTGGCCTTTAAGCCACAGAGCTTGAAAAATATTTTGGGCGAAGTCGTTGCCGACAATGGGCTTAAGCAATTTAGAACGGCAGAAACGGAAAAGTATGCTCACGTGACCTACTTCTTCAACGGGGGCCTAGAGGACGCGCTGCCCGGAGAAGACCGCGAGCTAGTGCCAAGCCCGATGGTGGCGACCTACGACAAAGACCCGAAGATGTCGGCGAAGAAGGTGACAGATACTGCGATCGCAGCCATCAACAAGCGGGTCTATTCCCTAGTCGTCATGAACTACGCCAACCCAGACATGGTAGGCCACACCGGTAACATGGACGCCACTATCAACGCCCTAGAAGCCGTTGACCACGAAGTGGGCCGCCTCGTTTCTGCCATCGGCAGGGTGGGAGGAACCACACTCATCATTGCGGACCACGGTAACGCAGAGTACATGCACGATGAGCAGGGGCGACCCTGGACCGCGCATACGACTAACCCTGTGCCCTTCATTTTGATAGAAGGTGAGGGCCTCAAGATCCCTGGGCACGGCTGTGAGGTAGAACTCCGACAAGAAGGGGGCTGCTTGGCAGACGTTGCGCCGACTATATTGCAGATTTTGCAGCTGCCGATTCCCGAAGAAATGGGCGGGAAGTCGATGATTGTGCAAGAAGTCACTGAATATAAACAGAGCCGCTCGCCTGTGAAGGTATCTTTGCAGCGCTAGGCAGCGGCAGCCCCCCTAGTGAAAAGGGAATGAAAACGGAAACGGCTAGGGTAGGATAGAAAGACGATTATTACTTAAGCCTACGAAAGGCTGAGCGAAGGATTTTTCATGGTAGTTACGGTCATTAAGGTTATCTGGGCGATCGCAGCTGTTGGCGTTTGCGTATTGGTATTGCTACACAGCCCCAAAGGCGACGGCCTCGGCGCACTCGGTGGCCAGGCTCAGCTCTTCACCAGCACCAAAAGCGCAGAAGAAACTCTCAACCGTGCCACCTGGCTTTTGCTCATCATCTTCATGACTCTGACCGTTGTCCTCAGTGGCGGCTGGCTCGGCGCAGCTATTTAATTTTTGGTCAACGGATCGTACGTACTGAACCACAAAAAGGACAAAACTAACAAATAGCCCCCTTTCGTAGGATCACTACGAAAGGGGGCTATTTAGTTTGCCTGTACTGATTAAATCTCACTGCTCGCGGCCCTATTTCACGGCGTTGCTACGGAAGCGGGCTTCAACAACCGTCTGGTCCGCAGAAGGCGTGCGCGCTCAGGACCTCAGCACCACAGAGATAGGCAATGCCCGCATAGTCTTCAAAAAACTTCGCTGCAACCTCATCCGCAATCTTCAGAGCCATATCTCGATTATCGGTCAACACCTCGATCTTGATATCTGTATAGGCGGTGCCAGAAACGGAGGGTTGCCCTGATGAGCGGACATCGCGACTACCTTTGCCACCAGCAGCCACCACTGTATAGCCGGTAGCTCCAGCTTCGTTAATGATCTTGGCGATCTTTTTCAGCAGCAATGTTTCCGTAACGATGACGAGCATGCATGCTGGCTTAGCCATGTTGGTTACCTCTTGATGTATGTTTTGTTGGATTCTATAGAAACTTAGGGGAGTGCCAGCCCTTAACCTGCTTGGGCTCTAGCTGCTCATTAGCATCTGGGATAACCCGATGAAGAGCGGTATGCCTATGGCAAGGGCAACTGGTGTACCAACGGCTGTAGACGAGCCAATGTAGGCGGAAGGGTTGGCCGACGGAATACCGGCGCGTAAAGTCGGCGGCCCTGAAATATCTGAACTAGAAGCGGCAATGACGGCCAGAATGACAACACCGCCGGGACTGAATCCCGTGGCAAAGTGGGCCATCATGCCAAAACCAAAGGCGATGAGTCCGTGTAGCAGGGGCGCTACAAAGGCATATAGGGCATACCACTGACCCACTTTGCGCAGCTCACCTAGCCTTGCCGTAGCCTCCATACCCATGATCAGCATCAGCACCGAGAGCAAACCACGGAAGAGTGGATCGTAGAAGCTTTCATAGACGCTTTGTGGTTGGGTCAGCAGACCGAGCGCGAGGCCGAGTAGCAAGGCCGATAGGGCAGAGCCCTGAAGGCTTTCCTTCACAATGGGCCATATCTCGACTCGCTCGGCTGCACTACCGTTCGGCTTACTGGGATACCTGTTTGCAGAAATGCCTGGCTCACTAAGATACTGCTCATTTTTGAGATATTTGTCGCGTTTCTTCTTACCGATGTAAATGCTGGCTAAAACAATCGCAGTCACGAGCGCTGGAATATCCATGAAGGGATAGAGTGCAGCAGCCCAGGGCTCATAGGTGATGCTTTCCGTTTCTAGCAGCGTCAGGGCAGCGGCAAGGGTAGACCCACTTACCGCACCAAATAAACCTGCGGTTGCGATACCATCCTCTACTTTGACATTCGGCAGCAGGCACAACGTGTATCGCCCAATAAAGACGATCAAAATCCCTACTACCACCGCGAACGTTGCCGGCAACAAAATCTCCGCCGGATTGGAATCGCGGATCGCCTGGCCACCGGTCAGGCCAACTTTTAGCAACAGCATGAACACAATGAACTTATAGACCGGATCTGGAATTGAGAGTCGGCTACCGAGGGCGGCAACAACCATGCCACCTAACAGAAAGCCCAATGTTGGGGACTGCAACTTCGATAGAAAGAGCGTCATGAAATCAGACAGAAAATCCATGTTGTATGTAAATCCTCATTGCTCGGACACTAAAGGGGCAAGGCGACAAGCAAGTGCGGTCTCAAATCCTGAAGCAAATTTCAAGAATAGATTTTAGTCAATTGTTTATCTATATGCCATTAACAAAAGTCTATCTCAGTATTATTCAGAAACACATTGAAAATGAAGGGATTTAGAACGCAATCCCAAATTCAACACATAACTAAAAATTATAATTAGTTGCGTAATTCATACTCTAAGGCAATAGCTTTATAGTTACTTAACTGCCACAGCTGCCGCCATATTTCTAGAGAACAGAGTCAATCTACTGTGGGTGGAATTGAGCACACATTTTCTTCTGTTGTCGAAACAACTCAAATCGTAAAGCAATAAAAAGCGCTAAAGGTTCAGGGCCCTTAGCGCTTTTTATGGAACAAAATGATGATTTAATTGTTGGCCTTGCTACGCGTCGGTTACCTGAATGATTTTGATGGGGTGATTGCCTTTCATAGGATTGAGCTGACGCTTACCCGCTTCAGAGAGAGCCTGGTAGGCTTTGTCGATGATGATTTTCTCACGGTTGGTGGGATGGTTGCGGTCGGCGATCACACCGCCTACTTTGGCAGCTATAGCTACTACTGATTCATCCGATAGCGTCAGCGGCTCTTTCTCTAGCGCAGCCTGCAACGCCTCTCCATACTTATGCAGGCCGCCTTTATCCGAGCCTGTGAGCACACACATAAACTGTGCACCTTCATCTGCTTTGCTATCGCAGTACAGCCACGTATCGACGGTGACGCTTTTACGAATAGCGTTTGCGATCGCTTCATCGAGCAGTATATTTTGCCTTTCAGTCGTGGCGACTTCGCCCAAAGGCTCACGGCGATGAGCATCTACAATCAATAGCCCAATAGAGTCAAACTGAGGGTTGCCAGGCTGAAGCTTCATTTGCTTAATGAGCGCGGCCAAAGTTTGCGAAAGCACCGCAGAAGAGATCAGGCCCGTGTTGTTATCAATCATGCCTAGCGCTTGCAGCAGATTTTGATGGCTCTGGCGCAGGCGCTCTGTGTTTTTGCCTTGGGTTGCTATGGCCCGCTCGCGCTCTTGAAGCTGCGCTTCAAGTGATTCGGCCTGGCGCTGCACTCTAGATCCTCGCCAGCCGCGCTTGATGAGGGAGGGCAGCAGCACGAGTAGGCCAATTAGGACGCCAATTGCGAGGGTGGAAAGTAGCAACAGCGCCAACGAAAATTCAAACTGCTGTACCAGCAAATGAACTTCTACTGGGGTGTTGTTTTGTAGAGCAAAGGCGATCGCAATAAAGGCAATGACAATTGCAGCAACGATAAGTAACGGCATGAATAGAGCAGTGGTATTTTCGCGCAAGACATAGCTAGCCTATCGTACGACGAGACTACGATTGCCTACGTTTTTTAGGTCACATAGCAGCTTACACAGGAGATTGGAGCGCTTGCATTACGAGTGACACTAAGTGAGCCGGAACGCGGTTGAGCGCAGCTTGCTGATTGGCCAAGCCGAGCTTATCGTGGTGCGATCGCAAGTTAGCGACAATAGCCGTCATCCGCGCCTGAAAAATCGGAGAATCCATCGATACACCGTCAATGGCCTGCACATAGCTGTGGAGGGACTTTTGCAAGCTGTCTGCAACCTCAGTGAGCGATCGCGTATTTTCTACCATCTGAGCGTGGACATCGCCCAGGCAATGGTAAATAGCAGCGCTGTCTTCTTTGCTTAGCGCGCCGACGCCGTTGGCTGTTTGCAGCGAGGCTTCAAACGCAATGACGGCATTTCTTTGGTAGCGTAGCTTGTGCTCACGCTCAGCATTCGTGTCTTCAGTACTGGCGTCTTCAGCGCTGGTGTCTTCAGTATTGGCAGCTTCAGCGCTGGCGTCTTTAGAGAGATCCCAATAGGCCAGCGCCAGATTGTTGTAGGTAATTGCGCAGGCGGCTGCGTCGTTGTCTGGAGTGCGATAGTTGAGCGCATCGCGATAGGCAGCGATCGCACTTTTCAAAGCAGATACTGAGTCTTTGTGCTTGGCCAAGCTCCAGTAGGTAATGCCCAGGTTATTCTGTACCGCCGCATAGTCTAAGGGTCTGTCCTCTGGGCTGTAGCCCCGCGCTGCCTCCTGATAGGCTGCGATCGCCTGCTGCAAATATTCCTGCACTTGCGCTTGGTCTTGCTCATAGTGAGAGAGCTTCCAATACACAGAACCTAAGCTATTTTGCAGGGTTGCAAACTCTTGTGCATCCAACGATATGGGGCAAAGTGCCAAGGCTCTGCGGTACGCCTCAGCCGCTTTTTTGAAATACACGACTGGCTTCTTTTGGGTCGCCAGCATACTGAAGACCGCGCCCACATTGCTATAAAGCTGGCAGGCCATATCAGCTGATTGTTCCAGGTCTATTTTGTTGAGCGCCTGCCTGTAGAGATCGATGCTGTGATTCATGCAGTCGGTCACTTGCTGCTGGTCGTCTAGCTGCTGCGCTTTGAGCCAGTACAGTGTGCCGAGGTCATTGAGGCCGCTACCCCAGTCTGGATGCGGACCGTTGAGACAACGAAGGGCACCTTCATAGGCTGCGATCGCTGGTTCAATGATATCTAAACCTCTCTCCCCAGCCTCAATTCGCTGACGATAGCGATGCCCAACTTCAAAATAGCCATCGGCTGCACTGTGCCTTTGTGCCTGCTGCTGGCTCATCGCTGATGACTGCGCTGGTTTAGGCTTGGCCTGCTGAGCGAGAGAGACTGGCTTGGAATCCGCTTTTTCGACCTGTTTTTGTACCTGCGGTGCTTCCTGTAGAGACGGCAGAACCTGTTGCTTTTGAATCTGCTTTTGGGCTTGCTTATCCTCAGCCTGCCGCGCTTCTGATTGTGAGTGCTCTAGTTCAGCAGCTTCTTTCTCAGCCGCAAGCTGCTGCTCACTCAGCCGCTGCTGGTCTTGCTGCTGCGCAGCTAACCACCGCTCTTGCTTTTGCCTATCAGCGCCTCGCTCTTTGGACTTGATTTCTTCAGATGCGGTGGATGTCGCTTTTTTAGCATTTGCAGGCTCAACCGGTGGTAGCTGTGGAGCTATCTTCGGGGGTGCTTCTACAACAGCCGATCGCTCAGTAATTGCTTTGGCTTGAATTGCTTTGGCTTGAATTGCTTTAGCTTGATTGGCTGTCGAGTGAAGGGCCGCCTGATGAGCCCCTAGGGCAGCAGTTGCCGCTGCCAGCAAAGTCGTTTCCTCTAAAGGCACAAACACGGCGGGTTCTTTGCGAACCACTGGTGTGCTGTTCACCCGAGCTGCTGACGCAGGTAATGCCTGTGGCGCTGACGACTGTGGCAATGGCTGTGGTAATGGCTGTGGTAGAGCCTCAGGGACCAGCTGAGAGGTTGGCTCGTCAGGGACTGGTGAAGTGTGTACGGTCGTAGCAATCACATCTACGGTATCCCACGTTGCAATAGTCTCTAGGGTAGGTTGACCGTAGTCACTGATGTCACTGTCGTCGGTCTCACCATAGAGGGCAACCACTTGGTGAGGGTCTATGCGAGGGTAGTTGTCATCGCTGTTGTGGATACTGCTACTTTCAATGGCACTACTATCAACGGCGCTACTAGCAGAGCTAGCGCGTTCATCCTCAAGGCGAGCACTATCCACATGAGTAGGGGCCGGAATACGTTTACCGGTTGATAAATAGCTAATTTCCTCGGAAAATCGGTCGCTATCACTCTCGAAAGACGCCTGCGACGAAGCTCTATCTTGCAGCGGCTGTAGATCTGAAGCGCTGGACTCTAATGCGCTTATCTCTGATGCACTTGTCCCTGGGGCTGGCAAAGCGGGTGTCGGGTCACTGATAAATTCAAAAACACCGTTGCGCCATTTCCAGAAAGTAGGCGACGAGGACTGAATGGTGCGCAGCCAGGGCCAAGGGACCCACACCAGCAAACTGGTATTGAGCCGAGGCAGCAGCGCTTCTATCTGCTCTAGCGATCGCAAAAAATGATTTTGAATAATCGCAGGCTGACGAGTCATCTGCTCTACGCCGAGCACCTGCACTTGCGGCAGCGTTCCCTCTGCCAACAGGGTTTGCCTAACCCAGTGTGCAACTTGCCTAGGCAAGTGAGCATCTTCTGGGTCGAACACTAGCCGTTCTAGCGCGAGGGAGCCACCTCCCGACGCAGCTGAACCACCCCTGGGCGGTAGCCAGCTGACTTGAGCCAAGTCATTTTCTAGCTGGGTGGCGAGCTGATTTTGCAGTACCACATTGTCACAGACAGCTATCAGCAGCTGGCGGCGCAGGTTCAGGCTCATAGATGCCTTCAACGCCTGATATGCCTGCTGATTTACCCCGAGGATTTGACGAGATTTTGGCTGAATTGCAATCATGAGTTCACTGACAAATGAATAGCTAGGTAAATGACCCGTCTGCTTGGGCCCTACAAACCAGAGGCGAAGAACCAAAGGAAGAAAGCAGAGGCAGAAACAGAAAGGGAAAAAGAGCCGATATAGGTATCTTTTCGTATGCAAAGTGTCTTGGTCAGGAATAATTTCACGACCCCGCAAGATTTGATATTCCGCTGAAACTGCTATGCTTAAGGCTTACAAAGACTGTTCAAATCTCGTCTCCTTTCCTCTAGAGACCAGTCACTCAACCGCGCTGGTTTATCTCATCGCCATAACATGCCGATTTCCGTCGCTGCCTCCTCTATTCGCAAGCATCAGCATCCCCTAGTGCGCCAGCTGGCTGAGGGCATAGAAAAGATTTGGCAGCGGCTAGAGCTTACGCCTTACCATTTGCCAGACGATTTGGGCTATGTGGAAGGCAAACTAGAAGGCGAAAAGCTAATTATTGAAAACCGCTGCTATCAAACACCGCAGTTTCGCAAGCTGCACTTGGAACTCGCTCGCATTGGCAAAAATTTAGACATTTTGCACTGTGTGATGTTTCCACGAGCAGAGTATGGCCTGCCTATTTTTGGCTGCGATATTGTGAGTGGAAGAGGGCAGGTAAGCGCCGCGATTGTTGACCTGTCGCCAGGGACAGCAGCCGGACATCTCAATGTAAGCTACATCAATGCGCTGAGCTCGCTTGCAGCGAATACATACAATCAGCCTCGCGACCTACCCGAATGGGGACAGCGTATTTTTTCTGAAGTGTGCTGCTTTGTAAAACCGACGAACGATGTGGAAGAACAGCAGTTTTTACAGCAGGCAGAAGGGTACTTGAGCGTGCATGTGCAGCAGGCGTTGCATCGTGTCTCTATGCCACAGCGAAAAAGCGAGTTTTTGGAGCGGCAGCGGTACTACTGCGCCCAACAGCAGCAAAATGACAAAACCCGTCGTGTGCTGGAAAAAGCCTTTGGTCCTCAGTGGGCAGAACGGTATATGACGACAGTGCTGTTTGATATGCCGACTGATATAGCTGTGGAATCTTAGAGAATATTTAGTTTAGAGAATATTTATGGTTTCCGTTTCTATTTCGCCTGACTCTGCTACTGACTCGGCTACTCCAACAAGCGTTGTGTCGGGCCAGCTGGTTGTGTTAGCGGGGCCCAGCGGGGTTGGCAAGGGCACGTTGCTACAGCAGCTGCGGCAAAAGCACCCAGAACTACAGCTCTCGATTTCGGCCACCACCCGCCAACCGAGAGCGGGCGAAGTACACGGACAGCACTATTACTTTAAGAGCCGAGAACAGTTCCAGGCGATGGTAGAAGCCGGCGCACTGCTAGAGTGGGCTGAATTTGCAGGGAATTGCTACGGTACACCGAAAGCACCCATCGCAGCTGCCATTGAAAAAGGCGCTCAGGTCATTTTAGAAATTGAGCTGCTTGGGGCTAGGCAAGTACGTCAAAGCTTTCCTTTGGCCAAGCAGATTTTTATTGCACCCCCGAATGTGGAAACGCTAGAGGCGAGAATTCGCGCGCGGGGGCAGGAGAGTGAAGCTGCGATCGCAAAACGACTGGCTCAGTCAAAAGTAGAGTTGGCCGCCGCGCACGAATTTGATACGGTCATCGTCAATGACAGCTTAGCCACTGCGCTCAGCGAACTCGAAACCGCGATCTTTGGGTAGGCTGAGACAGCAATTGCGAGTGAATGCAGCCATCAAACCTAGCGATCGCACACAGGAACAAACCATGAAACAGTCGCCACTTTCAGCAGCTATGTTGGGTTTGTTCTTGGGCGTTTCCGCTTGTACACCTACCGCCGTACGAGTCCAACCTGAAGCACAAACTGAAGGGACACAAGCTGAAGGGACACAACCTGAAGGGATACAAGAACCGCCCGCATCAACAGACACGACACCAGTCCCCGCAACCAAAATACCTGTCACAGAACAAAAGATAGAAAAAAAGCGCCCGAGCAAAGCCGCCATTCCAGATAACCCTGATGCGCAGGATGCCAGCACCAGCACTGAGCTAGCAGAAAGCTGGGATGACGACCTGTGCAGCGATATGGTCACTCAGCAGGAAATGAATAGCTGCGCGCGCGACAGCTACGAGCAAGCAGACGCACAGTTGAACCTTGTGTATCAGACTTTGAAGGGTGATTTGACGGACAGTGGACAACAGGCCCTCCAGTCAGCAGAACTTGCTTGGATTGAGTTTCGCGATCGCGACTGCACCTTTGCTAAGAATCAATTTGCTGGCGGCTCGATTGTGCCGCTGATTTATAACAGCTGCTTGGAAAGCCACACCAAAGCACGGATCGCAGAATTACAGCAACCACTACTCCCACAAATCAGCTATCAGGCAGCAGACACTCAGCTAAACGACGCCTATCAAGACCTTTTGGCTGTGCTAAGTGCGCCCGAGACAGAAGACATGACCGATATTCAGCTAGCTTGGATTGAGTATCGCGATCGCAATTGCACCTATGAAATCCTCTATGGCGCGGATGGCATTGAAGAATCGCAGTGCTTGGCTCGCATGAGTGAAGCCCGCACCGCACAGATGGAAAACGAGCTCGACCAGCGCAGCCTGTAGCGACTCATCTGCAACTCATTTGCCAGAGATGGCACAGAGGTGACGCGCTCGTGAATTTAGCTTTATAGTCTAGAGAGATACCAAGCTTGCATCTATGACGACGCGCCCTGCCCCGACGCCCGAACACATTCGCCTTCAAGAGCATCAGGAAAAGAAGGCCAACTGGAGAAAGTGGGGCCCCTACCTGAGTGAGCGGCAGTGGGGCACCGTGCGCGAGGACTACAGCGAATACGGCGATGCTTGGGACTATTTCACCCATGACCAGGCCAGATCGCGGATATATCGATGGGGCGAAGATGGCATTCTTGGCCTGTGTGACGACCGGCAGCAGCTTTGCTTTGCCGTATCGATGTGGAATCAGCGTGACCCTATTCTCAAAGAGAGATTCTTTGGGCTGACGGGCAATGAAGGCAATCACGCTGAAGATGTCAAAGAGTACTACTTTTATCTGGATAGTACGCCGACGCATTCCTATATGAAAGCGCTGTACAAGTATCCGCAGGCTGAGTATCCTTACGACCATTTGCTTGAAGCGAATAGAAATCGCGATCGCTCTCAAACAGAATACGAACTCATCGACACTGGCATCTTTGCAGAAGATAGATACTTCGATGTGCAGATAGAATACGCAAAAGCCAGCGACGAAGATGTCCTCATCCAGATTTCGGTGACCAATCGTGGCCCCGACGCCGCTAGCATGAGCCTCCTGCCTACTTTGTGGTTTCGCAATACTTGGGAATGGGATACGCCTTCTATCAAACCTAGCCTTAAAGCAGGCAAGTATCAGGACAGCATTGCCGTCATAGAATCGAACCACCCTGAGCTAGGTCAAAATTGGCTCTACTGTCAGCCACAAATCTATCGCTCCGATTCAGCTGACAGCTCTGCAAGCAACAGCACTCCGCTACTCTTTACCGAAAACGAAACCAACAAAGAGCGTCTGTATGGCGGCATTAGCCGATCTCCTTACGTTAAAGACGCTTTTCATCGCTATGTTATTGACGGTGAAACCGCCGCAATAAATCCAGAACAAATCGGCACCAAATCAGCAGCGCACTATGAACTGCTGCTCGCCCCCGGCAAAACCCAACAGATTAAGCTGCGGCTCTCCCAGGAAGGCGCGCTCAGCGATCCACTAGGCACTGAGTTCGACCAAGTCTTTCACACTCGCAAAGAAGAAGCCGATAAGTTTTACCATCAGCTCTCTCCTTTTATCCATACCAAAGACCTGGAGAACGTTCAGCGTCAAGCGTTTGCTGGCATGATGTGGGGTAAACAGTACTACCTGTACGATGTCAGCACATGGCTAAAAGGAGACCCCAATACCCTAACCCCGCCACCCGCCCGTAAGCGGGGCCGCAACCAGCATTGGCACCACCTCGACAGTCAAGATGTGCTCTCCATGCCCGATACGTGGGAGTATCCGTGGTTTGCCGCTTGGGATACGGCCTTTCACTGCATTCCCCTGGCAATGATCGATCCTGAGTTTGCCAAGCAGCAGCTGGATGTGATGACGCGCGAATGGTACATGCATCCGAATGGGCAGCTACCTGCCTACGAGTGGGCATTTGGCGATGTGAATCCGCCTGTGCATGCTTGGGCGACGTGGCGGGTGTACAAGATTGAGAAAAAGATGACGGGAAAAGGCGATCGCCTTTTCCTAGAGCGCCTGTTTCAAAAGCTACTGCTGAACTTCACCTGGTGGGTAAACCGCAAAGACACCGAAGGCAATAACGTCTTTGAAGGTGGCTTCTTGGGCCTAGACAACATTGGAGTATTTGACCGGAGTAAACCTTTGCCCACAGGCGGCAAACTAGAGCAGGCCGATGGCACTAGCTGGATGGCCATGTACTGCCTCGACATGCTCTCTATTTCGCTAGAGCTAGCGCTTGAGAACCCAGTCTACGAAGACATGGCCACCAAATTCTTCGAGCACTTCATCTACATCTCCGAAGCGATGAACAATGCCTCTGGAGAAAACGCCACCCAGCTGTGGGACGAAGAAGACGGCTTCTTTTACGACGTGTTGCATCTACCCGATATGAGCCGCGTCCCCATCAAAATTCGCTCTTTGGTAGGCCTGATGCCACTGTATGCCACGACGATACTAGAGCCAGAACTGATGGCGCGGCTACCTGGATTCTTAGAACGGCTCGAATGGTTTGAGGCCAATCGGCTCAAGCTATCTAAAAACATCACAGCAACAGGAGAAGGCAAACAAAAGCGTCGTTTACTCTCTGTGGTGCGGCCTGACAAACTCAGACGCATTCTTGCCAAAATGCTCAAGCCTCATGAATTTTTGGGACCAACCGGCATCCGAGCACTTTCTCGCTTCCATGCCGACAATCCCTACGTTTTTGATGTGAATGGAACAGTTTACCGAGTCGACTACGAGCCTGCCGAGTCAAGCATTGGGCTCTTTGGGGGTAACTCCAACTGGCGCGGTCCGGTGTGGTTCCCAACTAACTATCTGTTGATTGAATCGCTACAGCGCTATCACCGCTACTTTGGCGACAGCTTCAAGATTCAGTGCCCCTACGGCGAAGGCGAACCGATGAACCTATGGGACGTCGCCACCAAGCTAGAAGAGAGAATGATCGGCACATTTGTTCGGGGCGAAGACGGTCGCCGTCCGGTATATGGAAACAACGAGACTTTTCAAAACGATCCGCACTGGTGCGATCATATTCTCTTTTATGAGTACTTTAATGGCGACACAGGCGAAGGCATTGGTGCAAGTCATCAAACCGGCTGGACAGGGCTGGTTGCTAAGCTCATTCACCAGTGCTGCGAATACAAACCTGATGATGAGGTTCTGTAGCTTTGCGTCACAAATTCACTTGGGTGATTCTCAAAGGGGAAGGGTTTTCCCTTCACGATATGATGGTAGTACAAGTGGTTTAAGGGTTCGGTAAAAGCAAGTACTTTCAGCTGGCATGGCTTCGCAACACGAGGAAATTGGCTAATGACGATTGCCAAGAACCGAGTTATGACACTCGAAGAGTTTCTCGATTACGACGATGGAACAGAAATCGTGGTGGAGGGAGACTACGCCAATACTCGAATTCCTGATTTGATGATCCTGACAGGAGAAGGAAACTCAGCATTAGCGGCAAACAAGCGCTCAATGGTGATGTTGGATATGCCTGCACCTGCGTTGGTTGTAGAAGTAGTATCCAGCAGTGATACCCATAAAGAATCACGAGACCGGGACTACAACCGGAAACGAAAAGAATACGCCGAAAGAGGCATTGCAGAATATTGGCTAGTCGACCCCATAGAAGACTGGGTTTTAGTATGGTCTCTGAAAGGTAGGCAATATACAGAGCAAAAGTGCACTGGAGAACAGCGTCTAGTGTCCGCTACTTTTCCCAAAATGGAGCTGACGGCGAAGCATTTATTGAATGCGGGCAGACCTGTATAGCCAATAATATGACGACAGCAGAATTAGAAGATTACGGCAGTAGAATTAGGTCTTCGCGTACCCAGCCTTCCGCGCCGGACTCGAAGGCGACTCTGTACCAGTCGTAGCCTTGTGGGCCCCGAGCATTACTGAGTATCTGCACTGGGTCGCCAGCCAGCCCAAAGTGTGGCGAGTCTGCGGAAGTTGAAGGGCCCGAGCGTACGTTTATGCGCTCGCCGCTACTGCCCAAAAGCTCTGTGTACTTAGGTACTGTGTCTAGATCTCTGGGTTGACCAGGATCGACTGGCGGTGTGGGCGCTACCCCAACACCTGATCGCACGACAGATTCAGGCACCCAGCCTTCAGTGCCTGAATCAAAACGTACCTTGTACCAAATACCGTCGGGGCCGGGCTCTGTGCGGGCAGTGGCAATGACAAAATCGCCGTTGACGCCGTAGCTAGGCGATCGCGCGGCAAAAGACGGCTGCTCATACACATCTATTTGCTGACGATCTGGCGCGCTGAGCACCACAGGCTCTTGCAACGGAATCTCAATCAGCGTTGGGGGATCGGGTGTGTTGTCAACAGGCGGAACTTGAGGCTCTATAGGCTCTATAGGCTCTATAGGCTTACTATCTGTTTGTTCATCGTCTGCATTTTCTTCACCTGTCTGCTGATTTACGACATCGTCAGCATCTTGAGAAGTTGGCTGCGAGTCGGCGACTTTCTCTGTTGGATTGTTTGGGCGGGATGAAGAGATGGGTTGAATCGACGTATCTACAGAGCGCTGGCTGATGAATAGGCCAAGTGCGATCGCCCCACCACCAATCCAGATAACAGATAGCCCCATCGTCAGCGGCGTCAGCTTTCTAAACCAAGGCCGACTGGAATTTGCCGCGCTGCCACTCAACAAGGAGTCGCCCGTAAGGACGGTATTTGCAGAAGCTTGCGGAGAGGTTTGAGGAGATTGTTGCTGTGTAGGTGTCGCGGCGACTACCATGGTTTTCAGCTCACTCGCAGCGACAGGGGCAGCGATTGGCGACTGAGTAGCGGGTGGAGCGGCAGGTGAAACGGCTGATGGAAAAGGATTCTGTGGTAGGACGGTTTTGGGAAGGTCTGCCTGTGGAAGTGCATCGGCAACGCCTGGCAAGGCAGAAAGTGCCTGTAGCATTTGGGAGGCAGTGGTGTAGCGATCGCGTGGATGAGACTGCACGGCTCTATCGAGCACAGCCCGCAGTGCCGGACTCACGTGGCCCGCTGACTGCTGCCACACCAGCTCTCCCGTCTGCGGATTAGACTGTAATGCCTGCGGCATCTGCCCTGTCAGCAAATAAATCGCCGTTAGGCCCAGACTGTACAAATCACTAGAGGGAATGGGCCTGCCTGCGGCCTGCTCTGCTGACATATAGCCTGGCGTACCAATAACAATCGAACTCGTGGGGTGATTGCGGCTATTCATCACCGTGCCCATAGTCTCGCGCACCGCGCCAAAGTCAATCAGCACCGGCTGCCCCGACAACGGACCAGTGTCCGTACGCAAAATGATGTTTTCGGGCTTTAGATCTCGGTGAATGATGCCTTGCTGATGAATAAAATCCAGCACAGGAAGTAAGGACATGAGGATATCAGTTACAGCCGCCTCAGATTGGGGCACCGTCACCTCTTCTAGGGTTTCGCCTTCAATCCATTCCTGCACCAGGTAGAACTTTTGCGATTCTGAAAAGTAGGCATACAGCCGGGGAATCTGCGAATGATTATCGCCGAGCTGCTCTAAAATTGCTGCCTCACGCTGAAAGCGATCTTGCACCACCTGATACACTTCCGGGCTAGTCGTAATCGGCTTTAGCTGCTTGATGACACACTTACGCTTCGAGGGCATTTGTGTATCTTCGGCCAAGTAAGCATGGCCAAAGCCGCCTTCTCCCAATGGGCGAATAACCCGATAGCGATTGTTTATCAGCATAATGATGGCAAAAATAGCGCTTGAGATGAGGGTACCAGAAGTGCACCTTCCCACATCACTCATCAAGCGCTTCTACACCTAAGCTATACACCTAGCTAATAAACACATCCGCAAACGCTTCACCCAACGCAAGGTGACCGTCAGACGTAAAGTGCACGCGATCGCCACTAACCGGGAAATCATCCGTGTCAATTAGATAGTTCCGAGAATCTGCGTCGGCCACATCCTCCTGCGCCTCACGCACCTCTTCATCTTCAGTAAAGCCATTGGGCAACTCATCGTGCAGACGACCAATCAAGAAGTCGACGCCCTGCCCATAGCGAGTCCGAATATCTGCAATAAAGTTAGTCAGATTCGTCTCGTAGTTCTCCGCTTGAGAGGGGCTAAACGCATCGTTTTCACCCTGCATCCACAGCATCCCTTCAATGTCGTAGCCGATGCTTGCACTGTCAAGACTCGCCAGAGCACTCCCAGTCCAGTCTCTAAAGTCGCTGTAGGTGTTGTTGTTGCCATTGGGATTCCAGTCCACAGCAAGATCGGTTGAGCCCAGCGCGTATTTTACTAGGTAAATCTCCTCTGTATCAGCAGTCCCGTTTTGGCGAGCGGCCTCTAGTGCGAAGCCAAAGCCAATTTCGGCACCAAAGCCATTGCTATTGCCAAAGTTACTTCTAAAGCCAGGCTTGAGGTCAACAAAATCATTAACACCGTCCTGCCAAATTTGTACATCCGGGAAAGGATTGGCCTGAGCGCCTGTAAGGTCAGCGATGTTGCTACCGACACCGGCCATGTTCGATTGGCCACCAAGGAGATACACAGAGACTTTGTTCGTCACTTCGATTTGGATGAACTGGCTATCGACAAGGCCCGTAGAATCAGTCGCCAGCACATTCACACGGTAAATGTTGTTGCCGTCGTCGTCACCAGGATTCTCAAAGTCTGGCTCAGTTTTGAAGAATATCTCACCTGTATCTGCGTCAATATCGAACCGGTTGGCGTCTTCACCGGCATTAATACGATAGGTAATTCCGCTACCCTCTGTGTCGCCATCGGCGTCTGTCGCATTCACGTCTATTGCCAGTGTGCTACCTTCTATCACCTTCGTTCGGCCAGCGCCGTTGGTAATTACTGGCGCGCTTCCAGTCTCTGACACATTCTTCACTTGAACCGAGATAAACTGACTGTCGGATTGTCCGTTGGAGTCTCGCAGCAGCACGTTAACAAAGTACACATTGTTGCCGTCAGCGTCCTGCGGATTCTCAAAATCAGGCGCACTCTTGAACGAAATAACGCCCGTATCGGCATCTATATCGAATAGATTTCTATCCTGGCCTGCGTTGAGAGAATAAGCAAACCCGTTGCCTTCACTGTCACCGTTGCCACCCGTAGCATTGACATCGGTCACAAATGTCGTGTTCTCGTCCACGGTGAGCGCGGCATTGTTGCCACCACCATCACTGGTAATGGTCAGTTCTGCCGTCTGGCGTTGCTCTACAGCAACGGTCACCTCTTGAACGATGGCGATATTCTTATTGTTTATCGCGGTTAGGGTAAAGTTGTACTCGTTGTTGCCGCCCCTATCGGCTGGACTATCAAAGTCTGGAGCGCTCTTAAACTGCAGCTCGTTGCCAACAACCTCAAATAGGCTGGAATCTGGGCCAGTGAGGGTATGCCTATCAATTGGACGGCCCACAGGATCTGTTAAGGGGAGGGAGGCGACCACACTTTCACCTTCTGCCATACTCACACCAATTGGCTCATCGCCAGCTCGATTATTCACCCTAAACTCAAGCGCCTGACTGTCGCTTTTCCCGGTGGAATCGGTTGCTAACACATTCAGGCGATACAGGTTGTCGCCATTGCTATCGTTGGGGTTCTCAAAGTCAGGCCGATCTCTGAAGAAAACGGCGCCCCGCCTGTTGACTCTAAACAAATCAGCATCGTCACCTGCATTAATGCGATACGAAATTCCTTTGTTTTCTGTATCTCCATCCGCATCTGTCGCTTCTATATCGAGAACGAAAGAGGTGCCTTCTTCAACATTCTTGAAGACATAGGAACTGCCACCGTTGCTGGTAATCACTGGCGCGCTGCCACTGTCACCGCCTTCTGCCACATCATCGACAACAATCGACAGCGCCTGACGATCTGAGGCATCATCGCGATCGGTTACCAGCACATCGACGAGGTAAACGTTGTCACCATCAGCATCTTTCGGCTTCTCAAAATCTGGTACCCCTCTAAAGCGGAGCTCTCCGGTATAGCGATTGAGACGAAACAGGCTTGTATCCGCTCCACCATCAAACGAATAGAAAACGCCTCTCTTCTCCTCAAATCTGTTATCGCTGGTGCTTTCTACGTCCGTTACTGTTCTGGTGCCTTCCTGAACAAAAATAGTAGCCGTCGGCCCACCGCCATTACTTGTAATCGTTCGCGTCGATAGCGTCCCCTCATAGGTCAGCTGACCTGATTCACTAATCGCCAGCGCAGACTCAATACTGCCAACTGTCGACTCCAAATCCCAGTCCCCACCCAGCGCGGCACTGCCGGTCAGGTCATCGGAAGCCTGAATATCGCCGCCTGTAAATAAGGCTAGCTGCTCGATAAAGCTACGCCCAATCTCGCCATCAGCCACATCGCAGCCATACAGCAAAATATCGCCTGTCGTTGACTGACCCCAAGCAGCTAGCTCATCAGCGTAGCCAGTCAAGTTATCTACGCTAAGCGTTTCATCCCCAATTTGTAGCGCCCCTGCCTGACCGTGGGTAAAAAGATGAACGCTCTCAACGTCTTCTGGAGCATATTGGGCAAGCGTCTCAGAGATGTAAGATATGCCATCTTGAGTACCGTCAATAAAGTAGACGCTGGCATTTGGAAGCGCGGCCACCAAATCGTCAATATTGTCTACTCGCCTATCGACAAAGGCGACCTGCTGCAACGCGCTCTGCGAGGAGGGTACAAGTGCGTCAGAATCCAAGCCATCTGACGTGACTGGAAAAGCAGGCGCTGCGGATTGAAAGTTATCGTTAGAGATAGAAACCATAATATTTTATATGCGGGTGATGCAGCCAGAACAACTGTCAAGAGCGATCGGCTAGACACCCTAAAGGACAAAAGAACAGGATTCCGAACATGTGAGAAAAGTACTGCCTACTGGCAGCCCACAGGTAGTAGACGGCTCAGCGGCAGTATTTGACTAAAACCGAGCTAGGTCGCTCGATAAAATATCGTTCAACAGTGCTCAGCACCGCTGTTTTTCTTTAATTCAACTTTCTTCAAGGCCCTTCCCCAATCAGCCCGCCGCAACCGGCCACTATTAAGGAAGGCAACTCGAATTAGCCAGGCAAATGACTCTCGACAAAAAATAAGACGGGGTGAGATAGGTCGAGTTCCCCTGTAATTCTCCAGACAGGCAATTCGAGCCTGTATTGCGACCATTAGCAGGTATAATGCGCGTCACCTACAATACGCAAAAATATGTAGAGTAGAACCATCATTTGTTGATGGACTCTGCGTATTAGCGGTTCACCCACCCCTCTGAAGAAAAGCGATAAATCCTCTATTTTTAGGGAGGATGGCACTATCTGCCAGCGTTATGATGAAACAACCTTGGCTGAAAGAGCTGGCTACAAGCGATACCTTGAAGTGGTCAGTATAGTATGGCTTCCCCGCACAGCATTCCGTAGGAAATTTCCGTAGAGTTTCTACTTTGCGAAATATTAATTAAGAAAAAAATATTCGGTCTACCCAGCTCTGGCCTCGGTCCTAAAATAGAAGGCTCGTGCCTATGGCACTAACTATCAGCCACAAAAGCTATCAGCCACAAAAGCTATCAGCCACAAAAGCTATCAGCCACAAAAGCCAGCCTCTAGAAAGCACCGTATGACTGTCTCGAAAGCTTCCAAAGAAACCGATCAGTCGTCGTCAAGCCCCACAAACGGCAGTCATCCCAATGGCGTTAATCGCTCTGGCAACGGAGATAAAGATCCCGCCCACGGCATTCCAGAGCGCCTTGCGAAGCACACCGTTCGCTACGCAGACTACCGAGAGGTTAGCCGCGATGCGATGACGCCGATGATGCGTCATTACGCAGATGTCAAAGATCAGCATCCTTACGCCCTACTGATGTACCGAGTGGGCGACTTCTTTGAAACCTTTTTTCAAGACGCAATTACCATTGCCCGCGAGCTAGAGCTAGTGCTCACCAGCAAAGATTCGGGCAAAGCAATTGGCCGCGTTCCCCTTTCTGGCATTCCGCACCACGCGCTAGAACGTTACTGCGTACAGCTGGTTGCCAAGGGATATGCTGTGGCCATTTGCGACCAAGTGGAAGATCCGGCGCTAGCCCAAGGCCTTGTGAAGCGAGAGGTGACTCGCATTATCACCCCTGGGACGGTGATTGAAGAGGGGATGCTCAGCGCTCGGCGCAATAATTTCCTCGCGGCGGTGGTGATCGCTGGAGACCAGTGGGGCCTGGCCCATGCCGATGTGTCTACCGGCGAATTTCTCACGACGCAAGCGACCGATTTGGGCCAGCTGGCTCAAGAGCTAATGCGATTGCAGCCCGCTGAAATTTTGGTACCGACCCATATCCCCGACTTAGGCGCGCTGCTCAGGCCCGGCGAAAAGTCTGACCGCTTGCCCGAATGTCTGCCGTCACAGTTTTGCTATACCTTTCGCTCACAGACGCCCTTTACCCAGACGGAGGCGAAACAGCGGCTTTTGGAGAGTTTGAAGCTGCGATCGCTCGAAGGCGTAGGCTGCAATCACCTCCCGCTCGCCACCCGCGCTGCTGGAGGCCTGCTGGAATACCTCGAAGACACTCAAAAAGCCAGCCTCGCCCCACTACAAACGCTCTCCACCTACGCCATCACAGAGTTTTTGGTGATCGATCACCAAACTCGGCGCAATTTAGAGATCACCCAAACCTGCCGTGACGGTATTTATCAAGGTTCACTGCTGTGGGCGCTCGATAAAACGGTGACCGCCATGGGAGGGAGAGCCTTGCGCCGATGGCTGTTGCAGCCACTGCTTAATATAGAAAGCATTAGCGCTCGGCAAGACACCGTTGAGGAGCTGGTGAGTAACGGCAGTCTGCGTCAGCAGTTGCAACAGTTGCTCAAGCAAATTTATGATTTGGAACGATTGGCTGGGCGCGCTGGATCAGGGACGGCGAACGGTCGTGACCTGGTAGCGATGGCCGATTCATTTGCGAAGCTGCCGGATTTGGCTGCGCTGATGGGTCATGCCACCTCGCCCTACTTAACGAAGTTGCAGTTTGTGCCGCCAGAGTTGGATGAATTGGGTAGTGTGTTGCGATCGCACCTCGTCGAAACCCCACCGCTCTACCTCACAGACGGCAACCTCATCCGCGATGGCGTAAACCCCAAACTCGACCAGCTCCGCGAGCAAGTCAGCACAGACCAGCAGTGGATTGCCAACCTAGAAACCACCGAGCGCACGCGCACCGGCATCTCCAATCTCAAAGTAGGCTACACCAAAGCCTTTGGCTACTACATCAGCATCTCCCGCAGCAAAGCGGACATGGCTCCAGATAACTACACCCGTAAGCAAACCCTGACCAACGAAGAGCGCTACATCACTACAGAGCTGAAAGACTGCGAAGCGCGGCTAAACAACCTAAACGAGCAAATTCACCAGCTGGAGTACGACCTGTTCATCGGGCTGCGCGACCAAGTTGCCGAGCACGTTGGGCTGATCCGTCAGGTTGCGGCAAAAGTCTCTGCTGCTGATGTACTCGCCGGGCTAGCAGAAGTCGCCGTCTACCAGGGATACTGTCGCCCCGAAATTGTGGAAGGACGTCCGATCTTTGTGGAAGACGGGCGCCATCCGGTGGTAGAACAGTCGCTACCGGCTGGATTCTTTGTACCTAACGACACTGGGCTAGGCAGCATTGGAGACAATGTGGATTCGGCTGTGACGCCTGACTTGGTGATTTTGACCGGGCCAAACGCCAGCGGCAAGAGCTGCTATTTGCGACAGGTTGGGCTGGTTCAGCTGATGGCGCAGGTAGGGGGCTTTGTCCCCGCGAAGTCAGCGATGTTGGGGGTGTGCGATCGCATTTTCACCCGCGTCGGCGCAGTAGACGACCTCGCCACCGGTCAATCCACCTTCATGGTGGAAATGAACGAAACCGCCAACATACTCAACCACGCCACCGAGCAATCTCTCGTGCTGCTCGACGAAATTGGCAGAGGCACAGCTACATTCGACGGACTCTCTATCGCTTGGGCTGTGGCCGAACATCTCGCCAGCGAAATCTGTGCCCGCACGATTTTTGCCACACACTATCACGAGCTAAACGAGCTAGCCTCTCTCCTATCGAACGTAGAAAACTATCAGGTCACCGTCAAGGAGATGCCCGACAAGATTATCTTCTTGCATCAGGTTCGCCCCGGCGGCGCAGACAAGTCCTACGGGATTGAAGCCGGTAGACTAGCGGGCCTTCCACCTTCTGTGATTAGCCGAGCGCGTCAGGTAATGGGGCAAATAGAACAGCACAGCAAGATTGCCGTTGGCCTTAGAGAGAATCCGAACGCACCTGCATTTAAGGCGACCACAGCAACAAAGAAAAAGAAGCGAAAAACAAAGGCAGCTGCGAGCAAAAAAACAACTAAAAAACCAATATCAGAAAAAGCAACCGTTCCCGTGATTGTTTCAGAAGAAACAACGCCTCTTACAACCTCCCCTGAAGAACAGCTCGATATATTCGGTTAGTCTTTCTGCGCAGAGCGCAACCTGCATCAATCCGCTAACCGCTGACCTGCCAGCGCCTTCAAATTAACATCTAACCGAGTGAGCAAAAATCCCAGAAAACATAGCTGACCGACTAAGCCTACCAGTGACAGTGTGGTGACTTGAGTAGCAGCGTTACCCATCAGCGGAATACCTAAGAACGTCCAAAGCGTACCAAAATCCTCCGGGTACATCTCCAAAAACAACAGAATCAACGGCGGCACAAACACCAATACAGCCACACAGCCAGCGGCCCACACAGTCGGCACTCGCAGCCGTCGACTGTAGATGACTTGCACCAGCGTTGCATAGGTCAGCGCACTGAGCCCAATACTGAGCGCCGCAAAGAGGACAGCCGCAAATGACACGTCGTCGTCATACCCACCGGAAATACCCACTCCGCTTTCGTGCATAAACCATAGGAAAGAAGGGAAAATGAGCGCTGCTGCGATGACGAAGTTAACTGCGATCGCAACTACTGACGGGCTACCATCTGCCCATAGCCAAGCTCGCCAAGAGCCAACACCGCCCGAAACCCGCCCAGCATTACCTCGCCCAGTATCACTAGGAACAACACCAGAAGTCTCACTAGAAGCACGCTTTGCAAAATTCTGAGCGCTGCTGCGATAGCGCACCCAGTCCAGCAGCATTTGCCGAGAAGGCGTGATTGCAAACATCAGGACGAAGAACAGCGTCACGTTTAAAAAATAAAGCACTGCCATAAGTCCGGCTTTGTCGTAAGCATCCAAAACGCTTGACAGCGAAAATCCCCAAAAGACAAAATTGGCATAGGCAACCCCTACATAGCTCATCTGCTTGCTCAGCAGTGTAGAGTGTGGCACTCGGAACTTACGAATAGCCATCCGCCAGGCGATCGCACTCACCCCAGCCAAATTCCCCAGAATAAACAGATGGGCAAACCAAGGATTGGTCGCAATATCTAAATAGAGCCACTCCAAAGAATCGCCCCAGCCTCGAAAGAAGTCGGCCCCCGTCGGCACGGTATACCAAGTGACCTGAGTATTCCAGAGCATGAACAACGGGGAAAGGCCGAATAGTGTGAGGCCCGCAAATGCGATCGCGCTCACTGCCCGCTGCTGCGCCAGCTTCGACGATCCACTGCCCAACCCCACTAGCAAAGCCAAAATGTACACCGTCACCGTGCCAATGCCCACAACCAGGTAATAGCTCAACAGCAACAAAGGCGACAGCCCAATCACTAGCGCTGCAAAAACGTGTAAGGGCACCAGTGCCAACACCAACAGCACCGGCAGCACCGGCACCCCCAGCAGCTTACCCAGCAAAATTTCGCGGGCAGGACGCGGGCTCAGTCGAATAAAGTTCAGCGTCCCTGTTTTGGCTTCCTGGGTCAGGTCATCCACTATGTAGTAGCCACCCAGGGCAAACAGCGCATAGGGAATAGTCCAGCTCAGCGTCGAAGCTACCTGCTCCCAGTTAATCCTTTCCTCTAGCTCCAAATAGCTAGGATTGATAGCAGAGAGCAACAGCAACAGCTGAAACAACAAAGACAACCCGATAGCCGCCATCACACTGCGAAGCCGCAGGCGACCACGACATTCTCGTAAAAATTGAGGATTAGCCGCACCAAAACGATTGATCAAAGAAGACATAGTAGTAAGAAAAACGCAGTTTGCTGTGAAGAGATAGTCAGTCGCTATAAATGCCTACGATGTGCGCTTGTGGTCTAGCTTCAAGAAAATATCTTGCAAGGTTTCTTGCACCTGACGAAACTCTTTTATGCGGATGCCTTCGCTAACTAGCACACTCAACAGATCGGCTGCGTCAGAGTCATTTCCAGTAAACGTTAGGAGAAACTGACTATCTTCAGTTGCTTCGTCCGCAACTTTGTAGGTACTCACCAGAGGATGCTCCTGCAAGTAAATCTCTATCGGTGCATATTGTCCTGCAGGAGGCGAATCTTCAACAACAGCTATCGACAGCGTTTTCACATCTTTTTGATACAGCGACTGAAGCTGACCGCTCTCTACCAGTCGCCCTTGCTCCATAATGCCGATAGACGTACAAAAATCTTCTAAGTCGCTCAAAATATGGGAAGAAATAACAATCGTAATCCCCTCCTTTTGCAGCCGCTTAATCGTCGCGCAGTAGTCAATTCTAGCGATGGGGTCCAAGCCCGATACTGGCTCATCTAATAGCAGCAGCTTTGGCCGATGAATCACCGTACGAGCCAAGCTCAAGCGCTGCTTCATGCCACGAGATAGCTCACTGACCAAGCTCAGACGCTTATTCTCCAAATTCACCAGCGCCAGCACTTCTTTAATGCGCTCAGCTAGCTCACTCGGCGGAATGTAATACAGCTGCCCAAAGTACTCCAAATAGTTCTGCACACTCAAATCGTTGTACAGCGGAAAATCATCTGGCAAAAAGCCCAGGCGCTGCTTCACTTCGGGATTCGCATGCCCCCGAATCAGCGTTTTGCCATCAATCGTCAGCTCACCCATCGTCGGCTGCTCTGCTAGGGCTAACAAGCGAATCAGCGTCGTCTTCCCTGCGCCATTCGGCCCAATCAGGCCATACACCTCGCCCGAGGTCACTTCCAAATCAATACCGTTGACCGCAGCATAGTCATCAAACTGCTTCGTCAATTGCTCAGTCTTAATCACTAGCGTGTCAGTCATGCCTTTACCGGGAAACAGCCATACAGACACAGAAAACCCATTCAAAGGCACAAAATCTGCACTGCCCTGGCATTATGCATCAAGATTGTTTGGCATATTTCCGTATATGTAACGAACCGACATAATAAACACACTATGTAGTTCACGGCTCTGCTGTGGAAATTTATTATGGAAATTTATCGACTGCCCGTCCGCTCAGACAACTATATATTTGTGCTGCATGATCCAAGCGATCGCACCGCCGCAGTCATCGACCCGGCCGACGCACCACCCGTATTAAAAAAGCTGGACGAACTAGGCGCGAACCTGACAGCCATTTTCAACACGCATCATCACAACGACCACGTCGGCGGGAACCGTGAACTGCTGAAGCGCTTCCCA